>Ga0180430_10001190_pt1 | contig 26145 bp, 22 predicted proteins | sample SS_ome_9_FD_132999 | JGI IMG/M metagenome (GOLD analysis project Ga0180430, IMG submission 132999) | Hypersaline lake sediment archaeal communities from the Salton Sea, California, USA - SS_1_S_2 metaG | ecosystem: Environmental > Aquatic > Non-marine Saline and Alkaline > Hypersaline >... | reverse complement strand
GACCCCGCTCAGCCAGACCAGCTCGGAGGCCTCGCCCAGCGCGAGCAACAGGCGGTCGGCTCCGGGTCCGGCGGTCTGCGCCCGCAGCGCGCCGTGCAACTGGAACGGCCGACCCAAGCGCGCGAGGCGCACCCAGCCCGCGGGCGGGTGCGCCTCGTCGCCGGTCGGCGTGTCGGGTCGCAGACGACCGGTCGTCACGTGCGGTTACTCGATCAGGTGGACGTCGACCCGTTGGCGGCCGTCGGTGGCCGCGCGGGCCAGGGTGCGCAGGCCGTTGATCACGCGGCCGCCGCGCCCGATGACGCGGCCGGCGTCATCCTTGGCGCAGCGGATCTCGATGCGGACGCCGCCGCGATCCTCGTCGACGGCGCGGACGTCGAGCGCATCGACGTCGGCCACGAGGTTCTGGACGACGTAGGCGACCAGTTCGCGGGGCATCCGGGGGTCAGGCCTGGGCCTGGGGCTGGGCCGCGATGCGGGCGGTGTAGCTGCTGCCGCGCTTGGCCCTGACCGCCGGAACGACGACGCCGGCCTTCTCCAGCAGCCGCACCGCGGTGTCGGTCGGCTGGGCGCCCTGCGACAGCCAGTAGGCCGCGCGCTCGGCGTCGATCTTGAAGGCGTTCTCGGTCGTCTCGCGCGGGTCGTAGTGCCCCAATGACTCGATGTAGTCGCCGCCGCGCTTGACGCGCGCGTCCACGACGACCATGCGGTAGTGGGGGTTCTTCTTCGCGCCCAGGCGCATCATGCGGATCTTGACCATGCTGGTGGGTTCCTCCGGTGGGGACGGCGAGCGCTCCACGGCGGGCGCCCGGGTCGGTCGATTCAGCCTCTGATGCTACACGCTGGCGGGCCGGCTGTCCAATGCTCGGGTGCGATCGCGGGCGCCGCCTCGGCCGCACGTGGGCTGGCCGCCTCAGGGCCGGGCGCGCCCCAGGCGGCCGCCCCGCCCGGGCGGGCGCTTGCCGAAACGCTTCATGAGGGCGCGCATCTCGTCGTAGTTCTTCATCAGTCGGTTGACGTCCTGCACCGTGGTGCCGGAGCCGCGGGCGATCCGCTTGCGGCGGCTGGCGTTGAGCAGCCGCGGTTCGCGGCGCTCGCGCTCGGTCATGCTCGAGATGATCGCCTCCACCCGGCCGATCTCGCGCTCGTCGACCTGCGCCCCAGCCGGCAGCAGCTTGCCGGCGCCCGGGATCATCGAGAGGACGTCGGTGAACGAGCCCATCTGCTTGATGCGACGCATCTGCGTGAGCATGTCCGACAACGTGAAGTCGGTGGGGGGGCGGCCGCCCGCCGGGCCCTCGTCGTCGGTCTCGAGGACCTTGGCCTTCTCGATCAGGGTGAGCACGTCGCCCATCCCCAGGATGCGGCCGGCGACGCGATCGGGGTGGAACGCCTCGAGCCCGTCGATCTTCTCGCTCATGCCGGCGAACAGGATCGGCTTGCCGGTGACGTGCCTGGCCGACAGCGCCGCGCCCCCGCGGGCGTCGCCGTCGAGCTTGCTGAGGATGAGACCGGTGACGCCCACGCGCTCGTCGAAGCTCTTGGCGACCGGCAGCGACTGCTGACCGGTCATCGCGTCGATCACCAGGATGCGTTCGGTGGGCTGCAGCGCGTCGCGCAGCGCGGCCATCTCGTTCATCAGGGGCTCGTCGATCTGCGAGCGCCCGGCGGTGTCGACGATGACCAGGTCGCGGAAGTCCTGCTTGAGGGCGTCGGCGACGCGTCGCTTCGTGATCGACACGGCCTCGCCGTCGCCCACCTCGAGCACGGGCACGCCGATCTGCCGCCCCAGGGTGCGCAACTGCTCGCGCGCGGCCGGCCGCTGGGTGTCGGCGGCGACGAGCAGCGGGCGGCGGCCCTGCGCCTTGTACTTGTGGGCGAGCTTGCCGGCGGTGGTGGTCTTGCCCGCGCCCTGCAGGCCCACGAGCATCCACACGTTGCCCTCATTGCGCAACTGGGGCTGGACGGCCTTGCCGCCGAGCACCTCGACGAGTTCCTCGTGCACGATGGCGATCACCCGCTGGTCGGGGTTGAGCGACATCAGGGTCTCGGAGCCGACCGCCTTCGCCTGCACGCGGGCGACCAGGTCCCGGGCGACCTCGAGGTTGACGTCCGCCTCAAGCAGCGCGATGCGCACCTCGCGCAGCGCCGCCTTGACGTCGGCCTCGCTGAGCTTGCCGCGCCCGCGCAGCCCGTCGAAGACGTTCTGGAGTCGATCGCCGAGGCTCTGGAACATGGGGTCCTCTCGCCCCGCGGCGTGGACCGCGGGCGCGCCCAGGCTAACCGCGCCGGGGGGACGGGTCAACCGCCGGCGTCCGGGCGCAGCGCCCAGGGTGCTGCCCCCGGACGCACTCGCACATGGCCTTCATCGCCGCCGGGTACAACGTAGGGGATGGTCGAGCGCCGGATGAACCCGATCCGCGACCGGGCCGCGGCCGAAGGCCGCGCTGCGGCTGTAGGCCGCGCTGCGGCGGAGGGTCGTGCCGCGGTCGCGGCCGCCGATACCCGCGCCCCGCTCCTGCGGGCGTGGCTGCTCGCGGCGCTGCTGTCGCTCGCGGCGGTTGCGGCTGCCCAGGCCGGCGTCGCGTCCACCGGCGTCGCGCCCGGCGAGCCGCCCCTGCCGGCGGCGGCGGAGGCCGCGTTCGTGGCGGCGCAGGCGGCGGCCGAGGCCGCCGTGGCGAGTCCGCCCCCGCGTCATCCGGACGCGCCCGCGTGGCGCACCGCGCTCGCGGCGTCCCGAGCCGCGGTCGACGCGGCCCCCGAACACCCGGCGACCCGGCGGCTCCTCTTCCGGGTCTACGCCCTGGTGGGATGGTGGGTCCGGGCCGTCGAGGCCGCCGAGGAGCTGCGCGAAGCCGCCCTCGCCCTCGACCCGCCGCCCGACGACCCCTGGGCGGACGCCGTGCCGGTGGTACCCGACGGCCCGACCACCCTCGATCTGGTGGGGCGCGCCTACGCCGAGATGGGTTTCTCCCGTTACCAGGTGGGCGCGTGGGACCAGGCGTTGCTCGCCTACGAACGTTGGCTCGAGGCCTTCCCGGACGCGCCGGACGCCCTGCGCTGGATCGGCCGCATCCGCCTGGAGCGCGACGACCCCGAGGGCGCGCTGCCGTACTGGGAGCGGCTGGTCGAACTGCGGCCCGACGACGAGGCGGCGCGGCACTTCCTCACCGCCGCCCGACTCGGGGTCCAGGTGGGCCCGGCGGCGAGCCGGGCGTTTCAGCAGGGGCTGGCGCGCTACGAGGCCGGCGACCTGACGGGCGCCGCCGAGGGCTTCGGGAGCGCGCTCGGGGCGGCGCCGTCGTTCGCCGACGCGCACGCCTGGGCCGGTCGTGTGGCGCTGGAGGACGAGCGCCCGGCCGATGCCGCGGGGCACTACCGCGCCGCTTTGGAGTTGCGGCCAGAGGACGCGGGCCTGGCGTACTTCCTGAGGGTGGCCGAGACCCAACGCGATCACGGCGTGACGGCGGGCCGCGCGTTCTTCGACGGCCTGAACGCCTACGAGTCGAGCGAGCCGGACCGGGCCGGCGAGGCCTTCGAGTTGGCGGTGGCCGCCGACGCCGGTTTCGGCGAGGCGTGGGCGTGGCTGGGGCGCGTGCGGCAGGAGCAGGGGCGCTACGCGGCCGCCGAGGACGCCTGGGCACGCGTGTTGGCGCTGAACCCGGGCGACGAGCGCGCGCGCGGCTTCCTCAACCTGGCGCGCGAGCAGCGTGCCTACGCCGACGAGGGGCCGGGCGGCAGCGCGGCCGCGGCCGAGGCCTTCGCCGCCGGCGTGGCCGCGTTCGAGCGGGCGGAGCTGTCGCTCGCGGCGGCGCGCTTCCGCGAGGTGGTCGCGGTCGATCCGGGCTCGGTGCTGGGGTGGACCTGGCTGGGCCGGGTGGCGTACACGCAGCGCGACTTCGAGCTGGCGGCCGACGCCTACGGGCGAGCGCTCGAGCTCGCCCCCGGCGACGACGACATCGCCTGGTTCGCCGCGGACGCGGCCGCCCGAGCGGCCGCGCAGGACGCGGCCGCGCAGGACGCGGTCGACGGCGAGGGCGACGGGGCGGGGGACCCTCCGTGAGCGGAGGGCCGGGCGCTCAGGTACGCAGCGTGGCGCTGCGGGTGGCCGCGCTCGCCCTGCTGCTCCTCTTGGCGCTGGTGGGCGCGTTGACGTTCAACGTCCTCAACCGCGTCCCCGACACGACCGTTTTCCTGGTCCTGGACGATGGGGGCGCGATGACCCTGGAGCCCGTGTACCGCAGGCTGCGTCCGAATGACCCGTTGGCGGCGGCCGAGGCCACGGTGGCAGCGTTGGCGAGCGGTCCGACGGCGGACGAGGCGGCGCGTGGCCTGGGGAGCGAGGTCCCGACAGGGACGCTGGTGCGCGCGGCACGCTGGCGTGACGACGTCCTCGTGCTCGACCTCAGCGGCGACGTCGTGGCTGGGGGCGGCAGCGCCTCGATGATGGGTCGCCTGGCGCAGCTGACCTACAGCCTGACGCAGCCGAGCACGGTCGACGCGGTCGAGCTGTGGGTCGACGGCCAGCTCCTGGCCGCCTGGGGCGGCGAGGGCGTGATGGCGAGCTGGCCGTGGCGCCGTCCCGAGGGGGGCCTGCCGCGATGGTGATCCGGGGAACGCGGCGCGGAGGCGGGCGCATCGCGCTGGCGCTCGTCGCGCTCTGGTTGGGGTGGGCCTCGGCCCAGTCGGCCGTCGACGCCTGGCCGCGCCCGGCCGAGCGGTCCCTGGCGGGAGAGCCGGCGTGGCTCCACCCGGAGGGTCGCGAGCGGTTGCTGCAGGAGCTGGTGGCGCTGTTCCAGACGCACTACTGGGATGCCGGTCACGTCGACTGGGCCGAGTGGGGCGCCGACCACCGCGAGGCGGTCGTGGCGGCGGAAGACCGCGGTGCGCTCGATGCCGTTCTCGGCCGCATGGTGCGCGAGCTCGGCGATGGCCACTCCTCGTGGCTCGGTCTCCCCGGTGGGACCGAGGCACCGGAACGCGGGAGCACCCCGAAGCCGCGCCTCGGGGTGCAGCTGTCGTACGTCGAGGGACGCGGCCTCGTCATCGAGCGCGTGTACCCGGGTACACCGGCCGCGGAGGCCGATCTGCGGCGCGCCGACGTGATCACCACCGTGGGTGATCTCGACCTGAGATCCGCAGGCAGCCTCTTCGAGGCCAACGCCGCCCTGGCGGCGGCGCTCGGTGAAGGGTCCGCCGCGCTGCGCGTCGAACGCGGCCGAGTGACGTTCGACGTGGACGTCGCTGCCTCGACGGTGGCCTTCTCCGACGTCGCGACGCTCCCATACGCCGTCATGTTGGGCGCGGACGTCGGCTACCTGCACGTGCCGACCTTCAACGAGGCCGGCGTCGGGTTGGCCGTCCACCAGGCGCTGCGGGGTCTGGCGGCGGACGGGGCACGCGCGCTCGTGCTCGACCTGCGCGGCAACCTCGGGGGGCGCCTGGTGGAGGCGGGCCTGGTCGCCGGCGCCTTCGCGACGGGACCGTGGGCTCGCGCCACGGCGCGCGGCGAGCTCGCGTGGACGGCGACCTACGAGGTGGGGCCCGCGCCCGACGGCGGCCAGCAGGCGGTGTCGCGGCTCATCCAACCGGACGGCGTCGTCCTCGGCGAGGCGAGCGTCACGGAGCCCACGGTGTTCGCAGGCCCGGTGGTGGCGATCGTGGGCTCGGAAACGGCGAGCGCCGGGGAGATCGTGGCGGGCGCCCTGTCCGCCAGCGGGCGCGCCCGGGTCGTCGGCGAGACGACGCAGGGCAACGTCGAGGCGATCCGGGCCTACGCCCTCGCGGACGGCTCGCGCGTACTGGTGGCGATCGCACGGGTCGATGCGAGCGATGGCGCCTTGCTGGACGCCGGCGTGACGCCGGAGGTGACGGCCCGGGCCTCGGTGCTCGACCTCGCGCGCGGCGTCGATCCGCCGGTGGCCGAGGCCCTGCGGCTCCTGGGCGACCTGCCGTTCACACCGGGTCGTTGGTTCTGACCACCCCCTCGGCCGCCGGGTCCGGGGTCCTCGTCGGAACGCTGCGCATCCTCATCGGGGGCCCGTGATACACTCTCCGACGCTGCGTCGAGGACTCGATCGATGCGGGCACGAAGAACGACGCGGACGTCAGAACGCCGCGTCGTGGGTGGTGCGCCCGACAGGACTCGAACCTGTGGCCTTTCGCTCCGGAGGCGAACGCTCTATCCGACTGAGCTACGGGCGCGCGACTGGGGATCGACGGTCGATGCCGATCCGAACGTGCAACCGCCAACCTAGCACCGCCCCTGGAGGACGTCAACACCCATGAAGCTCAGCCGCCGCGCCAACACGATCATCCTCTGGCTCGTCTCCATCGGCCTTCTCGCGGGGATGGTCATTACCTTCACGCCCTCCCTCGGACTCGGGTTCGGTGGCGCCAACCAAGCCGGCGCCGCGGCCTTGCAGGTGAACGGCGAGCCCGTCCGTGAACTCACCGTGGCCCAGGCGCGTTCGAACCCACTGTTCCTGTCGGTCACCGAGGGTGAGGTCGGCGAAGACCTCGAGCTCCTGCTGGTCGATGCGCTGATCCGCCAGGAGGTCGTTCGCCAGGAGAGCGCCCGCCAACGCGTCTCCGACGCCGACGTGCGCCGCGCCGTCGACGAGTTCCGCACCACGCGGGGCATCGCCGGTCGCGCCAACGACACGGCCTACCTCGACCTGCTCGCCCGCTCCGGCTTCACCGACGAGACCTTCCGCGTCTACCTGCGGCAGCAGCTTCAGGAGGAGGCCTGGGAGGCGACCGTCACCGATGGCGTCGAGGTCAGCGACGACGAGGTCCGGGCCTACTTCGAGGGCAACCGCGATCGCTACGTCAGCGAGGAGCGCATCGAGGCGCGGCACATCGTGACCGAGGACCGCGACACCGCCGACGTGGCCCGCGCGCGCCTGGAGGCCGGCGAGAGCGCCGCCGTCGTGGCGCGGGAGCTCTCCGTCGAGCGCGCCGATCGCGACGGCGCCCTCGGCGCCGCCGCCGGCGAGACCGAGCCGCGCCCGGTCGGCCGGCCGGCACTGCCGACGCAGGTGGCCACCGCCGCCTTCGGGCTCGGTGGTCCGGGCGTCACCGACGTGATCGAGTCGGACGACCGCTTCCACGTGGTCGTCGTCGAGGCGTACCTGCCGGTGGCACCGCGCCCGTTCGACGAGGTCGCCGCCGCGGTGCGCGACGACGCCCTTGCTGCCAAGCAGAGCGGCGTCCTGGAGGCCGAGATCGAGCGTCTCGTCGACGCCGCCCGCGTCGAGATCCCGGAGGCGAGCACGCTGCGCTTCGACGACGAGCCGGTCGCCGTCGTGGGGGACGTCGAGATCATGGCGACCGACCTCGTGCGCGCCACCTACACGAACCCGCAGATCCAGCAGGCGCTCTCGCCCGACACCGCCTTCATCATCACCGCCTTCTTCAAGCCCTCCGTCCTGGCGCAACTCGTCGACCAGGAGCTGGCGCTCCAGGGGCTGGCGGCGCTGGAAACTCCCTTCGTCGGCCCGCGGTCCGTGGTGGCTCAGAGCGCGCTCAATTACGTGGCCCGCGATGCCGAGTTCACCGAGGACGACGTCGTGGCGTACTACGAGCAGAACCAGGCGACGTTCACGGTCCCGGCGTCTGCCGAGGTGCGCCAGGTGGAGGCGGACACGCTCGAGGTCGCCGCGGCCTTCCGCGACGCGCTGGTGCGCGACGGCGACGTGGCCGAGGCGGCAGAGGAGAGCGGGGCCGAGGTCGTCGACCTGGGTCTCGTCGTCCCTGGCCAGCTCGAGGGCCTGCTCGACCTCACGCTCTTCGGCACCGACGCCTTCGAGCCGCTCCCCGAGGAGCCGTGGCAGGTCTCGGACATCCTCGTGGTCACCGACGAGGTCCCGCTGCTGCCCGAGTCGCTCGACGTCGACCCGGCCGCCGAGGGCGCCGAGGCCGAGGAGCCGGTGGCCGAGGCCGAGGCCGGGGGCCCCGCGGCGGAAGCCGAGGGGTCCGACACCGAGGTCGCCGAGCCGCTCACGCGCATGGTGGACCGTTACGTGATCCTGGTCGCCGACCGCCGCCCCGAGCGGGTCCGTCCGCTCGCGGAGGTGCGCGGCCAGATCGAGGCGACCGTCCTGGCGGAGGCCCGGGCGGACCTGCGGGAGGCATGGGTCGAGGGTCTGCGTGAGACGATCGAGGTCGAGCTGCTCCTCGAGGACCCGGCCGCCGGCTTCGACTTCGACGCGCCGCTCGAAGAGGGCGCCGACGCTGCCGACCTCGAGGAGGCCGGCGAAGCCGCCGAGGTCGAGTCCGCCGAGGGCGCGTCGGAGGGCGACAGCGACGCGCAAGGCGATCCCGAAGCGCAGGAGGAACCCGCGGTCGATTGAGGGCTTGACCCGGGACCGCTCGCACCGGGCGGCCGACCGCCAGTCCTGGTAGCCTCGGGTATGCCCCGAGCCCTGCTGTCCGTCTCCGACAAGTCCGGCCTCGTCGAGTTCGCCAGCGCCCTCGTCGACCTCGGTTTCGAGATCGTCGCCACCGGCGGCACGAAGCGGGCGGTGGCCGAGGCGGGGATCCCCGTCAGGGCCGTCGCGGACGTCACGGGTGCCCCCGAGATCCTGGGTGGGCGGGTGAAGACCCTGCACCCTGCGATCCACGGCGCCCTGCTCGCTCTGCCCACGGCGGAGCACGACGCCGAGCTGGCGCGTCACGGCCTGACGCGCATCGACCTGGTGGCGGTGAACCTCTACCCCTTCCGCGAGACGGTCGCCCGCGCGACCGTGACCGACGCCGAGGCGATGGAGAACCTCGACATCGGCGGACCGACGATGATCCGCGCGGCCGCCAAGAACCACGCGCGCGTCCTCGTGGTCGTCGACCCGGCCGACTACGACACCGTGCTGGCCGACCTGCGAGCGGGCGAGGTGCCGCTCGCGCGGCGGCGCGCGCTGGCGCGCGCCGCCTTCGCCCACACGGCTGCCTACGACGCCGCCATCGTGGGTTACCTCGACGGTGACGAGCCGTTGCCACCGACGCGGCACCTGACGCTCGAGCGGGCCGAGGTGTTGCGCTACGGAGAGAACCCCCACCAGTCCGGCGCCCGCTACCGCGAGGCCGGCCGCTCCGGTTGGTGGGACGGCGTGGTGCAGCACGGCGGTCTCGCGCTGTCCTACCTCAACCTGTTCGACGCCGACGCCGCCTGGCGTCTCGCCCACGCGTTTCCCGGGCGCCCGACCGCGGTCGTGGTCAAGCACGCCAACCCCTGCGGCGTCGCGGCCGTCGACGACGCCGCAGGTGGCCTCGCCGAGGCCTACGAACGCGCCTTCGACGCCGACCCCAAGTCCGCCTTCGGCGGCGTCGTGGCCCTGAACGGCGTCGTGGACCTCGCACTCGCCGAGTCGCTGGTGGCGAACCCCAAGGCCGACGTGCTGATCGCGGCTGGCTACGAGGACGCCGCCCGCGACCTGCTGGTGCGCAAACGGAAGAACATGCGGGTACTCGAGGCCGCCGCGCCTGGGCCCGCCGCGTACGGGCTGCGGCGCGTCGACGGGGGCTTCCTGGTGCAGACCCCGGACGCGATCGAGGCCGACCGCGACGGCTGGCAGGTGGTGACGCGGCGGCAGCCGACCGAGGTCGAGTGGCGCGACCTGGACATGGCCTGGGCCGTCTGCGCGGCGGTGTCCTCCAACGCCATCGTGTTCGTCGCGGGCGGCCGTGCGGTCGGCATCGGGGCCGGACAGCAGAGCCGGGTCGACGCGGCGGAGCTCGCGGCAGCCAAGTCGGCCGGCAGGGCCCGCGGAGGCGCCTGCGCCTCCGACGCCTTCTTCCCGTTCCGCGATGGTCTCGACGTCGCCGCCGGCGCGGGCGTGGCGACGGTGATCCAGCCCGGCGGCTCCGTGCGCGACCCGGAGCTCATCGCCGCCGCCGACGAGCACGGGCTGGCGATGGTGTTCACCGGGCGGCGTCACTTCCGGCACTGACGCGTCCGCCCGCCCGCGAAGCCCCCGCTGCCCCCCCGACCGTGGGACCCACGTTGCCGTAATGCGCGTCGTGGACGCGGTTCCGACGGGCGCGGCGGTACCAGCGCTGGTCGTCGCGCCAGACCCCACCACCACATCTTGTACCCGTGATAGGATCGCGCCTGCGCCCCGAGGGCACCGCTCGAGCCCCGACCCCGTCCCCGGGGTTGTGACGAACCTCCCACGGCGCGTCCCGCGGTTCTAGTATCAATGGAACTCGGGCATACAAGATGTAGTACCTACCGACACCCACGTTCGCCACGGCGCGAACCGGAGCCCTGAGCGGCAGCGACCCCTCCAGGGCTCGACCACACGAGAGAGGATCCACAGCGTGGCCGACGTCGCTCCCAACCGCCTGACCGATGCCCTCGCCGCCTTCGACGACCACGCGGTCGCGATCGCCAAGCGCCAGTACTTCCAGGAGGGCGACGGCGACCTGCTCGGCATGTTCCGGCGCGTGGCCGACTGGGTCGCGCGCCCCGAGCCCGTCGAGCTGCGCGCCGCCCAGGCCGACCGCTTCTTCGACCTCATGGTCAGCAAGCGCTTCTGCCCCGGCGGGCGGGTGTTGGCGGGTGCCGCGACCGCGCACGGCAACGTACTCAACTGCTTCGTGCAGGACGGCCGGCCCGAGACCGAGGGCAGCGACGCGTGGGTCCTCGAACTCGCCACCAAGCTCGCCGTGGTCACCAAGGTCGGCGGCGGCAACGGACTCAACCTCGACCCCCTCCCGCCGAAGCGCGCCTACCGCGGGCCCACCGGCCGGCTCTACCTCACGATCAGCCCCAGCCACCCGGACTACGAGAAGGTGCGCGACGGCACCTTCATGGATCTGGTGCACGGTACCTACGTCACCCGCGGCTACCACACCGCGCGCTTCGTCGAGTACCACGAGGCGCCCGTACACATCGCCGTGAAGCAGGTCGGCGACTCGGTCGAGAGCATCTGGGCGCACGCCGGCGAGGTCGTGACCGCACTGCTGGCCGGCGACGACCTGCTCCTCGACCTCAGCGGCCTGCGCGCCGAGGGCACGCCCGTCAACGGCTCCGGCGGCTCGTCGAGCGGCCCTTCCTCGTTCGCCGTGGAGGTGTTCGACAACTTCGCCCGCTGGACCGGCCTGGGCGGCGCATCGTTCGCCGGCCCGGTCGCGACGCTGCGTTACGTGTTCGCCCCCACGCTGCGGGTGATCCGTCAAGGCGGGACGAGGCGCGGTGCCGGGATGGCGACGATTTCGATCACGCACCCGGACGTGCACGACTTCATCACCTCCAAGGACCTCGATCGCGAGCAGGCCGAGGGCGACATCAGCACGTTCAACATCTCCGTGCTCGTCAGCGACGAGTTCATGCAGACCGCGCAGGCCGAGGGCCCGCAGGGCGTCCTGTGGGAGATCGCCCAGCACGCCTGGCAGACCGGCGAGCCCGGCCTGATCTACGTCGACCGCATCAACGAGTTCAACCCGATGCGCGCGTCGCTGGGGGACATCAAGTCCACGAATCCATGCGGGGAGATTCCCTTGTTTCCCGGCGAACCTTGCGACCTCGGTGCGATCAACCTCGCGGCTTACGTCCAGACACAGGGCGTCGGCATGGCGGGCTTCGACGCGGAGAGCTTCCGCGAGGACGTCGGCAGCACCATCCGGTTCCTCGACAACGTGCTCGAGGTCAACAAGTTCGCCCTCGAGGACAACCGCGAGATGAGCCTCTACCTGCGCCGGCTCGGGCTCGGGATCATGGGCCTCGCGGACGCCCTCATCCGCATGGGGTACCGCTACGACAGCGACGAGGGCCGTGCGGCCGTGAGCCAGATGATCAACGAGCTGCGCGAGGCCGCCACCACCGCGAGCCGCGCGCTCGCCGAGGAGCGCAGCCCGTTCCCCGCGTTCGCCGAGTCGTCCCTCGCGAACGCCCGCCGCAACGTCGCGCTGCTCACCGTCGCGCCGACCGGCACCACCTCGATGCTCATGGGCGTCTCCTCCGGCGTCGAGCCGATCTTCGCGCCCTTCATCTACCGCAAGATCGGCGCCAGCTATGCCGCCCTCATCGCCCCGCTGTTCCGCGAGCTGCTCGAGCGGCACGCCCCCGCCGCCGGCTTCGCCAAGGGCGGCGCCTGGGACTGGGAGAAGGTCGTCGAGGCCGTGCAGGAGAACCACGGCAGCGTCCAGGGGCTCGACTTCGTGCCCGACGACGTCAAGGCCGTGCTCGTGTGCGCGCACGACATCGCGCCCGGCGACCACGTGAAGATGCAGGGCGTCGTGCAGACCGCCTTCGACGCCGGCGGCGAAATGGTGGCCAACTCGATCTCCAAGACGATCAACCTCCCCAACGAAGCCAAGGTCGACGACGTCTACGAGGCCTACAGCCTCGCCTTCGCCACCGGCTGCAAGGGCATCACCGTGTACCGCGACGGCTCGCGGCAGTTCCAGGTCCTCTCCACCAAGGCGGAGAAAGGCGAGATGAACAAGAGCGACGACGGCTCAGCGGCCAGCACCGGCACCCAGCAGGGGCGGCCCACCCCCGGCTTCGATCGCCTCCCCGGCGAACCCCTGTTCGACCGCCCCTCGCGGTTGACCGGCTTCACCGACGCGGTCAAGCTCACGCTTCCCACCGGCGAGAAGCGCGGCTTCTACGTCACCGTCAACAAGCAAGACGGGCTGCCGGTCGAGTGCTTCATCACCAGCGGCAAGGCCGGCGACGAGGCCAACGCCGACTCCGAGGCGCTCGGGCGGGTCGTGTCCATCGCCCTGCAGTACGGCGTGCCCGCCGAGGCGCTGGTCAAGACCCTGCGCGGCATCAACGGCGGCATGTACGGCACCTACGAGGGCCGGCTGGTCGCCTCCCGCGCCGACCTCATCGCCGTCGCGCTCGAGACGGCCGGCGTCGAGAACGTCCTCCAGCGCGGCCAGGGCTGCCCCGACTGCGGCGCGCCGCTGCGGTTCGAGGAGGGGTGCATGAAGTGCGAGTCTTGCGGGTACTCCAAGTGCGGGTGAGGGGCTAGCCGACGGGTCGCGCAGGGCCGGGCAGCCCCGCAGCGTCGCTTTGTGGCCAGCACAAACGCTCCGCCGCGGGGCTGCCCGGTCCTGCGGCGGTCGTTCGGTCGCTTGGGTCAGCGGCGCGCCGTGGGGTCGCCCGGTCCTGCGGCGGTCGTTGGGTCGCCTGTGTCAACGCTGCGTCGCGGGGTCGTCCGACCCACCGGGGCCAGGATCCCAGCGCGGTTCAGGCGCCCGCCAGCGGCAGGCTCACGGTGAAGCGCGCGCCCCCGGTGGGCCGGTTGGCGGCCTCGACCGTGCCGTCGTGGAGGGCGACGATGGCGGCCACGATCGCCAGGCCGAGGCCCGAGCCGCCGGCCTGCCGCACCCGTGCGTCGTCGGTGCGGTAGAGCCGCCGAAACACGTGCGACAGATGCTCCGGCGGGATGCCCGGTCCCTCGTCCAGGACCTCGATGACCGCGTGCGGCGCGCGCTCGGTGAGGGTGATGCGGATCTCGCTCGACCGCGGGGCGTGGTGCAGGGCGTTGTCGAGCAGCGCGTTGACGACCTGGTTCAAACGATCGCCGTCTGCGAAGGCGCTCACGGGCTGCGTCTCGACGGCGATGCGCACGCCCGCCTCGCCGGCGCGCGAGCCGAACCCGCGCGCGCCGCCGCCGACCACCGCGGCGAGGTCGATGCGCTGGCGGTGGAGGGTCAGCTCGCCCGCCTCGGCCAGCGTCAGCAAGCGGAGGTCGCCGACCAAGCGAGCCAGCAGGTCCACCTGCTGCAGCAGCTGCGCGACCGTCTCCGGGTCGGCCTCCATCAGGCCGTCCTGGACCGCCTCGAGCTCGCTCTTCAGGACCGTGAGCGGCGTTCGCAGCTCGTGCGCGATGTCGGTGGTGAAGCGCCGGCGCTGATCCTCCTCGGCCTGCAGACGGTTGGCCGTGTCGTTGAACACGCGTCCGAGGTCGGCGATCTCGCTGGGCCCGGCGGTCGGCGCGCGCAGGCCGCGCTCGCCGTCACCGTAGCGGCGCGTGACGTCGGCCAGGCGCGCCATGGGCCTGGTGGTGCCGAAGGCGACGCCGCCACCCACCACGACCGCCAGCAGCAGGGCGAGGCCGGCCGCCTGGAAGGTGGCGCGCTGCAGCTCGCCCAGCAGGGCGCGCGACGCGGCGGCCATGGAGGCGCGCTCCTCGGCCGCCTGGGCGCCCGCCCCCTGGCCGCGCGGTCCTCCCATCACGCCGAACGCCCGGGGGACGCGCTCGCCCGCGGCGCGGTAGCTCAGGTAGCCCGTGAGGCTGACGGAGAAGAGGGCGGTGAGGGCGACGGTGAGGACGAGCCGGGCCGTCAGGCTCATGGTCGCAGGCGGTAGCCGACCCCGCGGACGGTCTCGAGCTGCTCGCTGCAGGCGCCGAGGCGCTGCCGCAGGTTCTTGACGTGCGCGTCGACGGTCCGCTCGTCGGCGAAGCCGCTCGGCTGCGCCTCGAGCAACTCGTGGCGGCGGAACGCCTTGCCCGGTTGCGCGGCCAGCGTGGCCAACAGCCGCAACTGGGTGGGGCTCAGCGCGAGGGGGTGGTCGTGGCAGCGGGCCTCGAAGGCACCGAGGTCGACCGTCAACGCGCCAACGGTGTGGTGGGTCGCCTCGCGCACCTGGCCCCCCGCGCGGCGGAGCACGGCCCTGACGCGGGCGACCACCTCGCGTGGGCTGAAGGGTTTGGTCACGTAGTCGTCGGCGCCGATCTCCAGGCCGATGAGGCGGTCGACCTCCTCGACCTTGGCGGTGACCATGATGATCGGCACGTCGGAGGTTCGCCGGATCCGGCGCGCGACCTCGATGCCGTCCGGTTCGGGGATCATGAGGTCGAGCAGGATGAGGTCGGGATCCGCCGCCCGCCACAGTTCGAGCGCGCGCCGCCCGTCGCCGGCGCGCTCGACGGTGTAGCCGTCGGCGCGCAAGTAGCGTTCCAGCACGGTCGCGATGCGCGCCTCGTCCTCGACGATCAGGATGCGTTCTCCGGCCACGGTGACCTCACTCTACGGCCAAGTGCTAGCGAGTGGCGGGGCGCGCCGTCGCATGGCGCGCCCCGCGGGTGGGGTTCCTGGGTGCCGGGGCGATGGCCCCGCGCGCGGCCTACCAGCGGGCCTGCGGACCGCGGCCCTGCGGCTGGCCTGCGGCGGTGGCCTCGCCGGCCTGCGGGCCGCGCGCCATCTCGGCCCGGTTGGCGAACAGGCGCTCGCCGGTGACGTTCTGGCCCTCGTCGCAGCCCGCGCGCTCGAAGAGCGTCCCGAAAGCCGCCGCGCCGCGCGCCAGCATCTGCTCGGCCTGGGCTTCGGTGATGGCCTCGCTCTCGAGGAGGTTGGCGATGACGCCCTCGCGGGCCCCGAGGTAGGCCGCCTCGACGGTGGCGGCGTCGACGCCCTGCTCGGCCGCGATCGACGCGAAGGAGGCGCCTTCCTGCTTGAGCGCGTGGACTTCGTCCTCGGGCAGGCCGATGACGCTGGCGACGACACCCTGCAGTTGGCCGGCGAGGCCGGCGCTGCCCTGCATGCGGCCGCCCTGCGCGGCGGTGGTCTGCTGGTGGGCGGCGCGGGTGGCGACGGCCTCCGCCCGGCGGGTCTCGCGGAGGGTCTGGGCGGCGGGGGCGCGTTCGGAGACGACGGCCTGGCGGGCGGCGGGACCGCGCTCGGCGGGCGGGCCGTAGGCCTGGGCGAGGGCGAGGCTGGCGAGGAGGGCGGCGGCGGACGTGAGGAGGACGAGCTTGCGCATCTGGGATGCTCCTTTCGTCTCGGTTTCCCCGAGTTGGTCGCACGATAGGAGCGTCCGCGTGAACGTTGGACGAACGGTCGGCGAAGGTGGCGTGGAGGCCGCACGCGGGCGGGCTCATGCCACGCCTCTCAGCGGTTGTCGCCCGAGCCCGCGATGACGCCGCGTTGCTGTCGATCAGCGAGCTTGGCGACGTTGCGTCCCGCGATCTCCTCGAGCGGCAGGCCCAGGTCGTGGGCGACGGCGGCGACGTACCACAGGACGTCGCCGAGCTCGAGCGCCAGGGCGTCGCGCTGGTCCGCGGTCAGCGGCGAGCCGGGGCTCCAGCCCTCGTCGCGCATGAGCTTGCCGAGCTTCTCGGCGACCTCGCCGGCCTCGCCGGCGAGCTTCAGAACGGGGTAGAGCAGCGTCGCGGCCGCCGGGTACGCGGCGGTCGCGCGGGCCTTCTGGGCGTACTCATCGAAGGTCATGGCGCCCAGGCTACCGCTCGCCGGGCGACGCGTCGTCGCGCGTGTGTCCAACGTGACGGCGCGCGGCCTGTCGGTGGGGCATCGTGGGGGAGATGAGGTGCATGCATCGAACGATCCTGGCCGCGTGCGCCTTGCTCGTGTTCCTCGTCGGCCCCGGGGTCGCGGCGCAGCCGATCGTCGACGCCCGTTACGAGGCCGTCGTCGCCGACCTCATGGCGACGCCCGACGGGCTGGCCTTCCTCGAGGCCTTCCGAGCGATCCGCCGCGACTACCTGGGGGGCGTGGACGCAGAGACCCTGTTGGACGGCGCGCTCCGCGGGATGGTCGAGGCGCTCGCGGATCCGTACGTTCGCTACCTCGATGCCGACGAGCTGGACGACGACCGGCGGACCACACGCGGTCCGGCGTCGATCGTGGCGCTCGCCCTCGGCGACCTCGGGTACCTGCGCCTGGAGTCATTCGACAGCGAACGCGCCGGCGAGAGCTTCTTCGCGGAGATCGAGATCCTGATGCAGCGTGGCGTCCGAGCCCTGATCGTCGACCTGCGTGGCAACGCCGGCGGGCTCGTGCTCGGCGGCCTGCAGGTGCTCGACGTCTTCCTCTCCGAGGTCGTGCTCGGCTTCCGCGCCACGCGCTTCGGCCAGGTGCCCCTCGGGTACGCCAACCCGCGCGCCGAAACGCTACCGCTGGCCGTATTGATCGATCGCGACACGGCCTCCACCGCGGAGATCGTCGCGGGTGGCCTGCAGACCCACGGGCGCGCCCGACTCTATGGGGAGATCAGCGCCGGCAAGGGCGTCGGGCAGTCGACGGTGCCCCTGTCGCACGGTGGCGAGTTGCGCCTCGTCACGTTCGCGTGGGCCCTGCCGGACGGTCGCAGCATCGACGGCTGGGGTCTCACGCCGGACGTGCCGCTGCGCGGGCAGGTGCCGGCGCTGGCGTCGGCCGACCTCACGCGCGTCATCCTCGAGCCCGAGCTCGATCCCGCCCTGGCGACCGCCATCCGTGACCTGCGACGGGTGGTGGGTGACGACCTGGGGCAGACGCCAGTGGTACCGCCCGGAGGCGAATCGGACGCGGGGCGCTGAACCCCCGCGCCGCAGCGATCGGCGTGCGGGCCCGCCTGGGCCCGCGCGCCGCCGCGTCTGGACAGCGGCCGAGAGCCCCTGGTAGCATGTCGTTCGCTCGCGCCGCGATCCGCCGGTCGCGGCCGCGAGCGCTCGTTCGGCGGTAGCTCAGCGGTAGAGCGGTCGGCTGTTAACCGATTGGTCGTAGGTTCGATTCCTACCCGCCGAGCCATGTGATCTCTCAGGAGATCGGAAACGGACTGAACCTAGGGTTTGGTCCGTTTCGTTTTGGGTTTGGGTCCTTTGGGTGGTCCGGTGGGTTCGTGTGCTTCGGGCTCGTTCCAGGCGCTACGGTGGCCTGTACCCCGTCGAGGTACGGCACGCGACCCGTTGCGACGCGCCGTTCGAGATCGCGGGGGTCGAGTTCGTGGTCGTGCCGGTCGAGGTCCACGCGCGCGCCGGCGATCGGGAGCTGCATCGTTGCCGGCAAGACGACCGTCTTCTGCGTGTCGGGCCGGGTCTCGATCCCCGGTCCCAAGCGGACGTTGCGGGGCGTGGACCCGTACGTGGGCGACGGCTCGACGATCGAGCGCTCCCTGGTGCGGCGGGGCGGCGGTCACATCGTGGGCCACACGCCGATCCGCACGCGGCTCGGCTGGTGCGCCGAGCACGGCATGCCGCGCGCTCTTCACCCACTGTGGGAGCGAGATCGTGATCGGCGACGCGTGCGCGCTGGGTCCGGCGGTCCGCGGTCTGGGCGAGGAGCGGGGCGTCGAGGCCGCCATCGTCCACGACGGCATGCAGGTCGTGCTCCGGTGACGGGGACGCGAGCCCGTCGGCGCCGCGGTAGCCTCGGGCATGATCCCCACGTTCGACGGCCACAACGACACCCTGCTCGTCCTCCTGGAGCACCCCGAGCGCGACTTCGGCCGGCGGCTCGAGGAGGGTCACATCGACGTCGTACGCGCCCGCGAGGGGGGCCTGGCCGGCGGCATGTTCGCGATGTTCACACCGGCCCGGGCGGCCGCGCAGGCCGCCGCTCCCGTCGCCTCCGGCACGGCCGCACCGGACGCCGCGTCGCCGGCGCCGCCGCCCGCGCCGCAGGGCCCCGTCGAGGGCGGGCACGCCCTGCGCACGACCCTGCGGATGTTCTCGCTGCTGCGGCGGCTCGAGGCGGCCGGCCACCTGAGCGTGTGCCTGAGCGCCGACGACATCGAGGCCGCGATGGCCGAGGGCGTCCTGGCCGCCGTTCCCCACATCGAGGGGGCCGAGGCCGTGGTCGACCTCGAGGTGCTTGAGGCCCTGCATGCCCTCGGGCTGCGCTCGCTGGGGCCGGTGTGGAGCCGCCCCAACGCCTACGCGACCGGCGTGCCCTTCGCCTTCCCCGGCACGCCGGACGTGGGGACGGGCCTTACGGCCGCGGGCCGCGAGCTGGTGGCCGCCTGCGATCGGCTGCGGATCGTGCTCGACGTGTCGCACCTCAACGAGGCGGGGTTCTGGGAGCTGCTCGCCCGCAGCGAGCGTCCGGTCGTCGCGAGCCACTCGAACGTGCACGCGCTCAGCGCCAGCCCGCGCAACCTGACCGACGCGCAACTCGACGCCCTGGCGGAGCGCGACGGCCTGGTCGGTCTGAACTTCGCCTGCGGCTTCCTGCGCGAGGACGGCCGGCACCATGCGGACACACCGCTCGAGACGATGGTCAGGCACCTCGACCGGCTCGTGGGGCGCCTCGGCGAGACGCGCGTGGGTCTCGGATCCGACTTCGACGGCGCGACGATGCCCCAGGCAATCGGCGACGCGGCGGGGCTGCCGCGGCTGTTCGACGCGCTGCGCGCCCACGGCTGGGACGCCGGCCTTCTCACTCGGGTGGCCCACCGCAACTGGATCGACCTGCTGCGGCGCGTGCAGGAGGCCTGAGGCCGGGTGGGGGCGGTGCGCGCCACCTTCGCCCGCGTCGGGCGCACCGCCCGCTGGCTTCGCCGGCTCGGGCCCAGCACCTCCGGCGGCGCCTCCTCCGAGGCGCTGTCGCTGGTGGCGAGCGCGATCATCGTCGGGTCGCTGGCCGGCCTGGCGGCGGTCGGCTTCGATCGCCTCGTCCACTTCGTCGGGGACCTCGTCCAGCTCGGGCGCGACCACCTCGGTCTGCTGCCGACCGCGCTGTTGACCGTCCTCACGCCCGCCGTCGGCGGCCTGCTCGTGGCGCCCATCGTCGTGCGCTTGGCGCCCGATGCGCGCGGTTCCGGCGTGCCCCACGTAATGGTCGCCGTCTCCAACCTCGGGGGTCGGGTGTCTCGCCGGCTGCTCTTCTGGCGTCCGCTCGCGACCGCCCTGACCGTGGGGACGGGGGGATCGCTGGGGTCCGAGGGGCCGGTGGTGCAGATGGGCGCCGCGATCGCCTCGCTGTTCTCGTCGTGGTTCCGGCTGAGCGACGAGCGGCGGCGCAACCTCGCCTCGGTCGCGGCCGCCGGTGCGATCGCGGCCACCTTCAATGCCCCGATCGCGGGCGCGCTGTTCGCGTTGGAGGAGATCCTGGGGAAGTTCGAGGGCCGCAACTTCTCGTCGGTCGTCATCGGCGCCGTGTCGGCGACCGCCGTCTCCCGCTCCATGCTCGGCGACGCCCCGGCGTTCTCGGTGCCGGCCGGGTACGTGCTGAGCTCGCCGCTCGAGCTGCCGCTGTACCTGGCGCTGGGCCTGCTGGCCGCGGTCGTGGCGGTCGCCACCATCCGCGTCCTGGTCGGGAGCGAGGACCTGCTCGACCGCTGGCGCATCAACCCGTGGCTGCGGCCGGCGCTCGGCGGGCTCGCCGTCGGTTTCCTGGCGCTGGCGCTCCCCGAGGTGCTCGGGCGCGGGTACGACACCATCGGCGGCATCCTCAACGAGGACCTCAGCGCGCCCGTCCTCCTGGCGGGCATTCTGCTCGGCAAGCTCTTCGCGACCGGCGCATCGATTGGTTCCTGGGGTTCGGGCGGCATCCTCGCGCCCACGCTGATGATCGGCGCCGCCTTCGGCGCGCTGTTCGGCGACGCGGCCCGGGCGCTGTTCCCAGGTCTGGCGATTCGGCCCGGCGCGTACGGACTGGTGGGCATGGCGGCGGTCTTCGCGGGCGTGACCCGCGCGCCCATGAGCTCGATCGTCATGGTCTTCGAGCTCTCTGGCAGCTACCAGATGATCCTGCCGCTGCTGTTCGCGGCGGTGATCGCCACGCTCGCAGCGGATCTCATGCACACGGATTCGTACTACGAGATGATGCTCGCGCGTCGCGGCCTGAGCCTGATTCGCTCGCGCGACACCGATCTGCTGCAGACCGTGACGGTCGACGAGGTCATGGCCCGCGACGTCCCGACGGTGGCGGCCGAGGACACCGTTCGCGACCTCGAGGACCTGCTCGTCGCCTCGCACGACCACGGCTTCGTCGTCACGCCGCGCGCGGATCCCGAGCGGATGATCGGGATCGTCACGCTGGCCGATCTCGAGCGCGCCCGCCGCGAGGAACTGCCATCCACCACGCCGATCCGCGAGGTGTGCACCTGCGACGTGGAGTTGGCCCACCCCGAGGAGCCGGCCAGCGCGGTGCTCGAGCGGATGGCCGCCCTCGGCATCGGCCGCATGCCGGTCGTCAGGCGGAACGCGCCCGAACGCCCGATCGGCCTGGTCCAGCAGACCGACCTGGCGCGCGCGTACTATCTGGCGCTGCGGCGCGAGCGCGCGCACGACGAGCTGCACGGTCGCCTGCGGCTGCGCGACCTCACCGGCCAGGAGATCGTCGAGGTCAAGGTGCCCCGCTGGTCCCAACTGGCGGGCACGACGCTGCGCGAGGCGCGCCTGCCGCACGACAGCATCGTCGTCGCCATCCGGCGCGGCACGCGCACGCTGTTCCCGCACGGCGACACCACGATCGAAGCGGGCGACACCGTGGTGGCCAACGTGGCGCCGGGCTTCGGGCCCCGCTTCCGCGAGCTGATCACCGAGGCGGCCGAGCGGCCGGCGAAGGGTTCACGCGAAGCCTAGGGCACCCCAGCACCCGCGGCGGTTCCAACCGCCGCGGGTGCTGGGGTGCGCGCTTGTACTCCGCGGGGACGCGCCCGCCAAGGGCCGCGTCCCCGCGCGATACGTCAGTTCCCGCCGCCCGCCAGCTGCCGGACGTCGAGCAGGAAGTTGCCGTCGGTCGGCAGCATGATCGTCTGCACCGTCGGCGCGAGCCGCTGGGCGAACTCGAGCTGGATGAGGTCGGGGTTGCCGGTCAGGGCCTCGGCGCGCAGCCGGATGGCCTCGGCCTCGCCGGTGGCGCGGGCGATGGCGGCGTCGCGCTCGCCCTCGGCCTCGATGACGCGCCGCTGGGCGGCGATCTCGGCCTGCCGCCGGCGGTTCTCCTCGACCTCGACCTGTTGCTCGGCCGCCTGCTTCTCCTCGATCGCGTTGGTGATCAGCGTCGGGATGCGCACGTCGCGCAGCAGCACGCCGAGGATGAGGATGTTGTCGCTCGCGAGGCTCTCGCCGAGCGCGGTCTCGAGGTTGCGCTGCAGCTCGGAGCGCTGGGCGCTGATGAGGTCGGCCGCGTTGTACTCGGCGATCCCATCGCGCACGGCCGAGCGGATCTCGGGGCGCACGCGGATGTTGACGTACGACGGGCCGATGTCCTGGTGCAGGGCCGCGGCCTCGTCGCCCATGACCTGGTAGAGCACGGTGACGTCGACGCCGATGTCGAGGCCCTCGTTGGAGCGGGCGTTGATCTGGTCGCCGGTGCTCGTCGCGAGCGTCAACTCCTGCTGGCGCACGTCGTACACGGTGACCTGCTGGACGATGGGCAGGACGATGTGGAAGCCCTCGCCCAGCTCGCGGTCCTGGACGCCACCGAAGACGTTGAAGACCACGCCGACGTTGCCGGCGGGGATGACGACGAAGGCGTACGAGAGGAAGGCGAGTGCGAGGCCGGCGAGGATGCCGGCGATGCCCGAGAGGCGTGCCTTGGGCGCCTGGTTCTGGATTCCCTGGATGAGCAGCGCGGCGCCGAGAACGGCGAGAGCACCTCCGATGAGCAGCAGCAATGACATGGATCGACCTCCGTGTACGAGTCTAGGGCCTGGGCGGTGCGGGGATGGGTCGCCGACCTACGGTGGACGTCAGCCGGCCTGGTGTTTGCGGGCGGCGCCGAGGGGGTTGGCGACCGCATGGCGGGCCGCGGCCCAGGCGCGCTTGAGCTCCTGATCCTCGAGCGAGAGCGCGTCGGTGTCGGCGTCCGCGAAGCGCGCGACCTCCTCCTCCTTGGCCGCGAGCAGCGCGTTGAGCACCGCGTGCAACGTGCCGCGGACGGCGAGCCCCTCCCGCAGGAGGTCCTGCAACTCGAGGACCCGGTGCACCAGGTCGTCGTGACTCATCGACTCCAGCTCGGCGCGGGTGCGTTGCATCGCGGCCTCCCGCGCCATGCTACCGCGCCGGCGCCGTCCTCGACCGATGGGCGTGCCCGCAGCCCCCCGGCCCCGGCCCGCGGGCGGTAGGCTGGCGCATGCCGACCCTCGACCCCCGCTGGCCGTCACTCACGGTCCTGGCGGCGCATTACCGTCAGGGCGGGCTCGATCCTGCCGACGTGACCGAGGCCCACCTCGCGAAGCTGGCGCCGGGCGACGTCGTGCGGCTCGTCACGGCCGAACGGGCACGGGAGCAGGCCGCCGCGGCCTCGCGGCGCTGGCGCCGCGGCCGCCTGCGGGGTCCCCTCGATGGTGTGCCGATCGTGCTCAAGGACCTGCTCGATACCGCCGGCGACGTCACCGGCGCGGGTTCGCCCGCGCTGTTCGGTGCGTCGCCCGCCGTCGCCGATGCGCCCGTCGCCGCGCGGCTCGACGCCGCCGGTGCCGTGTTCCTCGGCAAGAGCACGATGACCGAGCTGGCCTTCTCTGGCCTCGGCCTCAACCCGCACACGGGGACGCCGGGCAACGCGGTCGATCCTGCCCGCGTGCCGGGTGGCTCGTCGAGCGGCAGCGCGGTCGCCGTGGCCCGTGGCCTGGCGGTCGCGGCCGTCGGCAGCGACACAGGCGGCTCCGTGCGGATCCCGGCGGCCTTCAACGGGCTCGTCGGGCTGAAGACCACGGACGGCGCGATCCCCACCGACGGCGCCGTGCCGCTGTCCACGACCCTCGACACGCTCGGCCCGATCACGCGCGATGCCGCCGATGCCTGGGTGTTGTGGCGGGCGATGGCCGCGTTGCCGGTGACGACGGCGGCGGTCGCCGAGCGTCGCGGGCGCTTCTGGGCGCCCCCGACGGTGTGGCAAGAGGCGCTCGAGGATGGCGTGCGGGCACGTTTCGAGGGGGCCCTGGCGGCCCTGCGCGCCGCCGGTCACGAGATCGTCTCCGACCCGTTCGGCGAGCTCGCCGAGCTCGACGGCCTCTACGCGCGCTACGGCAGCTTCGCCGCGCACGAGGCCTGGGCGCTGCACGAGGCGTTGCTCGAGCGGCACGGTGCGGTGATGGACGCCCGCGTCGTCGACCGCATCCGGGCGGCGGCCGGGCGGCCCGCCTCGGACTACCTGCGCCTGGGGTACGCGCGCGAGGGCCTGCGGCGGGCGGCATGGGCGCGGGCGGCCGGCTTCGACGCCCTACTGGCGCCGACCGTGCGGATCGCGCCGCCCGCCATCGCGCCGCTCGAGCACGACGACGCGGCCTACGTGGCCGCCAACGCGCAGGTGTTGCGCAATACCACGCTCGGCAACCTGCTCGGGGGGCCGTGCGCGACCGTTCCGATCGGCCTGGACCGCGAGGGGCTGCCCGTCGGACTGATGGTCGCCACGCACCCCGGCGAGGACGCGGCGGCGCTGGCGTGGGCGGCGGCCGTCGAGCGACTCGGGGTGCACACCGGCGCCTGACGAGGGCTGCCCCGCGGCGCGCGGTGGGCGGCCCGCGTCAACCGCCGGGTGGGCGGGGCACCCAGGCGGGTCGCGACAGCACCGTGATCGCGGCCACCAGGCTGGCGGCGTACTTGACGAGCACGTCGGTGACGATGACCTGGATCATCCAGGCGGCGGTGGCGAACGGCGCCCCGGCGAAGGCCAGGGTCGTGAAGAGGATCGTGTCGAGGGGCGCCGAGACGGCGTTGGAGCCGGCCACGCGGGTGAGCCAGCGGCGGTGCAGCAGGCGCTGGTAGACCTCGGTGTCGGCGGTCTCGCTGACCAGGATCGCCAGGAAGCTGACCGCCACGTAGCGCAGCGGGGTGCCGACCGCCAGCGCGGCGACGACGTTGGCGGCGGCTGCGGCCACGATGACGCGGTACACCACCGACCGCCCGAAGCGGTGCAGCCGGTCGCGTTGCGTGAAGGTGACGCCGAAGAAGAAGGTGCCGACGTTGACCAGGAAGAAATCGCCGAGCGGCAGGAACGAGTCGAAGGTGAAGTTGGCGAGGATCGTGCAGCCGACGTACACCAGCGCCGCCCCGTAGAGCTCGGGACGCTCACCCGGTAGCGCCCGCAGCAGCACGAGGACGAGCAGGGTGACCGGCACGGTGGCGGCGTAGGCAAGCGGCAGGCCCGCGAGCGCGACGCCCGCCAGCGCCAACCCGGCGCCGGCAGCGGACGCCGCCGTCCTGCGGGGGCGCAACAGGTGCGCGGCCGCCGCGGCGGCAGGCGCGCCGAGCAGCGCGCCGAGCAGGCCGATCACCGTCCATGGCAAGGCGTCCGGCGGGGACTGCCCGAAGCGCGAGAGCGCGAACAGCAGCGCGGCGGACCACGGTCCGACGGCGAGGGCGGCGGTGAGGACGAGCATGGCGGCCGTCGGCCGAGGGGTTGCGAGCTGGGCAGCGGACACGGGAGCCTCCGGGCGACGGGGCGAGGCCGCTCGGCTGCGGTCGACGCGGTGGCGGCGTCCGGGCGCGCGGCGGCTCGGCACGTGGCCCACGGTATGTCACCTCCCGTGGAGCCTGGTTTCGCCGGAGGCTAGCATGGTGCCCCGTGGGCTGGGAAGCAGCCGCGGCCCGCAGATGGACCCGCTGGTAGCATCGGTGGACCGGCCGTCGACCCGGCCGTTATGGGAGGTGCCGCCGTGCGCGTGGCCCTGTTCGCGACCTGCCTGGCCGACCAGGCCGCGCCCGAGGCGGCCGTCGCCGCCGTGCGCCTGCTGCGCCACCTCGGCGTCGACGTCGTCTTCCCGGAGCGCCAGACCTGCTGCGGGCAGCCCGCCTTCAACGCCGGCTACCACGCCGAGGCGCGGCGCCTCGCCGAGCACCACCTGCGCGTCTTCGACGGCTTCGACCACGTCGTCATGCCATCGGGCTCGTGCGCGGCCATGGTCGTCGGCCATTACCCTGAGCTCTTCGAGCGCCAGCCGGAGACCTTCGCCCTGGCGCGCGACCTCGCCGCCCGGACCCACGAGTTCGCCACCTTCGTGGTCGAGGTGCTCGGCCGCGAGGACCTCTCGGCGGACCTGCGCGGGACGCGGGTCACGTACCACGACGGCTGCCACGCGTTGCGCACCCTGAGCGTGGCTGGCGCGGCGCGCCGCTTGCTGCGCGCGGCCGGCGCGGAGCTGGTCGAGGCGCCCGGCCACGACGACTGCTGCGGCTTCGGCGGGCTCTTCGCGGTGAAGATGCCGGAGGTGTCGACCGCCATGGCGCGCGCCAAGCATGCGGGCATCCGCGCGACCGCCGCCCAGGTGCTCACCTCGGCCGACGTCGGCTGCCTGCTCCAGCTCGGCGGCAGCCTGCGGCGGGCCGAGCGGAACGGCGAGGGCGCCGCCCCGCGCGTCGTCCACCTCGCCGAGCTCCTGTGGGAAGGTGTGTCGCGCGGCCGCGACCCGTCGCGCGGCCGCGGCCCGTCGCGAGGTCGCGACCCGTCACGGGGCCGCGCGAGCGGGGAGCCGGTGTGAAGGTCGCCACCGATCGCCTCAAGGAGCAGGCGCGCGCGGCCCTG
>Ga0180430_10001184_pt1 | contig 26234 bp, 22 predicted proteins | sample SS_ome_9_FD_132999 | JGI IMG/M metagenome (GOLD analysis project Ga0180430, IMG submission 132999) | Hypersaline lake sediment archaeal communities from the Salton Sea, California, USA - SS_1_S_2 metaG | ecosystem: Environmental > Aquatic > Non-marine Saline and Alkaline > Hypersaline >... | reverse complement strand
TTTTCTTCTTCCGGGGCGGCAGTATCAAAAATACAGGCATTTAATACTGATGCCGCCAGTACAGATATGATCAAAAACAATAGCCCAAACCAGTTTTTATTCATCATTGTCCCTTCTGACAGCTGAGGTCCTGTCCAGATAGCCCTGAAGTATGAGGGCGGCAGAAAACTTATCTTTCCGGGCGCCTTTTTTATCTTTCATTCCTGGTCCCAGGCGGAGTTTGCTGGTAAACCTTTCGTCCTGATAGACGATCTCGGTCCCCGTATCAAGTATTTTTTTATTAACAAATTCCAGGACCTTTTTACCCTGCTGTCCTATCTCTCCCCTGAGGGTGTACGGCATACCCACCACTATCTTCTCCACGCCTTCCCTGTCCATGATGCTGCAGAGCCTATCCTTAAAGTCCTCATCGTTTTCCAGTACCGCGACCGGTACTGACATCTTTTTTTCCCTATCGGTAAGGGCTATGCCGATATATCTATCACCGATATCCATTCCCATTATCTTCATATTATGACCCCCGGATAAAGCTTTCCCTGGCCTTGCTTGCGGCAAGATCAATGGCTTTTTCCAGCGAGTCTTTATCTGAACCGCCCAGCTGGGCAAAATCGGGTCTTCCCCCTCCGCCGCCTTTTATTATACGGCCCACTTCTCCGGCAAGTTTTCCGCAGTGCAAGGAACTGCCGGATATGTCCCGGGTGCAGGAAAGCACCATCACCGGCTTGCTCCTGAATATATTCCCCAGGACTATAAAAGTATTCTTATTGCCGTAGGCATCCTTTATGCGGTCTGCAATTTCACCCATATCCTTAACCGGGATCTCCCGGGAGAGATCAAGGGATGCCATATTAAAATCTAGGATATTTATGCCGTTTACCGGTTCCTTTTTCGCCAGGGACTTGATTATCCGCTCGGCAGCTACACCAGTCCTCAGCTCTTCCAGCTCCTGCTTTAATTCAAGGTTTTCCTGTTTCAGCCGGGCAGCTGAGTCCGCGGCCTTTTCCTCCGCTACTTCCAGGATAGCGGATACCCTGTTTAAGTTTTTTTCCTTTTCATTCAGCATCTCATATGCATATATGCCTGTAACTGCTTCTATCCTTCTTAGATTTGCCCCGATACTGGTATCTGATATTATCTTGAATAACCCTATCTCGCCGGTCCTGTCTGCATGAGTGCCGCCGCATAATTCACGGTTGTAATCATCTATCTCCACCACCCTTACAAATCTTCCATATTTTTCCTCGAATAATGCTACCGCATCAAGCTCTCTTGCATACTCCAGGGTGGTCTCAAAACACCTTACCTTATCATTTTTCATTATTTTCTGGTTGACCATCTTCTCTATCCTGGATAGCTGGTCATCAGAAGGAGGATTATATGCGGTATAGTCAAATCTCAGTCTGTTATCTGCCACCATGGATCCGGATTGCCTTACCTGGTCTCCCAGGGTGTTCCGCAGGGCCCAGTGAAGAAGATGAGTGGATGTATGGTTTTTCCTGATATAGTTGCGCCTTTTGTGGTCGATCTCTATATGGACCTTATCTCCTCGGCTTATTCTGCCTTCCTTCACGAATCCGTGATGGATGAAAAGGTCCTCCAGCGGTATCAGGGTATCATTTACTATAAATATTGCCCCTTCTGACCTTATCAGGCCCCGGTCGCCGGACTGGCCGCCCTTTTCTCCGTAGAATACAGTGGACTTTAATATTATCCCGCCTTTTTCACCGGCATTCAACTCCTCTGCCGACTCGCCCCTGCCGCTGCCGGAAACCCTTATTATTGCCGCTACCTCAGTCTGCAGCTCTTCTTTTTCATATCCCAGGAAATCAGTCTTTCCGCTCTTTTGGATATCCTTGTACAGAGGGAGGTTATCATCCACTTTCTTATCAAAGGATGTCTTCTTCCTGGATCTTTCAATATGTTTTTTAAAATACTTATCATATTCTCTCTGGTCCAGGCCCATGCCCTGTTCCCCCAGTATCTCGCCTGTAAGCTCCACCGGGAAACCATAGGTCTCATAAAGCCTGAAAGCATCCTCAGGGTCCAGTGATGCAGAACTTCTGTCCTTTGCCGCCTGGATCATACCTTCCAAAATGCTGTTGCCTTCACTAAGGGTGCGGGTAAACCTCTTTTCCTCATCCAGTACTATTTTGAATGCCATGTCTTTTACCCGGGAAAGCTCGCTATAATAGCCGGAATAGGACTCTATTACCGCTTTACCGATATTATTAAGGAAAAAATCATGGATGCCCAGCTTTTTACCGAATCTTACTGCCCTCCTTATTATCCTTCTGAGTATATAGCCCCTGCCTTCATTGGAAGGAGTTACCCCGTCTGCCAGCAAGAAATATATGGCCCGGCAATGGTCTGCCAGTATCCTCAGGGACCTGCCTTTATCCCTGTCATTTAACAGGTCCTGGAGCTTGCCTCCGGTTATCTCCAGTATCCTTTCCATTACTGGCTTAAACAGGCTGGTCATAAATACCGAAGTCTGGCCTTCCAGTACAGCTGTTATCCTTTCCAGCCCCATACCTGTATCTATATTTTTCCGGGGAAGTTCCGTATAGCTGTTGCCGTCAAAATTATACTGGGTAAATACAAGGTTCCATATTTCCAAAAACCTTCCGCATTCGCATGAGGGATCACAGTCTTTCCTTGTGCAGCCGGTATCCGGGCCATAATCATAATAGATCTCGGTGCAGGGTCCGCAGGGACCCGAGTTCCCGGCAGGCCCCCAGAAGTTTTCTTCCCTGCCCAGCCTGTATATCCTTTCTTTGTTTATTCCATTTTCGATCCAGTACTGTATGGACTCTTCATCAGCAGGAATATCCTTATCGCCGCTGAAAACAGCAGTAAACAGCTTTTCCAGGGGAAGATCCAGGCAATTGACACAGAAATCTATGGCAAAGGCTATGGCTTCCTTCTTGAAATAATCCCCGAAAGAAAAATTACCCAGCATCTCAAAAAACGTAAGGTGCCTGTCTGTATATCCCACACTCTCTATATCACTGGTCCTGAAACACTTCTGGACAGTAGCTATCCTGGTCTCCGGCGGCGCCTCTGTGCCCAGATAATAGGGCTTGAACTGCTGCATTCCGGCAGTAGTAAGAAGCACGCTGGGATCATTTTTGGGGATCAGGCTGGAAGAAGGCATCACCAGATGTCTTCTTTCCTTGAAATAATTTAAAAATCGTCCTCTTATATCCATATTATTGCTGAATAAGCCATATGTATTTGATAATAAAAGATACCCCGTTTAGTCGTCATATCAGATATTTTTGCGCCCTGCACTCAGCAGGTGGATGCTCTCCGGTCTGCATATATAAGTCCCAGAAACCAGGTCAGGGCATTTACTCAGCAGCCAAAGTATGAGCTTCCAATGTAATCTTGTTGGCACAAAAATTACTCTTCAACAACGATATAAACAGAGTACCAGGGTCGATATTATCATAACTCTTTTCTTTATTCAATAAAGCCAAAACTACCGGCAGCGGCTTAATTATCTTCTGTTTCCGCCAGTTCTATCGACAGCTCCTCCAGCTGTTTCCTGCTTACCTCCGAGGGAGTGCCGGTCATGAGCTCCATAGCAGATTGCGTCATGGGAAAAGCTATCACTTCCCTTATGCTGTCCAGTCCCCCCATTATCATCGCCAGGCGGTCCATGCCCAGGGCAATACCTCCATGGGGAGGAGCTCCGTATGAAAGGGCATCTATTAGGAAGCCGAAGTTTTTCTCCACCATGTCTTCATCCATATCCAGCAGTTTAAATATTTTTTGCTGCAGGCCTGCATTGTTTATCCTTATAGACCCGCCCCCGATCTCGCTGCCGTTAAGCACGATATCATAAGCCTTTGACTTTACTTTAAGCGGTTCCTTATCCAAAAGCTTTTTGCCTTCTTCGTCCGGACTGGTAAAGGGGTGGTGGATGGATGTGAGCCTGGCCTCTTCTTCATCCCATTCAAACAGGGGAAAATCATAGACCCATACGAATTCGAAGACATCCTTCTTGATCATATCCAGTTTTTTTGCCAGGAGGACCCTTAAGTCTCCCAGGACTTTGCAGCATGTGGTAAAATTGTCTGCTACTATAAGCAGAAGGCTGCCCGGAGCAAGGTTTAAAGTAGAGGTCAGGTCACTGACCTCCTGTCCGGATAAAAACTTGGTTATGGGCGACTGGAATGACATGTCATCACCTACCTTTATCCAGGCAAGCCCCCCGGCTCCGCTTTCCTTTGCCGCCTCTACCAGTCCGTCCAGGTCCCTGCGGCTGAATGCTGCAGCATCCGGCAGCACCAGGCACTTTATATTGTCTCCCGAATCAACTGCTTTTTTAAAGATCTGGAGGCTGCTCCCGGAAAAAATACCGGTTATGTCGCTGATGGCAAGGCCGAACCTGAGGTCAGGCTTGTCACTGCCGTATTTCTCCATACTCTCCCTCCAGGTGATCCGCCTGAAAGGAGTTTCCAGCTCTATCCCCAGCACCTGGCTGAATACGGTCCTGAACAGCCCCTCGATAATGTCCATGACATCATCTGTCTCCACAAAAGTCATCTCCAGGTCTATCTGTGTAAATTCCAGCTGCCTGTCTGCCCTTAAAGCCTCGTCCCGGAAACACTTGACTATCTGGTAGATCCTGTCAAAACCGGAGAACATAAGTGTCTGCTTGAATAATTGGGGCGACTGGGGCAGGGCATAGAATTTCCCCGGATGGTAGCGTGACGGCACTAAAAAATCCCTTGCTCCCTCTGGAGTACTTTTTGCCAGTATGGGCGTCTCTACCTCAATAAAGCCGCTGGAATCAAAATACTGCCTGGCAGCAGCCTTTATGCTGTGCCTGAGCCTCAAATTTCTCTGCATCTCGGAAGACCTGAGGTCTATATACCTGTATTTCAGCCTGGTATTCTCGTCCACCCTCTCCCTGTGCTCCAGCATAAATGGCGGTGTCTTTGATGCAGCAAGTACTGTAAGTGATGATATCACCACTTCTATCTCACCGGTGGGGATGGACGGGTTTACGGCATCCTCTGCTCTTTTCCTTACCATGCCTTCTGCTTTTATGACATATTCATTCCTTATATCCTTGCCGGATACATAAGCCTGGCTGGAAAAGGCGGGATCCAATACCAGCTGGACTAACCCGGAAAAATCCCTTAGGTCTATGAATATAAGTTTTCCGTGATCCCTTCTTTTATTTACCCATCCGCAAAGGCTTATTTTTTTGTCAATAAGCTCCCTGTCTATGCTGCCGCAAATATGGGAACGCATTGTGGTCCTGTATTCTGGTTTACCCATTTTTTTCTACTCCTGTAATCTCCAATATCTTTTTGACCAGCCGGGTCCTGTCAATAGTATACTGCCTGAAATTATCCAGGTCTTTTATGGTAACACAACCCTTATGTATTTCCTCGTCACCTATTATTACAGCCAGGTCAAATCCTTTTTTGCCTGCTTTCTTTATGCCGGTGCCGATATTCCTGCTGGCATAATCCACCTGGCAGGCGATCCCGGCTTCCCTGATGTCCCTTAATACTTCCAGGCTGTAAGCTTCTCCAGGCCCTGACAAAGTAATCATATAAGTCTTTACCGGTCCTGTTTTCCGGCTGCAGCCCATACCCAGTTCCTTCATCACCAGTATGGTCCTGTCAAGGCCCAGGGCAAAGCCGGTAGCCGGCATATCGGGACCGCCGAATTCAGACAGCAGCCTGTCATACCGCCCTCCCCCTCCCAGGGCATTCTGGGCACTTTCAAGCTCATGGGATACCATCTCGAATATTGTCCCGGTATAATAATCAAAACCTCTTACCAGGCTGTCGTCTATATAATATTCTATTGAGAGTCCGGTAAGGATCTTTTTGACTCCCTGGAGATGTTTCCTGCAGTCAGGGCATAAAAAACCTGATATTTTGGGACTGCCGGAAACAATGCTGCGGCAGCTGCTCTTCTTGCAGTCGAATATCCTTAAAGGATTGGCTTCAAACCTGTTCCTGCAGTCCGGGCATAGACCTCCAAGGCCAGGCTGTATATATTCCTTAAACTCATGGATGAAGCTTCCCCGGCACTGGCTGCATCCAATACTGTTTATCCTGAGCTGCAGTTTTTTAAACCCCAGGTTATAAAAGATACGGCTAAGGAGCCATATGACTTCCGCATCTATCAAAGGCTCGCTGCTTCCCATGGCTTCAGCGCCAATCTGCCAGAATTCCCTCATCCTGCCTTTCTGGGGCCTTTCATACCTGAACATATTCCCTATATAAAAAAGCTTAAGCGGCAGTTCCTGCGAGGACAGCATCTTTTTCTCCACCACTGACCTTACTATGGAGGCTGTCCCCTCCGGTCTCAGGGTAAGCGACCTTCCCTTGCGGTCAGGGAATGTGTACATCTCTTTCTGTACAATATCAGTCGATTCACCGATACTCCTGGAGAAGACTTCGGTATGCTCGAATGCAGGGGTTATTATCTCCTGAAAACCGAATACTTTAAAAAGCTCCCTGACTGTCTCTATTACAAAATCCCTGTATTCTATATCCTCGCCGTAAATATCAGATGTTCCCCGGGGGGAGTTCAGCTTCAATTCAATCACCTATCCATATCTAAAAAAGGACATCTTCATTAAGATAATAATTATTCTTCTTTTCAGAGTCCAGGTCTGTGCCTGGCCCATGGCCGGGATAGATGCTTAAACCGCCCCCCAGGCCCTTTATCTTTTTAAGCGACCTCTTCATATCCTGCATATTGCCGCCCGCAAGGTCAGTCCTTCCTATAGAGCCCTTAAATAACAGGTCTCCCGTAAAAAGACAGTCGTTTACCCTGATGACAATGCACCCGGGGGAATGTCCTGGAGTCTTTATTATCTCTATCCCCATTTTCCTGAAATATCCGGCTGTTTCCGGATCTATCAGGTTATAAGTCTCTAATGATAGATTATTTTGGCCAAAAATTGAAGAACCGTTTTTAAAAGGATCAGTTATTATCCCTTCATCGCCGGGATCGATATAGAAGTCTATGCCATATTCGTCCTGGAGTCCGGGCACGGCGCCGATATGGTCGAAGTGTCCATGGGTATTTATAATGAAACTGGGCACTATGCCCCTGGAACCCAGGTATTCTATTATCCTTTCCTCTTCATCGCCGGGGTCGATCAAAAAAAACTTTTTTTCCAGTTTGACTATGTAGCAGTTTGCCGATAATGGTCCCACGACCAGTTTTTCCACATCCATATATCTACTTTCCAGGCAATATCCTGAAAGCATCATAGACAGAATCTATCATCTTTATATTATTTATAACGTCTTTCAGGATATACTTATTATTTATCTCTATTAAAAAACGGAACTTTACATGTCCCGCCCTGTCTATCTTTAATGAATGGGCCCTCATGATATTGATATCATATTCGCTTATGGTATTTGTGATGTCCCTTAAAAGCTTGGTCCTGTCCAGGGCCTCGATCTGGATCTCCGCATTAAACTTATTGGGCGCATTCCTGTCCCAGCTTACATCTATGAATCTTTCATTCTCACGGCTCATCAGGGTATTCACATTGGTGCAGTCAGCCCTGTGTACCGATATTCCCTTTCCCCTGGTGATATAGCCCACTATTCTGTCTCCGGGAACTGGATTGCAGCATTTGGCCATAGTCACCAGCACTTCCTCCATGCCCTTTACGCTAATACCGTTGCCGGTCTTCCGGGTCTCTTCCCTGTCACGGATATCCTCTATCTTTAGTTCTTTCTTTTCCTCCGACTGGGATAATTTTTTTACAATACGGGTAAATACCTGATGAGCTGAGACCTTGTGGGAGCCGATGCTGCGGAAAAGTGTATCCGCCCGGTCAAAATTCATATCACGGGCGATATCCTCGAAAACGTCATTGCTGACAGTCTTGAAAGACAGGCTGTTTTTCCTCAGGATCTTTAACATTATCTCCCTGCCGGTATTATATGATTCCTGGCGCTGCTCTTTGGAGAACCACTGGCGTATCTTGTTTTTAGCCCTTGATGTCTTAACGATATTCAGCCAGTCCCTGGAAGGGCCTTTCTGGCTCTTTGATACTATGATCTCTACTATATCGCCGTTTTCAAGGGTGCTTTCTATGGGCACCATTACCCCGTTTATCTTGGCGCCTATTGCATTATGACCGATATCTGTATGGATAACATAGGCAAAATCAATAGGGGTTGCTCCCCTGGGGAGATTTACCACGCGTCCCTTGGGCGTGAAAACAAATACTTCTTCTTCGAACAGGTCCAGCTTCAAAGATTCCATATACTCGTGAGGGTCTTTTAATTCCTTCTGCCAATCCAGCAGCTGCCTTATCCATGCAACCCTTTTATCAAATTCACTTAGCTTGAAGCCTTCTTCCTTATATTTATAATGCGCCGCTATTCCGTATTCAGCCACTTTATGCATCTCGAAAGTCCTTATCTGTACTTCGAGAGGTTTCCCCCTAAGGCCTATTACCGTAGTATGAAGCGACTGGTACATATTGAATTTTGGATTGGCTATAAAATCCTTGAACCTGCCCGGTACCGGTTTCCAGAGCGAGTGTATGATCCCCAGTACGGCATAGCAGTTTTTGACATCCTCCACTATGATCCTTATGGCCAGGACATCATAAATGTCCTCAAAATCCCGGCCCTGCCTGGTTATCTTATTATATATACTGTAGTATGATTTAACCCTGCCGCTGATATCAGCAGAAACATCTGCTTCTTTGAGCTTTTTCCTTACCAGGTCAATTACCTCGTCTACCAGGGATTTTCTTTCATTTATCCTCTCGTCTATCATATCTTTTAATTTGAGGTATTCTTTTTCATGCAGGTGCATGAAACACAGGTCTTCCAGTTCTGACTTTATCTGGTAGATGCCCAGGCGGTGGGCTATGGGTGCATATACTTCCATGGTCTCCATGGATATATTGAACCTTTTGTCCTTGTCCAGCGGTTTAAGCGTCCTCATATTATGAAGCCTGTCTGCAAGCTTTACCAGGATTATCCTCACATCCTCGGACATGGCGATTATCATCTTCCTGATATTGCTTACCTGCTGTTCTTCCCTGCTATTGAACACTATCTTATCCAGCTTGGTGACACCGTTGGTTATCCGGGCTACAGTATTGCCGAACTCAGATGTCATCTTCTCCAGGTTATAATCAGTGTCCTCGACTATATCATGCAGTATGGCCGAAGCGATAGAGGTCTGGTCCATCTCGATATCAGCCAGGATCAGGGCTACCTGGAGGGGATGGTTTATGAATGGTTCTCCTGTCTTGCGTACCTGGTCTCCATGATACTTTTTTGCCGTCTTATATGCCTTCTCCAGGAGATCCCGGTCGACATTTTTATTATATTTCATGACAGTCTGCACCAGGACTTCAAACAGCTGGTCGGATGAGACCGCCTTCTCTGCAGCTTGTACTTTTTTAGCTTTAGCCATTATAATAACCGGGGAAAGGCCCCTTATTAAATAAATATAAGGATATTATAAAACATTTTTTGATTCTTCTAAAACAGATCCCTGATCCTGAGCTGAATGGACCTTCTTCCCATCCATGAATTGATAGAAATGTCATAGAGTATATCTACGGTATTGCCCGCGTACAGAAGGGCATCTCTATCGCGGCCTATATTGAATAATATGCCATCCATCGCCATACTGTCCCTTTTCAGGAAGACCTTTGCATGAAGGCCTTGCTTAAGCCTTTTTACCCCTTCTATCATGCATCCCCGGGTCACGAAGGAGGGCGAAGGGTTTCCCATGCCGAAAGGCCTCAGCCTGTCTATATCCCGCATAAGACTGTCATCTATCTCGTCAAAGCTTATCTCTATGTCATATATAAATTTTTTTAAAAGATCTTCATCAGTCAGGACCTCTCCTGCCATCTTATTCATCCGGTGCAGGAATTTATCAAAGTTTTTTAATTCCATAGTTATGCCGCAGGCCAGGTCATGGCCTCCAAATCTTTTAAACAGGTCCTTTGTCTTGTCAAGGCTCCGGTGAAGGCTGAACTCCCGTATGCTTCTTCCCGAACCCTTCAGCAGGCCGTTTCTTTCCCTGAAGAGTATTACCGGCATATTAAGGACTTTTACCATATCGGAAGCCACTATTCCCAGCATACCTTCTTCCCAGCTGTCTGAATACTCTATAAATATCTTTTTCCCGTAACTGCCTGCAGCGGGGGCATATTTTTCCATTATCTCGTCAAAGATCTCTTTTTGCCGCTCCTGTCTCTTGATATTGTACTTATCCAGCCTTCCCGCTATTGAATGGTTGTCATCACTGTCGCAGCAAAGAAGCCTGAAGCTTTCTATGGCATCTTTTACCCGCCCTGCAGCATTAAGCCTGGGTGCGATTACAAAACCGATATCATATTCGCTTACAGCAGAAGTGTCGGCAAGGGATATTTCCATCAGCTTCCTGAGGCCGGGATTTGATGTGCTGCAGATCCTCTTCAGGCCATAGCTTACCAGGATCCTGTTTTCGCCGTTAAGCGGCATGAGGTCTGCCAGTGTAGATACTGCCACCAGGTCAAGAAGCGATGTCAGGTAATCTTTGCTGAAACTTTTCTTTTTTTGTGCATCAAGACTCCTTAGCACTGCGGTCATGAACTTGAATGTAACCCCCGCTCCGCTCAGCTCCATGAAGGGATAAACGGTTCCGGGAAGTTTGGGATTTACCACTATGTATCTTTCAGACTGGTTATAGCTGCAGGGTGCGGGATTATGATGATCGCAGGCTATAACCCCGGGACTGGCTGCATTGTCCATAACATATTCCCGGGGTGAAAGACTGTTTGTGCCGCAATCCACACATATGACCAGGTCCGCTTTACCGGTCACGGATTCAAGGAAATCCCGGTTCAGGTCATAGCCTTCGGAGGTCCTGTCCGGTATATATACATCAGGTTTTAAACCCAGGGTATTCAGGAAATTATACAGCATTGCAGAGCTTATTATGCCGTCAGCATCATAATCACCGAATATCCATATACTTTCATCTCCTTCAAGGGCTTTTTTGAACCTGGATACAGCTGCCGACATGCCCGGCATAAGGAAGGGATCATGCATTTTCCTTAAAGAGGGTTTAAGGAAATCATCTATCCTGTCTTTGGTGTCAAGTCCCCTGGAGAGGAGCAGTCGCGAAAAAACGGCACCATATCCATCTATGGTCTGGTGCAGGTCCCTGAAATCACTGTTCCTTGGTATCCACTTATGGGGATTGCCTGCCATTTCTATTTTTTATATCTGGCGAACCTGTTATTCCAGGATACCAGTATGGGGCTGGCAAAGAAGATGGAGGAATATGTACCGGATATTATGCCTATGGTCAGGGCCAGGGCAAAATCCTTGAGAGCGGTAGTCCCCAGTATTAAGAGAAGTATTACCGGAAATAATGTGGTAATAGAGGTATTTATGGACCTGGTAAGTGTTGTGTTTACCGATTGGTTTACCACTCCGGCATAGCCAAGCTTTCTGGACTGGGGCGTATTCTCCCTTATGCGGTCAAACACTACAATGGTATCATTCAGCGAATAACCTATGATGGTAAGCAGTGCCGCAATGGTGGATGTGTTTATTTCCCGGTTTAATATAGCATATACTCCCAGGGTCACCAGCACATCATGGGCCAGGGTGACTATAGCCGTAGCCCCGAAGCGGAATTCGAAACGGATCCATACATATATAAGTATTCCTGCCAGGCTTATGGCCATGGCAATAAGGGCATTCCTTATCAGGACGCTTCCGAATCCCGGGTCTACGGTCCTGTCCTGCAGCAGCTGCCTGTTTATGCCGATTCCCTGGTCCAGCGAATCCAGGATAGCATTTTTTTCCGCACTGCTTATGGGTTTGCCGATCTCTTCGGCTTTTATCCTGATTATATATTTATCGGGTCCTGTCTGCTGTATTATGGAACTGCCGTAACCTTGTTCATCAAGAATATCCCTTATGGCCTGCGGCTGGACCTCCTGGTCAAATTCCACCTCTATCAGGGTTCCTCCAAGAAAATCAATACCAAAATTAAATCCGCCCTGCATGAAATAACCGGCCACTCCTGCAAGTATTACTACAGCAGATATTATGAACCATATCTTTCTTCTTCCTATAAAATCAAACTGCAGTTTTTTCAGATCCAAATCACTGCTCCTCTTTTTTTCTGACACCGATGAAACTGGGCCTGGCCAGGCCATGGAAACCGGCAGCTGTAAATAATACTGCTCTGGTAAAAAGCAGGCTGATGAGCATGCTCAGTACCACTCCCAGGGCCAGTGTGACAGCAAATCCCTTTATGGGTCCGGTACCAAAACCGTAAAGTGCTGCTGCTGTTATAAGGGTAGTGACATTAGCATCTACTATGGTGCTTAAAGCATGCCTGAAGCCGTCGCCTATGGCTATGCGGGTTGACTTACCTTTCCTGGCTTCTTCCCTTATGCGCGCAAATATTATAACATTGGCGTCCACCGCCATACCTATGGTAAGTATTATTCCTGCGATGCCGGGCAGGGTTAGCGCTGCCCCGATCCCTGCAAGTATGCCCCAGAATAAGGCGACATATACCATAAGTCCCAGTACGGATACCAGTCCCAGGCCCCTGTAATAAGCGGTCATGAATATGATTATGAGCACAAAACCTATGACTCCTGCATAAAGACCCTTATCCAGCGCATCCCTTCCCAGGGTGGGACCTACAGTGCTGCTTTCCTCGATTACCAGGTTCACCGGAAGTGCTCCCGTCTGCAGTACAAGGGTTATATCATTGGCTTCATCCAGGCTGTTTATCCCCTCTATCACGGCATCACCGCCGGATATGGGTACATTTATAAAAGGTGCGGACTTGATCTCTTCATCCAGCACTATTGCCAGCTGCTCGCCTATATTGTCTGTGGTGATATCCTCAAAAGCTCCTGCGCCCTCCTGCTTAAAACTGAGAGATACTATTATCTGGCCTGTACCATCATAGCCGGCTGATGCCCTGGCCAGCTTATCGCCTGTAAGAAGAACCGGACCTACCAGTGAAGCCGCCCCGGTCCTGCCGTCTATAAGCAGCTCTCCAAGGTTTTCACCGGAGTCGATATCCTTAAGTATCAGTTCACGGGTGTCCTGGTCATACTCGAATACTCCCTCAGCCATTTCCCGGTCAAATTCGCTGCCAAACTCAAATCCCCTATCCATCAGGTATATCTTACCGTTGTCTTCCCCAAAATGAAGCACTCCGGACTTTACCGGTACAGTAGAATTGATATTATCAACAAGTATCACTTCATCCGGGTCCGGGCCATAGGAAATAGTGCCTGTATCCGGATCAAAAGCAGCGAATTCCGTTTCCTGGCCCGTACGGGACACCAGGGTGCCTTCAAGTATCCTGAATTCAAGCTGGGCTGTCTTGCCTATAACGCTGACAGCACGGTCGGGGTCTTCTACACCTGGCAGCTGGATGACAATATTATTGGAGATATCCCTGGTGACCAGGGGTTCCGATATACCCAGCCTGTCGATCCTGTCCATGATTATAAGCATGGCCTTATCCAGAGACTCGGAAGTTACCTGGGATTCCTCTCCTTCGACAGGGCGAAGGATTATCTGGGTCCCGCCCTTAAGGTCCAGACCCAGGTTTATGGGCTGGACGGCAATATAGTAAATACTGACACCTATCAGCAGTATAAATGCTATAAATATTATTATATTTACTTTTTTATTGCGCATCAGTTATTCTTCCAGGCAAAAGGGCTGCAGTATGTCGTTAATGATTATTGCTGGTTAGCGACTTTCTTGGAGACTGAAGCCTTATTGACCTTTACGTCCACACCGGAGGCAATGGTTATTATTATGACATCATCCCTGATATCTTTTATCCTTCCGTGAAATCCTCCGGCAGTCACCACTTCATCACCCCTGGCAAGACTGGACATCAGTTCCTGGGTCTTTTTGCTCCTCATCCTCTGCGGCCTTATAAGCAGGAAGTAGAAGGCTACTACAAGTATGGCCAGCCAGATCCATGTCCCGTATTGTGCAAATATACCGGCAAATCCAGTGGGTTCTTCCTGGGCTGCCGCTGTGCCGTCATCTGAAGCAGCGCCGGTATCAGTGGTCATGGGAAGACATGATACGGCAAAGGCTGCCGTTCCTATCAGCATGATGCTAATGGTCAATACCGCTAATAACTTTATTGAGTATTTCATCCTGTATATCACTCCTTGGTTTTTAAAAATCAAATATCACTATTATTAACTTTTTTAAAATTTTTGCAAACAATTATTGAAGTTTTTTTATTTTTTGCCGCTTTTATTATACTCCTGCAGGAAGTCTCTCCTGAAATCTTCATATATGCCTTTTTTTATGGCTTCCCGGCCTCTTTTTACCATATCCATGATAAAATGTATATTATGGGTTGTGAGCAGCATGCTGGCCAGGATCTCCCGGCTTTTGACCAGGTGCCTTATATACGCTGCAGAAAAATTACTGCAGGTATGGCAGGTGCATCTATCATCTATTGGGCCAAAATCCACGGCAAACCGTTTATTTTTCAGGTTTATCCTTCCATGCGAAGTAAATGCGCTGCCGTTCCTGGAGATGCGGGTAGGCATTACACAGTCAAACATATCGATACCCAGTGCGATTGCTTCCAGTATTCCCCCGGGGTCTCCCAGGCCCATGAAATATAAAGGCTTTGTCCTGTCTGCATGATCTATTGAATATGAGAGCATCTCCATTGTCAGCCCTCTTTCCTCCCCTACGCTCAGTCCGCCGAAGGCTATGCCGTCAAAGCCCATCGATGATATCTCCATAGCGCAGGACCTCCTCAGCTCCCTGATAAATCCTCCCTGGACGATACCGAATATCTTCATGCCGGATCCCTGCATGCGCCTGCCTTCCTCCAGTGAAGCAGCTGCCCACCTGTTTGTCCTGTCTGCAGCTTCCCTGGTATATTCAAAATCCTGATTATAGGGTATGCATTCATCAAGCACCATGGCTATGTCGGAACCTATGCCGGCCTGCAGCCTTATTACAGTTTCCGGGGTAAAGAGATGTTTTGACCCGTCTATTATGGAACGGAACTCGACTCCGTCCTGCAGGACTTTCCTGATGCCTCCCAGGCTGAATACCTGGAATCCGCCGCTGTCGGTAAGGATGCTCCTGTCCCAGTTCATGAAACTATGCAGTCCTCCTGCCTGTCTTATGATCTCTATTCCAGGCTGCAGATAGACATGATATAGATTTCCCAGTATTATACTGCACCCCATGGCCTTCAGGTCACCGGGCCTGGCAGCCTTTACTGCCGCCCTTGTGCCTACAGGCATAAATACAGGGGTCTCTACCGTGCCGTGGGCGGTTGTCAGCAGGCCGCACCTGGCCCGTGTCTTTCTGTCCTGTTGTCTTATCTGAAAAAACATATTGCTGTATCCAGGGACTTATCTATATTATTAACATACAGTCGCCAAAACTGTAAAACCTGTATTGTTTTTTTATGGCTTCGCTATAGGCCTCAAGCACCTTTTCTCTGCCGGCAAATGCGCTTATCATTATTAGAAGGGTAGACCTGGGAAGATGAAAATTGGTTATCATGGCATCAACTGCCCTGAATCTGTAGGGCGGATAAATATATATCCCGGTGTGTCCTGAGCTTTTTTCTATCCTGCCCTGCCTTGCCATTACCGTCTCCAGCACCCTGGCGCTGGTCGTACCTACAGCTATGACCCTTCTTTTTTCATTCCTGGCTGCTTCTATGATACCGGCCTGGACATCATCGATGGAATAATATTCTTCGTGCATCTTATGTTCTTCTATATTACTGCAGGCGACCGGCCTGAAAGTCCCGTACCCGATATCCAGGGACAGGCTGACAAACTGTATTCCCCTGCTCTTGAGAACGTCCATAAGTTCCGGTGTAAAGTGCAGCCCGGCCGTAGGAGCGGCGGCAGAGCCTTCCCTGTCGGCATAGACTGTCTGGTATCTTTCCCCGTCGATATGGGCTGACTTTATATAAGGCGGAAGCGGTACCTGTCCGCTGGTTGCAAAGACCTCTTCTGCGGGCCTGTTGAAATCTACCAGGGCCCGGCCCCGTTCAAATTTTTCCCGTACCTGGAAGTAGTCGGAGCCAATATAGACCCTGTCGCCTGCCTTAAGTCTTTTTGAAGGCCTTAACAGTACCTGGCAGCCTCTGCCCCTGTCCTTTTCCAGCACAAAACATTCAATGGAAGCACCAGTCTTTTCCTTCTTGCCGAAAAGCCGGCAACGTGTCACCCTGCTGTTATTTATTACCAGTACATCCCCTTTTTTCAGATAATGGCCCAGATTATAGAAGATGTCATGCTTTATCCTGCTGCCAGAGCGGTCTATTATCATCAGCCTGGAATGGTCGCGCTCCTCAAGCGGCTTCTGTGCGATCAATCTCTCCGGTAGGCTGTAGTCAAAAAGTCTTAGGTCCATATGCTGCAGGTCAAAAAAGCTTTTGTCCGGGATCTTTTTCTATTCCCATATATCTGAATGCCCTGACCGTTGCCACCCTGCCCCTGGGGGTCCTCTTTACAAAACCTAGCTGGAGCAGGTAGGGTTCATAGACATCCTCGATCGTATTTGTATCTTCTCCTATGGAAGCTGCTATGGTGCCCACTCCCACAGCCTCGCCGTTAAACTTGACCACCAGCGTGTCAAGTATCTTTTTGTCTATTACATCCAGTCCCAGCTTGTCTATATCCAGCCTATCCAGGGCTGTTTCCGCAGATGCCCGGTCTATCTTTCCGTCACCGCCTACCAGTGCATAATCCCTGACCCTCCTCAGGAGCCTGTTGGCGATCCTGGGGGTTCCCCTGCTTCGGGAAGCCAGCATGGCTGCGCCTCTGTCGGTTATTACAAGATCCAGTATGCGGGCTGACCTTTTTATGATCTTTACCAGGCTGTCATTGTCATAGTAGTCGAGCCGGAGGTTCACCCCGAAACGGTCCCTGAGCGGAGATGCCACCAGCCCTATCCTGGTAGTAGCCCCGATTATAGTAAAGGGCGCAATATCTATCCTTATGGATTTTGCCGAAGGCCCCTTGCCAATTATTATATCAAGCTTGTAATCTTCCATAGCCGGGTAAAGGATTTCCTCTACAGTTCGGTTAAGCCTGTGTATCTCATCTATGAAGAGTACATCAAGGTCTTCAAGATTGGTAAGTATGGCAGCCAGGTCTCCTGCCCTCTCAATGGCAGGACCTGAAGTTATCCTGAAGTTCACGTTCATCTCATTTGCTATGATCTCAGCCAGGCAGGTCTTTCCCAGGCCCGGAGGCCCTGAAAGTATGACATGGTCCAGAGGCTCGCTCCGTTTCCTGGCGGAGTCTATAAAAACCCTGAGATTCTGCACCAGCTTTTCCTGGCCGATAAATTCCGAGATCAGCCTGGGCCTCAGGCTCCTGTCAAGCTCCAGGTCTTCTTTTTTGTAGTTGGGATCAATATCCGGATTACCCTGATATCCCTGGCCTTCACTTGTAATTGTCATACCTCCTTAAGGGCTATCCTCAGGATGTCTTCCACTTTGCTGTCCTCCACATCCCCGGGCCTTATCTTTGCCAGCGCCCTGCTTATCTCCCTGCTGTTATAGCCGAGAGTCTTAAGCGCCTGCTTTACCTCAAAGATCTTATCTCCTCCAGGTATGCAGCCCGCCATGCCCGCTTCCATCATATCTTCCTCTTCAAATTTATCCTTAAGCTCCAGTATCAGCCTCTCAGCCAGTTTTTTGCCTATGCCCGGCACCCTGCTGGCCATATCGGCATCCCTGGCAGTTATTATGCGCCTGAGCTCCCGGAAATCATATATAGTCAATGTACTGAGCGCGATCTTTATGGATATGCCTGAAACTGACAGGAGCTTCAGGAATATTTCCCTGTCTTCACGGCTGAAAAAGCCCACCAGCCTTATCTCGTCTTCCCTCACATAGGTATGTATATCCATCTCGACTACTTCACCCAGTCCGGGAAGCTTTTCGAATGTCTTTCCCGATATCAGGACCTCAAATCCTATCCCACCCGAAGCTATCACCACTCGGGAGGGCGCCTTTTCAAGTATTTCCCCTTTTAGCCTGGCTATCATGGTCTAAAGTCTCCAGCCTGTCTGGCTTTATCCTTGAATTTATAAAAGCTGCCATGGCATATCGATACCGCCAATGCATCCCAGGCATCATCTGCTTTGGGAAAAAAGTCATCTTTTACTCCCAGTATGGCTTTAAGCATATATTTTACCTGTTTTTTAGTGGCTCTTCCATATCCCACTACTGCCTGCTTTATCTCCAGGGGTGTATATTCATAAATATCCAGCCCCTTTGTGCTTCCAGCCAGCATAAGCACTCCCCTGGAATGTCCCACCTTGATGGCGGTTTTGGTATTGGAACTGAAAAACAACTCCTCTATAGCCATGCAATCGGGTCTATAGATATCTATTATGCGCACCAGGTCATTGAATATCAACTCCAGCCTCCGGCACAGGGGGTCTTTCTTGCCGGTTATTATGCATCCGGTGTATATGGGACTGTATGCAGACCCATTTATATCCACTATGCTGACACCTGTAGTCTCCAGGCCCGGGTCGACGCCCAGGACTCTAAAACCTCCTTGAGACATCATCATCCTTCGTCCAGTGCATCCATTATCTCCTGGCTTAATTCTATATTTGAATGGACATTTTGTATATCATCATGGTCTTCCAGGGCATTTATCAGCCTCATTGCTTTCTTGCCCTCTTCCAGGGTAAGCTCCACCGTGGATTTCGGCACCAGGCTTATTTCACTGCTCTTTATGGTGATATCACTTTTCTGTAAAGACTCCTTTACCCTTACGAAATCAGAAGGATCCGCCTTTATCTCGAAGAAACCGTCGGCTTCTTCAATATCCTCGGCCCCGGAATCGATGACTTCCAGCATGAATGCCTCTTCATCCTTTACAGCGCTTTTCTCAACTACTATCAGCCCCTTTCTTTCAAACTGCCAGCTCACGCTGCCTGATTCTCCCAGGTTTCCCCCATATTTTCCAAAAGTATTTCTTACATCGGATGCAGTCCTGTTCCTGTTTTCCGTAAGCGCCTCTACCATCACCGCTATCCCCCCGGGCCCGTATCCTTCATAGGCAATGCTCTCGTAATTTTCGCCTTCTATTTCTCCGGTACCCCTTTTAATAGCCCTGTCAATATTGGCCTGGGGCATATTGTATTCCTTGGCTTTTGCTATAGCATTGGCAAGCGTTATATTGTCCCTGGGGTCCGAGACTCCTCCGCCATCCTTTATGGCCACTATTATGCCTTTGGAGAGCTTGCCGAAAAGATTTCCCCTTTTGGCGTCTTCCTTTGCTTTTTTATGTTTTATGGAATGCCATTTTGAATGTCCCGACATATTATTTCTCCTTTGGGTCTTTCCTTATCATCCCTAAAAAATACTCATGTACAATAGTATCATCTGTAAGCTCCGGATGAAATGCGCTTACCAGGATATTGTTTTCCCTGGCCAGGACTATCTCCCCTTCAAGCATCCCCAGGACCCTGACATCATTTCCCTTCCTGGTTATCTTTGGAGCCCTTATAAATACTGAATTAAATTTCTTTTTCCCGGTACCATTATCAAGGTCAAGGCTTATTATCTGCTCAAAACTGTCGATCTGGCGCCCGTATGCATTCCTTTCCGCATCAATATCGATAAGCCCCATCTGTGCAGCTTCTCCATCCGCTTTTTTTGACAGCACTATAAGCCCGGCACAGGTGCCGAAAATGGGCTTGCCGCTCCTGGAGAATTCATATATCTTTTGCACCAGGCCATATTTTGCCAGCAGTTTGTTTATGGTGGTGCTCTCCCCCCCTGGTATTATAAGGGCGTCAACCCGGTCCAGGTCCTGAGGGACCTTTATCCGGACAGCTGCCACCTTCATCTTTTTCAATAAGCCTATATGCTCCCTGAAATCTCCCTGCAGGGCAAGTACTCCCACTATAATATCCTTCATAGCCTTTTACCATCCCCTGCCGGCGATCTTCTGCCCCGCCTCCAGGTCGCTTACTGCTGTCCCGGTCATGGGATTGCCCAGGCCCCGGGAGACCCTGGCCAGTATCTCCGGGTCTTCAAAATGGGTGGTGGCCTCGACTATGGCAGCGGCCATCATGGAAGGATTTTCTGACTTGAATATACCGGAACCCACAAAAACACCATCAGCCCCCAGCTGCATTATCATAGCCGCATCAGCCGGTGTGGATATGCCTCCCGCGGAAAAGTTTACTACCGGGAGTGTTTTTTTCTCATGGATTTCTTTTACCAGGTCATAAGGCGCGCCCATCTCCTTGGCTATGGTCATCAGCTCCTCTTCCGGCATAACAGCCAGTCTTGCTATCTCATCCCTTATATTCCTCATATGCCTGACTGCTTCTATAACATCACCGGTACCGGCTTCGCCCTTGGTGCGCACCATGGCTGCGCCTTCACCTATACGCCTCAGGGCTTCTCCCAGGCATGTGGCTCCGCAGACAAACGGGACCTTGAACTTCCATTTATCGATATGGTATTTCTCATCTGCCGGGGTAAGCACCTCGCTTTCATCTATATAGTCTATACCTATGGCTTCCAGTATCTGTGCTTCCCCAAAATGTCCTATCCTGGCCTTGGCCATAACCGGGATGGAGACCGAATCCATTATTTTCAATATTATCTCAGGGTCTGTCATCCGGGCCACCCCGCCGGAGGCCCTTATGTCCGCCGGTATCCTCTCCAGTGCCATGACTGATACCGCACCTGCATCTTCGGCTATTTTTGCCTGTTCCGGAGTGGTGACATCCATTATCACTCCGCCCTTTAGCATCTGGGCCAATCCGGATTTTACCTTGAAACTTGATTTTTCCATTTTACATCTCCTTTAACTCGTACCTATACCCAGGGACATCTTCTCCAGTCTCTCTATCCTCTCGTCTATGGGAGGATGGGAATCAAATAATTTTTTAAATATGACCTTTGAATCCCTTCCCAGGGGATTATTTATAAACAGATGGGCAGTAGCGCTATTGGCTTTCCTGACCTGACTGTTATCCTTTATCTTCTTCAGGGCATTTGCCAGCCCTGCCGGATACCTGGTTATCAGGGAACCTGAAGAATCAGCCAGGTATTCCCGGCTCCTCGACACCGCCATCCTTATAATCGTAGCCACCAGCGGTGAGAGCAGTATGAATATGATCCCTATGACCAGCAATATGATCGTAATTGCCCCGCCGCCGGACTTCGATGATCTCCTGCCCCGGCCTCCAAAAAGCATAAACCGGGCCATGATATTTGCCAGTATGGAGATCATTCCCACCAGCACCACGATTACAGTCCCCAGAAGTATATCGTAATTTTTTATATGTGCAAGCTCATGCGATATTACTCCCTTTAATTCCTCATCATCAAGCCCTTCCAGCAGGCCCCTGGTAAATACTATTACTCCATTTTGAGGATTTCTGCCTGTGGCAAAGGCATTCAGCCCGGTGTCAGGTATCTCATAGATCGCGGGCATGGGCACACCTGCTGCTATGGCCAGCCCTTCTACCATATAATATACCCTTGTATCTTTTTCCCTTGAAAGGGGCCTGGCGCCGGTCAGGGAAAGTACTATCCTGTCACTGAAATAATAACTGCCGGCACTGACAAACAATGCAATGACCAGTGCCAGCACCAGAAGCACTATGGAGAATGCAGTCCCATATCCATACCTGTAATCAAAATACATGCCGATAAAATAACCGATAAGGGATATGAAAAAAATGAACCCCAGTATCAGCAGTACAGTCTTGGCCCTGTTTTTTGCTATATCTTCATACATTTCAAGATAATCCCATCCAGAGAAGATTTTTTTAGAATTCCACTTTGACCGGTCCCCTGGCCTCTTCTTCATCTATCTCAAAATAATCCTTACCTGTGAAACTAAATATCCTGGCAAATATATTGCCGGGAAAAGTCTGTATCCTGGTGTTAAACTTCATGACCGTATCATTGTAGAACTGTCTGGCATAGGCGATATTGCTCTCAATGCCGTTAAGCTGCTCCATGAGCCTGGAAAAATGTGCATCCGCCTTGAGGTCGGGATACCTTTCCGATACTGCAAACAGGGATTTAAGCGTATCGGTCAGCATATTCTCAGCCTTGGCCTGATCTTTTATATTTCCGGCTTCTATACCCTGTCTTCTGGCTGCTATCACCTTTTCCAGTGTCTCCTTCTCATGTGCGGCATAGCCTTTTACAGTCTCCACCAGGTTTGGTATTAAGTCATATCTTTTTCTCAGCTGCACATCTATCTGGTGCCAGGAATTATCCACCCGGTTTCTCAGGGTGACTATTGAATTGTATATTCCTATGCCTGACCCGATTACCAGCACTATACCTATTACTATGACGATTATAAGTGTAACCAGACCTATTACCATCCCATCCTCCTTTTACTGTTTTTCCAGTTCCGCCCTGCGGCAAAAAATCTTTATAGACATTGATAGATTATAACATATAAAAAGGCCTAAAAATATAAATCAAACACGCATCAGGCCGGCTATTTAACTCTTTTTTTGATTATCTTTTAGGAAGGCTGATACTTTTTTACACTATACCTTATTTATGGTATATTTCTTCTATTGTTTTAACAAGGATATGTTTTAGAGGAGATAGCATATATCTCTGGAAGGAGAATAGATGAGTAAAAAGGGCTGTTCAAACAATAAGGTAATAGGTCTGGTATCGGGTAACGGTTCGGGAAAGACTACCCTGGCTGAATGCCTTTTATTCAATTCAAAATCGGTTGAGCGGCTTGGCAAAGTCGAGGAAAAAAATACAGTCTCCGATTATACTGATATGGAGAAAGCAAAGGGTTTTAGTATTAGTTCAAGCATAATGCACTACAGCTGGAAAGACTTTAATATAGATATAATAGATTCACCGGGCTACAGCGACCTTATCGGCCAGGCCCAGGCTGCCATAAAGGTTTCTGACAGCATACTCATGGTCATAGATGCAAAATCAGGCATACAGGCTCCTACGGAGATAATACTGGAGCAGCTTCAGGAGCATACCCGCCCCATGATCATGGTACTCAACAAGATGGACCTGGAGAATATTGATTTTATAAAGACAGTAGAAGACATCAAGAGCAGTTACGGACTTAACCTGGTCCCCATCACTATGCCAGGCAATACCGGTGAAGGTTTTTCAAAAGTAATAGACATACTCCAGGACCAGGGATATGAATACAGTGATGGCAGCTTCAGGGGGACAAAGACCGATATAGACGGATCTATAAGCGGTCAGGCAGGCGATGCCCATAATGACCTGGTGGAATCTATAGTGGAAACTGATGATGAGCTTCTGAACAAATATCTTGAAGGAGAAAAGATAGAAGAAAATCTTTTAAGCAGCATATTGAAAAAAGCCGTGGTATCAGGTGAGGTTATTCCGGTTTTTGCTGTCTCTGCCGCCAGGAATTTTGGCATAGACCTGCTTATGGATTATATGAACGGCCTTCTTCCCTCCCCGCTTGACACGCCGCCCATAGAGGTTACCGTAGACGGTAAGGATACCCGGGTAGAACCGTCAGGGGATGGCCCTTTTCTGGCTTATGTCTTCAAGACAATGGCAGATCCCTATATCGGGAAATTGTCGATATTCAGGATCTTTTCAGGGACCATGAAGGCCGGGGAAAGCTTTATGACTCCCGAAAGCGGAAAGGCCTTAAAATTCAGCAATATATTCAAACTGCAGGGCAAGGAACAGGTTGAGATAGAAAGTGCCTCCTGCGGGGAGATAGTAGCTGTCTCAAAGCTTATGGAGATAGAGAATGATGATTCCATTTATTCCAGCAGCCACCCCATGGTCATAAAGAAAGTGGACTACCTGCAGCCTACTTTTCCCAGAGCTATCATGCCCAGGAGCAAGGGCGATGAGGAAAAGATCAGCAACAGCCTGGGCAAGCTGGTACAGGAAGACCAGACCCTGAAGCAGGAATTGAACATCGAAGTACACCAGAATATACTCTGGGGGATGGGCGACCTGCATCTTTCCATAACCAGGGATAAACTAAAAGAAAAGTATGATGTAGAAATCGATATGGTTGCGCCCCAGGTAGCCTACAAAGAGACTGTCAAAAAGAGCGCCAAGGCCGAATATAAGTATAAGAAACAATCCGGGGGAAGGGGGCAGTTCGGACATGTGTTCATAGAGCTCAAGCCCTTAAAAAGCGGTGAAGGTTTTGAGTTCACTGACAGTATATTTGGCGGATCAATTCCAAAGGGCTATATTCCGGGGGTAGAAAAAGGTATCAGGGAGGCCCTGGAAAACGGGGTGCTGGCCAAATTCCCTGTCATAGATGTAGGAGTAAACCTGTATGACGGTTCTTACCATACTGTAGATTCATCAGAAATGGCCTTTAAGATAGCGGCCTCGATGGCATTTAAAAAGGGCATGCAGGATGCTGCACCTATTATACTTGAACCCATAATGGAGCTGGATATAACAGTCCCGGAAAAATATATGGGTGATATCATAGGCGACATCAATTCCAAAAGGGGCAAGATAATATCTATGATCCCCGACAGCAATAAAAAACAGCTTATAAAGGCATCAGTACCGCAGTCAGAAGCTTTTAACTATGCAGTAGACCTGACATCCCTTACCCAGGGCAGGGGCAGATTCTCACAGAAATTCCTTAAATATGAAGAGCTGCCCTTTAATCTCAAGGAGAAACTTATGGAAGAAAGGAAAGAACAGGAAGAATGAAAGGTGACAGCCGGAAATATCTTGGTATCCTTGACCGATTTCCCTATATACTGGTGATCATAATAATAGGTTTTTCACTTATATTCTTTTTCGCCATAAGGAATAATCTCCCCCTTGATCTTTTTTCTGCCGGCAGCAGCGGCCAGACACAGGAAGAATCTGATTATTCCATTTTTATTACATCTCCTGCAAACAACAGGATATTTAATTTTATCAATTCCAAGGAGACCGTCCCCATAGAGGTAAAGAGCAAGCAGGCTGAGACCGAAGGGCTCCAGATCGAGATCCTGGTCGACGGAGAGCAGGTGAAGCTGTTTAATTCCCCCCCTTTCGAATATAACTGGAACCCTTCAGATGCAGACCAATACGAGATATATGCCAGGGTTCTGGATGATAATGGAGACATACTTTCCCAGTCTAACCCGGTTACTATAGTGGTGGAATATGAGATGGATGAGCAGCAGAATACCATAATAAGTGTGGACATAGAAGAGAAAAAAGAACTTATACTCTCACAGTCTACCTACCGGCCCCAGAATACCATACCTCCGGGGGTGCCTATCTTTTCCTATAAATGCTACTTGCCCCCTGCGGTGGACGGCAATTTTGCAGAATGGGACATATTTGAGAAATTCTCCAATTTTGAACCTACTATAAAAAAAGAAAATTACACTACCCACACCGATGTCAGCGGCACTTTTTCCTCCTGCTGGGATGATGAGAATTTTTATTTCGCTATACAGGTGATCGATGATGTCTTCAGCCAAAATTATACTGCCAATGAGATAAACAAGGGTGACAGCATAACCATGGTGTTTGATACCGATCTGACGGGAGACCTCCAGATATCATTTTATAACAGCGATGATTACCAGATAGACCTATCGCCCGGTAATTTTTCTTCCATCTTTGCCGAATCCTACATGAGCTGGCCTTCAGATGCCCCGCCCAGGGGGGTATCAGTGGCATCCAACAGGCTGGCTAACGGTTATGTCCTGGAGGCCAGCATACCCTGGTATATTTTTTCTAATTTTATACCTTCCGATGGTTCCGTCATAGGGTTTACTGTCTCAATACTGGATACAGATAACCTGGATACCACAGAACTGGTGATATCTTCTTCCAGCGTGTTTGATATAAATAATGTATCCACCCTGGGTGCCCTGGTCCTTATAGATGCCGGCAATATACAGGAAGAAGATGCTGAACAGGAAAATGGGGATACTCAATAAAGTCCCGGCATTTATGGCCAGGATATTAAGCAACAGGAACTTCATATTCATACTTGCTTTCGTGCTTGGTTTTGCCGCCGGCAATATAGGAGACTGGCTCAGGTATCTGGTAATACCGGCCCTGGGAATAGTTATGACCGTTTCCATGCTGGAGATTCCCAACCGTTCATTTCTTCCCCTGAGAGATGCAGTAAGGCCTTCTGCTGTCATATTCTTGTTAAATTATGTACTTTTTTCCATTGTGACCCTTGTCCCCGCCTATTTCCT
>Ga0180430_10001183_pt1 | contig 26235 bp, 16 predicted proteins | sample SS_ome_9_FD_132999 | JGI IMG/M metagenome (GOLD analysis project Ga0180430, IMG submission 132999) | Hypersaline lake sediment archaeal communities from the Salton Sea, California, USA - SS_1_S_2 metaG | ecosystem: Environmental > Aquatic > Non-marine Saline and Alkaline > Hypersaline >... | reverse complement strand
GCGGTCGAAGAACTCGCCGGGGAAGGAGACGGGTCCGGAGCCCTCGACCTTTCCCACCGTTTGATCGTCGTTCCCACCCGGGGAGCCGGACGGCGGCTCCGGGAAGGTCTCGCCCTCCACACCGGCGCGACCGGGACAGCGGTGGTCCCTCCGCTGGTCGTGACCCAGGACTACCTCGTCTCTCCCGAGCGCCTCACGGAGCCCGGGCGTCCGGTCCTCGGCCGACCCGCCACCCTCCTTCTCTGGTCCTCCCTCCTCCTCGAGATCGATCTCGACCACTACACCCGTCTCTTCCCGGTCGCTCCCGTCAATCGCGATCTTCGGTGGGCGACCAAGACGGCCCGGGAGATCCTCGGGGTTCGGAATCTGCTCGTCGAGTCGGGACATACCCTCGCCTCCGCGGCGGAACGGCTCGCGGAGCGCGACATGGAGCCGGGGCGCTGGCGCGATCTCGCCCGCCTCGAGGAGGCAGCCGTGACCCGGACCCCCGCCCTCGACCGCGAAGACGAGGCGATCGCCCGCTTCCTGGCCGCCGAAGAGGGCACTCTTCCCCCCGGCATCACCCACGTTTCCGTGATCGCCGTGCCCGATTTGCGCGAACTGGCCACGCGGGCCCTCGCCCGGTTTGCCGCATCCGTTCCGGTCGAGATTCTCGTCGCGGCTCCCGAGGACCGGGCGAATCACTTCGACCGCTGGGGCAGACCCCTCGCCGCCTCCTGGCTCGAGGCCGAGATTCCCCTGCCCAATCCGGAGAATACGATCCATCGCGTCGCAACCCCGTCCGATCAGGCCGCCCTCGCCTGCTCCCTCATGGACGGCACGGAAAAACCCGCGACCCAGTTCGCGGTGGGAGTCCTCGATCCCGAGACCATCGCGCCCGTGGAGCAGGCCGCCGCCGCCCGCAACTGGAGCACCTACGATCCGGCGGGGAAACCGCTCTCGCGCCAGGGAATCGCCTTCGTCCTCGAGCAAACCGCCCGCCTTCTCGCGACGAATTCGTTCGAGGCCGCGGCGAGACTCCTGCGCTGTCCGGACTTCGGGCGCGCCGTCACCGGCCGCATCCCCGCCGACGAAGAAACCGGTCAGCGGCCCTCGCTCTCGCGCCTTCTCGGCGACGTGGACGACTTCGCACTCCAGTGCCTCCCCGACAGGCTCGACGAGGCAATCGCCCTGGCACGGAGATTCGACAGGACCCGGCGCGGACGCACCCACGCCGAAGCCGCTCTGCGAGCGATCCGCGATCTCGTCCGGCCGCTGCGTTCGGGTGCGTTTTCGCCCCACCTCGTCGAGTATCTCTCCGAAGTCTTCTCCGGACGCACCTTTCGTCCCACCGATGCCAGTCACGGGGCGTTCACCGAGATCGCCGCCGCCCTCGACGACTCCGAGACCGCGTTCGTCGAGGCCGGGGCCCTCGTCGGAACGACCGCCTCTCCCGAGGACCGCTTTCTCCTCCTGCTCGATCTCCTCCGCGACCGGCGACTCTACGGTGAACGTTCCGCGAATGCGATCGATCTGCAGGGGTGGCTCGAGCTGCTGTGGGAGGATGCGCCGTGTCTCGTTCTCCTGGGAATGAACGACGAGTTCGTGCCCGAGTCGATCCTCGGACACGCCTTTCTGCCCGACTCCGCCCGCCGCGTTCTCGGAGTGGTCAACAACGACGAGCGATTCGCCCGCGACGCCTATCTCCTCACGGCCCTGCTCTCGGCCCGCACCGGCGAGGGATGCCGGGTCGATCTGGTCTTCGGACGACAGAGCGCGGGAGGAGACCCCCTGCGCCCTTCCCGCCTTCTCTTCCAGTGTCCCGACGAGGATCTGCCCTCCCGCACCCTGCGATTCTTCACCGGGGAGACGCCGGCGCTGGCTCCGGAGCCCCGGACGCTGCCCTGGCGACTGAAACCCGGCCCGCTGCCCGCCGAAGCCCGCATTCTCGAGCGGCTGACCGTGACCCAGTTCCGCTCCTACCTCGCCTGTCCCTTTCGTTTCTACCTCACCCACGGCCTCGGGATGGAAGAGATCGAGATCGACAAGACCGAGATGGACGCGCGCGATTTCGGGAATCTCCTCCACGATGCGGTGGAGCGCCTCGGCCGTGACGAGACGATGTGCCACTCCACCGACGCCGGCGAGATCACCGGCTTCTTCCACGAGGCGATCGACGAGTTTCTCTCCCAGCGTTTCGGGAACGAACTGGCCACACCTCTCCTCGTGCAACGGGAGGCCGCTCGCAAACGCCTCGCGTGGTGGGCCGAGATCGAGGCGGAAAGGCGCGACTCCGGTTGGCACATCGTCGCCGTCGAGGCAGCGCTCTCGGAGGATGCCGAAACCCCCTTCACGATTTCGGGTCACCCCGTGACGGGTCGAATCGACAGGATCGAACGCCACGAAGACGGTTCCCTGCAGGTCTTCGACTTCAAGACCCACTCCGTCTTCGACACGAGCCGGAAGAGCAATCGCGCCGTGGCGGACTACCATCTCGTCCCCGTGAAGCGGACCGAAGACCCCGCCCGATTCCCGGAGTGGGCGCTCGTCGAAACCGGAGAAGGCGGGCCGCGCCACTGGGTCGACCTGCAGATCCCCCTCTACGTCCACGCCCTGCGCCGCCGCTTTCCCGATGCCGAGATCGGGGCGGGTCACATTCCGCTGGGGCGCACCAAGGGCGAGGTGTTCGTCGATGTGTGGACGGACCTCGGTGACGAACTCCTCGCCTCGGCCTGGCTGTGCGCCGAGGGTGTCGTCGCCTCCATTCGCGAGCACCGTTTCTGGCCGCCCGGCGACAGCCCCGCCTGGCAGAGCCCCATCGAGGAGATCCTCTTCGATGAACCCGGTGACACGGTCGACCCGACCCTGTTGTCCTCAGGAGCCAACCCTGTCTGAATACCGGCGCAACCCTGTTCCCCCGATCAACGGCTCACGGTCCACGACACCCGACACGATCATGATCACAAACGAAATGATTCTCGCTTCGGCCGGGTCGGGAAAAACCTATCAACTCACGAACCGCTACACCGGTCTGCTGGCGCTCCAGTTGAAGAGTGGCGGCGAAGAGGCCATCGCACCCGAACGAATCATCGCGGTCACCTTCACCCGCAAGGCGGCGGGCGAGTTCTTCGACTCCATTCTCGAGAAGCTCGCCCTGGCCGCCTCCAAACCCGAAGAGATCGAGAAGCTCGCGCGCAGCGACGCCCCGCTTGCCGGGATCCTCGGCGCGACCTCGCAGGACGATTTTCGACGAATCCTGCGCGTCTTCGTCTCCCGCATGCCCCGCCTCTTTCTCGGCACTCTCGACAGTTTCTTCTCCAACATCGTTCGCTCGTTTCCGGCCGAGTTCGGACTCGCCGGTGATTTCGAGATTCTCGACGAGCACCTCGCCGGACTGGCGAAACGGGAAGTCTACCGGTCGGTATTCTCCGCCGGTCTCGCCGGGGCCGGAAACGATCAGGAGGGGCAGCGGGAGTTCCTCGAGGCCTTCCGTCTCGCCACGATCGGCAAGGAGGAGGCGCGCATCCGCCGCGAACTCGACGACTACGTCGGGAATCTCCATGCGGTGTTCCTCCGCACGCCTTCGCCCGCGAAGTGGGGGCAGGCCGACGCGATCTGGGGCAAGGAGGGATCGCCCTTCCTTCCCGACGAGCGACAAACCGGACTGAAAAACGCCTTCCGGCGGCTCTTCGCCGCGATCGAAGATCTCTGTGGCCCGCCCCAGTGGCAATTCTGGGAGGAATTCCGGGAGGAATCGCTCGCTCATGTGGAGGGCACGCCCTTCACCCGGCGGATCGTGTTCTTCCTCGAGCGACTCCTTCCAGCGTGGGCCGAGGTCGAGGCCGGCGAGGTCACCCTGACAGTGAACCGAAAAAAGCAGACCCTCGGTCCCCCGGCCTGCGACGCCCTCCGCCTCATCGTTCGGCACCTCGTGGGAGGCGAGATCCGGATCCGCCTCGCGCGAACCCGGGGCGTGCGTCAGCTGCTGGATCGCTACGAGGAGGTCTATGCGAAGAGGATCCGTCGCCAGGGAAGCCTCACCTTCGCCGACCTGTCCTTCCTGCTCGCGGGCACGGATGCCGGAGCTGGCGGCGGGAGCCCCGTTCTGAGCCAGAGGCCCGGCGAGGAGGAGCGGCTTCGCATCGATTATCGTCTCGACGGGCGCTACGACCACTGGCTGCTCGACGAGTTCCAGGACACGAGCCGGATCCAGTGGGCCGCCCTGCGAAATCTCGTCGACGAAACCGTTCAGGACACCTCGGACGAACGTTCGCTCTTCTACGTCGGAGACATCAAGCAGGCGATCTACGGATGGCGTGGCGGCGATCCCCGGCTCTTCCACGAGATCGCGACCCGCTACAATGCGGGCGGCGAAGAGCGCATCACCCGGCGTTTTCTCGACATCTCCTGGCGCTCCGGACCCGATGTCATCGACGCGGTCAATCGGGTCTTCGGCGACCGCGGAGCGCTGGAGTCCCTCCCACTACCCGGGTCCGCCCTCGCCCGCTGGGAGTGGAACGACCACTCCCCCTCTCCGAAGAAGGAGAAGCTCACCGGCTATTGCGCGTTTCTCAATCCGGTCAAGCCGGAGAAGGGGAGGCTCGAGAATGCGGACCGGTTCGCCCTCGTCGCCGCCCTGCTGGAGCAGATCGATCCCGTGCGCCGGGGCATCGAGTGTGCCGTGCTGGTGCAACGAAACGATCTCGGCACCGAGTTGGTCGACTACCTGCGCGCCACCACCGGCATCCCGGTGACCAACGAGGCGGACGTCGCCGTGGCCACCGACAACGCCCTGAACCGGGCCGCCCTCAGCTACCTCGCCTGCGCCGCGCACCCCTCGGACACCCTCGCCTGGGAACACCTGCGGCTGACCCCCTTCCGGGACGTCATCGAACGCGAGGATTGGACGCCCGGCCGACTCTCCGCCGCCGTGCGCACCCAGCTCTTCGAACACGACTTCGAGTGGGTGGTGAGGCGATTCGTCGCCGGCATGGTTTCCGCACCCGGCTGGGAGTTCGATCCCTTCACCCGGAAACGCGCGGAAGACCTCGCTCTGGCCGCTCGCCGTTTCGACCAGACCGGCGGACGCGACATCGATGCGTTTCTGCTCTTCGCCCGCGACTACACCGTCCGGGAACCCGGAGCCGCCAACGCGGTGCAGGTGATGACGATCCACAAGTCGAAGGGACTCACCTTCGACGCCGTCATTCTTCCCGATCTCGAGGGGACGGCTCTCGACACGGCCCGCGAGGGGATCGGGATCGGCGAGGGAAAGACGGGGGACATCGCCTGGGTGAGCGATCTGCCCGTCAAGATGATCCGCGAAGCCGACCCCGTCCTGCGCCGGCACCTCGAGGCCCAGGAGTCCGATGCCGCCTACGAGAGCCTCTGCAAGTTCTACGTGGCGATGACACGGGCGAAGCATGCCAATTATCTCATCGCGAATCCGCGAGGCTCGAGGTCGACCTCGGCGAACTTCGTGAAGCTCCTCGAGGAAACGCTCGGAACCGGCGAACCCCGCGAGCACTCCATCGGAGAGCGCGAGGCCGTGCTCCGGTTCGAGAGCGATCTGTCAACCACGGACCGGGAGTGGTATGCCGCCCACAGGCGGGCCGAAGCCGAGCCCCCCTCGCCGCCGCGACCCGTCATGACAAACCCGCACCGGGCGAGGCCCCGCGTCGGGAGGCGTACTCCGAGTGGTTCGGAGGAGGCGCTCGTCTCGGCCGCCCAACTCTTCAGTCCCGAAGGACGAAGGGCCCGGGAACTCGGCACCCTCGTCCACCGGCTGTTCGAGGATGTCACCTGGCTCGACGAAACCACCACAGCCGCTCTCGAGAAGGCGTGGGAACCGGTCGCCGCCTCCCACCCCGCCATCCGCGACGAAGCCCTCTCGCTCGTCCGGGGCTGCCTCGAAGTCGATGCCGTGCGACACGCCCTGTCGCGACCAGCCCCCCACGCCTCGTGCTGGAGGGAGCGTTCCTTCGAAATTCTTCTCGACGGCGAATGGCTCTCCGGAACCTTCGACCGGGTCGCGATCACCGGGGACGCGAGCGGGAAACCCGTCGAAGCGACGATACTCGACTACAAGACCGACCGGGTCGAAACGGCCGAAGACGTGGAAAAGGCCATCACCGTGTACCGTCCTCAACTCGATACCTACGGAGAGGTCCTCTCCCGCATGACCGGACTCCCTCGATCGCTCATCCGGCGGCAGTTGCTCTTCGTGAGGGCGAACCGAATCGTCACCCTGTGAGCCAATCCGGCGCCCTCGCGTGGGCACCCGCGCTCTCCCCGGTCACAGCGCCTCGAGGAGACGCTGGTGAATTCCACCGAATCCCCCATTGCTGAAAACCGCCATCACGTCCCCATCCCGCGCCTCCGCCTCCAGCCGCTTCACGATGGCATCGACGTCGGACTCGTAGTAGGCCGGCAGACCGCCATCCTGGAGCGTGCGCATCATAAGCTCCGTGTCGAGCCTCTCCTCTTCGGGCAGCAGGGCGGCACGAGCCACCGCAGCGATGCATACGGCGTCGGCGGTGGCGAGGGCGGCCGGCAGTTCCTCCTGAAAAATATTGCGACGGGTGGTGTTCGAGCGCGGTTCGAACACCGCCCAGAGCCTCCGGTCGGGGAATTTCTGGCGGAGGCTCGCGATCGCGAGCTTCAACGCCGTCGGATGGTGGGCGAAGTCATCCACCACCGTGATGCCCCGGTCCGTGACGCCTCGCACTTCCTGCCGGCGCTTGATGCCCCGGAACGAGAGAAGCGCCTCCCGGATCACTCCGGGCGCGACCCCGCCGAATCGCGCCGCCTCGATCGCCATCGCCGCGTTGCGGACGTTGAACTCACCGGTCAGGGGAATCACGTAGCGTTCCCCGTCGAGAACGAAAACCGTTTCCCCGGGGCGGTAGTCCACTCCGGTGATGCGATGTTCACAGGCCTCACCGAATCCGACGCTGCGGGAGGGGGAGTGCTTCCCTTCGCGTGCCACCACGTCGGCGGCGTTGGAATCGTCGCCGTTCCAGAGGACGAGCCCGCTGCGCGGCACGAGCCGCACCATGTGGGAAAAACTCCGCTTCACCGCATCGAGGTCATCGTAGATGTCGGCGTGATCGAATTCGATGTTGTTCACGATCGCCACTTCGGGCAGGTAGTGGACGAACTTGGATCGCTTATCGAAGAATGCCGAATCGTACTCGTCACCCTCGAGCACGGTGATTCCACTTCCGCCGAACCGGGCCCCCTGCCCCAGGTTCTCCGGTATGCCCCCGATGACGAAATTCGGCCGCAGGCCCGCGGATTCAAAGATCCACGCCAACAGGGAAGCGGTCGTCGTCTTGCCGTGGGTGCCGGTCACGACGAAATTGCGCGTCTCGCGCAACACGCACTCCTTGATCAATTCGGGGAGCGACACGTAGTGCCGGTGGTTCTCGAGAATCGCCTCGACTTCGGGATGGCCCCGACTCTGTGCGTTGCCGACGACGAACAGGTCGGCGTCGTCGGGCAGGTTCTCGGCGGAATACCCGGTCAGGATGTCGATCTCCCGCTCGCGGAGAAAGGTCTTCATCGGGTCGTAGACCTGCTGATCCGATCCCGTGACGCGATAACCGGCGTCCCGAAAGGCGGCGGCGACCGATCCCATCGCAGTGCCACAGATCCCCATGAAGTAGAGATGCTTGGGTGAACCGTTTTCCGAACTCATGATCTGGAGGAAGCCGTCCCGCTCTCGGTGAGACGGCCGAAAGGCGACTCTCTAGCCGGGCTTGCGGCCGTTTGCAAAGTCGATTTTCGGGATCCGTCGAGATGTCCTTCCCTCCCATACGGCGGAGGGCTGCGCCGTCTTTCGCGAAAAACGGGTGAACCGGCCGGGGAAAAGCTCGCCGCACCCCTCGACGAGGGAAGATACGGACCGGACGCACGGCAACACGCAATTGACCGGCTCCTGCCATCGCCGATCTTGACCGCATGAGCAGCTTCGTGCAGCACTCTTCCCCGACTCCGAAAGAAATCCGGGTAGCGGTGGTTCTCACCGCTCTGTGGGCGATCGGAATCGGCATCCTCTGGTTCGTTTTCCGCCGCTACGACGGCGAGGGAGGGGGTTTCTGGAACTTCGCGGGGCGTCTCCATGTCATCGCGGTTCACCTGCCGGTCGGCATCCTCATGCTGGCCGCCCTGCTCGAATTGGCCTCGCGATTTCCGGCCTATCGCCCAGTCCGGCAGGCCATGCCCCTCGTCCTCCTCATCGGGCTGCTCAGCGGGATCGGCGCAACCGTTCTCGGCTACCTGCTGATGGGCCTGGAGGGCGTGATCGGACGCGCCATGGACCTCCACCTCTGGACCGGTCTCTCCGTGGTCGTTTTCACCTTCTTCGCCCTGTTGTTCCGTCTCCTCGAAAAACCGTTCCTCTACGTCGCCTCGCTGCTCGCCTCCCTCGGCGCCGTTTCGGCGGCCGGTCACTATGGCGGCAGCATGGTCCACGAGGCGGACTACCTCTCGGAACACGCCCCGGAATTCCTGCACCCTCTTCTCCTCGCGGGACTCGGTCCCGAGCAGGATCCGGCGATCGAGGAGGTTGCCGAGGGAACTCCCGTCGAGGAGATCAACGTCTACGCCGCCATCGTCGCCCCCATCATGGAGGCCAAGTGCAACGAGTGTCACAACGCCAACAAGATCAAGGGGGACCTGCGTCTCGACACCCACGAATTGATGATGGCGGGGTCGGAGGGATCGGATTTTCCGACGGTCATCCCCCGGAATGCGACCGACTCGGAACTGATCGTGCGGGTGACGCTGCCGGAAGACGACAGCGACTTCATGCCGCCCAAGGGCGAACCCCTCACTCCCGACGAGATCGAACTGCTCGAGCTCTGGATCGAGGCGGGCGCGACCACGGAGCTGCTCGTCGCGGATCTCGCCGACGATCCGGGAGTCCTCGATCTCGCGAATGCCTTTCTCGCCAGGAACCGGCAAGGCGAACAAACTCTCTCGGAGTGGAAGCCGGTCTGGGATTCGCTCTCCGGCGAGGAACAGCAATCCCGTCTCGCCGACGTCCGCGACGCGGCGGCCCAATTCAACTTTTCGGTGATGCCCATTTCGGCCGACGACGACCGACTCCGGGTCAACGTGATCAACTCCGCCTCCACCTTCGGAGACGAGCAACTCGCCCTGCTAGAACCCGTGGCGGAACGCATCGCCTGGCTCGACCTCGCTCGCAGCGCGGTGAGCGACGACGGCCTGCGCCTCGTCGGACGAATGCGCAACCTGGAACGGCTCCACCTCGAGAACACCAGGATCAGCAGCGCCGGTGTCGCCCACCTCGCACCGCTCGCAGGCCTGCGCTACCTCAACCTCTACGGCACGCAGGTGGACAACGAGATCTTTGCCCATCTCGAAGGAATGCCCCATCTGCAGAAGCTCTTCGTCTGGCAGACCGGCGTCGATCCCTCCGCCGCGCGTCGCTTCGAGGAAAAGGTGAACCTCCAGATCAACACCGGGGCGGAACTGCGGGGCAGCGAGCCGCCCGGCGCTCCCGCCTCATCGGAAACTCCCGCGGAAGGCCCGGGAGGCGATGGCGAGAAGACGCCATCCGATGATGAGACCGCAAAGACAAAGGAATCCGCTTCCCTCTAGGGTGGAGAACCGGCCCGGAGGCCTCGGTTCCGGTGGAGCCCCCGATTGCGGGGTTGCTTCCGCCCCCGAATGTCCGAGCAGTTCGTATTCCTTCCCGCTGAACGTCATGCCGAAGACAACCCAGACCATCCTCCTCGCCGGACTCTCCGCCATCCTCCTCTCGTCGTGCGATTCGGGGGGAAAGGTCTTCGTCCGGGAGCTGCGTGACACCGAAAAGGAGTTGAAACTCGTCGACACCAGCGCGGAACGCTTTCGCTACCGAACGCGACAGACCGAAACGACGGATCAATCGTCCGGGGGTCCTCAACTCGTCTACGACACCCCCGACGGCTGGACCCGGCAACCCGGCTCCGCGATGCGCGACCTCAACTTCACCTTCGGCGAGAACGGCGAGGGGGAATGCTACCTGGCCCGCCTCCCCGGAGCCGGTGGGGGACTGGCCCCGAATGTGAACCGGTGGCGCGGCCAGATGGGAGCCGAAAGCCTGAGCGACGAGGAGATTGCGGCCCTCCCCCGCAAACCGCTTTTCGGGCAGGAGGCGGCGTTCATCACCGTCGACGGCGACTACTCCGGAATGGGAGCGGGCGAGCCGAAGAAGGACTATCGCCTCCTCGGCCTCATCCTCACCTCGGACGCAGGAGCCGTTTTCGTCAAAATGGTCGGACCACGCGATCTCGTCGCCCAAAACGAGGCCGCATTCGACACGTTCACCTCCTCGATCGACGTAACTCTCCAATAGCGATAACAAAGAGCGTCTCGAGCGTTCATCCGGCTGCAAGAAAACCCGCCACTTCATGACCAACGAAACTGCGTCTCCCGTGATCTACGTGAAAAAGGCCTATCGCTTTTTCACGTCCTACAAGCTTGCCGCCACCTTGATCGTTCTTCTCACGATCATCACGCTGTTCGGCACCTTGTATCAGGTCGATTATGGTCTCCACGCAGCCAAGCAGAAATACTTCTACTCGCTCTTCATTCTCCACGACCTGCAGGGCTTGCCCATTCCCCTGCCGGGCGGGATCCTCGTGATGAGCCTGCTCTTCCTGAACATGTTTCTGGGAGCGATCGTGAAGGTTCGCAAACGTTGGCGCGGCGCCGGTCTGCTCATCTCTCACTTCGGCATGCTCATGCTCCTCGCGGGTGGTTTCGTCACCTACGCCTTCGCGACCGACGGGTACATGGCGCTCTACCCCGGGATGAAAAGCGACCGGGTCGAGAGCTACCGGCGCTGGCAGATCGATATCATGCCCCTCGACGAGAAGGGGCAACCCTCCGGAAAGGTTCACGCCATCCCCCCGGGAACACTCGAGAAAATCGGCCCGAACCAGAGCGTCACCATCCCCATGGAGGGCCTGCCGTTTTCCGTCATGGTGAATGGATATGCCCGCAACGCCACTCCGGTGCCGACCAGCGCACCTGCGGCGGAAAACTTGAACGCGCATGAGGTCGACGGGTTCAAGCTGTCCCCGCAAAAGCCGGCCAAGGAGGCGGAACAGAATCTGCCCGGAGCCTACGTGTCCTTCATCTCCGAAACCGAGGGAGAGGTGACCGAGGCGATCCTCTGGGCAGGATCCTACCGCTTCGACCCGCGCGAGGCGCCGATGCCCTTCACCTTCGAGGTGGCAGGCCAGCGGTACGCCGCAATGCTTGCGAAGAAGTCGTGGACCGTACCGTTCGTCGTCCAGCTTGACGAGTTTATCTTCGAGCGCCATCCCGGTGTCAGCACCGCCCGGAACTTCGAGAGCCGTATCACCCGTTTCGAATCGGGGAAACCGGACCAACCCCTCGAAATCAAGATGAATGAACCGATGCGCTACGCGGGGTTCGTCTTTTTCCAGGAATCTTTCGGCCCCCCTGACGGAGCCCCCGGAGAAATGTTTTCCCAGTTCGCCGTCGCGAACAATCCGTCCGACCAGTGGCCCCTCTGGGCGCTCGTCATCACCGGGTTCGGCCTCGGTATCCACTTCCTGATCAAGCTCGTCGAATATTCGGTTCGCTCGCAACGTAAGCGCACTGAAAAACGAACCTCCTCCTCTGAAGTTCCGGCATGAAGAAAATCACCCGTCCGATCCTGCTGTTGCTCCTCGCCGTCCTTTTCCCGGCATCCGTTCTCGCGAAAGACCTGACGACGCCGCTCGATTCCTACGAGCCGTGGCCCCGGGAGAAGGTCGATGCCTTCGAGAACCTCCTGATCCAGGATGGGGGACGGGTGAAACCGCTCTACACGTCCGCGCGGTTCGCCCTGATGCAGTTCTCGGGCCAGTCCGATCTGCGTTTCGAGACGAAAGATGGCACCAAGCACGTGATCTCCCACTCGGAATGGCTCATGGACGTGCTCTTCCGGGGAGCGATCGCGAAGGAGTTGCCGACCTTCATCGTGGACGATTCGGCCGCTATCGTCAGGTTCGGCGTATCGCCGAAGGACAAGCGTGACCGTTACTCCTACATGCAACTCCAGGAGGGCCGGGCCCGGCTCGCGGAACTGGCGGGAGAGTATGCGCAAAAGCAGAAACAGTGGGAGGACAGTGAAAAAGATCCCCAGTACGAACTGGATCGCATCGAGGGCATGGTCCTGACGCTCGGAAGAAATGTGAGTTCCTACGAGTATCTCCTAGGGCAGTTCGGATTCGCCCGGGGCGCGGACCTGCTCGTCAACGAAGACATCCTTCCGGAGGAGCTACGCCAACTCGCCGAACGAATCGACATCGTCGAGATGATGGACAAAATGCCGGAGATGACCCTCGACCAGTTGGTCGGGATGATTCGCCAGCCGGCGGGAGATTCCGAGGACGAGAGACTCTTCACTGGCGCCCTCCGTCTCTTCTTCTTCCACGCCAACTCGGGGCGCGGCCTCGCTCTTTTCCCTCCGCGTGATTCGAACACGGAGGAATGGAAATCCATCGGCGACGTGATGCTGGCCGGGCTGGAGTCGAAGGATCTGCGCCCCTGGTCGATCGAGCAGATGCAAACCGTGCAGGCACTCGTCCAGGCCGCGGGAACACCGGAATTCGCGCCCCTCATCCGCGAGTTCACCGACAGCCAGCACGTCCGGGCCGATGCGCGCGGCGAGGGACAGTATTCCGGACTCGAAATCCACATGTATGAAGGACCGGGAGGCTACTCGTGGTTCACCCTCTCTCTCATGTTTTTCGTCATCGCGTTTGTCGTCATGGCTCTCAGTTGGCTGGCGCCCGGATCAACCGCGGGGCGCGGCCTCCTCATCGGTGCGATCGTGTTCGCGTTCATCGGCATGCTCCTCGACGCCTACGGTATCACACTCCGCTCGATCATTCGGCAGCGCCCCCCGATCACCAACCTCTACGACACGATCCTCTTCATTACGGCGACAGCGGTGTTCCTCGGCCTGGTCCTCGAGTTCTTCACGAGGGTCGGGGTCGGAACTCTCGTCGCGGTCCTTTCCGGCCTGTTGGGAATGTTCCTCTCGATCAAGTATGAGGCGAAGGAGGCGACCGACACGATCACCCAACTGGTCGCGGTGCTGGATACGAACTTCTGGCTCGCCACACACGTGATCATCATCAACATCGGCTATGCCGCCGCCATCGTGGCGGGGCTGCTCGGGATCGTCTACCTGGCAGGACGTTTCACCTCCGGTCTCCTCCGGCGCGAGAATCGCGATTTCTTTCGCGTCCTCACCCGGATGAACTACGGAATCATCTGCTTCTGCCTTTTCTTCTCACTTGTCGGGACCGTCCTCGGTGGCATCTGGGCCAACTACAGCTGGGGGCGTTTCTGGGGATGGGATCCCAAGGAGAACGGAGCCCTCATGATCTGTCTCTGGAGTCTCTTCATTCTCCACGGCCGGATGGGCGGCTTCCTGCGCGACGTCGGCATCAACATGAACGCGATCGTCCTCGCCGGGATCACCACATTCAGCTGGTGGGGAGTCAACAACCTCGGCGTCGGTCTGCACAGCTACGGATTCACCGAAGGGGTGTGGGGCGCCCTCTTCCTGAGCTGGGGTATCATGGGAATCTTCCTCGCCATGGGGGTTCCGCTCTGGCTTCAGGACCGGTCCCGCCGGAAAAAACCCGAACCGGCTGCTGCCTGAGGGACGGCGTTTGTCGACCGGAATCACGATCCGTCGGCGGCACGAAATTGCCCATCTTCCGACTGGCGTTCCGCCAAAGGCTGCCTACAATCCAAGGACATGGCAATCCTTCTCGGTATCGTCGTCGCAATCGTTTTTCTCCTGATGGGAGCCGTGGCGTTCAACTACCTCCTCAAGGGGTAGGGTTCCTCCACCTCTCCCACCGTCTTTCTTCCCGTCGCCGGACAGGGCGACAGGGAAGCTGGTCGCAGGGGCGCCGGTTCAGGCGTTCGGTATCAACCCGTTCGGCCCGGACGACCCTTGTCCGGACCCGGTTGTTTTCCCTCGCCTTCTCATGGCCCAGACCCGCATCACGCATCCCACCGGCTTGGCGGTTTCCATCATCCTGGCGGCACTCGCGCTCCTATTCCTGGTCGCCTGGTATCTCCTGCGCATCGACGCCGGAGAACCCGGGCGCACTTCGACCGAGATGGAAGGAGAAGCCCTCCGGGAGGAAATCGCCAGCCTCAAGGCCGAAAGGACGCACCTTTTGGCGACCTCGGCCCGCCTCCATTCCGCCGAAGAGACGGCAGCCGAGGCCAGTGCGAACGCCCTGCGGTTGGCGGCGGAGCTCGAGGAAGCGGAAAAGACATGCGACGAGGAGAAAGCGGTATTGAAGAGCCGCATTCGCACGCTCGAGGAGCGCCTCTCCGCGTCCGCAGACGACCCATCCGGGCGAGTCTCCGGCGAGGTCGCGACGACGGTAACGCCGGAACGGGAACCGGAGCTTGCCGAGGTCCTGCGTCCGGCGGGTGCGGGGGAGTTTCCCGCGCTGGATCTTCCCCACCTCGTCAATGATCCGAATCTTCTCGACGAGAGCCCACGACCAGCCCCTTGCGGTCGAGGCCCTGTATGCCAGGCTCGGCGAGCAGGGTCGCTATTCTCCCCTGCTCACCATCCCGTTCGACGTGGGTAGCGATGAAGTGAAAGACGAGTCTCGGTCCCGTCTCACGGCGCTCCTCAGCGAGGCGGAGGAAGACGTCCGGTTTCTTGTCGTGGGGTATGCGTCGACCGACGGCGAGGCGCAAGCCAACTACGAGCTATCCTCCCGGCGAGCCTCTTCGGCCGCGAACGTCGTGGCGGCAGCGGGTGGGACCGGTGTCGAAGCCGTCTACTTCGGCCAGACGAGCCGTTTTTCCACAACTGAAAAGGAGCCGAATCGCGTCGTCGAAGTGTGGTGCGTCCGGTAGCCGGACCGTGTGAGTCGATTCGTTCACCGGAGCCGGCTTGCATTCCGCTCCCCTGTCGCGTAGTGACCGGGCGGTTCAACTTCGCGTCATGCTCAGAAAAACCAAAATCATCGCGACTCTCGGTCCCGCCACCGAATCCGAGGAAATGATCCACTCCCTCATCGAGAAGGGTGTCGATGTATTCCGGCTCAACATGAGCCACGCCCGCCACGACTGGACGCGCACCACGGTGTCTCGGATCCGTGCCCAATCCGCCGTCGCCGGGCGCGACGTCGCGGTCCTCCTCGACCTGCAGGGGCCGTCGATTCGCACCGGCGACGTCGAAGGAAAACTGAAGTTGGAAAAAGGGATGCTGGTGGAGTTTCGCAACTCGACTCTCGAACCGGCCGAGACGATCTCGGTGACCACCAACTACGATGGGCTTTCCGACGACGTGGGCACGGGGGACGTCATGCTCGTCGACAATGGCGAGATACACTTCCGGGTGATCCGCCAATCACCGGGCCGGCTCGTCTGCGAAACGCTCACCGCCGGCGAGATGGGATCCCGCCGCCACATCAATCTCCCCGGGATTCGCGTCAATCTCCCTGCCCTGACGAAGAAGGACCTTCTCGATCTCGACATCGCGGGACAACTTGGAGTCGACTACGTGGCGATCAGCTTCGTGCGCGACGCCGAACACGTCAAGCTGCTGCGCTCGGAACTGGCGGAGCGAGAATCCACGGCCCGGATCGTCGCCAAGATCGAGGACCAGGAGGCGGTCAAGAATCTCAGCGGAATCATCACGGAATCGGATGCGGTGATGGTCGCGCGAGGTGACCTCGGAATCGAGGTTCACATCGAGGAATTGCCGGTCGTTCAGCGGACCATTCTCAAGGAGGCGGCACGCATCGGACGCAAGGTCATCGTGGCGACGCACATGCTCGAGTCGATGGTGGAAAATCCGGTTCCGACTCGCGCCGAAGTCACCGACGTCGCGAACGCCGTCTTCGAACAGGCGGATGCCGTCATGCTCAGCGGCGAAACCAGCGTGGGCCGCTACCCCGAAAAGTGCATCGACGTGCTCGACCGGATCGCGCGCCGGATCGAACGGGAGCCGGGCGCGCGCTTCTGCGAGAACATTCGCCTCAAGACCGAGAAACAACAGACGGTCAAGTCTGCCGTCGTTCTCGCCAATTCTCTCGACGATGCGAAAATGATCATTTTCACCGCGCGGGGCGTTCTCGCGAACTACACCGCGCACCAGCGCCCCGAGAGAGCGCATGTTTTCGCCTTCACTCCGGACGCTGTCGTGGCACGCTCGCTCCGCCTCAACCGGGCCGTGAGTCCGTTCCAGATGGAATTTCTCGACCGGCCCGAGGAAACCATTCGCAAGGCGATCGAATTCCTCAAGGAGCGGGGCGAGATCGAAGACGGAGACCCCGTCGTGATTCTCAGCGATGTTCTGAACCGTGATTTCGATACCGAGGCGATCCTGCTGCGAAAGGCCTGATTCCTTTCCTTCTCTCCTTTCTCCACGCTGACGACAGCATGAATGCGCGGTCTCTCGACACGATGGATCCCGGTTTGCTGGTCGGGTTGGTCAACACGCGTCTCCGAAACGATCACACGCATCTCGACGACTTCTGCTCGACCCACGATATCGGGCGGGACGACCTCGAATCCGTGTTGCGGAGGGCGGGCTATGTCTACCGGGAAGACCTGAATCAGTTCCGGTTCACGCCCGGTTTCGACCCGGCATCTTGAGTGAGCAGGAGGTAAAAAACCCCGGAAAAGCGCTCCTCCGGCAACCGCCCGATCCAAAAGCAGAAGCTCCCGTGCCCAGCGCCGCGTGGGTTTCCGCGCCTACTTGTGGGCTGCGACGATCTCTTCGATCTTGTCGCGGTCCACTCCCATCGGAGCGTCGACTGCTCCAAACTTTTCCCGTGCCTGGGCCGCCTGCTCGACCGTCACGGCCGGTGCACTGTTGCCCCAGGAATTCCGCGTGTAGGTCAGAACGGCCGCCAATTTTTCGTCGTCGAGCGCGGCGGCGAGGGACAACATCTGGCCCATGTACTTCATGTCTTTTTTCGCGATGCCCTTGAGGACCACGAGGAGAGACTTGTCCGGATCACCGAGAAGCAGTTCCGACCCGACGAGACTCGGGGCCATCAGGGCCGGCCCAGCCTGGAGACCCTTCCCATCGGTGCCGTGGCACGCCGCGCAGGTCATGTATGAGGTTTGCCCGAGTGCCATCACCGCGGGATCGATCTCGGCGGCCGGAGCGGCGTCGGCATTCCCGGACGCTTCCGGTTCACCGCCGTCCGCCGGAGCACTCTCGGACGGCGGGGTGTCGCCCGCCTCCTCCGCCGCTGGAGCTGGTGCCACCGCCGCCACCTCAACGGTTTCCTCTTCCGCATCCGCGACTCGCTCGACCCCGCTTCCACCGAGAAATGCGAAGCCGACGATTCCCATCATCACGATCAGGACGCCTGCCACGATGACCAGAAAGGCGATCCCGATCAGATTGCCGGCAGGGTTTAGCGAATCGTTGTGTTCGGTGCTCATAGTCGCGGGGAAAAAAGCGTGTTTTGAAACGAAGTCAACATGCAGACCGTCGCATGTTTGTCCAGAGTTACGCTGCCGAAGGGGGTCGGGCTACCGCGAACCCGGTCAATTCGGAACCGGCGCACTTGCCCGGCCGGCCCCTTCCTCCCTTGCCACCGACACCGATTCTCGTCCATGGATGTTCCACCCGCCTCGCTCGAACCGCTCGCCGTCGCCGAAGTAGAAGCGATGTCGCATATGGCAGCCCGCATCTGGAAGCGGATCTACCCGGAAATCATCTCCGCCGCCCAGATCGAGTACATGCTCGGTCGCATGTATCATCCCGATACGATTCGTTCCGAGATCGAATCGGGTGTGGAGTGGCGCTGGATCCGGAGCGACTCGGAACGAATCGGTTTCGTTTCCTACGGCTCCCTTCTTCGAAACCGGCCGTGTCAGCTCCACAAGATCTATATCCTCCCGGAAAACCAACGCGAGGGCCACGGCAGGGCCACCATCGCGACCGTCTCCCGGCACGCGACGAGCTCGGGTGCCTCCTCTCTCGAACTCCGCGTGAATCGCGAAAACACGAAAGCGATCCGTTTTTACGAATCCTGTGGCTTTCTGCTGACCGGATCCGACTGCAAGGCCATCGGCGGCGGCTTCGTCATGGACGACTTCCTGTTCTCCCTCCCCCTGCCCCCGGTGATCTGATTGCGGACAGGTCAGTTTTTTGTTTCCGCGCCACGCCATTCTCCCATACCGTCTTCACCAGCGAGTTCATCCTTCGTTTCATGTCGACGACCGCTCACCGCGCGCTGACCGCGAAGATCCGGCGCGAAATCATCCCCGCTGCCGGCGAACTCTCCCGCCGGGTCGAATCGTGGTGTCTCACCGTCGAGGAAGAATCCGGAGACGTGCCGGAGCAGCTTCGCTTCGATGCCGCCAAGCTTCAGGACGAGGCCCATGCCTTCGTTCGGCAAATCGAGCAGTGGTTCCCCGCCCAACTCGGGAACGACGCCGATTCGGAGGCCCTGTTGCGCAGTGCGCGGCACGATGCCCGGAACCGGCTCAATCACCTCTTCGGCGTGCTGCAACTCATTCGGATCACCCCCGAGGGGACCCAATTCAGCGAAGCGATCGAGGTTCTCTCCCACCTCCTGGAGGATTGCCTCCGCATCGTCAGCCAACAGCTTCCCGAGTCGCCCCACGTCGTGGCGAGACCCGAGAACGGATCTCTCGTTGGACTTGCCACCGATCCGGGTGGCCGGCTGCTCATCGCCGATGACGACGAAGACAACCGCACCCTGCTCGGACGACTCCTCGAACCACGCGGTTTCGAACTCGACTATGCGGAGAACGGCGAGGAGGCGATCACGAAGATCGAACACGCGGTCTACGATGCCGTGCTCCTCGATATCCAGATGCCGGTCATGGACGGCTTCGAGGTGCTGTCCCGGCTGCGTGAATCCGGCCATCTCCGCCACACGCCCGTGATCGTGGTCACGGGCCTGCAGGAGGAACAGGATGCCGTCCGCTGCATCGAAATCGGGGCCGAGGATTTCCTCTCCCGCCCCATCCGTCCGGCCCTCCTCATGGCGCGCCTCAATGCCAGCCTCGAGAAGAAGCGCCTCCGCGAACAGGTGTTCGAGCAGTATTTCACCCGGGAACTGGCCCGGGAACTGGCCCGTAATCCGGATCCGATGAAAATGCAGGCCCGGGAGGCCGAGGTTACAGTCCTCTTCTGCGACATTCGCGGCTTTTCCTCGATCAGCGAGCGCCTCGATCCCGCCCGGACGGTCGACTGGCTCAGCGGCGTGATGGGTGAATTCTCGACCAGCGTCATCGACCGCGGTGGCGTCCTCGTCGATTATACCGGCGACGAGTTGATGGCGATGTGGGGCGCACCGACCGAGCAGCCCGATCACGCGGAACTCGCCTGTGCGGCCGCCTCCGAAATCGTCGCGAAGTTGCCACTCCTCAGCGAAAAATGGGAGAAAGAGATCGGTGCCAGGACCGAAGCCGGCATCGGGGTGAATACCGGTGTGGCGCTTGTCGGAAACGTCGGCACCCACAAGAAGTTCAAATATGGACCCCTCGGAAACGTGGTGAACGTGGCGAGCCGGGTCCAGGGAGCGACCAAGTATCTCAAGACGCCCGTCCTCATCACCGGATCGACCTGGGAGCGCCTCCGCGACAGGCGCAACACGCGCCGCCTCGGACGTTTTCGCGTGCAGAACATCCAACAGCCGGTCGAGCTGCACCAACTCGTCTCACGCAACGAGGAGGGGATCTGGCACACGCTCTCCGACCACTACGAGGACGCGCTCCGGCACTTCGAATCGGGGGAATTTCGCAAGGCTTCCGCGATCCTGGGGGAGGTTCTCGTCGAGATGCCCGAGGACGGGCCCAGTCTGCTCCTCGCATCCCGGGTCGTGGAAGCCATGCTGCGTGACGGAAAGGAATTCTCTCCGGTGTGGGATCTGCCGGGAAAATGACTCACGCGGCGCAGGAGCAGACCACGCTGGCGCTTCCGCACTGTTCGCACCAGTCGAAACGCCCACCACAGCGGGCCGGCAATCCCATGAGAACCCGGTGAATCCGGCAATGGCAGGCACCGCAACCCGTCCCCGCTCCGGTCCGATCGGAAACCTCGTCGAGATGTTGCGCACCTCGTTCCACCGCGGCCTCCACCTCCGACTCACGCACGCCGCGGCAGTGGCACAGGGTCGCGTCCTTCGGCGCCCCCTCCTCGAACCGGCAGGTCCGGTGTGCGACGCTAGTGGGATGGTCTCTCATGCCGGGGGTGGACGAATTCAATCGCCGTCCGATTCACCGATCTGCTGAGCGAGATACTGCTCCCGACCCATCATGCGGATGAGGTCGAATTGCGCTTCGGCCCAATCAATGCTCTCCTCCGACTCCACCACCATGCGCTCCATGAGATCGCGACTGCCGGCGTCCTTGGCTTCGATCGCCAGCTGGATGCCCTCATTGTAGGTGGCGACGCCTTTCGTCTCGAGCGTGTGGCTGTCGCGAATCTGTCCCTCCGGATTGTCACTCACGAGAATGTCTCCGTAGCGGGCAATCTCGGGCACGCCGTCGAGGTAGAGAATCCGGTCGATCACTTCCTCGGCATGCTTCATTTCCTCGATCGACTCCTCGTAGAAATGCGCGGCCAGCTTGTTGAGGCCCCAGTCCTTACACATCTTGGAACAGATGAAATACTGGTTGATGGCGGTGAGTTCGATGGTGAGACCCGCGTTGAGGGCGTCGATGACTTCTTGATTTCCTTTCATAGCAAAGAGACCTACGCCGAATGAGACGGCTTGCAAAGATCTCGTTTTATTGAAATCAAATCTCAATACCAGCAAGGCGCAACACCTCGTCCGTGGCGCATTACCGTGAGGTGCTGACGGCGAGACGCGTCCCTTTCTCTCCTGCCGGGTACGGGTTGAGAGGCGGTTCGACAGATCCCGCGGCGCATCGAATCATAACCAGACGGCATGAACTTCAGTGAAAAGTCGCATTGGATGCCGTCGTCGGAGATGTCGATCCTATCGTGTCGATCATCCCATGAATACCATTGACTCCATCTACCAGCGCCGGGCGATCAAGCATTTCGACCCCGAACACCGCCTCTCTCCCGAGGAAGAGCGAAAGCTCCTCGAAGCCACGATCCAAGCTCCCACGAGTTTCAACATCCAGCACTGGCGGCTCGTCGTGGTGCGTGATCCCGCATTGCGGAGCAAGATCCGAACCGAGTTCGGCAACGACCAGGCCCAGATGACGGACGCCTCTCTGCTCGTCATCTTCACCGCCGACGTGAAAGCCTGGGCGAAAGAACCGGAGCGATACTGGCGCAACGCTCCACAGGAAGTATCCGACCTTCTCGTCGGCTGGATGGGCCCGTTCCACGAGGGCCGGGAGTGGCTGCAGCGCGACGAAGCCCAGCGATCGATCGGGATGGCGATGCAGACGATGATGCTCGCCGCCAAGGACATGGGCTACGAGTCCTGTCCCATGATCGGCTTCGACATCGACGAAGTCGCGAAACTCATCCAACTCCCGGAGGACCACGTCATGGGCCCGATGGTCGCCGTCGGCAAGGGCACCAAGGAGGCTTGGCCCAAACCCGGTCAGCTCGCCCTCGACGAAGTCGTGCGGGAGAACGGATTCTGATGCGATCGGGACCCGGGCCGTGGCGGCGGCTGAACCCTCGCCACGGCTCCCCACCAGGAAATCAGCGGACCACCTAGTTCGCCCGGAGGAAGGCGGCGACATCGGCCACGTCCTGGGCGGTCATGCCCAGTTGTGCCGCGCTCAACATCACGGAGCGATCCATCTTCTTGACCGACTTGATCCGCCCGGGCGGGATGAGTTGCGTCACACCGCCCATGCTCATCACGATGGTGGGATTGCCCCGTTGCAAGAGCAGGCCGTGTACGATCGTGCCATCCTTCAGCACGACTTCCGTGGCATCATAGCCGTGCGCGATGTCGGCGGAGGGCTCGACGAGCGAACGAATCACGACCTCGGTGGTCTGGCCTTTGCCCCAGCCGTCCAGGGTGGGCCCGAACTCGACCCCCGTTCCTCCGACCTGATGGCACATGATGCAGCGTTGCGCCGCGACCTTTCCCCTCTCCGGGTCCCCCTCCATCGCGACGATCTCTTCCACCGGGGGTAGCGTGTCCGGCATCGACGCCGGATCGGGCGTCATGATCTGCTGGATCTCGACCTCGGCGGGATCGTAAATTCCGCGCTCCCTCAGGTCCGCCATCAGGTCATACTCCTTCCATTGGTTGCTGGACCGGTTGACGAGCCACCAGGTCGCGTCCGATTTCAGAGGCGTGTCCTGCTGCGCGATCGTGAGCATGGCATCTACCGCGCCCCGGACATGGATGAAAGCGAGGGCATCGAGCGCCTGCTTGCGGGCGGGGAGAGGAATCACCTCCGCCTGCGCCCGCACCGAGAAATCTTCGATCGCGGCAACTGGGTGAAGCCTCCAGGCGATGCCGGCCATGGCGTCGGTCCACTGGCGCGGATCGTCGTTGCCCATCATGTCCTGCAGGAGGGGATACAGCTCTTCCTCCTTGCCGCTGGCGCCCGTACCGAAGGCCTCGAGATAGGAGCGATCCTGTCCATCGTATTGCCGCGCCACCGCGAGTAGAACGTCGCGCGATTCGTCGAAGGACTTGTCCCGCATCGAGAGGGCCGCTTCCCGCCGCACCGCGGGATCCGGGTCGTTCGCCAGGCGGAGAGCGCTGCCGGTGACGTCGAGACCGGCTCGCCGCATCGCCCGAAAGGCGGCGATCTTCATCTCTGCGCTTTCCTGGTCGGACGGATAGCCCGCCCGTCGCGGCCCGCTGATACCGAGCTGGTAGAGAAGGTGGATGGCCCGACCGCGGATGTAGGGATTCGGATCGTCGAGGAGAGCTGCCACCGGTTCGAGAGCGGCGCGGCCCCGGGCCCGAAGTCCATAGAACCCGAGGGCCCGCACGTTCACTGCGGGCGAACGCAACGCCTCGATCAGGCCGTCGATCGATTCAAGGTCGAGCTGGGGGATCTCGGGCGAAAATCCCTTCGGCGCCACGCGATAGATGGCCCCGGAACAGGTCTCGTCGAGATCCTGGTGCCCGCCCACGCGGGGATCGTACCAATCGGACACGTAGAGAGCTCCGTCAGGTCCCACCGCCACATCGGACGGCCGGAACAGTGTCTTCGTCTCGCCAGTCACGCTCTGTGAACCTCCGATGAAGTCCGATCCGGCGAAGCGACTGGCGCCTCCTTTGCCGTTATCGTGCCCTCCCGCCGGATTGCTGGTGAAGAAATCCGAACGCTCGAGCAGAAATCCGGCCCCCTCGAGTTCGGGCTGGTAGGAGAAAACCACATTGCGGCCCGGTTCACAGGCGAAGAAGGTGCCCACCCACTCCTCGCCGAGCGCCCCATTCTCGTAGTAGACGTTCCCGGTGGGCGAGCCACCGCCGTAGACGTCCCCCGCCGGAGCGCTTCCGGGATCATCCTGTCGCCACTCGGCCACGGCGGTGGATTGCCCGGGTCGCCGGTCCACGCGCCACGAGCGCTGACCATCGTTCGAGCAGAATCCGAAGTTGGCGTACTCCATCACCCAGCTGACACGGCACGCGGGCGGGTCGTCGTTGTCGTTCTGGAACACGTCGCCCAGCGAGGTGATCGATTGCTCGTAGGAGTTCCGGTAGTTGTGGCCGATGATCTCGGCATCCGTTCCATCGGGATTCATGCGGACGGTGAAGCCGCCCACATAGACGTGCCCGTCGTCGCTCGGCGTCCCGGCGAGGGTGGCGATTTCCTCATTGCTGTAGGGATACTCGAAGGGCCCGATCGGCTTCGGACGATAGGCGCCAAAAACGGTAAAGGTTTTCCCGGACTTGTCGGTGAAGCGCCCACCGCAGTTGCCGCTGTTGAAGTACCATTTCCCGTCCGGACCGACCGTGACCGAATGGAGCGAATGATCGTGATTCTGCCCGTTGAATCCGGTCAGGAGGATCTCTCGCTCGTCGACGGCCGGATCGAAAGTCCGGTTCTCGTCGACATCGGTGTAGACGAGGAGGTGGGGAGGCTGGGACACCACCACCTTGTTTCCGATCACCGCGACGCCGAGCGGGGCGATCAGGAGGGGCTCCTGGACGAAGGTGTGGCTGGAATCCGCCTCACCGTCGCCGTCGGTATCCTCGAGCACGACGATTCGATCACCCTCGGGCTGCCGGTCGAAGTTTCTCCGGTAGCGCACGCCCTCCGCGACCCAGATGCGACCATCCTTGTCGATGTCCATGTTGGTCGGGTTGAAGAAGAGGGGCGACGCGGCCCAGAGGGTCACTTCGAACCCGTCCGGCACGACGAACATATCCAGGGGGACGCTCTCGGGTTCGACATCGGGAAAGGCAGGAGCATTTTCCTTCTCGTCCTGTGCGGTCAGGGTGGCGGTTGCGAGCGCGATCACCCACGAAGCGAAGGCGATCCGGCAGACATCGGGACATCTCATCATGATCGCCGATGATGCCCCCGATCGCCCCGGGAATCAAGATCGCCCGCCAACTCGTTTCCGTCTCGGACCCCAGGTCACCGGACCGTGGCGGGGAGATTGCCGCTTGCCAACCCGGAATCACCGGAGGAGGATGGCCGACTATGGCCGACGCCTCCAAGCCGCTCCTGATCTTCGATTTCGACGGAACGATCGCCAATACACTGGAAACCGGACTCCGGATCTTCAATGAGGTCGCGGAGGAGTACTCGCTGGAGCGGATCACGATGGAAGAGGCGAAAGAGCTACGGAAGCTCAATACACGCGCCCTTCTCGATCATCTCGGCATTTCTCGAATTCTCGCGGTCCGACTCGGGGCCCACCTGCGGAAAGTGCTTCACAGTCGCATGGACGAGGTGGACCTGATGCCGGAAGTGGACCGGGCCATCCGTACCCTTTTCGACGACGGCTATCCGCTCGGCATTCTCAGCAGCAACTCGCGCGAGAATATCCGTGACTTCCTCGACAGGTTCGGCCTCGGAGATTGCTTTCTCTTCATCGAGGCCGGTGTCAGCCTCTTCGGCAAGCCGCAGCGCATCAAGAATCTCCTGAAAAAGCGGAAACTCGAGCCCGCCGAGGTGGCCTACATCGGGGACGAGACCCGGGACATGGAAGCCGCCCGGATCGCCACGGTCCGGTCGATCGCGGTCTGCTGGGGTGCGAACGGACGCGAGGCGATGGTCACCGAAGGTCCCGACTACTGCATCGACCGGCCCGACGAACTGGTCGCCTGCGCCCGGCAGCTCTGACCCGCCACGGTTTCGCCTCACCACCACTTCGCGACGCCGGTTCGCAGGCTCACTCGCGACTTGAGGTCCGGCCGCTCGTTGCCTACGCTCGGCCCATGCAGCGTCTCTCGTTCCCCCTTTTCCTCGCGATCGCCTCCACCGCGATCCTCTTCTCCCCCCTCTCGAGGGTCGGTGCCGAAGAACGGCCGAACATCGTCTGGATCTTCGTGGAAGACATGAACGGCTGGTACGGCTGCTACGGTGACGACACGGTCCCGACCCCGCACCTCGACGCACTCGCCGCACGCGGCCTCCGCTTCGACCGGGCCTACATGCCGGCGGGAGTGTGTTCCGCGACCCGGTCGGCGATCGCCCTCGGAGCCATGCAGACGTCCCTCGGTGTCCACCACCACCGCAGCTCGCGTCAGCGGGTTCCCGGCGAAGTGAACCCCCTTCCCGACGAAGTCGAGACGGTCTACGAGATGATGCGAACCGCGGGCTACTTCGTCTGCAGCAACAAGGGAAAGAACGACTTCAACTTTCTCTTCTCTCTCGAGGAGCTCTACGATCTCGCCGGGCCCGGCATGGGTCCCTTCGCCGGTTGGCGCGAACGCCCCGGGGCCACGCCGTTCTTTGCCCAGATCCAGCTCAGAGGGGGCAAGAACAGCGGCCAATTCGCCGGAGCGCCTCCCCGCAGGAAGGGCGACATCACGCCGCATACCGACCCGGCGAACATGAAAGTCGCCCCCTATTACCCCGATCACCCCGTCCTGCGCCGGGAGTATGCCCATCACTACGACACCATCCGGCAAACCGACGACGAGGTCGGCGAGGTGATCGCGCTGCTCGAAGAAGACGGCCTCCTCGACGACACGGTCGTCATCTTCTGGACGGATCACGGAATGCGGCTCCATCGCCACAAGCAGTGGCTCTACGAGGGGGGAATCCGCGTTCCCCTCCTCATGGCGGGTCCCGGCATACCCGAGGGACAAAGCCGGGACGACCTCGTCAGTG
>Ga0180430_10001182_pt1 | contig 26246 bp, 19 predicted proteins | sample SS_ome_9_FD_132999 | JGI IMG/M metagenome (GOLD analysis project Ga0180430, IMG submission 132999) | Hypersaline lake sediment archaeal communities from the Salton Sea, California, USA - SS_1_S_2 metaG | ecosystem: Environmental > Aquatic > Non-marine Saline and Alkaline > Hypersaline >... | reverse complement strand
TAGCGGGGCCAGGAAACTGGCAAACCCGTCGTTCAGCAGATGCCCGACAAAGAGCAATGCGGTGCGTTTGGAGTGTGCCGAGATGCGTGTCATGTCGGGCGAAATGGTAGCAGTACGCAGTATGCTTCACAACGAAGCAGCTACATTTCGTTCCTCTAGCAGATTGCACTAGTATGGACTGGGAGCACGGAGGTGGCTGGTGCCGCAGGAGACACAGTTCTTTCGCACATTGTTTGAGGATGCACCCCTTCCATTCCAGGCGTTAGACCATCAAGGTCGCATCATCAACGTCAACCGCACGTGGCAAGAGGAGCTTGGCTACGAACGCCACGAAGTCCTTGGACGCTCGTTCAGCGACTTCATCGCCAGTGACGAACGCCATCTATTCCAAGAGCGGTTCTCGAGCTTTGTTGAGCAGGGAGAGGTGCAGGGTGTTGTCTGGACGCTCGTTCGCAAGGACGGCAGCACGTTGCAGGTGTCCTTCAACGGGAAGATCACTCGGGACGAGAGCGGGAGTTTTCAACGCACGCAGTGCATCTTCTTTGACCTGAGCAAGCGCAGTGCTGCGGAAGAGGAACTGCGAAAGAGTGAGGAACTGCGAATGGCGTTCATGCAGTCCGCAGAAGAGGGATTCGCCCTGTTCGATCCGGAGCTGCGTCTCTTATACATGAACGAGAGCGGCGCGCGGATGATGGAGATCCCTCTGGATGAGGCGATCGGCAAGACGCTGGAAGAAACGTCGCCCTATGCCGCACAGTCCGGCCGGTTGGAGAAGTACAAGGCGGTGCTGCGAACTGGCGAAAGCGTGGAACTTGAGAGCTATGCCCCCAATCCCAACCGGGACGACTATTGGTTCACTTCGCATGCGTTCAAGGTGGGAGAGAACCTGGGGATCATCTTCCGTGATGTCGCAGAGGCCAAGCTGGCTGAGCGAGAGCTCGTTGCATCCGAAGACCGCTGGCGTTCACTCGCAGAAGGCAGTCCGGATCACATACTCCTCTTGGATAGCGAACTGCGGATGGAGTACGCGAACTTCGCCGCCCCTGGACTAACGGTTGATGAGTTGATCGGTCGACGCCTGTGGGAGTTCGCTCAAGATGCAGATCAAGCGCGAGTTCGAGGAATTCTCGAAGCTGTTCGTGACACCGGACTCCCCCAGGACTACGAGACGAGCTTTGTGTCCCCCGATGGAACACACATAACCTACGAGTCTCGCGCCGTGCCGAGAGTCGGCGAAGGGGGAGCTCACGGACTCGTGGTCTCTGCCAGAGACATCACAGAGCGGAAAGTAGCTGAGCGTCAGATCGGACGCCTACTTCAAGCGCAAACCGCCATGGCGGAACTCGCCATTGGGTTTGGTGAGGCTCGCAGCCTGTTGGACATCTACCGTATGGCATACCAAAAGGCACGCGACCTGATGGAGACCACTGGTTTCTTCGTGTCCCGTCTGGATGAAGTCGAGCAGATGATCCATGCAGATTTTGTTGCCTGTGATGGTGTGGAGCAGGATGCCGCGTCCCTTCCTCCGATTCCATTGGAAGACGAAGGCAAAGGGATCCAGAGCCAGGTCTTCCGAACCGGCGAACGTATGATCATCGGGGACTATCGCGCTGAGCAGCCACCCACCGAAACGCGCTATCACCTGATCCAGTCTTCTGAACCGATCAAGCGTGTGGAGCCGGGGGATGAGTCGAACCTGCCACGCTCTCTGGTTGTTGTGCCGATGAAAGTGCGCGGCAAAGTGATCGGCGTGATGCAGGTTCAGACGGAAGCACGCGAGGCCTATACAGCTGAGGACGCGGACCTGCTGGCAGGCATCGCCAGCGTCACAGCCGTTGCTCTGGAGAATCGGGATCTGGTAGAGACCTCGCGAGAGACTTACCAGGGTGTGATTCACGCCCTCGCAAAGGCCATTGACTTGCGAGACCCGTACACGAGCCTCCACCAGCGTGGCGCAGCGCGGATCTCCTCAGAGATCTGCAAGATGCTTGAGCTACCCTCTGCTCAGAGTCGTGCGGTCGAGTTGGCCGCGAACATCCATGACATCGGCAAGATCATGATCCCAGCCGAGATTCTCAGTAAACCCTCTGATCTGACGAGCGCACAGCGGATGATTGTCGAGTCGCATGTGCTCGCGGCACATGAAGTGCTACAAGGCATCGATTTTCCGTGGCCGATTGGAGACATCGTACTGCAGCATCATGAGCGCTTGGACGGTTCCGGCTATCCAAACGGCATTTCCGGTGATGCAATCCGGATCGAGGCGAGGATACTTGCAGTAGCGGACGTTGCAGACGCGATGACATCGCACCGACCCTATCGTCCAGCACACAGTCGAGAAGTCACGGCAAACGAACTCCGCCGCTTGGCAGGTACAGGACTCGACCAGGCGGCGGCAGAAGCTTGTGTGACATTGCTCGAAACTCGACCCGAGCTATTTGAGGATGCAGGCGCCTAGAAGCTCGCGCCCCACGTAGAGCCGAACTCTATAAACGGTGAGAGTTCTCCATCCATACCAATTAGCGGTTGCGCCAGCCCTACCTTGAACTCGACTGATGTGCCCAAGAAGAGCGGGAATCGGAGGGACAGGGCGGCACCCGCCTCGACGCGAATCCCAGGCTCGCAGACATCCACGCAGTTGGCTTGTGTTCTTCCCCCGCGCAGATACACGGATGGCGTGATGCTATCCAATCTCGTGAGGTTGAAGATGGCATAGCCAGCATTGCGCACAATCGGCGGAAGCGTCAGTTCCATGCTGGCGTACTGCTGGTGATGGCCCATGGGCAGATACTCAAACGCATGAAGCCGATCCAACGAGAACAGGAACTCATTCGGCAAATCCACAAACAGTGTCTCCGAGATCGCAAGCCCTACATCAAGATAGCACAACGGCCAAAGTCGCAGTCGCTTCGCGACACTGAGTTCCAGACTTCCAAACGGTTCGATGCCGACGCCAGGAACTCCGAGCACCAAATCTACCTGCGTCGCGAAGAAGCTCGTCAGGATGGGTGCGTAGTTGAAGGTCAATCCCAAGTATGGGATTGGCTGAAGGGTTGTACCTTTCACTCCGAACCCAAGCGTTGTGTTGAGCGTCGGATCCCAGTAGGTGCCTGCAGCGCCGACCAGCGGGTTCGTGTATGTCGAGATCTGCGCATAGGCAAAGGCGTCCAGTTCCCCGCTTCCGGTCGCTGGATCCAATGCCGTGACTAGCAGCGTGGCATACAACCTCAAGTCGCGACTCACGAACGATGCAAATGATCCCACGACGTCCAGAGTCTCTGATAAATCATCGAGAGAGTCCACAGCCACATCAGGATCGACGTGCGGGAGCACCATCAATGACCATGCCTGTTCGTTGCGGAACTGACCGGCGATGCCCGCAGGCGTCAGTTCAATAACATAGGCATCCAGCGGCTTGCCAATCTCACCCTTCTCCTTATCCCGCAATGGATGATCAAGGAGAATGCGCCGCGGCCAGTGGTTATTGAATCGGTTTGCATCCGGAAGCCGCTCACCTGGATCGAGATGGATCGAAACGACAGGGCTGTCTGTCATGAGCGGTGCAGGGACTGCGGAGCAGCAGTCGGCTGCAAACACGGCTTCCTGGATCGTCCCGTCCTCAAGCATTGCCGCGATCTCGAGCGGGAAGGTTTCGTTGGCTCCAGCGAGCTCTAGTGTGGTTTCATATCCGTCTGCAGCGCGAACCGAGTCAAAGCCTAAGATTGACGCGTCGTACTGCGTGGATCCATACAGCCATGCATCGAAGAAGCTTGCGAGATCCTCTCCGGACACATCTTCAGCGAGTGCTCTCAGATCTTCGACAGAGACTAGTGCTGTTTGCCATTGTGCGTGTGCTTGAGAGAGCACCTCGTTGAGCTGGTCCTTGCCAATGACGGCCTCCAATGCGCGCAGTACGAGGTATCCCTTGTTGTAGGTCCGCGCAACGAGACCATTGATGTACTGGCTATCAATCATGGGCTGGATGATCGGCTCATCGAATCCAAGCAGCAGGAGCGCGAGGTACTGAGACTCGGAGATGTGCTGGCGGAGGTTGAGGTAGCCAAAGGACTCGAGGAGTACATCCTCAATCAGACCCTCCCCAAGATGAGAAAGCAGATTGGGGTCGAAGCCACCATGCTTCTCCTCGAAGTACGTGATCGACAGGTACTCTGAGAAGCCTTCAGAGATCCAGTTCTCGGCGTTGAAGTCTGCGCCGATCCCGATGCCCCAATAGAGATGAGCGAGCTCATGCGCGAGCAAGTACTCGTTTACCCGCGCATAGGCGTCCAATGCAGGCATGTCACGCAGGCGTACTGCGCTGGATCCCACCAGGATCATGCCGTCAGCTGCCATGCCGAAGAATCCGGGTGCTGGGTTCTCCATGATGACGAGACGGCGATTCGGGAGCGGACCGTAGGTTGCTGCATAGTAGGCGAGCAGTTCCTCGATGTGGGTGAGCGCGATGCGTGCGAAACTCTCTCCACCTTCAAGCGTTGCGGAGACGATCTCTGTACCTTGCCATTCGCTGCGCACGACGTCAAACGATTTGCCAAGCACTAGAGGAACCGAGCGTACCGGACGATCATTCGTCAAGCGTAGGGTCACCAGTTCGTCAGTCGTTGAGATGAGTTCCTGATGATCGGCGCCAGCCAGCAGATCGAAGTTCGCAGGGATGACAACCTCGACAGTGTAGTTGGCTGCGGGAAGCTCGAATCGTCCTTCCTCTGCAGACGCTCCGACGAGCACAGGGTTCCAGCCAAAGCGCCAAACATAGGTATCCCCAAGTACGGACTGGTCACCTGTGATTGCGGCGGCGAACTTCGTCTCGAACTCGATCTCAAGATCGATGCTCGAACCCACAGGAAGTGGTGTAGGTAGCTCTACGGACAGGATGCCGTTCTCCAGTGAGTAGATCTGCAGGAGCGGTGGCAGTGGATTGAGGGTGTAGGTCAGCGCCTCTCCGACAGCGTTCGTCACCGAGTGAATCAGGGTGTACGTCGGATCGAATCCGTGTATGTACTGCGCGTCCTGGACTGCAGGATGGAGATAGGGGTTCTGCTCCGCACCCCAGTTTGCGATCAGTGCAAACCGCAGGAGGACCACCGGGTCCTCAGTCCGGTTGGTGTAGGTGACGCGCTGTGTGCCGGAGATCGTGTCCTGATCCGGATCCAGCTGGATCGTAATGTCATAGGCGGTGTCCGGGGCTTGCTCCTGCCCCACCGTGATCACGCCTGAAATGAGTAACAGAAAGATTGAAAGCACAATTGTAGAATGAATCCTCATCGATCTACCTCCCGTGAGAAAGACCTCTCGCGGGCATGGTAGTCGGGCGTCAGGCGATCGGCAACCTGCGGGATTCCTAAACGACGTCTTGACGCGCGTCGCCCGCAGCAACGATCGCGTCTGCGATCGTCTGAGAGAATCCATCTGGGTTGTCGATCACCATGTCATGGCTTGCGTTTGGCACAACGCGGACGCTGATACCTTCCGCCCGCAGCTTTTCCTCGTTTGGGTTCGGCAGGGTTCGTTCGCCATAGATGAATGTCTTGTGGTGCGTGAATCGGTAGAACTGTTCCCGGTAGCTCGGATTCCGCTCGGCAATCAACGAAACCGCGCTTCGATAGAGGGCCTGAGGATCCGCTACACGGAGCGTGCTGGCAAACGCGCAGTACCCGGCAGCAAGCATCTGCTCATGGAACTGAGCGTGCTTCCTGGACACGAAGACTTCTTCTGGAACACACACGATTCTGCTACTGATCAAGCCAGGACCTGGGTCCAGGCTTGCTTCCGCGACTAGCAGGTGTCCAACAAGATCGGGTCTGGCATCCGCAAGGAGAATGGCAATCGAGCCTCCCATGCTGTGACCCACGACGGTGCAATTCCGTAGCTGAAGGTGGTCGAGGAGACGGGCGACATTCTTTGCCTGGGATTCCATGGCGTAGTCGTAGTCCGTTGGTCGCTCGCTGTACCCGAATCCCAGCAGGTCCACAAGGATGCTGCGATATCCCTGCAGCGTGGCGTGCGACGCCACGCGAGGAAAGACGAGCGACGAGGCTGATCCCAGGCCATGCAGCATCACGAGCGGCGGTCCACCGCCTGGTAAGTCCTGGTAGAAGAGACGGGCTCCGATGTCCTCCAGTCGATAGCTCTGCATGGTGCTCCTAAACGGCGAGGTCCTCGATGGTCTCCTGGTAGGCGATGCCACGTTCCGCGAGCCCCTTGAGGATATAGTCCACGCAACCTGGGGCAGGGGCGAGATGCTCAGGTGGGTGAACGCCTGGGGCATCGTAGACGCCGTCACGAAGCAGCCGGGCGACCACTGTCGCGGTATAGCCTGTGGTCCTTGCCATGGAAGTTGTGCTGGTCTGAAGATCGTAGCGATCGAACAGGTCGTACGTATAGCGCTTCCGTACGCCCGCCTTGAGGCCGGTAACGGAAATCCGCATCACGGTCACGTCTTCTTCTCCCTCCTTGAGCTGCCACATCGGAAACAGGAGTGAGGTCGTGAGATCGATCGGGCGAATCTCGTGCCCGGACACCTCGATCGGAGTCTCGGAGAAAAAGCCCGCATGGCGAAGGAACCGTACCTTCTCTACGTGGCCAGGGTAACGAAGAGTCTTTTCCTTCATTGTGGGTGCGTCAATGGTGTCGATAAGCGTTCTCAGCCCGTCAGTGTTGAAGGCTTCCAGTGTCCCGATGCCTGGAAAGCCGAGTTGCTCTAGTTCCGTCAAGGCAGGCTTGGTGACTACAGCGCCACCTTCCACGAGGCGTGCGGGGCGGGTGTACTCTTCGATGACGTCGATCGGAGAGAAGACGGCGCGGTACTCCATCGGCCATTCGCGAACCACTGGAAGCCCGCCTACGTAAATCTCTACATCCTCGGTGCTGTCCAGCAAATGGTGCACATGGCCGACCAGGAGGTTGCTCATTCCAGGGGCTACTCCACAGTCGACGACTGCAACGACACCCTTCTGGATGGCGAGGTCATTGAGCTCAAATGGGTTCTCTGGAAAGAATGCGATGTCCACGACCGGCTTGCCTGCTTCGATCACGGATTTCAGCGTTTGATATCCGAGAAAGCCTGGGACTGCGCTGATCACGAGATCATAGTTCTCGACGGCCCGGCGTACGGTGCTTGAGAGTGAGAAGTCAACCCGTTCTCCGGGGATGCCTTGCTCGGTACGTAAGCGATCCAGCGAGCCTGTGTCACGATCCGCTACATGCACTTCGAATCCGGAGTCTCTCGACAAATCGATCGCCATGGCACTGCCAACTCGTCCTGCACCCAATACGAGTAGTTTCATCTCGCCCCCTTGCTCACAGCATTCTACGAATCGCATGGTGCTTCTGCGAGCGATGGCATCGCAGCCGAGCTGGCCTCCTGTATGCCTGAAGCATGCGATTGCGTGGGGGACGTTATTGCTCGTCGTGCCTCAAGAGGGCGACTGCCCGAACTGGCGATGCCTCAAGCGCTTCCAGGGCAAGCGGAAACGCGGCAAACCGAACGTCCTCGTCAAGCGCGACGAGCAGATCGAGATTCACAAGCCCTTCGACGATTGGAATCCCGGCACCACAGAGCAACTTGTGGGTACTGTAGGTCGGGTTGGCTTCGATGCCATCGACACTTGGGCTGTCAATGCCAACAAGACCCACACCTCGTTCGACCAGCAAGGCTGCAGCGGCAGCGGAGATGTGCGGAAAGCCGACATAGTAAGCTGGTGTGCCGGCCTTCTCTTGCCACCCAGTGTAGAACAGAATGGCTGCGCCCTTGCAGTCTGCTGGCACTGAAGCTGTCTCGACCCAAGGCGTGCTAACCTGCACAAGCCGCAGTGGCCAAAGGCGTAGTTCCATCGCATCAATGGAGGCACCCGACGGATCGAAGTGCAGCGGGGCATCCATATGTGTGCCCCCATGAATATCAAAGCTTGAGAACCGGGAGACCCGCGCATCGGGATCCCCGATATCGATGTCGTCGACCTCGTACACAACCGAGGTCCCAGGATAGGACAAGCTTCGCGAGCTAAGCTGCTGCGACAGGTCAATCACTCTAGGCATGCGTCCTCCAGTGCATTGGGCTCCAAATCGTGCGTCACTGTATCCCAAGGACGAGCTCTGTGCATTGGTCAGAGGATGCCTGGCTCGTATCGAAGCACCCAGAACACTGCGATAGAATCACTGCCGAGGTGGTCCGATGAAACTCGACGCGCTGTTCGAATTCCTTGCTGAAGAACTCTCCGGTATCCGAGCCAAGAACGAGGTTTCCGCGATCGCGCAGCACCATCGCATCCAAGCCTCCCCTGGCTATGACGCAGCAGTTGCACAGATCTGCGGTGTGCTGGACGAACTTGGGGTTTCCCATGAAGTGCAGCGCTTTGTCGCAGACGGAGCCACCAAGACGTATGGATGGGTTGCGCCGCCTGGCTGGTCGATTCGCTCAGGCGAACTCAGGCTGCTTGAGCCCAAGAAAGAGCTGTTGGGCGAGTATGCGCGAATACCGCAATCGGTACTTGGACAGTCGGCTCCTGGCAATGCAGAAGGAGAGCTCGTCCATGTGGGCAAAGGCGACCGCAAGGAGTGCTTCGACGGACTGGACCTGAGGGGCAAGTTTGTGCTGACGAGTGGCCGACCGGCAGCGATGCTGAAGTATCTCAAGGGGACTGGCGTCGCAGGACTCGTTCTCTACCCTGAGAGTGAGCGTGCTGCCCCTTCCCATGACCTCGTGCAGTATGGCGGCCTGTTCCCGCGAGCAGAGGAAACTGAATGGCTCCCCATGGGATTCTCGGTCTCCAGACGCCAAGGGGAGCGACTGCTTGCCGCACTCGAGAAGGGCGTGGTTCGTGTCAGAGGGACCGTGGATGCAGCCTTCATTGATAACCCAATGCAAGTGCTCGAAGCGACAGTCATGGGCACTAACCCCAACGCTCCCGAAACGCTGCTTTGCGCGCACCTCTGTCACCCGGCGCAATCCGCGAATGACAATGCTTCAGGAAGCGGATTGCTGGTCGAGATTGCGCGGGTACTTGCACGGCTGGCTGCGAAGGGACAACTTGAGAACACCGTGCGCATGATCTGGGTGCCGGAGTTCAACGGCGCGATTCCGTGGGTAGCCGCAAATGCCGAGAAGCTTGGCAACACGCTCGTCTCGGTCAATCTGGACATGGTGGGGCAATCGCCGGAGCTGATCGGAGAGCCCCTGCGCGTCTTCCGCATCCCGTGTACGCAACCATCGTTTGTCAATGCCTGCTTCGAGCCGCTCCTGAAGGCAATCTCTAGCAGGGGGCTGCAGGCACGACAAGGTTCGCAACGCGTGCTGCACTGGGTGCTTGATGTGCCAAGCGGTGGCAGCGATCACCTCGTCTTCCAAGCCCCACCGCTCGAAATTCCTTCGGTGATGTTTGGGCACGATGATCCGTACTGGCACACCGATCTGGACACGCTAGAGAAGGTAGATCCCACGCGTTTGAAGCACGTCGGCATTTTGACGGCGCTCATTGCGCTGCTCCCCACCTGGGGACAAGAGGAACTTCCTACGTTGGCAGGGTGGCTCGCCGCGTTCAGCCATCGTGCAATCACCGAGGCACACACGCTTTCCCTCGCATCGCCCGAAGGTGCGCAGCACCAACTACTGCTAACAGCTCAGGCACTTGAAGACGAACGTGCAGCATCTCTTGTTGCTTTCGCAGGAAGCGCATGGACCGCGAGCGAACACACGTCTGCGATTCAGGCGCTGGCTGCCTCACTCGCCGGGACGGCTGCAGAGCGGGCAACGGACTTGGTTGAGGGAGAGAGGCCAGTACGTACGATGGATGGCCCCGTGCGCTACTCAGGCCTGGACGAGCTGTCAAGATCCGACCGCGAGTTCCTTGAGGAGAAGCTGTTCTCACACCACGGCGCGCCGCCGCAGGTGCTCGCGAATCTGGCAAACGGGACGCGAACGCTGGATGAGATTGTCGCTCTGATGAGTCTCGACTTTGGCCGAGCCTTTGGTCACGAGGACATCGATCGAGCGCTCGGACTGCTTGAGCAGTTGGGATACGTAAAGCGCAAAGCCTAGTTGGACTGAAGTGATTGTATGCGCAGCTTGCGCGCTGCTGAGAGGGGGATGCCCGTGGGATTGATGCGCAGGATCTTTGCTGTGCTACGCAGGTATGACAGACGCTTCTGGTCGCTGCTGGTGATCCAGTTGATTGTTGCGGTTGGGTTTGGGGCGGCGATGCCGTTCGTCACTCTGTACCTGCACACCCAGCTGGGTGCCCCAATGACGCTTGTTGGAAGCATCATGCTCATCTCAGCGCTCGTCGCGTCCTTTGGTCGAATCGGTGGCGGCGAAGTCGCGGACCGCATCGGGCGACGCCCGCTGCTTTTGGTGGGGATGACGGCGCGCGTCCTGGTGTTCGCGTTGATGGCTCTTGCCATCTACCTGCGCTGGTCAGTATGGACTGTTGGATTCATCTTCCTGCTTGTTCGATTGGCAGGGGGAGCCGTGCGCCCTGGATTGATGGCAATGGTATCGGATGTTGTGTTGCCTGAGCACCGCGTGGAAGCCTATGCACTCTTTCGCATTGGATCGAATGCGGGCTGGGCGTTGGGCACTGCGATTGGTGGATTCCTTGTCTCAGTCTCGTATGGCGCACTCTTTGTGCTCACAACGTGTGCGAGTCTCATGGGCCTGGTGCTTGTGGCGTTGTTCGTCCGGGAGTCGATTCGCACCGCAGAGACGGAGCGGTTCGCGCTGAAGCGGGTGTTGGATGTGGGTAAGGACCTGCGGTTTCTTGTGTTCTGCATCTGGAGCGTTCTTCTGTTTGTGGTGATGGGACAGTTTGCTAGCACCTTGGCTGTGTTTTCGACGCAATCGATTGGAATCACCGAGTTCCAGCTTGGCTGGCTTTTCACGATCAACGGCATTGCAGTTGTGCTGCTCCAATGGCCAGCTGCCTGGCTCGCTGGGCGTGTTGGCATTCGCAAGGGACTTGTATTGGGATGTCTTGGCTACGCAATCGGCTACTTCACCGTGGGATTGGTGCCTGGATTCTCCCTCCTCGTAGGATCGATGCTGATCATAACCATCGGGGAGGTCATCTTTTCGCCCACATCCATGGCTGCAGTAGCGAACATGGCACCCTCTGAGCGTGTTGGACGCTACATGGGATTCTTCGGGTTGACCGAAGCGCTGGGATGGTCGCTGGGACCCTTTCTGGGTGGGGTGCTATTCGATCATCTCTCGGGACAGCCCGTATTGCTGTGGGGACTCATTGCTGCTGTCGGCGTCGTCGCTGCGCTCGGCTTCTCCCGAGCCAAGCTTCAGCCACGAGCCGTCGACTCGGCCTAGCTTCGCTGCTCTGCGAGGAAGTTCGCCAACACCTGCTGGGCGACCTGGTTGGGTGGGGGGACCTCACGCAGGGCTTTGAAGATATGCCTTGCAGGCTTTCTCCCAAGCAACAGCGTCGCGCGGATGAAGAACTTCGCCTTTCGAGATGAAATCTCTGGATGTGCCTGGATACCCCACACCCGGGCGGTACCATAACGCAGAAGATGTGTGTCGCAGTGCTTTGTTTGGCCCAGCTTGATCCACGGCGCGGGAGGATCCACGGCTTCATCAAAGTGATACACGAAGGTGTGCCAAGGATTGGAAAGCCCAAAGAAGAGCAGATCCTCATCGATCATTTCAATCTCCGCCCATCCGATCTCCGGTGGCTCGGATGCTGCTAGGTAGTCTGGCCCAGAGAGTGCATAGACCAGCATCTGATGTCCAAAGCATGAGCCAAGGATTGGAATGCCCCTTTCAAGCGCGCTGCGAATCAACGCTGCTTCATCCTCGAACCACGGTTTCGGTTCGAGGATGGATGCCTCTGACCCCGTAAGAATGATGTGGGAGAATGAGTCCAGCGTAGGCACGCGTTTCCCAGATGGAAGGTTAATGCAGGTCGTATCAACCCCTCGCAGATGGGCCTTCCAGTGCCAGGAGGGCTTGAACAGAAACCGATGGACCGCGTTGTCGACGATCAGGACCTTTGCGTGCATGCCGCAGTATACCGAATGGACAATTGCCTGAAGCAGCTACGAAATCTCGATGTAAAGCATGCCGTAGTCAGTTCGTGTTGAGAAGCTGAGATCAACGGGTGGCCGAACACCCATGGCTTCTTGAATTGGATTCGAGAGTTCCTCGAGTCGCCGAAGCGCGTTGCGAGAAACCAGCAGCGCGCGGCCAAATGGATCCCCGGCCTTCGTGCGGATCGTTAGCAGACTGACGCGGTACTCCGGGGACATTCGTTCCCACCGCTGTGCGATCACGCGGATCTTCTCTGGAGAAGGCGAGATGAACTCGGTGCGGATTGTGTGGCACTCCGCGGTATACGGAACCTTTAGCTGCTCTGGTGGCGCTGGGGAGGAATTGGCAATCGGAATCTCTGCGAGTTCGATCAGAAGCTTGCCACGAGCGCCTTGAACTACGGTTGGACGCTCTAGCATGGTGGACACGCCGAGTAGCTTCTGTGCAGCGATTGGATCAGCAATCTCGCGGGGCAATGTGCCATCGCGGATGGCAGTGGCGCGTGCCAGCATCCGCCCGCTCGCATCAATGACGCATGCCTGGGCAGCATGCTGCTCCAGCGCCTGCTCCCAGGCTGCTAATCGATCGAGCACAACCCGTTGGGTACACCGTGTGCAGGTGAGCCGAAGCATTTCGGGAGCCTCCACTTGAGGGGGCGTCTGTGCATCGATTGCAGGTGCAGCTCTTGGTGTAGGCTCGGCCTGCTCAGCAGTTGAGATGTATGCCTGTTCCAGAGATAGCGCAGCGACTGGCTTTGGAGTTGGGTTGGATTGTCCTTCGTTTGAGTCACGATCCGATTGCTCAGGCGCATCTGCTTCATCCGGCCCTTCATTCTTCACTGACGGCTCAGACGATTGGGGAGCCGGTTCGTGCGACCCGGACAGGGACTCGGAATCCTCGTGCCTGGAGATATCGTGTGGCGTTCGAGGATCAGGCTGGGTTTGGCGTACGTCCGTCGTAGGGACGGGTGGGCGGCCCATTGAGAATTGAATGACTGCCCCTGCGCCTCCCACGACGAGAGTCAGGCCCAGAATGGTAATCGCAGTTCGCGTGAGTCCAGGCTGTGCAGAGAACAGTAGATCCCGTAGGAGGAAGGCTGTGGCCTGTGCACCAGGGGTCAGACTCCAACCTGCGACTACCGCTGCGAACGCGCCGAAGAAGGCGGTGCCAGCGATCACGAAAGGCCTTGGGTACAGTGTGGCAATGCCCCCTCCGGCCAATGCAGCGCCCAGTCCCACGTATCCTCCGCCCAAGGTCCCGCCGATGAGTCCGAACCCAACCGCGCCGAACAAGAAGATTCCCAGGCGCCGAAAGAGGCGGAATGCCATCCCGAGCAGGACACCGAGGAGTACTCCCCCAATCAGGCCCGCTGCCGCATGGTGAATGAGGCTGGAGGCGAGTGGATAGCCCAGCAGGAAGCCGGCTGCGAATCCCAGTGTGAATCCAGCCAGCTTGTAGATCCGATACCCAAAGAAGCACAGGCCGAAGCCGAGGAAGAGACTGAATAGCTGTAGCAGACGTCCCACCGAGTTGAGCAAGATCCCGCCCTCCTGCGCACGCGAAAGCAACCTAGAGTGCATGTAGATTGAACAAAAACGAGGGTAGAGAAAACGACAGAGAGAGTCAACTCTCAACCGAGTGGATGTCCTTCAGCCGCGGTGTGGCCTAGTCATGAATCGGAGGCGGTCTACGAGCGTCCTTCTTGCGGCTGCGTTGCGTCTTTTCCTCTCGAATCCTAGCGCGTACGCGCTTTGGGACAGCGGTTCGAATCCGCTTCTTGCGCGGACGCGCTAGCTCCTCTAGGCGTCTGCGTAGCTCAGCCAGTGCCAGCTGCTTATTGCGGAGCTGACTGCGTTCCTTTTGGCAAGTGACCACAATGCCTGTGGGTAGATGCTTCAATCGGACGGCGGTATCGCGTGTGTTGACGCTCTGTCCCCCAGGTCCAGACGATCGGAAGGTCTCGACAGCACACGCTTCCAAGAGTTCCTCGTCTGTCTTGGGAATCACCGTCCATCGCCTCCTACAGGAGCATATCCTGATGTCGCAGCAATCGGAAGCCCAGACGATCGCATACGCGTCTTCGCCGATCATATGCAATCGCAGTGGTTCCCGAGATGGAGACGAGCCACATTTGCCAATCGATGTAATGTACGTCACCCTCGAGGCTTCGCTTTGAGGCGGTTTTGTGCGAAACGTAATGAACATCACATTCAACGTCTACCGAGCGTGGCATGGGCTCACGTCCAGGAGAGGTTGGCGTGCAACGCGCTGTCCAGATAACCTCCAGAACATCGTGGATCCGGAATTGGGTAGCCCAAGACACTCGGTGGGTCGTAGATACGCGCTCCCGTTGGCAGCAACTTCGATCTTCCTTATGGCGGCAAACGGCGGACTTGGACTGGTGGTCAAGCTCTTCCTTCAACAGGAGGGCTTCTCCCCGTTTGTTATCAGTCTGGTGTCCAGTGTTAATGCAGCCGGCGTGTTGCTAGGGAGCATGCTGTGGGGGAGATGGAGCGATCGCGGCGCTCGTCGCAAGATCCTCTTCTTCACTGTGCTTGGCGTTGTGGCTTCCATCGGTGTCCTGACGACATTGCCTCCGGCAGCGGTTGTGTTGAGCGCGTCTTTTGGACGGACTTTCATGCGAATGGGGTTCACGACGGTGTCCATGGCCTTGATCTCCGGTGCTAGTGTCCAGGCCCGGCGAGGGAAGAACCTCTCGTATGTCACCGCGGCCCGATCGATGGGGTTCGCGATGGGGTCAATTGCCTCTGGGTTTGTCCTTGAGCGGATTGGGTTCCGCGGTGCCTTTACAGCGATGACGCTCCTGCCGCTTCTTGGGATTGCGTTTCTGTGGCTCGTGCCCTCGTCGATTGATGCGCCCACCTCGTCAGTGCGCGAGCGCAGCTCATGGCGAGCGGCGTTCTCCCTGGGGATTGCAGATCTCTATGCGAGCACGATGCTCCGTCAGATGGCAATTCATGGTGCGTTCTCGCTGCTGGCTGTGTACATGGCTGGGAATGGGATCCCCCCAAGTCTCATCGGTGTAATTGCGGCGATGAACACGGGAACGCAGGTACTTGCACTTCTCGTGTTCGGGAGGCTGGCTGATCGGATAGGTAGACGCAGGATCTTCATGCTCGGTTTTGCGCTGTCTGCGCTGACTCCCTGCGTATTCGCGCTTTCTCCACATGTGGTGGTGATGGCCCTAGGCTATGTCTCGTTAGGTACGTCGTTCAGCGCGCTGTACATTGGGTCCACAGCCTACATCGGTGATCGGGTACCCCAAGAGCGACAAGGCACGATGCTGGGCCTCTACGAAATGTCCCGTGGAATGGGCGGTGTCATCGGACCTGTCGTCGCTGGCAAACTGACACCATTGATCGGATATCGCCTCATGTTCATTGCGATGGCAGGGATTGCCGCCCTCGGGTTTTTGGTGATGCAGATTCGGCGCACGAAGCCACGTGAACTGCAGTCTTAGGTTGCGAATGCAGGAGTGGGCGTGGGACAATGGCATCAGAACCCGGAAAGACGTTGCTTAGGAGAGAGCATGTCTGAACTGACGCTCCGGCTCTTCGGTGCCCCGCAACTCGAGCACAACGGCGAGATCATTCTGCTCGGCAGGCGGAAGGCAATGGCGCTGCTCGCCTACTTGGCAGTGACCAAGAGCCGACATCATCGTGAAGCGCTTGCCGCGTTGCTTTGGCCTGAATCGGATGCCAATGCTGCCTACTCCGCATTGCGCAATGTGCTATGGATCCTGAGGCAAACGCCGATCGCCGATGCGCTGCAAAGCAATCGCAGTACTGTAGAACTGCTGCCGCACGATGGCGTGCTGATCGACATCAACCGATTCCGTTCCCTGGCGTCGCTCTGTCCATCGCGCATGCACACGATTGCCGAAGCCTGTCCCACCTGTATCCCGATGTTGGAGGAAGCGGTCACACTGGTTCAGGGGCACTTCATGGATGGATTCTCGGTCGTGAATTCCGTGCGGTACGAGGATTGGCAGTTTGCAGAGGGGGAGTCACTTCGACGAGAACTGACCGAAGTGCTCGATCGCATGATCGAGTACTTCTTCGATATTGAGGACTGGATTTCAGCGGCCACGTACTCGCGCCGTTGGCAGCAAGCTGATCCGCTCAATGAACGCAGCCATCGCCAGCTCATGAAAGCGCTTGCAGCTCAGGGGCGGCGGGTGGATGCATTGCGCGCGTTCGAGGACTGCAAGCGGGTCCTGAGTACGGAACTCGGCGTGTCACCGGAATCCGCAACGCTTGAACTGGCCGGGGAGATTCGCTCAACGCCAAGCGTTCAGGAGTCACGCAACAGGCGCAAACACCGGCCGGTGCTGCCTGTCGCAACGCATCCATTCGTCGGGAGACGAAAGACCGTCGATCTGGTGGAACAGGAGCTTCTGGTGAAGAAGCGCCAGGTCGTCTCGTTGATCGGATTGGGGGGTGCTGGAAAGACGAGTATCGCACTCAATGTCGGACGTCGTGCGCAAGAGCAGTTCAAGGATGGGGTGTACTACATCCCACTGGATGAGCTGCGAGTCGACGAGCAGGTACGAACTGCCATCGCCCGCGCAACCGGAGTTACCGCATCACGCGACGAGCCGGGCTCGATGCTGGATCGACTCTCACGGGAATTCCTCACGCATGAGGCCTTGATCATCCTTGATGCAGCCGAGGGCGCGCTAGCCGTCATTCGCTCCATGGTCGAAGCGCTTTCCGCTGCGGAAGGTGTGCAGTTCCTCATCACCTCCCGAGCAGAACTGCAGATTGGTGCAGAGACCGTGATCCCAGTGTTTGGGCTCCCGTATCCCGATCCTGAAGATCCAGGAGCCGATGTGGCCGGGTATGACGCAGTCCGATTCCTGCGCATCGCATCTCGACGCAAGGGCCACGAGGAGGATGAGTCCGAGGAGGATCTCGCAGGCATGGCTCAGGTGGCAGCGCTTGTCGAGGGCTTTCCGCTTGGATTGGAGATGGCGGCAGGGTGGCGTCCACTCCTCAGCTGGTCTGAGATTGCGGCAAGGATCCGAACGAACTTGGATTTTCTCGAACACCAACGAAAGGATGTCGCCCCGAGACACCGCAGCTTCCGCGCAGTGTTTGAACAGGCGTGGGACCTCCTGACCACAGATGAGGAGGACGTGCTCAGTCGGCTCACAGTGTTCAGCGGATCGTTCTCCATCGATGCGGCAGAGGCGGTGACAAAGAGCTCGCCGGCAACGCTGGCCTTGCTTGCGAACCGATGTCTGATCACGCGTGTTGGCCCTCAGCGCTATCGAGTCCATGAGCTGCTCAAGCAGTTTGCACACGAGCACCTGGACCTTGACGCAGCAGTGGTGAAGAAGGTCGAGCGATTGCACGCCGCCTACTTCCTCTCCCGGATGCTGGGATGGCTCGATCGAATCCAGAGTACGGATCAGCTTGCTGCACTCGACGAAATGGAAGCGGACATCGGAGATATCCGGCGGGCTTTCGTTCACGCTGCGGCGACAGGAGATGCGGAACTGCTCAGACCCGCTTGTGAGACCCTCTTCCTGTACTACGACATACTGACGCAGATGGCAGCCGGGCAGTCGCTGTTCACGACCGCCCATCTCAAGTACAGCGACCGAGATGATCCTGCACCAGATGTGGCGGGGTTTCTTACCATTGTTGCGGGGTGGTTTGGCCTGTACAGCGCGCCCAATGAGGCGCGCGGTCTGATTGCAGAGGGGATGAGCAGATTCGAAGACGGCAAGCACCCACCTCGTCTGCAGGCACTGGCGTATGTCATTGCCTCATACTCCAGGGACTCGCCGATTGGCTACCGCGGGGATCGAACCCAGCTCCTTGAGGATCGACGACTGCTGGAGGCGAGCATCGCGAGCTTCGACCAATCGGATCATCTGTGGGGTGTTGCGCTTGCGAAGGGTGCGCTGGCTGCGCTGATCGCAGTCGATGATCACGTAGCCGGAGAGGCCATGGCGCACGAAAGCCTGCATCTCCACAGAAGTCTCGGAGATCGATGGGGTGAATCCATCACGCTGTTCACCTTGGCTCGCATCGCGGAAGCCGAGGGAGACCTCGAGCTTGCGCGATCACGCTATCTCCAGAGTCAGCGCCTATCAGAGCCCATCTCGGATGAGATGATTGCGGTCATCAACTCGGTCTATCGTCGCGCTTCGATTGCCGCGAGATTGGGGGAATACGAAGGCGCAGAAGCGCTAGGATTGCAGGCGCTCTCCCTTAGCGTGCAAGCCGAACATCCGACGCTCGCGGCCCGGGCAAAGGTGGTGCTGGCTCAGGTCGAACTGGCAAAGGGTGAGGGCAGCAAAGCGAGACAGTATCTAGAAGAGGCCATGGCGCAACTCTCCTCAAACATCTGGCGGGAGGAAATGCTCGCTTGTGCGCTGATGTTGGGGAATCTCGCTGCTGAGGAAGGGGATCGGGGAGCCGCGGAGCACTGGTATCGAGAAGCAGAGGCGATTGATGACCAGAGCCTAGAGACCAATCAACGCGTGGAGCACCTGCGCCCAAGCGCACGAGCATCGGAAGGGGAGTCATGACAACGGATCGCAAGCAGCTGAGCCTCGTGGTGCTCGCTGCAGGGATTGGGAGTCGGTTTGGCGGATTGAAACAGGCAGAACCGGTGGGTCCGAACGGGGAGTTGATCATTGACTACTCCATCTACGATGCGCTGGAGGCTGGCTTCGATCATGTTGTGCTCGTGGTCCAGGAGAAGCTTCGCGATGCATTTGCTGAGCGATTTGATCCACCCCTAGCCAGTCGATGCGCCGTCAACTATGCGGTTCAGCGCCTGGATGATCTCCCAGAAGGGTTTGAACTGCCCCCAGGACGAGAGAAGCCATGGGGTACCGGCCAAGCGGTGCTCGTGTGTCAGGAGTACATCTCAGGACCGTTTGCGGTCATCAACGGCGATGATTTCTACGGACGGACTTCGTATGCCTTGCTCGCCAAGCATTTGAAGAGTTCCGAAGCGCCGTCGGATCTGTCCGCGATGGTGATTGGGTTTGATCTGCAATCGACGCTCAGCACGCACGGCACGGTTTCCAGAGGGATCTGCCGAGTTGGTGCGGATGGATGGCTAGAAGGAATCCAGGAACGCAAACGGGTCAAGCGTCTTGGGGACACCGCAGTGTATCTGGATGAGCAGAAGCGGTGGCAAGCGCTGCCTGCAGATGCTGTGGCATCCATGAACATGTGGGGATTGCCTGGCTCGTTCATGACCCGGATTGCAGCTCGGTTCCCGGAGTTTCTCGGCGCGCGCCAGCAAGACATTGAGACCGCTGAGTACTTGCTGCCAGAGCTTGTGGGGCAGGCGCTTCAGGAGCAGGTGTTGCGCGTCAAGGTGCGAAACTCTGATGAAGCGTGGTTTGGGATGACGCATCGAGAGGATCTAGAGGCAGTCCGCTCAGCAATTCGATCCTTGATCGAAGCGGGCCACTACCCAGCGGATCTCTGGAGCTTGAGCGGATGAATCTCGACTCGCAACCTCGCGACGCAGCGCAGCGCTTCCTCGTGGAAGGGCAAGTGACTGCTGTCGATCCCATAGGCGATGGACTCATTCATCGCTCGTATCACATCACAACGACCTCTCCTGATGGTGCTTTGCGGGAATACGTGCTGCAGGACATCAACACGGAGGTCTTCAAGCACCCAGAGATCCTGATGCGCAATGTAGAGCGCGTCCTGACACAGCTCCAACGAGCAGAGAAGGCGAACGGCGCTTGGCATCGACTTGAGTTGGTCCCGGTTGCTGGCACAACGGCGCAATGGCTGAGGTTAGGAGGCAGGGCGTGGCGAATGTATCGCCTGATCGAAGGGTCTCGAACGCTTCGCAAGGTAACAGCGGAAACTGAGGCCGAGCAAATCGGCGCAGCGTTTGGCAGATTCCTGCGACAGATCGAGCCTTTGCCTGAGGCCGAGCTCGAGGATGCGCTGCCGGGGTACCGGGATACCGAGAACTACTACGCGGAGTTCCTTGCTGCCGCATCTGCAGACGTGCTGGAGCGTCGGATGGTCGCGCGGAAGCTCGAAGGCGGCTTCTTGCAGCATGCTGGGCTTGCGCACCGTCTCGCCCAACAGGTTCGGGCAGGAGAGTTGCCCACTCGGCCTCTACACGGGGACACGAAGTTCAACAACGTGCTGTTCGATGCCGCTGGTTCGCAGGCAATCTGTGTGATCGATCTCGATACCGTAATGATTGGCCCTGTGGCAAAAGACTTCGGAGACTGCTACCGCTCCATCCTCTTGGAACACCCAGAGGATCGCGTCCTCCCGGACGAGGGGCTACGGCTCTTCGGTGCTATGACACAAGGATTCGCTCGTATGCTGCGTGGGGTACTAGAACGAGCCGAAGTACAGAGTCTTGTGGCTGGGGTGCAGACGTTGCTATTCGAGAACGGCATTCGATTCCTTGCTGACTACTTCCGCGGAGATACCTACTTCCACACAGCCTATCCCACCCAGAACCTGGATCGCGCAGCCAGGCATCTGCAGGCACTCGAAAGGGTGTCGTCGCAAGTGCAAGAGATGGAGAAGCTGGTTCGACAGATCTGGTAGCAATCGCTCGTCTCGGATCACTCGTTGCTCGAACAATCCTGAGTCGGAGGATAGACTCTCGATCGGTCTCAAGGGGGTCTGATGCGAGAGCTGTTCCGCCGAAATCGGCAGTTGGTCATCTTCCTGGTGGTGGCGAACCTATTGCATGCGTTTGGCCACAACGTGTGGCGGTCGCTGTTCAACAACTTCGCAGTAGAGCGGATTGGCGTTGGGGAGGCCATGATCGGCCCGATCCAGGCCATCCGCGAAGTCCCAGGTTTGCTCGCAATCGGCGTCGCATTCCTGGCCCTGGCCTTCACCGAGAAACGCATCATGGCGGTTAGCCTCGCATTGCTGGGTGTGGGCATCGTTCTCACCGGGCAATCCAACAGTGTTTGGATGCTGGTGACAGCTACGCTGATCATGAGTTTCGGATTCCACTACTTCAATCCCGGCAACAACGGACTCATTCTCATGAGTATGCCGCATGAGCAAGCCCCAAGGGCCATCGGGCAATTGCGCAGTCTGGGCGCGATTGCCGCTGTGCTTGCATCCGGTAGTGTCGTCCTGTTTTCAGACCGGTTGGGCTACGAGGCACTTTTCATGATTGTCGGCATTACCGTGCTGGTTGGCGCGGTGATCTTGTTTGTCATGGGGAAGCAAGGTACCCACGACCTGCCGGTCAAGCGGAAGGTCAAGATCCGCAAACGATATTGGCTGTTCTACACGCTGACATTCTTGATGGGAAGTCGCAGGCACATCTTCACGACCTTCGCGCCCTTTCTCTTGGTTCAGGCCTTCGGCGTGGATGTCAAGTTGATGTCCATTCTGATCCTCATCAACAGTCTGGCCAACATCTACGTCTATCAGAAGGTTGGCAAGCTGGTGACGAAGTTCGGGGAACGTGCGGTTCTGACATTCGCTTTCATCGTGTTGATCCCGATCTTCCTCGGCTATGCCTATGTCAAGATCCTTCCCTTGCTCTGCGTGCTCTATGTCGTGGATAACGTGCTGTTCGGATTCAATCTTGCGATCCCAACCTATCTTCAGAAGATTGCCGTATCGCCTGAGGAGTTGACCGCGAATATGTCTCTGCAGGAGACGATCAACCACATTTCCGCAGTTGCTGTCCCGCTGTTGGGGAGTCTGGTGTGGGTTATGTTTGGATCTCAGGCACCTTTCCTGATTGGAGTGGGGATCGCGATCTTGTCCCTGGTACTTGCACAGCTCATGCGTACCCACATACCAAAGGATGATGATGGCGCAGTGCCTGCCATAGGGTGATCGCTGGATGTGAGGGGCTATAATGCAAACGATGAAAGGGAGAGAGGGGTTTCCAGTATGACCGCAGCACCTGGCAAGATCGAGTTCATTCCGGTTCCTGTTGCAGAGGCCATTCGACCAGAGGATGTCGAAGGTCGGCAGAGCGGGGAATACATCGCTCAACTGATTGAGGATGCTGGCGTGAAGCTCCAGGAGCACGACGTTGTTGCAATTAGCTCAAAGGTTGCGGCCTTCCTGGATGATGGGCTGGTCTTGCTCGAGGATGTGTTGCCCACGCGCAAAGCGCGTTGGCTTGGGAAGCTCTTCAACCGCGACCCGCGGAAGATTCAGCTGGTGCTGGAACAGGGCGATGTCATGCTCGTGATTCCGATGCGGAAGATCATCAATATCCCCAAGATCAAGGACATCATGGCTCGGCGAACCGATGACCCGGAGCGCATGGTGAAGGGGTATGAGAACAACAACAGCTTTACCTTCATCGTGAAGAAGCACGCGCTCTTTCTTGATGAAGCCGGGATCGATCACACCAACTCGCCCGACGAGTATGTCAGTCTATTGCCAGCGGATCCATGCAAGCTCTCATCCGAAATTCGATCTGGGCTTCAAGAGCGTTTCGGAGCAGACGTTGCAGTGATTCTGACGGATACCGTGACTTCGGTTGGAAGGATCGGATCGCAAGATCAGGCCATCGGGTACTCGGGCATCGATCCGGTCACTCGAAACACGTTCACGTTGGATCTCTTTGGCATTCCGCGTGCCGGGGGGATCGATCTGGTGATTGACTCCATTTCTGGCATGGCGGGGCTCGTCATGGGGCAGACGATTGAGAAGACCCCGATCGTTGTGGTCCGTGGATTGTCCTACGATCAGGAGCGCGCCGACGAACTGCCAGGCATGGAGGCTGTTTCCTGGCCTGCTGGAGTCGAGAACAAGTTGGCGTTCCTTACTGTGCTCTCCACGTTGAAGTACAAGATTGGAAGTGCGTTGTCGTTCCAACGTAAGACACCGATCTCACGGATTAATCGATCGTAAGCGAGTCTTCTGGAGAACCGAATACCTGTTCGAAGCTCTCCGGTCTTCTCCAAACCTCCACGGTTCCCGTTTCTGTGAGCGCGACCTTCGCCGGGATCAGGAATCCGCAACTTCTGGAAGCGAAGTGGTCGGCTCCGTACGCGCCGGTGTGGAAGAGTACAAACCGTTCGCCTGCAGTCGGTCGACGATTCAGTGGCACTTTGGCTTTGCTAATCATGTCCCCGGAAAAGCAAAGCCTGCCAGCGAGGAACGCCTCGATTCCATCATCATCCGGCTTTCTCGGCCAGACAGCGGCTGGGAAGAGATCAGGCGAGATGAGGTTGGTGCCGTGGTTGTTGATGCCCATATCAAGAGACACGACATCGTGGTCCAACACTTGCTTGGTGCCGACAACCTGCGTCAGAGTCACACCAGCGGATGCCATCAAGGATCGACCGGGTTCCACAATCAATCGAGGCGTGCCGAGCGCGTGCAGACGGTCGATGTTCGTTCTGCCTGTTGCATCGGCTTGCGACAGTAGATGGCGAAGCATCTCCGCTGCAGGATAAGCGGACCAGTAGGACTTGCCAATCCATTCTTCAGATGTAGCGTCCTTGCACAGGTGCGCGTATCCCATCGGTTGATCGTTCCATGTGATGCCCTCAGTTTGGTCAGAGGGGGCAAGCATGCGTGCACGCAGTCGATCCTGGAATCGTGTCCACTGCTCCTCTGGGAGGAAGGAGACCGGAAAGCCTCCGCCCAGATCGATCGTATCCATTGGGATGCCCAGAGCTTGTGCCTGCTCGCACAACCTGATCATGTGATCGAACAATCTCTCATAGCCTTGCGATTCAGCGATCTGGGTGCCGATGTGTGCAGAAACCCCGCGGAGTCGAAGACTCGCGTGATTGCGGAGCTGCTTGAACAACCTGTCTGCCTCATTGATGTGAAAGCCAAACTTGGTCCAGTCCGCGGCCGTACTTTGGTCTGCGGATGTCAGGCCAGAGAGCGGCATGCCACGGAATCTCAGTAAAAGGTCTACGGAACGGCCTGCTGCGGCTGCGACTTCTTCCAACAGCGTGAGTTCATCCTGGTTGTCCACCGCAATCAAACAGCCTGCTGCCACGGCCTGTTGCAGATAGAAAGCCGATTTCGCATTGCCATTGCAGATGATGTCACCCGGAGGAATGCCCTCTTCCAAAGCCAAGCGGAACTCGTTCTCTGAGGCAGCATCTGCCCCAAGCTGGAGGCGACGTGCCATGCGAACGGCTCCTCGACACGGATTCGATTTCACTGCAAACGCAACAAGTCCCTTGGGATACAGATCTCGAAGCACCTGCTGAAAGCCCTCGGCAGTCTCGTGGACCTGCTCTAAGAAAACGACGTGAAGCGGTGTGCCCAACTCGCGACGGAGCCGGCCGAGCACATCCTCGTGACGGTTGAGATACTGTTCCAATTGACCCGTGGTGGACATGAGGCAGAGTTTAAGACAATGCGGATCGATTGTCAGGGCGCTACTTACCCAGACAGCTGTCTGTGACAAAGCTCACACAGTGCGCGAGCTGACGAGGATGCTCTCGAGTACGGAAAGCCCGATAGCGTCACGTTCTTAGGGGGGGAGCCGCAGGAACGCATCCAGGTCACGATTGCCGTTGAATCGATTCGAGGCGATTTCGCGTGGCGGCGCGTGCGACAGATGTCCGGCAGAGCGCTTTCGCGAACGATCCCTTGTCAACCCACAGAACCCGTGCTATCGTGACGAAGAGAAGGAGGTGCGAAATGTTCACGATTACGATCACGTCTGGAATGCTGCTTGCCTTCTTCTGGGCGTTCTGGATCTTCGCATTCGCCGGCTTCTGGTGCGGCGGAGGCTGCTAGAAGGAGTGAATCCTACAACACCGTGTGGTTGCAACGTGACACGCATCACATTGCAGAGAAGGCTATGGTTTTTCCTCGCGCTCGTTCTCTGCTGCGTGTCGCTTGTGCTTTCTGGCGATGAGATTGATCGCTATGCCCAAGAAACTGGATTGGATCGGGACCTCATCCGTGTGATTGATGTGGATGTAGCTGGCGAGCAACTCACCATCGTGTTTGTGTTCATCAACGAACGCACCTTCCAGAGCAAGATCTCTCCGACACTGTACGCGGCGCTTCAACCTTACATTGGACAGAATGCTGTGTACGTCAACGCAACCGTAGACGATGTCGTGAGTCAGTTTGACTTTCGCGCACAATCGATCGCTGTCCAACAGGACGGGAACACCCTGCTGCACGATGCCAGCGCATGGGCTGAAATTACCCCCGGATTCCTGTCCGGGGTATTTGTCACCAACCCTGGGGGGGCGGACAAGGGATCAGGAAGCGAAGGCATTCTGGTGCTTGGAGACGCCCTGGATGCCTCCAGGGCGTTCTCGGTGAGCTACCTGGGCGTATCGAGTAGTTTCCAAATCGGGATAGACACGGTTGCCTCATCCCCCACCGGCATCGCAGGACCGATGGCATCCACAAGCTCACATGACCCCATTGAGGTCGCGCCACTCAAGGGACTTGACGAGCTTCAGCAGGTGCTGCTGTCAGAGGAGTTCTCACAAGAGGCGATGGCTGCGCTGTTCGCTCTGGATCCTGATCTGGTGCGCGTCATGACGTTGTCCAGCAGCGGGAACCAGCTCCGGCTCTTTCTGGTTCGGCTTGAGGCGACTGTCCGGGACAGTCTGTTGGGAGGAGAACTCCTCCAAGCGATTGAACCCGTCATCGGCACGGGTGCAGTCATGGTCTGGGCCATCTCGTCGACTGGTGCGCGATTCTCACCTTGGCACTTCTATGTGCAGCAACACGGCACCAACCATGTGTTCTTTAGTACAGCCTCGTTCGTTGAACTGACTGAAGACTTCCTGCGCGTGGAAGTGATCGACGCGGGTGACGTGGCTGCAGGTGTGATTCGCCTGCCGCGTGGTGTAGATGCGGCAGCAGCCTTTGCCGTCTTCTACGGTACTTCCAGCGTGAGCTACCCGTAACGAGTGACGGCTGTCGAACCATTGACTTCCAAGACATGGACCGGGACGATCAAGGTATGAAGCCACGCGTAATCCTAGCATCGCGCAGTCCTCGGCGGCATGAGCTGCTGAAGCTACTTGTGGACGACTTTGTCATCATCGTCAGTGATGTGGAGGAAGCGCTCTCCGGAACCCCGGAGCGTCGTGTACTCCGCTCAGCTGAATTGAAAGCGCGAGCGGTGGGCACAAGCAACCCAGGAATCGTGATCGGAGCGGACACGCTGGTAGCGGTTGGTGACGAAGTGCTCGGAAAGCCTGAGTCCGTCTTGCACGCCCGGCAGATGCTTCTTC
>Ga0180430_10001180_pt1 | contig 26302 bp, 17 predicted proteins | sample SS_ome_9_FD_132999 | JGI IMG/M metagenome (GOLD analysis project Ga0180430, IMG submission 132999) | Hypersaline lake sediment archaeal communities from the Salton Sea, California, USA - SS_1_S_2 metaG | ecosystem: Environmental > Aquatic > Non-marine Saline and Alkaline > Hypersaline >... | reverse complement strand
TGGGCATCGTCCAGCCATGCTCGAGGAACAGCTCCCGGCCGACCTCGCGCAGCTTGCGCTTGTAATGCGCCATGTTGATGGCTTTCATGGCACTCACATCGATGCGAGACCAGACGGCATGGGCATGGCGCCGGCCGTCTTTCTCGTGGAAGACAATCGCCCGCGGCTGGCCGGACAGGCCGAGCCGCGCTTCGGCCTTGTCCACGGCCGCTTCGAAGACCTCGATACCGACAGATTCGTCCCGCGGCGGATTGAGGCTCAGGGAGAACAGGAACTGCTTGGCCTTGGTCCCGCGGCTGATGGCATAGGCTTCGTGGAAGGCGGCATCGAGATCTTCGCCGACGAAGCCGCGCAGTTCATGGACCTCCACATGCTCGTTCTCATGGCCGTTCATCAGGTGAGCGGCGAGCTGCTTGCCGCCAGCGCGTTGGGAGCCCACCAGAATCATGATTTCAGGCCCAGGGCGGTCATCAAGATCTGCCGCATCCAGCGGATTTCCTGACAGGCGTCGGTGAGTTCCTTTTCGACCCCCTCATCAACCGGCAGGGCGCCGCAATTGGCGGCTTTGGCGAGCTGGTTGAGGTTGCTCGACAGACGCAGGCTGCCCAGCAGCGCGAGGAGCTGAGCGAGGGCTTGTTGGTCTTGGACGGGCCGGAAGGACGAACTGGGCCTTTTCGGGGCCTTGCCGTCGAACAGGCGACTGCGAATATACGTGCCGAGCGGCTGTGTCCCAGCCCAGGCCTCAAGCTGTGCCCTTTCAGCGGCCGTTAGGCGCAGCGAGAATGGCGGGGGTCGCTTGTGCGGCTTTGCTTCTCGCTGGCCGTGCGGGCGGGCGGCAGTCTGGAATTGTGGTCCTACTTGTAATGCGCGGCGGTGGCTTTCCGGGGCACTCATGGCGATGGCCCTCGGAAGCGCGGCGCGTTGTTTTTCAGGTAGTTATTCCAGTTTTCGAGTGACTCGAAGAGTTCATCTGCGCTACCTTCATCTAGGCCTTTCCGGTTCGAAGTTTCTCCGGTTTGGCCCACCAATTAGAACAATCGGTCAGAAACCACGACACCCGTCGACCCGGTTACCCACCGATTATTTTTCGCAGCGTTGCCACACTCGTTCGCGAACGAACGGAGCGTGGCATGGCCTCCGTCAGGGAACGAAGAGAAACGTGTTCAGGTCTTGTCTTTTGCCATAGCGCCGTCAATAGACAAGACCCTGTCCCCCGCCGTACCCGGGCCCTTGATCGGACCAGCGGATCCGATCCTCCGTGACGGTGATGACGGCAGCACTGTTCGTGACGGTGCCGAGGGCAATCTCGGCCATCGACTCACCGTATCGACTGGTTAGCATCATGCAGCCTTGGCAACGGGTTACCCGGGTGGTCTCCTCATTTCCGGAAACGCTGCCGGGTTCGATCGCTGTCCGGTGACGCACATGACGCCGGCCCGCCCGACACAAGTGCGCAAGTCAGATCCCGTCGCAGGTTCGGTGACAGGCAACGCGCTGTATAAGGACCGGGACCTTCGACGCGCCGTGCGTGTCGGAAATTGCGCCCTCGGATTTTTCCGCATCTAATCAAACTCAGGCACACTCAAGGATGCTCGTTCGTGCACCCCTATCGCGTCATCGGTATCGAGTCTTCCCCTTATGCCGTGAAGGTGCGTGCGGTCATGCGCTATCGGCGGCTGCCTCACGTGTGGGTCGCGAGGATGCCGCAGTTTTTCGCCGAGACACAGCACGTCAGGCCCCTGATCATGCCGGTCGTGCAGTTCCCGGACGGCACCTACCGCAGCGACTCCACACCGATCATCCACGCTCTCGAGCAGGAGGCAGGTGGCGCGCGCAGCGTACTGCCCGCCAATCGCGGGCTGGATTTCCTGTCGGACTTGATCGAGGACCTCGCCGACGAGTGGCTGACCAAGAGCTTGTTCCACTTTCGCTTCAGCCGTGACGCCGATCGGCGGAGCGGCGCCGGCTGGGTCATCGATGATGCGCATGCAGATGTCGACGGCGAGCAGCTGCCGCCGATGGTGCAGGCGTTCATCGAACGCCAGGTCTCGCGCATGCCGCTGGTCGGCTGCACGCCGGCGAACGGCGGCGTGCTCGAGCGCTTCTACCTCGAGCTGCTCGACGCCCTCGAGAGCTTCGTCGCAACGGATCGCTTCCTGTTCGGTTCGCGACCATCGCTGGCCGACTTCGGCCTGTTCGGCCAACTGTACACCCTGGCCCACGACCCGACGCCGATGGCGATCATGCGCGAGCGTGCGCCGCGCACGTGGCGTTGGGTGCTGCGTCTCGACGACGCGTCCGGCGTCGAGGGTGACTGGCGCGACCCGGCCGAGCCTGCGCCCGCCGTGGTCGCGCAGCTACTCGAACTGGCGGGGCGGTACTACCTGCCGTTTCTCGACGCCAATGCCCGCGCAATCGACCAGGGCGAGACGGAGGTCGCGGCGGTGGTCGACGGTGACACCTTCCGGCAGCCGGCATATCGCTACCAGCGCAAGTGCTTCGATTACCTCAAGCGGCGCTTCGCCGCTTTGCCCGATGCCGCCCGGCAGACCGTGAGCCCGCTGCTGGAAGCAAACGGCTGCCTGCGCTGGCTCGATTGAGCGCGCGGACCGGCCACGCGTGGTCGCAGCGCGATCCAGCCCGCACCCGCTCGCGTCGCTGCGCCAGGACGATAAGGGCAGAGAACAATGGGGACCGTTCGTTTTTCACCGCGACGGCAACGCATGAACGACGGCGAGCGCATGAACAGTGAACGGCCCCCGTTGCCCCGTGCTTGGTCAGGCTGCCTCAGTACGCCCTGGGGCGAGCGAGCATGCAGCGCGCCGTGTCATTCAAAACTCAACTCTCCGAGCACTGCAGCGATCAAAACGGCAATGAAGATCGCCCCGATGGCGAGGATCGCGAACTGGAAGGCCAGCGCCGCACCGCCGAGAATTACACCGCCAGCCGCAATACGAAGCGGCTCGTGTAACGCGAGACTCACAACCGCCAGGACGATGGCGAACCCGGCCATGACGCCAGTCGCAACCCGTGCGAGCTTGTCGAGGTCCCAGCGGGAAAGCGGGTTGACCTCGGGCGCCGGTGTGCGCTCTTTGCCCTTGAGCGCGGCGATCGTTGCGTCGCGAATCGCGACCGCCTTCTCGGCGACAGTGGTTTCCAGGGACGGCTGCTCGGTGAACGGCCCACCCCAGAAATGCACTATCGCGAGCAGCAGCGCTGCGGCCCCGACGGCGATCGCGCTCACCCCGACGATTGGTCGTTTGCGTTGCATAGCCGATTAGCCATCTACCCGAAGCGGATGGCCCGAGTATCCCAGCGTTCTTGTGCGACTGCCACCTCGCTTGTCATGCACGCCTCTGCCCGCCGCGCGGCGTCGCAGGAGTCGACGAGTCAGAAAGCCCACTTCACCGTCGCCCGCACCTGCCGCGGCTCGACCGGATGCAGGTGCACGTCCTCCACCCCGGGACGTTCGGCGAGGTTGCGGCCGCACACGGCGGCCGGATCGCTGCGCAGGCAGGAGGCAAAGAAATAGCTGACGTCCGGGTCTTCGGAGTCGAACAGGTTGAACACGTCGATGGCGAACTCGAGCGAGTCGTGCCAGCGATAACCGGCGCGCAGGTTCACGACCGTGGACGCGTCCGCGTACACCGAGCCGTCCTCGGTGAGCGGGCTGTCGCCGAAATGGCGCAGGCGAACCGCGCCGAACAGTCCGTTCGGCAGGTCCACCGTCGCGCCCGAGGTGATCACGCGACCGACCGAGTTGGGGATGTCGTCGTTCGGCCCGTCGTCGAAGCGTGACTGCGTCAGGGCAACGTCGAGATCGAAGGTCAGCCAGTCGGTCACGCGGTAGAAATTGCTCCACTCGATCCCGTAGCGGTGCGAGCCGCCCTGCGGCTCGGTCGTCCCCGCGTCGCCGACGAACAGCAGCTCGGAATCGAGCTCGAGATACCACAAGCTGAAGGTGGAGACGAGGCCGCCCACTACCGCGGTGCGTACGCCCGCCTCCGTGCCCCAGGACTTGACCAGCGGATCCACCGGCATCGCCGGCGCGCCGGAGGCCGGGTCGATGCGGCTGACCGTGCCGCGCGCGTCGTTGCTGTGAAACGACTGGCCGTAGTTGAGGTAGAACTCGGTGTCCCGCCACGGCCCGAGGATGAGTGCCGCCTTCGGGCTCCACACGGTGTCGTTCTCGTCGCCCGAGTTCCCGGCCACGGCGCTCGCAACATCGAAGCGATGATGGTCGGCGCGCAGTCCCACACGCGCGCGCAGCCAGTCCGTCAGCCGGGTCTCGTTCGAGACGTGGAAGCCGATGGCCGTCTGCTCGGTGTCATCCTCGCGCACGGCGCGGCTCGGCACGGTGTTGACGCTGTTCAGCAGCGCGAGATCGAGGGTGTGGTCGTGGCGCACCTGTATGCCGACGGTGGTCACCGAGGGGCGCGCGAATAGCGCATGATCGTATTCGTAACTGGTGTTCAGACCGGTCGTCCAGCGCCGATCGAGCTGGGTGATCTGGTCGCCGAGCACCGGGTTGTCGAGGAAGTAGGTGAAGTTCGAGAACAGCTCAAAATCCGAGTACACGACGTAGGCGTTGGCATGGTAATGACCCCGGCCGGCCTCGATGGCGAGCTCGGCGTTGGCGCTGTAGCGCTGGCTCGACCCGCCGAGGGTCGGATCGATGTTGCCGAGCCGCGAGATCAACCCTTGCTGCACGGCGCGCAGCGGCACCTGGTCAGTGGAATCCCATTCAGCGTCGTAGCCCAGCACCGACACGCTCCAGTCGGCCGCACCGTGGGATCCCGAGTACCTGAGCAGCCCGTTGAGGCGATGGGCATCCTCGTCCATGACCCAGGGACCATTGCCGAACTGGGCTTCCACGGCGCCGAGCAGGTCGCCGTGGCCGAGTTCCGTCGACGAGGCGACGACCGCACGCGCAAAGTCGTTCTCACCCCCGGTGACCTTGACCATCGTCTGGTGCAGGTGGCGCGCGAGCGTGTAGCGCGCGTAGCCGGCAGAGGAGAAGTCGCCGACCTCGGTGTAATAAGGGCCCTTGCCGAACTCGATCGCCTCGACGAGTTCTGGGATGATCGGATTCAGGTCCAGGTAGCCCTGGCCGTGGCCATGGGTCGGCTGGTTCAGCGGCACGTTGTCGAGGAATCCCGCAAAGTCGGTGCCGTGGTCGAGGTTGAAGCCGCGCAGGTAGTACTGGTTGGCCTTGCCGGTGCCCGAGTGCTGCGTCACCGCCGCGCCCGGGACAACCTCCATCAGCTCGCCCGAGCGCAGGATCGGGCGGGTGGCCAGGTCGACCTGGCCGATGCGCCCCTGCGATGCCGAGCCTGCCGTCCCGAGCAGGGGCTCCGCGCGCCCGCTGATGACGATCTCCTCCATCACGTGGCCTTCGACATGCGTGCGCCGGGCGTCCGCTGACGCGATCGCGGGCAAGCAGCCCAGCGCAGCGGCGAACGTCAGTCCGGCCAGGCCGTGCCGTACCGATGATTGTCGTCGGTATGCCGCGCGAGCGGGGAAGCGATTCAGCATGTGTCGGCTCACTGTAAGCGGGTTCGTGCAGGGTTGAGTCCCGCACGGCGAAAAAGGAGTTCGCTCGACGCAACGCCGACCTCCTCGGCAGCGGCAGCGCACGGGCGGCCGCGCAATACTCGCGGCCCACAGTACTATAGCCCCACGGTGTTACCAGCAATCGACGAGCAGGCACCGCCCGGCGCAACAATTTGTTGCATTGTTCGTGGGTACGGCAACCAGGCTCGTTGCGACCGCCTGGCTTCCAGTATGATCGCCGTCGGGCGCGCCGCTGCCCGCGGCCGATGCAACCGTATCGCCGTTGGGGCACACTCACTCAGACATGCTCGCGCGTCGGCCCGCGTGCGAGAGCCCCCGCACGGCGGCTGCGACGGTGCCTCGCCGGTACCAGCGCTCGCCGGCGTGAAAGCCCGGAAGCTCGACATGGAATTTGGATGGAGCGAAGAACAGCTCGCGCTGCGCGAGCAGGCGGCGGCGTTTGCGCAACGTGAGCTGAATCCGCACGAGCGGGATGCCGGCGCGGAGCCGGTCTTCGACCGCGAGCTGTGGCAGCGCTGCGCCGACTTCGGCGTCCAGGGCGCATTCGTTCCCCGCGAGCACGGTGGCGGCGGCCGCGACGTGCTGACGACGGTGCTGATGCTCGAGGGCATCGGCCATGGCTGTCGCGACAACGGCCTCACGCTCGGGCTCAACGGTCACATGTGGGCAGTGACGGAGCCCGTGCTGCGCTTCGGCGACGCCGCGCAGCACGGGCGCTGGCTGCCCGGACTGTGCAACGGCGCCCTGATCGGCGCGCACGCCATGACCGAACTCGAGTCCGGCTCGGACGCGTTTGCCCTGAGCACCCGCGCGCAGCGCGTCGACGGCGGCTACCTGCTCGACGGCCACAAGGTCTACATCGGTCTCGCGCCCGTGTGTGACCTGGCGCTGGTATTCGCAAGCACCAACCCCGATCGCGGTGAATGGGGCATCTCGGCGTTTGTCGTGGAAGCATCCCGTGACGGGTTCACGGCGGGGCCGGCGCAGCAGAAAATGGGGGTCAACGGCTCGCCGCTGGGCGAGGTGCGGCTGAGCGAGTGCTTTGTCCCCGAAGCGAACCGTCTCGGCCCCGAAGGCGCCGGGGTGAGCATCTTCAACCACTCCATGGAATGGGAGCGCAGCTTCATCTTTACCAGCCACGTCGGCGCAATGGAGCGGCAGCTCGACGAGGCGGTCCGATATGCCGGCAGCCGGCGCACCTTCGGCCACAAGATCGGCGACTACCAGAGCGTCTCCAACCGCATCGCGGACATGAAGCTGAGGCTCGAGGTCGCGAAGCTGCTCATGTACCGCTGCGCCTGGCTCAAGCAGACCGATGCGCGGATCCCCATCGACGCCGCGCTGGCCAAGCTGCACATCAGCGAGGCGTTCCTGCAGTCGAGCCTCGACGCCGTGCGCATCCACGGTGCGGTCGGCTACCTGAGCGAGCACGGCGTCGAGCGCGACCTGCGTGACGCCGCCGGCGGCGTGATCTACTCCGGCACGTCCGACATCCAGCGCCAGCTGATCGCGAAGCTGCTCGGGGTCTGATCGTGCGCTACCTCCTCTGGCATCTCGTCGACGACTCCGCCGCGCGCAACCCGGACGCCGAGGCGATACGCTGCCGCGGCGAGTCCCTGACCTACGGCGCCCTGGCCGCGGCGTCCAACCGTCTCGCCCACCTGCTCGCCGAGCACGGCGTCAGGCCGGGCGACCGGGTCGGGATCCTGATGAACAAGCGGGTCGAGTGCGCGGTCGCGATATACGGCATCATGAAGGCGGGCGCGGCCTACGTACCGCTGGACCCGGGCGCCCCGACGGAGCGCCACGCCTTCGTCGCCAACGACTGCGGCATTCGCTGCGTGGTCACCGAGCCGCGCAAGCGCGCCGCGGTCTCGCGGCTGCACGCCGCGCACCCGCTCGCGACCGTCGTCGGCTGCGAGATCGAAAGCGAGAGCGAGGGCTGCCGCTCGATGGGCTTCGCCGCGCTCGAGGCGTGCGAGGCCGCACGCCCGCCTGCCGTCCATGCGATGGAGCAGGACCTGTCCTACATCCTCTACACGTCCGGCTCGACCGGCGTACCCAAGGGCATCATGCACAGCCATCGCAGTGGCCTGGCCTGGGCCGAGGTGACCGTCGATGCCTACGGCTTCGACGGCGCCGACCGCATCAGCAACTACGCGCCACTGCATTTCGACCTCTCCACGCTCGACTACTTCTCCGCCGCGCTCGCCGGCTCGACCACGGTCATGATCCCTGAGGACGTGACCAAGGTCCCGGCGAGCCTCGCCGCGCTCATCGCCGGGGAGGCGCTGACGGTGTTCTACACCGTGCCGCTCGCGCTTACCCAGCTGGCGACCTCCGGCTGCCTGGACGGTAACGACTGCGCGCAACTGCGCTGGGTGCTGTTTGGCGGTGAACAAATGCCGCCCAAGCACCTCGCCGCGCTGATGGCTGCGCTGCCCGGGGCAAGGTTCTGCAACGTCTACGGACCCACCGAGACCAACGGCTGCACCCATTTTCCGATCGCGCCCGACCACGTCCACGATGCGCCGGTGCCGATAGGGCGCCCGTACCGCAATGTCGAAGCGCTCGTCGTCGACGCCGACGATCAGCCCGTCGCGCCCGGCGAGGTCGGCGAACTCCTTATCCGCGCGCCAACGCTGATGCGGGGGTACTGGGGCCGCGAAGAACTCAACGCGCGCAGCGCATTCCTGCGGCGCGAGTTTGCCGGCGTGCCCGACCGCTTTCATCGCACGGGCGATCTCGTCTACGCGCTGCCGGACGACAACCTGCAGTTCGTCGGCCGCAAGGACCGGCAGATCAAGTCGCGCGGCTGTCGCGTCGACCTCGACGAGGTCGAGGCGGTCATGCTTGCGCTCGACAGCGTATCCGAGGCCGCGGTCTACCCGGTCACCGACGGCGACGGCCACCAGCTGATCGAGGCGCGCGCCATTCCAGCCGCGCACGCGCGCGGTGGCGAAACGCTGTCGGAGAGCATGCTGCGCAGCCTGCTTCGCCGCCAGCTGCCGCCGTACGCAGTGCCGGTACGTCTCGACATCGTGGACGATTTCCCGCGCACCTCCACCGGCAAGGTCGACCGCGTGACCCTCGCGCGCGAAGCCACCGCCGCGCGAGCACCTGGCGGGGACTAGAATGCCACGCCCGGCAGGATACCGCCGCACATCGCACGACCAGACTGGAAGACCTTAATGAACGCCACGGAAAGCAAGCTCATCGACTTCATCCGCGTCCAGCTGCTCGAAGATCCGGAATATGACCTGACGCCGGACGCCGAGCTGCTGCTCGACGACATCGTCGATTCGCTCGGCGTCATGCGGCTCGTCGAGTTCATCGAACACGAAGGCGGCGCGGCCGTGCCGGCCGAGGACGTGACGATCGATAACTTCTCCACCGTCAGCGTCATCGCCGGTTACCTGTCGGCGCGCAGCATCGCCATCACGTGATGCAGCGAATCAGGGACGGTCGCGGACAACCCATGGGTGACGATATGACAATGGCGCCGCTTCGCTGGCTCGGCCTCTTGCTGCTGCTGACCGTGGCGTCCGGCACGGCACACGCACATTCGCTCGGCCAGACCTACCTCTATCTCAGCCTCAGCGAGTCCACCCTCGACGCGCGCTTCGAGATCGCCGCGGCCGACGTCAATCGTGCTCTCGGGGCGACGCTGCCGACGACGGAGAAGCTGACCGTGGAGCAGGTGCAGCCCTGGGCAGCGGCGCTCGAGCGTTACGTGCGCGATCACAGCAGCATCCGCCCCGAAGGCCGCAGCGTGGAGATGCGCTTCGAGGGTTTGAGCGTCCGCGATACACAGACGGCGCAGTACGTGCTCGTGCACTTCGTCATCGATGGTCTGGCGCAACCGCCCCAGGTGGTCGACATCGACTACTCAGTGTTGTTCGACGAGGACCCGAAGCAGAGCGGCGTGCTGGTGGTCGAGAACGACTGGAAGTCGCATACCTTCGCCAACGAGGCCGGAATCTCGCTCGTCTTCAAGCCATCGAGCCGCACCCAGCAGCTCGACCTGACCGGGTCGACGCTGCTCTCCGGCCTGCTCGGCATGGTGCATCTCGGCGCCGAACATATCATCGAGGGCATCGACCACGTGCTGTTCCTGATCGCGATCCTGCTGCCGTCGGTCGCGCGGCGTGAGGGCGGCCAGTGGCGCTTCGTACCGCGCTTCCGCACCGCGCTGTGGAACGTGGCGAAAATCGTCACGGTGTTTACCATCGCACACTCCATCACGCTGAGCCTCGCGGCGCTGGAGATCCTCAACGTCTCCTCGCGCGTGGTCGAGTCGGTCATTGCCGCCTCGATCGTCGTCGCCGCGCTCGACGTGTTCTACCCCATCCTTGGCCGACGGGTCGCGCTCGTGGTGTTTGCCTTCGGGCTGTTTCACGGGGCGGGCTTTGCCGGCATCATTCTCGACATGGACATCCACCCCGATTACACGGTGTGGACGCTGTTCGGCTTTAATCTCGGTGTCGAGGTCGGCCAGCTCATCATCGTCTGCGTGATTTTTCCACTGCTGTTCATCGTGCGCAGGAATGCGTACTACCTGCGCTACGGCATGCCGGCGATTGCCTCGGTGCTGGTCGCGATCGCCTCTTACTGGTTCATCGAACGCGCGCTCGAGGTCGACCTGCCCGCGGGCGAGTACGCGAACTGGGTGATCGACACGATGAGGCGCACCTGAGAGGGGCTGCACCGTGGCGTCGAGCCGGAACATCGAGACCCTCTACCGGCTCTCACCGCTGCAGGAAGGCATCCTGTACCACACGCTCGGGGCACGCACGCCCGGCGTCTACGTCGGCCAGTACACGTGCCGGCTCGAAGGTGCCGTCGACGGGACGCAGCTGCGCGCGGCCTGGGAGACGCTGGTCGCGCGGCACGCCGCGCTGCGGACCCTGTTCACCTGGGAGCGCGGCGAGACACCGCTGCAGATCGTCCGCGAGCGTGTGACGCTGCCGTGGACGGAAGAAGACTGGCGCGGCTGCCCGCCTGACGAGGCCGAGCGGCGCTGGTCCGGGCTGCTGCACGCCGAGCGTGAACGCGGCTTCGATCTCGATCGATCGCCGCTGCTGCGCGCCGCGCTGGCGCGTGTGGGCGAGGCGCAGTACCGCTTTCTGCTCTGCTATCACCACATCATCCTCGACGGCTGGTCGCTGCGACTGCTGCTCGATGAAGCCATGGCCCTGTGCCGGCCGGGCGACGCCGCGGGGCTGGCGGCGGGGCCGGCCTATGCCAGGTTCATCGAATGGCTCACCGCGCGGGACACCGCCGCGGACGACGCCTACTGGGTGACGCGCCTGGCGGATGTCGAAGCGCCGACGCCGCTGCCGGTGCCGGGCGCAGCGCAGACGCCGGGCGCCGGCCCTCACCGCGCCCATCGCTTTACCCTGCCAGCGGAGCTCGCCGCGCAGGTCGAAGACCTCGCGCGCGCCGCCCGCGTGACGGTGAGCACGGTGTTCACCGCCGCCTGGGCCCTGCTGCTCGCGCGCCACGCCGATAGCGACGACGTCGTCTTCGGCACCACCTGGTCGGGACGCCCGCCCGAGCTGCCGGACAGTCAGCGCACCGTGGGCCTGTTCATCAACACCCTGCCTACCCGGGTTCGGCTCGGCGACGAAACCGTCGCGCACTGGCTGCGCGCTGTGCAGGCCGAGATGTCGCTCCTGCGCGAACACGAGCAGACGCCGCTGCCCAAAGCGCAGGCCGCGAGCGCAGTGACGCCGGGCGTGCCGCTGTTCGAATCGCTGCTGGTCCACCAGAGCGCGCCGGCGCCGACGGTCACGCACGCGCCGTTTCGCGTGGACCAGGAGACGTACGACGAGTACAGCAACTATCCGCTCGCGCTGCTGGTGCGACCCGGCGCGCTGACCGAGCTGACGCTCGTCCACGACCTCGCGCGCGTGGACGGCACCGCCGCGCGGCAGCTCGCGCGCCGCTACGAAGTCCTGCTCGAGGATCTCGCCCGCGACGGCGCGCGGCAGCTCGCGGCCGTCGACGTGCTGTGTCGCGAGGAGCGCGACGCGCTGCTGGCGGCGGCCCGGGGCCCGCACGTCGCGACGCCCGGATCCGCGACCGTAGACACGCTCATCGACGAGGCCGCGCGCGGGGCCGGTCCCGGGCCGATGCTGGTGCAGGACGGCGAGGCGGTCAGCGGGCACGCGCTGCTCGAACAGAGCGCGGCGCTGGCGCGGCGCCTGCGGGAATTCGCCGCCAGGAGCGCGGACGAGGCCACCCTGCCCACCGCTTTTGTCGCCGCCGTCTACCTCGAGCGTTCCCCCGCGGCCGTCGTCGCGATGCTCGGCGTGCTGCGCGCCGGCGGCGCCTACGTCCCCATGGACCCGGCCTACCCTGCCGAGCGCGGCCGCGTCGTGCTCGACGATCTCGAGCGCAGCGTCGGCGCCGGCCGGGCGCTCGTCGTCACCAGCGCCGCACTGCGCGCGCGGCTGCCCGCAACCCGACTCGAGACCCTGCTCGTCGACGAGCCGGTGGCGAGTGCCGCGGCGCTGCCGCCGTCGGCGCACGGCGCGGACTCGCTCGCTTACCTCATGTACACCTCCGGCTCTTCCGGGCGGCCGAAAGGGACACTCGTCACGCACCGGAACCTCGTGCATTCGACGCTCGCACGCGCCGCGCACTACGCCAGGCCGCCGGACCGCTTCCTGCTGCTGAGCTCGCTGGCGACCGACAGCTCGGTCGCCGGGATCTACTGGACGCTGGTGAACGGCGGCACGCTCGTATTGCCGCGTCCGCGGGCCGAGCAGTCCATCGACGACATCGCGGCAACGATCGGCGACCACCGGGTCACCCACCTGCTCGCTCTGCCGTCGCTGTACGCCCTGCTGCTCGAGCACGCCGAGCCCGGGCAGCTGGCGTCGTTGACGACGGTCGTGGTCGCCGGCGAGGCCTGTCCGCCGGCGCTCGTCGGCCAGCATTTCGCCACCCTGCCGGGAGTCGAGCTGCACAACGAGTACGGACCCTCGGAAGCGACGGTGTGGGCGACGGCCGCGAAGCTGGCGCCGGCCGACGCCACCGGCGCCGTGCCGATCGGGCGCCCGATCGCGAATACCTCGGTCCACGTCACCGATAGCGCCGGGCGACTCGTCCCGCCCGGCTTCCAGGGCGAGCTCCGCATCGGCGGCGCCGGGGTAGGACTCGGCTACCTCGGCCAGCCGGATCTCACGGCCGCCCGCTTCGTGCCCGACACGTTCGACACGGCAGGCGGACGCCTCTACCGCACGGGCGACCGCGTGCGCCGGCGGCCCGACGGCCAGCTCGACTTTCTTGGCCGGATCGACCACCAGCTGAAAGTGCGCGGACACCGCGTCGAGCCCGAAGAGGTGGAGCTCGCGCTGCGCGCGGTCCCCGGGATCACGGCAGCCGCGGTGGTGATGCCGGCTGCGAGCGCGCGCCCGGGCCGGCTTACCGCTTTCGTCTGCGCGCACGCCACCGCGCCCGACCCTGCAGCGCTGCGGCGGCGGCTCGGCGAGACCCTGCCGGACTTCATGCTGCCGCAGGCGTTTCATGTCGTCGATGCGCTGCCGCGCGGTCCCGGCGGCAAGACTGACCGCGCCGCGCTGACCGCGCGCGCGGCCGACGTCGCAAACGCCGCCGACAACGACCAGCGGGTCGCGCCACGCAACGACGCCGAGGCAACGCTCGCCACGCTGTGGTCGGAGGCGCTAGGAGTCGACGGCGTCGGCGTCCACGATGACTTCTTCGAACTTGGCGGAGACTCGCTGCTGAGCATCCGCATCCTTGCCCGGGCGCGGCGCGCAGGGCTCGAGATCAACCCGGCGGATTTTTTCTCCCGGCCGACCATCGCCGCGCAGGCCGAGCTCGCGGGCGGCGCGCCGGCTGCCAGCGCCGCGCCGCCGCAGACGCGCGAAGCCGCCGCGCCGTTTGCACTCGCCAAGCTCGACGCGGCGGGACTGGCAGCGGTCGCGCGCCAGCTCGGCGGTGCCGAGGACAAGTAGCGCGCGCCGGGGGCGCGGTTGCCCTCAACCGAGCTGGTCGATCCAGCCGCGCAGGTGATCGGCGACGACCGCCGCGTAGCGGCTCATCGCATCGCCGGTATCGCTGCCCGGCACGTACGCGGTGGTCGCGTGGGGCGCCACCTTCTCGATCCAGCGCAGCCGTGGATCGCGCGCCGCGTCGATCGCGCGGTCCGCGGTCAGCAGGACCCGGGTCGGGCCATCCCAGGGCCGCGCCCGGTAGTCGCGCGCGGCCTCCAGGTTAGCGGCCTCGACGCGCCGCTGGCGCAGCTCGAACCGGTTACCGTGCAGCACGTCGCGGTGGCGCAACTTCTCCATCAGCACGGCACCCTTGTGGCGTAACCAATCGGCCCGCTCGCCCGGCTCCAGCGCCCGCCAGGTGGCCACGTACATCCGCGCGCGGTCGCGCACGAAGCCGGGGAGCGTGGGCCGCGGACCGGGCGCCGGCGCCTGGGAATCGTCGTCGTAGACCGGGTCGATGGCGATGATGAGATCCGGCGCGCGCCCCTCGGCGGCGAGCTGCCGCGCCATCTCCAGTATCACCGCGGCGCCGAAGCAGACGCCGAACAGCACGCAGGGGCCGGTGCGTACCGCGGCGCTCTCGGCGAGGAAGTCCGCGGCGATGTCTTCGACCGAAGCGGCCGGGCCGCCCTCGTCGACCAGTGCGCGCGACTGCAGCCCGTAGAACGGCTGATTCTCGCCGAGCGCCCGCGCGAGTTGTGCCAGCCCGACCACGTTGCCGCCGATGCCGGAGGCAGCAAGCAGCGGCGGACGGTCGCCGCGCCGCTGGATGGTCACCAGCGGCGACGCTGCAGCGGCGGGCAGCTCGAGCGCGGCCATGAGCTTGCGTACGCTGCCGGCGGCAAACAGGGTCGACAGCGGCAGTTCGCGGCCGAGGCGCCGCTCGATCGCCGCGAACGCGAGCGCCGCCTGCACCGAGGTGCCGCCGAGGGCAAAGAAGTCGTCGTCGAGCCCGACGTCCGGCAACCCCAGGGTGTTGCGCCAGATCTCGAGCAGCGCCTGTGCCGACGGCGCGGCGCCCGCCCCGCCCTCCGCCTCGCCCGGCGCGGCTTCGGCCTCGTCGGCCTCGTCGGCCACGGCGCCGTCATCGGCCGGCGCGGCAACGGCCGTCACCTCGGCCAGGGAAGCATGCGGCCGGGCGACGATACGTTCGAGACAGGTGCAGAAATCGTCGACCAGTGCGGCCGCAGCGGCGGCTGGGAGCGCGCGGGCGTCGTAGACCGCGGTCACGGCGACGCCGCTGTCCTGCGTCTCCACGGCGAGCGTCATCGGCAGGGCGGAATCGTACGGGCCCGGCAACGGCGTGACCGCGACGCCGGGCGCCGGCGGCGCCATCGCGGTCGGCGCCTGCAGCAGCACGAGCAGGTCGAACAGTGGGGCGTGCGCCGGCAGTCCACTCCAGCGTTGCACGTCGATGGGCGAACAGTGCTCGAACGGGATACGCTCGCCCTGGGCGCGCTGCAGCGCCGCGAGCCAGGCGGTGATCACGGCGCCGGGCTCGAGCCGCACGCGCACCGGCAGGTTGTTGATGAACGATCCCATGATCTCCTCGACGCCCTCGAGCCCGGGCGGGCGGCCGGAGACGGTGAGCCCGAAGATGACGTCACTGCGGCCGGTCCGCTCAGCCACGAGCAGCGCCACGGCACCCTGCACGATGGTGCCTGCGGTGAGGCCTTCCGCGCGGGCCAGCGCGCGCAGGCGGTCGCCATGCTCCGCACCCAGACTGCGGCGCACGACGGGCTGACCCTCGCCCGACCACTCGCTGCGGCGCGCGCGATCGCCGAACAGCGGCGTCGGGCCCGCGCAACCGTCGAGGTAACGGCGCCAGAAGTCCTCCGCCCGCGACGCGTCCTGCTGCCCGAGCCAGGCGACGTAGTCGCGAAAGCCGCGGGGCGGCGCGGCGGCCGCGGCGCCGTCTGCGGCGTAATCCTCGAAGATCTCGCGAAACAGGATCTCGACCGACCACAGGTCGAGCACCAGGTGGTGGCGGCTCCACAGCAGCAGGTGCTCGGTCGGCGCCAAGCGCACGACCGTCACCCGCATCAGCGGTGCGCGGACGAGGTCGAAGCCGCGTTCGCGATCGCGGCGCTGGATCTCCGCAGCGCGTTGTTCGCGCGCGGCCTCGTCGAGGGCGCTCAGGTCGACCAGCTCGACCGGGTCCGGCACCGTCGAGCGCACGACCTGCAGCGGCTGCTCCACCCCCTCCCAAACGAACGCCGTGCGCAGCGCGGGATGGCGCTCGATGGCACCGCGCCAGGCGCGCGCGAAACGCTCGAAGTCGAGCGCGCCGGTGAGCTGGTAGCGAAACTGGTTGGCCAGCGTCGACGACCCGCGCACGCGCAGGGAGTGCATCAGCATCAGCGCCTGCATCGGCGACAGCGGGTAGATGTCGTCGACGTTATCTAGGCTCACTGCGGCTGCCCCGGCTCGGTCCTGCCCTGCCCGGCCAGTGGCTTGGTGGCCTCGAAGGTGATGGTCTCGATGTCGACGAGGCCGGCGGGAGCGCGCTCGTCGTGGCTGACGTTCCTGAGCGGCGCGTGCTCGCTGTCGTTCAACGCGCACTCGACGATGTTCGCGAAGCCGGCATCCTCGAGCGCGTGCCGCAGGATGCGCCGGTCGTAGATGAACTGGTGGCCCCAGTCACGGACGAAATTGTTGACGACGAACAGGGCGTCGCGCACCGGAGCGGTAGCCGGGTCGTCGCGGTTGATCCATTCGAGATGGTAGTCGAGGTAGCGCGCGACGATGGGCGTGTCCGGCTGCCGGTAGATCTCGACCAGGAACGCGAAGTCGGGCGTCGACACGCGCAGCGTGCCGCCAGGCTCGAGCACGCGCAGACATTCGCCGAGCATGAACGCGCCCGAGGCATACGGCAGGTGCTCGATCATGTGGTTGGAGAGCACGTAGCGAAAACTGTCGTCGGGCAGCGGGAAGCGCTGCGTGGCATCGAGATGCAGCGAGGTCGGCGACGGTGGATACCGATCGGAATTGAGCCAGCCGTCGATCTCGTGGCGGCCGGCGCCGAGGTAGAGGCGGCGCTCGGCGTGCGCCGCGAGATAACGCTCGACGAGCGCGCTATCGTGGCGCCCGAATCCCCGGCGCGCCGCCCACACGAGCCGGTGCCGCGCATGCCTGCCGGCGGCGGCCATGGCGCGCGCGGGCTCGAGCACGTGGAGGCGCTCGGCGACGGTTCTCAGCAGGCCCGCCACGCCCGCTCAGTCCCGGGCCTCGCCGAGCAGTGCCGCGATCGCCCGGGCGGCGTGCGCTTCATCGCGGGCGCGGTCGATGTGCCGGCGCATCGCCGCGAGCGCCGGCCGGCGCGCGTCATTGGCGAGGACCTGGCCGATGCGGGCGGCGATGACCTCCGGCGTATCCCGGCGGCGATCGCCGACGAGCCCGAGGCCGTGATAACGCACGCGCGCCGCGGTGCCGGCCTGGTCGAAGATCTCTCGGTAGGGGTAGCTCAATATCGGCACCTCGTGCTGGAGACACTCGTACACCGAGGTCATGCCGCCGTGGACGACCGCACAGTCGGCGCGGGACAGGGCGTGCATCTGCGGCGCCCAGGCCAGCGCGTGCACGTGTCCGGGCAGTGCACCGAGCGTGGCCGGATCGACACGGCCGCCGAGGCCCAGGATCACCGTCCACTCGGGATGCGGCGTCACCGCGCGCACCACGCGCTGCCAGAATTCGTGGTCGTCCCCCCAGAAGTAGGCCCCGAACGCGCAGTAGATGACCTTGCGCGGCGGGCTCGCCTGCCGCGCCTCGGCGGCGATGCGATCGATGGTCGCGGCCGCGTGCCGCTCGCTTTGGGCAAACGCGAACCCGGCACGATCGCTGCTCGTCATCGGACCCACGTAGTAGCAGTCCGGGCGCGGTGCGTGCGGCAGGTCGAACTCGAGCAGGTTGGTGTTGACCATCGGCAGGTGGCGATAGATGAATGGCAGCAGGCCCTGAAAGTAGTCCACTTCGCGCCCGAGCGGAAAGCCGAGCCGCGCTGCGAACGCTTCGAGCTGCGCCTCGTAGCCGGCGCCGTGCCGCCGCGCACGCCGCAGGGCACGCCACCGCCACAGGCGGTAGCGCGCCCAGGCAAGCTCGATGCCTGAGCGCGAGCCGGCGAGGCCGACCCCGGGGGTGATCGGCAGGTGCACCGGGGGCACGCCGGGCTGCTTCCACAGGTTGAAGAAAATATTCAGCAGTGCGACCCGCAAGCCCCCGGTCACGGCGGCGATGACGTGAGCGTGTTCTTCGATGTCGACGAGCACGAGATCGGGAGCCAGTCCGCCGAGCAGGTCGCGGAACTCGTCGACCCGGGCCGCGTCCACCGCGGCGGCGCAGCGCGCCACCCGCGACGCCCGGTCCTTCGCCGCCGACGCCCCCGCCGGCGGCAGCTCGAGGCGCAGCGGCGAGCGCAGGCAGTCGAGGCCGGCGGCGTCGACCGCGTCCCCCGGCGGCGCGATGAGGCTGACCCCGTGCCCGGCGGCGCGCAGCCGCGCCGCGAGCTCGTTGGAGATGATCAGCTTCGAGCGGATCGGCCCGGCGATGATCGCGATCTCAGCCACTGCGCCGCTCCCGAGGAAGGCGTGCAGCGGCCGCTGCCGTCGCTTCGTTCATGCGTCTGGCCCCTCTCCGAACTCGGCGAGCAGGTCGTCGAGATCGTCGGCGCCAAGACCGGCCCGGGCCGCCGCCTCGGCGAGCCCTGACGGCGCGCCCGGCTGCGCCGTCCCGGCTGCGCGGCGCTGCCCCGGCGGCGTCTCGCCGGTGCGTGCCCGACACGCCAGCGCTGCCACCGTGGGATGCTCGAACAGCTCGCCGGGGGTGAATATCAGGCCCGCCTCGCGGGCACGCGCGGTGATCTGCAGCGCCTGGATAGATTCGCCGCCGAGATCGATGAAGTGCTCCTCGGCACCGACCGCGGCGTGCCCGAGGACCTCGCACCAGATCGCGGCCAGGGCACGCTCGGCGGCGGTCTGCGGGGCCCGCGACGCCGATCGCCGGGCGTCCGACGCCGCCGCCGGGGCGGGCAGCGCGCCCCGGTCGACCTTACCGCTCGGCGTCTGCGGCAGGCACGCGAGCGTGACGTAGGCCGCCGGGATCATGTACGCGGGCAAGAGCGGCCGCAGACGCTCGAACCACGCCGCGCTGCCGCTCTCCGCCGTGCCCCCCGAGGTCTCGTCCGGCACCAGGTAGGCGACGAGGGCGCGGCCACGCCCGGGCAGTTCGCGGGCCACGACCAGCGCCTCGCGCACGTCGGCAAAGCGCGTCAGCGCGCGCTCGATCTCGCCCGGCTCGACGCGGTGCCCGCGGATCTTGATCTGGTGATCGACGCGGCCGAGGAACTCCAGCGTGCCGTCGTCGAGGTAGCGTACCCGGTCGCCGGTGCGATACATGCGGCCGCCGTCCGGCGCAAAAGGATCGGGCACGAAGCGCTCCGCGGTCAGCGCGGGATTGTCGAGGTAGCCGAGCGCGACACCGTGCCCACCGACAAAAAGCTCCCCGGGGACGCCGAAGGGCGCCGGCTGCCCGAACGGGTCGAGTACGTAAAGCCGGTTGTTCTGCAACGCGCTGCCGATCGGCGTGCGACGGTCCTCGCAGGGTGCAGCGGGCACCGAGTAGAAGCTTGCACAGATCGTCGTTTCCGTCGGCCCGTAGCCGTTGACGACGTGCAGGCCCGGCAGCGCCCGCATGAGTCCGGCAAGCACGCGTTGCGGTATCGGCTCCACGCCGACGAGTATGCGGGTAAGGCGCAGGCGCCCCGGCGCCGCTTCGCTCCAGCGGCAAAAGTCCTCGAGCATGAACGGCGGCAGGTAAGCGCTCGCGATGGCCTGCTCGCACATCCAGTCGAACAGGCGCCGCGCATCGGAGCGCAGGTGCGTAGGCACCACGTGCAGCGTCCCTCCCTGCGTCAGCGCGGCAAAGATCTCCCACACCGAGACGTCGAAGCCGACCCCGGTCCACAGGCTGCAGGGATCGCCCGCGCCGAGCGCCCGGCGCCGCTCGAAGTCGGCGATCAGGTTCACCACGCCGCGATGCCGGCAAACCACACCCTTCGGCGTCCCCGTCGAGCCCGAAGTGAACAACACGTAAGCGGGATCGTCGAGACCCGTGCGGCGCCCTGCGCCCGGCGGCCGCTCATGGCTGGCGATGGTCTCGATCCGCAGCACCGGCGGCAGCGCATCCTCGACGGCGGACGGCAACGCGACCGAGCCGTCCCAAAGGATGGCCGCCGGCCGGCCCTGCTCGAGCAGCAGCGCCCGACGGGCGGCCGGGAGCTCGGTGTCGATCGGCAGGTAGGCGGCGCCGGCCTTCAGCGCCGCCAGCATGCCGAGCACGACGTCGACGCCGCGCTCGAGAACCAGCGCGACGCGCTCGCCCGCACCGACGCCGCGGTCCGCGAGCGCCCGGGCCAGCCCGTTCGCGCGGCCCTCGAGCTCGGCATAGGTGAGTGTGCGGTTTTCGTGCGTCACGGCGGCCTGGTCCGGGCGCGCCGCTGCCGCGAGCTCGAACAGCCCGTGCAGCGGCAGCTGCGGATAGGGCGTGGCGTTGTCGTTCAGCGTATGCAGCAGGCGCTCGCGCGCGCCGGCGCCGATCAGGTCCAGCGCCCCGAGCGCACGCTCGCGGTCGTCGATGAAGGCATCGAGCAGGCGCAGGAACTGCTCGGTGACGATCGCTCTCAGGGGCGCCGGCACGGCCTGTTCGTTGAAGTCGAAGTCAACCGCGAGCGCACCCGAACCAGCGAGGTCGCGCACCTGCACCCTGAGCGCGTTGTGCGGTTCCACCGCACCCGCATGCCGGAATTCGACCTCCGTCGGCAGGCCGGCAAAGTCCGGGAACACACCCGGTACGAAGTTCAATAGCGCGGCGAAGTTCCGAATCAGGCGCGCGTTGCCGGTGCCGGCGCGGCCGTGGCGCAAGAAGCTCATGGTCTGTTCGCGCACCTTCGCGTAGAGCGCGGCCAAGGAGTCCCCCGCCGCCACTTCGACGCCGAGCGCAAACATCTCCATGACCAGCCCGATGGTCCTGCGCTGGCGCGGCGTCGTGCGGTTCATCGCCGGCGCGCCGAGCAGCAGCCTCGTCTGTCCGCTGGCGCGATGGAGCAGCGCAAAGGTCACGGTGGCAAAGACCTGGAACAGGGTCACGTCGCGGTTCAGCGCGCGCACGGCGGGTTCGGCGATCAGTGTTTCGAGGGCGCGCGTGCGCGTGGTGCCGAGCTGCACGGTCACGCGCTCGCTGGCGGTCGCGCTGGCCGCGAGCGTGCGGCCGTACAGCGCCGGCGGTTCGCCGGCATCGGCGTGCTGCGCGAGCTGCCGCCAGTGCGCGAGTGCCGCGGCGTTTCGCGGCGAATCAATCCGCTCGCCGAGCTCCGCGGCGTAGTCCTCGAACGGCGGCGGCGGCGCATCGACAGCCGCGCCAGTCATCAGCCTGCGGTAGTGTGCGGCGGTCCGCTCGAACACCAGGCGCGTCGACCAGGCGTCGGCAACCAGGTGGTGCTGGCCGAGGTACCAGACGAAGCTCGCCGGTCCGATCTTCACCAGCGCCGCGTCGAAGCATCGCGTCGCGATGTCGAGCACGCGGCGGTCGCGCGCGGCGAGCCAGGCTGCCAGCGCGGTCTCGGGATGCGCTGCGCCGCTGAGGTCGACGACGTCGTCGAGGGCGTCGCCGACGTCATCGAGCACGCGGCGGCGCGGCACGCCGCCCGCGTCCACGAATACGCTGCGCAGGGCGTCCGCCTCGGCGATCACCACCGCCCATGCCTGCGCAAAGGCCGTCGCGTCAAGCGGGCCGGCGAGGCGGAAGGTCGTCACCATGTTGTAGATCGGCGCATCCGGGTGCCGCGTCGCGCCGAGCCAGACCAGGAGCTGGCTCGGCGTGAGCGCTGCCCCCCGCGAGCCGCTCACGCGCCACCCGCCGCGCACGCGCGCAGGATGAAGAAGCTGCACGGCGTGCCACCGCCTATGACGAGCTCGTCGACCAGTGACAAACCCGCCGCGTCGATCTCCTCGAGCACCTCGCTGCGGGTGAAGTCATGCCAGAACAGCCAGGTCTCGAAGCGATCGCCGAGCTCGGGGCGGCGATCGTTCAACGACAGCCATGCCGTGAACCGGGCGATCGCGTGGCGCACTGCGGCACCCCGCCCCGGCGGCCGTGGCGTCACCGACAGCACCAGCAGGCCACCGTCGTCCAGCCAGGACGCGAGGCGCGCCAGCCAGGCGAGGCGCGCGGCGCGGTCCGGGATGGTGGAGTACATCCACAACGAAGTGTAGAGCACGTGCCAGTCGACCGCCGGCGGCGTCCAGTGCTCGACGTCCGCCGCGACGAACGAGGCCTCGAATGCGGCGCGCTCGGCGTAGCGCCGCGCCCGTGCGACCACCTCGGTCTGCGCATCGACGGCGGTAACGGCATAGCCCGCGCGGGCAAAGATCTCCGCCTCGCGTCCGTGTCCGCAGTAGAGGTCGAGCAGGCGCCGTCCGTTGCCGTGGCGTTCGAGCAGCGGGAGCAGGCGCTCCTCGTAGCGAATCGGATACATCGCCGGGTCGTAGAACCCGGGTGCGTCCGCGTAGGCCTCGTGCACCAGGCGCCGAATCTCATTCCGGCGCAGCAGGCCGACCGGCAGCCCGGTCGCCACGATCCGGGCTGCGCCGACGAGGCCGTCGAAGACGTGCGGCAGCCGGTCGAGCGCGCGCGCAAGCCGCATACGCCAGCTCGGAGGCTCGGCGCGCGCAGCGGTCGCCGCGGTGGCCGTCACGTCCGCCGCGCGGGCCTCGCGGCTCACGTGCCGCTCCTCGGAGCGTCGACCATGTCGCGGAACAGCGGACTCGAGCGGTAGAGCTCCTCGTAGCGGCCCTCGCCGACGACGCGACCGGCGTCGAGCAGGTAGATGTTGTCACAGGACCGTACCGTGGACAGGCGGTGCGCGACCATGATCACCGTGACCTCGGGCAGGGCCTCGCGCAGCGCCGTCATCACGGCCGCCTCGGTGACGGTGTCGAGCGCGCTCGTGGCCTCGTCGAGCAGCAGCACGGCGGGCCGGCGGTACAGGGCCCGCGCCAGGCCGAGGCGCTGCCGCTGCCCGCCGCTCAGGCGCACGCCCCGCTCCCCGATCGGCGTCGCGTAGCCCTCGTCGAGCTCGTTGGTGATGAACGCGTCGAGCTGCGCGGCGCGCGCCGCGGCGCGCAGCCGCACCTCGTCCACCGCTTCGCCAGCGACGCCGAAGGCGATGTTTTGCGCGATGCTATCGTCGTACAGGAACACTTCCTGCGGCACGTAGGCGACGATCTGCCGCCAGCGGGCGACATTCTCGGGGGTGACCGGCACGCCGTCGATCTCGAGTGCGCCCGTGGTAGGGATCAGCAACCCGACCATGATGTCCGCGAGCGTGGTCTTGCCCGAGCCGGTGGCACCGACCAGCGCCACGCGCTGTCCCTTGCGAATGACGATCCCGACCGCGTCGACGGCCTCGCGGTTCGCACGCTCGTAGCGAAACGAGGCGCCGCCAAAGCGGATCTCGCGGGCATACGGCAGCGGTGCCGGCGGCGCCGTCACGGCCGGCTCGAGCGGGCGTTCCGGTCGCATGTCGCGGGCGACGGAGCGGATCACGGGCAGGCTGTTACTGAGCTTGGCCGCGCTGTCGAATATGGTGTGCAGGGCCGGCATCAGCCGGTAGGTCGCCAGCGCAAACACGCTCAGCAGCGGCACAACGCTCGCAAACGTCTCCTCGGTCGCGACGTACAACAGCACCACGAGGATGATGCCGCCGAACGCGAGGATCTCCATGACGTAGCGCGGTACGTTCGTAGCCAGGTCGAGGCGCGGGTAGATCGCTGCGTAGTCCTGCGAGGCATGCTCGAAACGCTCGACGAAAAAACCTGACGCGTTCGCCACGCGGATTGCCTTCATGCCACTGATCGCGTCCATGAACGTGGTGTAGCGGCGGTTGTCGGTATCGATGCGCTCGGTACCCAGGCGCACGAGCAGACGATGCCGCAGCAGGTGTAGCACGACGTAGGCCGCGCCGAAGCCCGCGAAAGCGGCAATCGAGAGCCTGGGATTGACCAGCAGCAGCAGCACGAACAGCGCCGTCGCGGTGGCCAGCTGCGCGAGCAGCAGGCTGCCGGCAAGCAGCACGTCGGATAGCAGCTTGTTGACGTCGGCAACGATACGGCGCAAGAGTTCCGCGGAACTCGTGACGAGGAAGAACTCGTAGGGCATCTGCATGTAGATCTTCAGCTGCCGTACACACAGGCGATGGGCGGTGCGCCAGATGCTGCGCTGAATGACGTAGCCGGTGAGCGCGGTGGCCAGCACCGAGCCCGTGAACAGGGCGAATACCACGATGCCGGATACCAGCAGCATCTCGCGTTCCGAGCCGAAGCCGCCGAGCTCGTACAGGCGCCCCATCCACGTGTTCTGCTCGACGATCCCGGGCTGGGCGGCGAGTTGCATGAACGGCAGGATCGAGGCGACGCCGGTGACCTGCAGCGCCGCGCCCACGAGCATGCAGGCCACGAGCAGGCCGAACTGGCGATAGTCCTCGGCGACGAAGATGAATCGCAGTCGTCGCAGGTCGTCGAGAGCCGGCATCGCCACCGCTGGTCAGTCCCTCGATTGGCCCGCAGGGGCGCAGTGGCGGCAGGGGCGCTGCATGCCCCTTGCGTGTACCTGTCGCGCCGCTGCGTTCGTTTCGAGCAGCGGGTCGGCGCAGCGCGTCGGCGGGGAAACCGGACGGAGCGCGGCGGAATTGTCACAGATTGTCAACATCGTGGGGCCGTACGTGCGATGGAGAGTGTGGCCGAACCCCATGCGAGGTCACAAGGACTAAAGTACACGAAGCCGCGATTGTGACCGGTCGTGACCTGCCGGTCACGGGCAGGTCGTATACTCCGATGGTCCCGGCGCGCTGCGAGCACGCAGCAGCAACAAGCAGAGATTTGCCCGGTCGGAAGGCGATCGCCGCCGACGACAACAAAGAATAACGCCAATGAAGACCCTATTGCTGACCCGGGAGGACGTCCGCGCCGTCGCGCAACACGTCGGCCTCGACGAACTCATGGACGAAGCCATCGAGGCCCTGACGTTGGCCTTCGGCCAGTTCGACCGTTCACAGACCCTCACGCCGGTGCGCAGCGGCTTTCAGTACGAGCTGCCGGTACCGGGCCTCGTCGAGTGGATGCCGGCCATGAGCGCGGGGCGCGCGGCGAGCATCAAGCTCGTCGGCTACCACCCGACGAATCCCGCGAACCGCGGTCTGCCGACCGTCCTGTCGACGATCCTGACCTTCGACCTGGAAACCGGCCACCTCACCACGCTGTCGGACGCGACCTTCCTCACGGCGCTGCGCACCGGAGCCGCTTCCGCGGTCGCGAGCAGCGTCCTCGCCGCGTCGGACACCCGTACGCTCGGCCTGCTCGGCTGCGGCGCGCAGGCGGTTACGCAGCTCCACGCGATGTCGCGGCTGTTCGACCTCGAGCGGGTGCTCATCCATGATACGGATACGCGGGTCGAAGCGTCGTTTGCCGCCCGCGCTTACGGCTTCGGACTACCTTCGGCAGTCGCCGTCACCGCCGCCGCGCCGCAAACCATCCTCGCCGAGAGTGACGTGGTGTGCACCCAGACCTCGGTCGCGCCTGGCGCCGGCCCGATCGTGGCCGACGTCCCGACCCGTGCACACCTGCACGTCAACGCCGTGGGTTCCGACTTCCCGGGCAAGACCGAGCTGCCGCGGACGCTGCTCGAGCGCAGCCTCGTCGTCCCGGACTTCCGGTCGCAGGCACTGCACGAGGGCGAGTGCCAGGTGCTCGATCCTGCCGACCTCGGTCCCGATCTCGACGAAATCGTTCGCGATGCCGTGCGCTACGAATCGCATCGGGCCTCAAGCACGGTATTCGATTCGACCGGATGGGCGCTGGAGGACCACGTGATGATCGAGCTGCTGGCCGCGCACGCGCGTCGTCTCGGCCTCGGCCAGCCCGTCGCGCTCGAGGCGATCCCGGAGGACCCGGCAAACCCTTACGAGGCGATGGCGCAGCCGCGTGCCGACGACGAGCCCGCGCCGGGACGCTACGTCGCCCGGGCGTAGGCGGCACAACGGTCGGCGCATGCCGTCACGTGCAAGGTCGCGTCAGCCAGGACGGGCCGCGGCAGTGACGGTATGGCGCATCAGCCTCGACGCCGGAGCCGCGGCGCTGATCGGTGCGCGAGGTCTGTTGAGCGCTACGGAGCGCGAGCGCGCCGCACGGTTTCACCGTGCCCACGACGCGGCCCGCTGGATCCTCGCCCACGGCGCCCTGCGCCGAATCCTGGCCGCACACCTCGGCTGCCCGGCCCGCGCGCTCGTCTTCCGCCCCGGCCGCGGCGGCAAGCCCGTGCTCGCCGGGTCGCGCCGGGTGCTCGAGTTCAACCTCACGCATTCGCACGATTTGGCGCTCGTCGCCGTTGCCAGCGGTGGCACGCCGGTCGGCATCGACGTTGAGCGCCTGCGCCCGCTGCCGGACGCGGCGAGCCTGATGACGCGGTTCTTCTCGCCGTCCGAGCAGCGCGAATGGTCGGGGCTGGAACCCGCGGCGCGCGACGCCGCCTTTTTCCGCGCCTGGACACGCAAGGAGGCAGTGGTCAAGGCGACCGGCGACGGCCTGTCGGCGCCTTTCGAGCAGGTCAGCATCAGTGCGGGCACGGGCTCGCGCCCGCGGGTCAGTGCCTATCCAGGG
>Ga0180430_10001179_pt1 | contig 26309 bp, 53 predicted proteins | sample SS_ome_9_FD_132999 | JGI IMG/M metagenome (GOLD analysis project Ga0180430, IMG submission 132999) | Hypersaline lake sediment archaeal communities from the Salton Sea, California, USA - SS_1_S_2 metaG | ecosystem: Environmental > Aquatic > Non-marine Saline and Alkaline > Hypersaline >... | reverse complement strand
TGGAAATGTTGATGTAACATATGAAAAAGACACTTGGCATTCCAAAGGATTAATAAATACTGTAGACTATTGTGAACTTGTAAATAGAGTATTATTATCATTTGATAAGGAGGCATAATAATGGGCGGTAGATTTTTAGTAACTGGTACTCAGTTAGGTATTTTGTCAGCAATAGATGATAAATGTGTACGAAACAAAACTATTCAAAACATAATTGATAAACAATATATTCGAGCATCATCTACAAGCATCATGGATGATATAAAAGAACTAACTCAACCAAAACACACAAAACCGTTGAAGCATCAAAAAATAGAATTTATATCAACGACTTATCCAGAAATTGATATTAATAATTTCTGTACATGTCGTGAACCTACGAAAAGGGAAATCTGTGTTGCTCTAAAAATTATTGCAACTATTCCAAAAGATGAATTCGGTGATTTCGCACAGATGCTCGTTAATGCTGAAAAATTCGAAGGCACAGACATTCCAATAAAAATAACATTAGAATCCTTGAGGGAGTAAAATGATACAATCAAAAACTTTTGTTTCAGGAGAAATAGTTACCGTTACACAGGTAGAAAAGATACAAGCAAGAAGAGTGATTAACAATAAAGACACAGATACGTTTTTTCGTGAAATAAAAATCACGGACAGTCAATCAAACCACATCACTTTGCAAATATATGCTGATGATAAAGAAAAAATAAAAATCATTAAAGAGAAGTAGAAAATGGAAATAAGTACTGAAATCAAAACAGACAGTTATGGTTCTGAATTTATCTCTACCACAAAAGAATTACTTAATCACCCATTCTTTGAAGACAGAGATAATAGTCATCATTATCCAAATTGTGAAATTTGCAATAAGTATCCAGATAAAAATAAAACTGATGAAAAATGGTTTGTAGGATATAATTGGGGAGAATGGTTTTCAATTTTCATTTGTGAAGATTGCATTAAAAGAATTAACGAAGGATTAAAGAATGCAAGTAAATGATATTGTATTGATTTGGTGTTATCGTGGATTTCGTCCTGCTTATGTTAAAACAATCGGAAAAAGAAAAGCACTTATCACATGGGCTGATGGTGAACAAGAATGGATAAACACATCACGAATCAAGGAGCCCAAAAACTTTAAAGACCGAATGTGGATGGAAAAGGCACTAAAAACAGAAAAGAATTTGAGGTAATAATGTATGGGATACGAATCCGGATTACAAGATTATATAGATACGTATATCATGGAAACAGGACGACATCCGTTTGATGATTTAGATGAGGATGATTAATGTTAATCGGTAATGAAGAGTTATTAAAATCAACTATTAAAACAAACAAGAAAGATATTCAACGATTACACGGTATCAAAGGACATATGGATTATCTCAACCCACCAAAGAAACATACGATTGGTGATGCAATTCATATGCTAGTTGAAAACTATTACAATTCATATTTTACTGATGCTGAAAAGAAAAAAATGGTCGAAGAGGCTGTTTCGGAATTTTCAATCAATCAAAAATTCGTTGATATGTTACATTGGTTAATCGATGAACTAGATATCCTATACAAGGAAAAACAAGAAAAATATGTCAAAGAATTATTAGAAACAATGGATAATCCACCGAAGATGCCACCAAAATCAACGAGGAAAGTGAAAATAAATTTAAGTGATAAAAAATGAAAGAATTAGATAGAATGAAGAAAGCCCTTGATTTTTTTATTGAAAGAGCTGACGAAGGTGGATGTGTTAGTAACAGCGGAAGATGCGGTGTATCATCAAATGCTATGTGTCGATTTATGATTGGTTACGACAACAAACCTCGTAGCCATCCTTATGATAATGCTGATTGGGATAGATGTAAGCGTACCATTAAAAGGATACCTCACGTGGAATGGTTGGAACGATTATATGAATTACCTAACTTTGATGGTTGGAGTGATTATCGTGAACAAATTTTAGAAGCTGTTACTGAACGACTCTTTGAACTAAAAGATGATGCGAAATTATCATTACAAACAACAGCGTTTTTATCGATTATCATACGCGAAATAAAAGATATCATTCAAAGCGATACAAAAACTGTAAAACGAAAACTAATAGAAATAGATGAATTACTCGATGCCTGGGTAAAATCAAACAAACTGAATATCGGATAAATTACCTTTGAGGGAGTAGGATGGAATCAAAAGATGTTATATCAAAATATAGTCGACATGTTGAAATGAGAATAAAAGAGATTCAAGAAAGAAAGAAAAACAACCGACACAAAGGGTTAGTTTAATAAACCATTTTAAAAAATATCAAAACATATTTAACAATCCTTCTTATACAATAATGTATGGTGGAAATTCAATTTAAACTAAAGAGGAAGAGCAATGTTATTGAAGCTGATGGGACTAAAACGAAACTCGAATATATACCATTAGGTGATTATTCAAAAGATGTAAAATTAATTGTGAACAATAAGGATGTCGCTGACATTTTACATCTACCGACTACACGACCTGAAGATACCGTTATTGTTTTTATAGACGAAAAGAAATGAAGATAAAAACTCGTGGAGAATGGATTTGTGTTGTTATAGCTTTAATCATTGTAATAATGGCATGTCTTTGGTGTATTGATATATCCGTATCAGCTATGTTGGCGGGAGGTGTGTTATCAAATGGTTTCTTGCTTAATAACCCTGCTCAAATGTATCATATAGGAATATATGGTATAATATTATCAACGATGCTGTTGTCATTCATTTGTATACACATCATTGTCGATGTGCTTGATAAGAAAAAAGAATGAGGCGAGGAAAATGGTAAAGGATTTGAATAATTATTTCAAAATGGAATCCGAAATGTCGCATGTTTATAATGAGGCAATAAAAAAGGCAATTACAAAATGTGACGAAAAAGGGTATACAACTCATCCTTGGGATGATTTTTCTTTACAGTTTCTTGAAGGAAGAATGCATCAAGAAATTGAAGAATATTATGAAAGCAAACAAAAAGAAGAATTACTTGATATTATCAATTTAGCAATCTTTTGTTATTTGAAACAGGAGAAAAAATATGGTGAGTAAAGGTGATAGGTTCTTAGTTCGTGATGAACATTCATTCTATGGGGCTAATTATTATGATGAGTATCTTCTGGCATATGTTGATAGTAATAACAGTTTAATGAATCTTATCAAATTATATGATGGTACTCCTTGGAGCAAACCAGTAAAAGTAGAAGCACCATATAACATCACCGAAGATGAATGGAAACAGCTTACCGATGATTGTGTAGATAAATTTATAGCAATTAGGAGGAAATAATGAACTATATAGTATCAGGACTTGAAAGGTCAGGCACATCACTTTTAATGCAACTGCTTGAAGCAGGTGGCGCTCCTGTAGCATATGATGCTTCCCGAAAAGCGAATGAACACAACCCGAAAGGTTTCTATGAACTTGAAGGCGGAAAAATCATTAACAAGCTTATGGATAAAACATTTGATATTAAAAAATATGAAGGAAAGTTTATCAAAATTACTGCGTATGGTTTGCGTTTCCTTCCTGATGGTGATTACAAAATACTTTTTTCAGAACGAGCATTAAGTGAGATATTAGATTCAATGGAAAAGATGTCAACACAAAAGTTTGAACGACATGAAACATCTTTACTGCTAAAAAAATTATTAGGTGATGCTTTAACAAAAATAATGAAAAAAGGATGGCAAGTCCAATTTATTGATTATAATATGCTGATGATGAATCCTGATTATGAATTAAAGAAAATAAAACATTTCATTCCTGACTTTAATATTGAAGAAGCAAAGAAAGTAATTGATAAAAAACTATATAGAAATAGATGTTGAACATGACAACACCTAAAAATAAAATACATTTTAGCGACAAAAGAGGAACGCATATTTGTGGTTGTCGAAGTAAGTATAATAAACCGAAACAAGTAACCGATAATTGGGATGAAGTAACTTGTACCCATTGTCTTAAACTAAGAGAAAAATTTAAAAATAGGTGGTGAGGAAACATAAAAACAATGGATGATGTAAAAGAAGCTATTGATACAATGAAACGGCATTTAGCAAATCGACCTGATGAAAAGCTCATCAAAGGATATCAAAGAGCCATGAAGGATTATGAAGAAACTGGCGATGAAAAAATCAAATCAGCTGCCGATGCTATAAAGCAAGAAATCGACAAAAGAGGTTTATCCGTTGACTGAAGTACGAGAAATAGGAATCGAGAAAGAACTTTTCCTTATAGGAAAAGACCACATAAAAGAACCAAGAAGATATGGGTTTCCACGTGATGAGTTCGAGTTCCTGGTGGAAATCCGGTCTCTTCCTTCTGACCGTTTCTACCCGATTTACACAACATTGAAAGCAGAGGAACTACAATATTCATTACGTGCAAATAAATTCCATATGGAGCTTGATGATTCGCCAAACAAATTAATCGACAAACCGTGGGTTGATGCACTATGGAAAAAACACAATCTTGACAGGTTCTCTGATTGTGATTATACACAAAATATATATCCAGAATTCAAGGATAAAGAATCATATCATTTTGGTCGATTTGATTTCTCGAAAGAATATTACAAACTAACAGCAGGAATGCATGTACATTTCAGTAGCCGTGATGCTGATACAGGCGAAGTTATCGAACTGCCTGTTGAAGATATTGTACGAAAAATGGATTTACGGTTCTACGATGTGATTCTTGATTCAGGTAGGAACCGAGGTGAATGGGAACCAAAATCACACGGGTTTGAATATCGCTCACTTCCTGCCAATGCTGATGTGTATCGTGTATTAAAAGAATCTTTTCACATATTAAGGGATGTATAATGGATAAATCTGATGTGGTTGTTGTATTTGTAATATGCTTTTTTCTAATCATATTTGGAGTAATAATATATTTCTTGTTATACACAACATCAGTAGCAACTGCTGAAGAAGAGCATTATATCATGGAAATATCAAACGACAGTATTTGGCTTGAAAATCACACGTTTTATATTTATGGTCCTGACAACGCACCAGTTGAAATTACATCAACATCAGAAACGTTAGATTTTACACAACAAAGCGTAGTGTATGTAAGGTTTTCAAGATTTAAACCAACTTTTATTTATGGTGGTTCCGATTGGCGTTTTGATGGAATAGTAAAATTAGAAGGAGATGAATGAAATGATATGCCCAGAATGTAATCAATACTCGCTAGATTATGACAGCTACTTCAGAAGATTTGTATGTCGAAACAGGGAATGTAATGCTTCTGAATTAAGTTCTGAAAAGATAAAACAAATTGCTCGACAAGATGCTATCAAAGGCACATGTAATGTTTGTCAAGGAAATATTGTTAAATACCGCAACGATAATATATTACATTGTGAAACCTGCGGTTTGATGTATTACAGGTTACCAGAGGTAAAAAAATGATTTGTGTAGAAGGTGATTGTTCAACCTGTTGGTATCGACCATATTGCCAGCAGAAAGAACCAACACACGCATTTACGAGATGGCACAATGCCGATATGTAATTCATGTGGTAATCCAATGATTGTTGATGTTCATGGATATTGGTTTTGTCCGGCATGTGATGTTGAATGGTGAAATGCAAAATTTGTAAGGAAGAAGCACCATTAGAAGATGGAATATGCTTTTGGTGTAAAGAACAAATTCAAGAAGACCTTGAGATGTTAAAAAATGATTCGTACTGATGTGTTACGTTACACAGGTCTTATCAATAAAATTGATGATGTGTTACGCAATGAAAACATGGAATATTATCATCGTGTGATTGTTGCAAAGCAACTCATTGAGGATTTCAGGAAGAAGGTTTAAATGGTAATTATGGTAACTAAAATATCAATAGAGATAGGTGACCGCATCAAATGTCCTATTCATGGAACTTTACAAAAAATCGTCAGCCTTGATGGTAGTAGTTGGGGAGGCGGTGGCAAAGATGTATATCTTCATTTAGCTTGCGGTCATCAAATCTATTTAACGGATGGTAGCGTATGAACGGAGAAACCTTCATCATTTATTTTTTTATAATATGGTTGCTAATAGGTTTCATAACATCAATTGTTTTAATTTACCTTCAAGGTTATTTACGTGTAAAAGATTTAGAGGCAATCTTTTATTTTACATTAATAGGACCATTCATGTTACTAATTTTAATATACATACGATATGAAGAAAGAATTAAAGAGAACGAAAAGAAATATGGTAAACTGAAAGACAGATATATATGGAGGAGTAAACGTGTACAACAATCCGATGATACCGTATTGCGAAAAACACCATAGGCGAATGTCAGGAGATTGCATTATCGGATGGTATTGCCCTGATTGTCGAGATGAAAAATTAAAACATACAATGATTATCAATGAGCCATCATCAGAATTAATTGGCAGTCGATATGCATATTCACCTGGTACAAAAATAGAGTTATCAGATGATAAGTCGTTAGTTGAGATATCACATTTTTATCATGGAGGAGACATCACTCAGGTAGTCGGATTTTCTACTGATGAAATTGATAATGTAATCACTTATCTAAAACAATTAAAGGAAATATAATGGAAGTCTTAATTAAAAAATTATCATTTATCAACCGATGGTATCTTACATGCCTTGCCATGTTTTTCTTAGCGTGTTATTGTTCTTTTAAAAATATAACTTTTCTTTATGAAATATATATTGAAGCGGACATTTCTGCATATACATTTTTTATGTTATTATTTTCTAAATGGTTTTATTTATGGTATCCTAGTTTCGGATTAGCATTACTTTCCTTAGTCAATCTTATATTAGTAATGAAATTTGGTAGCTTGCGAGAAGCATTAAAACAAATCAAGGAAGAAATCGAAAATGTATGAACGCATCACTGGATTAATTGATTGGCGTTTCTTTCTGTATCCAACCATTATATTTATAATCTTATCAATAATAAGTTATTTGGGATTTATATGAAGTTGGAATGTATCATTTGCGGAGGTCCTATTACTATTCATGATGATATATATGATGGTAAATGTGCCAAATGCAGGAATACAAAACGCACTGTTAAGTATCAACGATTGAAATTAAAACGTATCAGAAACAAACGTGACCTGCCCGAGAAACCATTACCTGTTAAATCATTTGTATTAAACAAACAATCATTTCAACTGTTGGTTGGATTAGATGATAGAATATATATCAAGAATCAGGATAATGATAAATTCTATGAATTGGTAAATGAAGTGTTAGAATGAAACGGTGATGAAATGGAAGATAAACAATCAAGATTAGCTGATGAATGGTGGAATCAATTATCACCAGAAGATAAAAAGAAGATATATTGGAATTATAGGAAAATCCTTGAATAGAATAAAACCGAGATGTTTGAAATGATGTTTCGTAAACTAGATTACAAAATCGGCAAATGCAAATCATGTAAGGCGAAGAATGTTCCTTTGATTTTTGGAATATGTCAAGAATGCCGTAAACATACCTTTCAACAAGCAAATCGAGAAGCAAGAAAACATAACAGGTTTATAGGTTGATGAAATGACGGAAATAGATATAGAAAAACTTGTAGAAAGTATGTTTAAAGACTATAAAATACCATCAAATGAAGAAATCAAAAAACGTTGGTGTGAAGTAAACTTAAAAAGTCCTAACCCGAGAACATGTAAAGTATGTGGTTCAAAATATATGTATTTCGATTCAATGGCAGGTCCAATTGTCGGTGGTGTAGGTACATGGAAACATCCTCCTAACGCTCATAATGTTGGTTCTTGGGTTTGTTTAGATTGTCAAATCAAATCATCTCAAAAGGCATATAAAAGAAAAGAGGAACAACGGAAGAAAGAAGCACCACAACGAATCGAAGAAAAGAAACAAAAAATAAAAAAACTACAACAGGAAATTGAAGAATTAGAAAAGTTGATTTAAATGCCAGCATGTAATTATTGTGAACTAAAACGAATCAAAAAAGAAGCTGAAAAAAGTCATTCTCATGTATATGTAAGGAAAAGCGAGGATACTGGTTTGGATGTTTTTGTTGTGCCTGAAGGTGAACAATTAGATTCAAATCCTAATGGTAAACATTGCGTTGCTTGGTTAATGGAATTACCGAAGGAGTGTTGTTGTTAAATGGTACATTATTTATGCTCGCAATGCCAAGAAATATTCGATGAAGATGACATTGTTATTGTAACAAGAATTCATAATCCTGTAGCATATTGTTTGAAATGCTACGCAATAAAGAAGGAGAAATAACTTGAAATATAAATGCGGACATGAAAGCGAACCTGTATTCCTTTCAGGAAAAACAATTATGTTATCATATCCTGCTTATTTAGTGTGGAAAGAATCAACTGGATATGAAGGTGACAAATCACAATGTTGGGCTTGTTTTTGTAAAGAGATGAATGGAAAATGGAAGAAGAAACAAGAAAAACAATAAAAGAGCAATTCGATAAATTATTGGAATATCAAAAACAATATGTTCAAGATTTGAAGAAAATGCCATTCGGTGCTGTAAAAGAAATCGTTATTAATGATTACCAAAGCCATCACATTAAAAGAATCGATGAGCATACATGGGAATACGTTTGTACATGTTGTAATGGCAGGAGATTGGCAATAGGAGGGCAAGGTGGAGTATTCGATAGCGGTACGCATGAAAAGCCGTGTGCTGTTTGTGGAAAAATGTTTTGTTATTGTTTGGGTGATAAAAATGGAAAATGAAGACTGGTTAAAACTGTTCGTTTTTGTATCGTTTTTTGCTATCTTCTTTATATTTATTTCATCACCAATTTTTGGACGGGAAGAACTAACGATACAAGGCAATGTTGAAAAGATAATTCCGATTGGTAATAAAGAATATCAATTGCAGATGGATAACGGTGCTTATTACAAAGTCTATTTCGATTTGGATAATGTTAATCTAAAAAATCAATCAAGTCTCATTATAACAATGAGAAAAATTAATTGGTTTTTTATTCCCAGAGAAACGTGGGACATTCAACAAATTATTACAGTCGATGAAAATCAAATAGAGGTTTAAATATGGAACAAATAAATTATGAATCAATCTCCTCATTCACTGATGGAAAAACACTATTAGAAATAGGAATTGACAAAGATATCAATTCTGTTGTTATAAAACTAACACATGACCGAACTACTAACATTTTTCCTTTTGATAGTAGTGATGATACCAATATATTTATTGAAGAAATCAAAAAAGCCAAAGCGGTATTGAAATGGGAATGATAGAATCAAAAAAAGAATTAAGGGATTTTCTTAATAACCTACAACAAAAACACCATCTAACATATACTCATATGTATCATATAGTTGAAGATGAATATGCAAGATATGGCGTGAAAATGTGTAAGGAAGATGGCTTATAATAAAAAATATAAATTCTATAGGAAATGCTACGTTTGTGGCAAACCTGCTTCAGGTCAATTATGTCGTGAATGCTTTCGTAAAGGTAGAAGAGGAAGAAGGAAACATAGAGGAATGAAAGATGAAAGATTTACCAAAAAGCTACGAGATGATGACGATTTGTCTCAACTGCAACAACCTTGATTCATGGACAGTTCCTTATGGCGTTGATGCATCAGGTCAAGACGCTGTGTGGCTTTATAATGAAAAAAGAGAACAATATTACAACCTTAAAGAAAACAAATATCAAGATACTGCTTCATATCCAACATGTACCAAATGCGGTTCAGTTCATTTAAGAAAACAATACACCATCAAAGATAAATTGGATGAAATCGAAAACAAGCTAAATGAAATCGAATCAATGTTAGCAGATGTTAAAAAGGATGTGATTAACTGAAAAAATATTTTTGTGATTACTGCGATAAAGAGATTGACGGGCAAAAATATGGAGACCCTGATTCTAATTTCCCTTCACTTTTCGATGTTTGCGAAACGTGTTATAATCGCATAAAAAAAGAAAAGGCAGAACGAGAAAAAGAAAATCCAATCAATGAGTTATATCTCGATGAATTCATCGCATCACTTTGTAATAAAATTATGATGTGTAAGGAAGAAAGAGCTATAGTAGATATAATTGATAAAGCAAAAGAGACCATATATGATAAACATACAAAATTTATTTATGAAGAAAGACCATCTCGGAGATTGAATAATCCGATATAGGTGATGATATGGGAACGAAAAATTGGACACCATTAATGAATAAGGTATATTTGATTTGTTTCGGGGGTCCTCATAATGTAGATGAGATTGCGGAACAAACAGGTGAATCCGTAGAAGCAGTTGAGGAAGCGATTAAACAATTAAAAAAGGAAGACGCTATTGATTTAACAGAGGTAAAATAATGCCTACAATATTAGTGAATGATTTATATGATTGTATAGTAAAGGACGGCTTTTATCGTATAAAGAAAAATAAAAGTTCATCATATGAAACCGTACCTAATGAAGATATTAACGATGTAGTCAATGCAATCTTATATGTTATCAGAAATCCTGAACCATTAAAAGATAAAAATAATGTCTCAAACTTTACGTTTATACCGGCACGAGCACTCTTTAATGCTTTGTTCCATGTATCAGAAACGTTTCGTGAACGGCAAGAGATATGGCTACAAAAGAATAAGGTTGGTCGTAATACAGGCGATTATACAAAATTCTATTATAACGCTTTACATGTTTTGAATCATGAGAACAAATTGAAATATTACAAAAAAGGTGTAATATCAGATTTTGAACCATTGTTAACAGCAAAAGAATTAAAAGTATATAAAAAAATAAAAAAACCAACATTAGATGATTACGTTTAATAATTGAAAAAATCACAAACATTATTAACCCGCTTTTTATTTCTTTAACAAATTATTTATGGTGAGGAAATACTTCAAAAAGGCTCGAGAGTTGGTGCAATACTAGGCGTCAATAACGATATCGTAGATTTTCTTGGATTTGGTGTATATGTAGGTGATGAGATTCCTTATGAAGCGGTAGGATTCATTGCACAAACACTCAAAAAAACAAAAACAAAAAATCCTAAATTACAACTTGATTCTGGAAAAGTTGTATACGGTTGTGAATGTTGGTGGGGCGGAGAAAGAGTATTGAAAGAACAACTGGAAAGATATAAAGGAATCAATTACGTGGACATTGATGAATATCGAAAAAAAATTATTGACGGTCAAGGTTGACCGTTACAACTTTTCGTGATGGCACTTCAATTTTAAATTGTTTTAGAGAGTTAGGTTCGGATTCATCCAAGTAATTATCAATCGAATCAATTTTGCCTACCTTAATGGTATATTTACCTGCTGGTAAAACGTAATCATTTGGATTTCCTGTTACCACTTTTTTGTTGTTTTCATTATAGATAGAAATATTATAATTAATTGATGATAACAACCGAAGGGTTCCGTATCCTCTCCATTGTAACCATTCTAAGTCATCGAAATCTGCCGTTTTAATATAATTACGCCAATGTTCACGACCTTCTTCCGTATCACGTTCTCGTATAGCCTGTCTTACTCTTTCATCCGAGTCATTTGTTAATACATTGATTATTCGGGGGTCCAGGTTAGGTGAAATAGCTGTACATATACGTTCCACAATATTTCCTTTTGCTAAACGTTCAGCGTATGTATAAGGTATTTTTTGATACATCATAACATATACACGTTCAGCCATAATCGGTGATTTTAGGAACTTGCCAATCATCTGTTGTGATAAATATTTGTTTGGTATATAATTTTGGTATATTGCCATTTTAGTTTCACTTTTTTGTCCTGATAATAATTGTTTTAATTGTGATTCGCTTATTTTATAATACCGTAGGAAGAACGGGTCTGTGTATTTATCCCAATACGCTTTTAATATACTAAATGGAATTGGTATAGTACGCCGATTGATTATTTTTCTTAATAATTCATCTTCATCAGAATTTTTTATGCGATTCAATAATTTTCGTTGTATTCTTTTCCATGTTTCTGCTCGTACACCTTGAGGTACCTTTTCTAAAACATCAATATATCTTTCATGATAATTATGGTCCACCGGCCATATTTCTAATAATCGCTCTGGGTCCAAATTACTAAGATGTAACAGACTCGCTGGGTTTTCTTTTTTAATCATGTCGTACATTTCTGGTGTCATTTGTAGATGCTTGTTTTCTTTATCTTCAATTCTTTTTATAATCTTGTCACAAAGTGTTCTATCACCAGTTTTTCGACATAGATGCATCAATTGTGGAATAGTCAAATCATCACGTGATTTTAAATTTGACAAAACACTCGAATCAGCTTTTTTATCATATATCAATCGTTGTACTAACCGGTTTGGAATCTTATCCTGTTGTTTGGACAAAGTTAAACGATAATCTTTAGGTGTAACACTTTTTAATTCTGGTGTATAGCTGAAAGTCTTGCTACCTATTTGATAAGGAGTGGTAAGATTGTGTGTAGCATAACCTTTACTTTGCAAATACGATTTTACTATATTATGTGTCACTCCTCCTAATGAGGTAGGATATATTTCTGGATTCAACCCTATATTAGGGGTTCCAGCGCGTGTTTCTCCCCACCGTAAGAAAATACGACCAGATGGTGTATCTTTACCTGGTATCTTATCATCAAGATAAATCCAAGCAATAGCGTTTTTATTTGCAACATCATCCCATACATAATGCTGTTGAGCACCAGGACTTTGTAATTTACCTGCTGATTCATTCCAACTTGTTGAAAATGTTTGACAACTGTTCCATGGAACATTTGTTGATTTTCTCATTACATCTGTAGGATAATCTGATATTAATATTCGGACCTTTTCTGGATTTGGATTAAAAAGTGTAGTTAATTCACGAATATGAGGTGGAGGTTTATTAAATAATTTTAATATATTTTTATGTTTTGTAACGACATATCGCGGTGGTTGACCTGGTTTTTCAAGTACCATTTCTACATCAACCATCATTGGTTCTTTTGGATAATTGAAATGAATAAGATATTCTGGTTTCGCTTGACGTAGTTCATCTTTAAGATAATTTTGTATTAAAGCGGCAAGCTCATTTTTTGCAGTGGTATCAAATTTTGCCGGATTAATAGTATGAACACCAACAATTTTGGCGAAAGGAGTTTCTTGCACACGTTTTCTACGTAACAATGCATCCGCAAGTCTGTCAGAATAATATTTTTCTACAGTACCCCCTGATTTAAAATGGTCAGGCATTTGTCTTTCTGCTTCAGCAAATACAGTACCCATCGTATCAAATTTTGGAAACGTTTTTCGGAAAGCTGAAACACGAGCAAATGAATGAACCGGTTCATCCTTATATTCTTCAGGTACTTTATGTCTGAGTGGGTCAAAAGGTCGACAATCAAACATGTTGATATGTTTATCCCTATCCCAATTACCAAACGGTGATAATGCTAATCCATATCGTTGTCGTGCTTGTGGATATGAAAGGTTTTTGTTTGGTTGTTTTGGTAAAGGGGTCAAAGGACGAAACGCTGGTCGTATTTTAACAGGTTGTGTATTGAACATAGGTCTTGATTTTCTTCTTACGGGTTGTACACCCCAATAATTTTCCATATTATACCCTCCATACTTTGACGCCGCCAGGCGCCTCATAATCTGATGGATTTATTTGAACGTTTCTTATAAAGATATTATTTACTAAACCATCTCCTCCATAACTAAGGAACATAAACGGGTCATCAAATTTTTCATAACGTAAAATTTTAATCATTTCTTTTGGGATTGTTACATTACTACAACCTCTACCTGCGGATTCATACGGTTTAGGTGTAAAACCATATAATGATTTTGATTTGTAAATACCGGGCGATAAATGATAACCATAAAAATTTGTATCGATACCAAGATTTATTTTAGATTTTCCTTTCTCCTTTGCTTCAATCATCATTTTTGCATATGCTAATTCATCGAGATATTTACTATCCCGAGTGAAAGCTGAATAAGAGGCAGAATATCTATCACCCAGGTCTTTTAATAAACGACCTCCTAATAATTTATCATCTTTTTTAATGTAAAATCCTGTATGTTTTTTTGGTGGAAATATACCACTTAATTTATCAGAAGGACGACCACGAGGTTTGCTTGTCAATGTTTTTTCATAAACATCTCTGTACCAACTTTTGTATAAATCTTGGTCCTGCATGTCTCTATCCCAATATAATTCTAAATCCTCATTACGTTTACCTTCTTGTAATGAATTCAATGCTCGTCTTATATCACGACCTTTTTTAATGCTTTTAATATACGTTTCAATGTCTTGTACAGGACGTGTCCAAGTTACACGAGAAGGCACTTCAAAAAATCCTTGTTCAGTTAAAAATTTTTTAACAGTAGCATCATATTTCGTTACAACTATAATATCATCATTTAATTTTAATTCATTTCGTAATATGCCAGCCATTGTACCATAATTTGGATTGCTTACATGTTTTCTTATTGCGTCAAAACCTTTCCATCTTTCCTTATGTATTCTAACTTTTGGAAACTTTTTTTCTTGTTTTAATACTTCAATTTTCACATCATCTGATGGGTCATTCAATAACATGCCGTATATTACATCAGTAATATTTGGATTGTTTGCTAACGCGATACGGTCCTGTATATTATTGCTATCAGCGAATTGGAACATATCATTAACGTTTGTTGTTGTTTCTGGATTAACATGTTGCATATATGGATTAAAAGGTCTACAATCAAAACGATTTCTGACACCATCACGGTCAATGTCACCATTAGGATTTAAGTTAAAGAACGATTTGGATTGCGACCAATTTAAATCAAAAGGCTTCCAATAATTAGTAAAACGTTTTCTCTCTCGCAGATGGAACCACCTTACAGTATATATGTGTGCGTTCTTATTTATATTTTTTGAAACTGTCTGAGGATGTTTGAAAAAAACGAAAACATTAAAAAAAGAAACAACATAATCGAATGATACGGATGGTCTTTGGATGGATATTTGTATATATACAACACCTGAAAAACTCGAGCATAAAAAAGGTGGAGACGGTTTTGAGGAATATTATTGGTATTTGCGTAATATCCCGAAACGTTTCAAAGTAGGGGAACGGATATATTTTGCAGTCAAAGGTAAAGTTGCAGGCTCATTCATGTGTAATGAATTTAACCTACACAATGATGAAACAATTTGTTGGAATAAGAATTCATGGAAGCCTATTGATGATGATATATCTACAAAACCGTTTCAAGGTTTTCGATATCGGTGGTTTGATGTTACAACAGAAGGTAAAGATAAATGAATAAATATAGCATAATATTTGATAATACATTATGGAAATCATTTTCAATCTTTAAAAAATGTATTGCTTTTATCTTGTTACCTTTTTTAGTAATGGATGCATTGCGACATCTTAAAGCAATGAAAAAAATGAATGAAGGAAATGAATATGGTAGAAGAAAGAACATTCGAAGTGGAAGAATATACGATAGGTTCTCGTGAGAAAACCGAACGTATCATTTTTACCGACAAGAAGCAGTTGTTAGACGCCAAACAAGCGTTCAATGATGGACGCGATATTTTAGTGAAAGTGAAAGACGAAAACGGACAGGGTCTCATTATCACTGTACCGCAAACAATGATAAGCAATCGTTTATACAAAGGTGAAATTGTGTTAGCCGCTAGAGATAAAGGTGATGCAGAATGATACCTATACCATTATGGATTATTCCAATTATCGCTGGCGTTTTAGCCTTGCTTATTATGGCAATGTTACGAACTGTTGTACCGCCAAATAAAATTGATATCGTAATCAGGAAACGAAGTTCAACTATTTATTGTGCCAATCAAGAATATTTCATCAAACCAAAACGTGATGAAAAAGGAATGGTAGTTCCACACACCGAATCTGATTTGAAAGGAATACAAATCAATTCCGTTTATTATCATATACCATCATGGGTGCCTGGATTTGGTATGTATGTAAGAAGATTACCATTAGATATGATGGAAATCAAGGTTCCTAACTTTGTGGCGTTTGATGAAAACAGGGCACGTTTTGAATGTGACATTGTAGCTTTTTGTGCTATTGTTGATGGTGTAACAGCATCAATGCGTATGCCCGACACATCAGAAGCTTTACATGCACAAGTAAAGCAAGTTCTTTGGGCAACAATGCGTGACAGTACAACTAAAATGACTGTGCGAACAATCATTAACAATCGTAAGAAAATAATTGATAGCATTCGTGACCCATTAAAAGAAGCACTCGATGAATGGGGTCTTGGACTGAAAGATATTGAAATCATTGAGTTCAAAGACGCACCTGAAACAAAGGTTATTACAAATATTTCATCAATTCGTGAACAAGAAATTGAAACTGAAGCACGTCAAAAGAATGCCGACCAAGTGATGAAAGCACGTCTCGTTGAAGCAGAATCAGATGAAAAAGCACAAATGCGTGAAATTGAACGTGATGAAGTAGTTGCCAAACGTCAACAGGATAAATTAAAAATGATTGCATCACAGGAAAAGGAAGCGAAGAAAGAACAACTCGAAGTGACACGTGTTGATAAAGTTAAGAATCAAGAAATTGAAAAGGAGAAAGCTCAGGTATTCGCTGAACAAGAAAAGATTGTTGCAAAAATTGATGCAGAAAAACAAAAGGAAGTTGAGGCAATTATCAAGCAACAAAAACAATTAGCTGGTGAAGGAGATAAATTACGTGACATTGAACAAGCAAAAGGTAAAGCAGCTCCGATTCGGGAAATGGGTCTTGCTGAAGCAGATATCATTGAAAAGAAATTGATTGCCGAAGCGAAAGGTAAAGACGAATTACAAAAAGCGTTGAACAAATTCGGTATCAGCGGTATCAAAGCAATGACTGCTATCCGTGAAATCGAGAAGGATGAAAACGTATATTCCAAACTTGCTGAATCAGTAAAATACGCTGACACAAAAGTATTCATGGGCAACGAAGGAAAAGATGCTTTCAAATTCTCTCAAGCAATGGAAGGATTGTTAACAGGAAGCGGTGCTACAGGACGAGCAATACTTAATCGAATAGCTCAACCAAACGACCTCGGTTTCAGTAAAAAGGATTATGTGGCACTCGCTGTAGCGTTATCAAAAAATCCTGAATTGAAGGAACAAGTCCGTTTGGAAATGGATAAAGCAACTGATGAAGAAAAACAACAACTAGAGGAAAGCATTGAAACAGAAGACGATTACCTCGATGAATGGTCTCAACAAATAATAACTCCCGTAGACATGAGTGAGAAGGTGGAACAAGAGGAAAACGAAAAAATACCAAAACGTAAAAAACCAATGAAGAGGAAGTAATCTTCCTCTTTTTTCTGGTGGTGAGGAATTGAGAGGAATTGGATTATTTATAGCAATGAGCATCTTTTTAATTTTTAGTATGTTTATATTTCTTGGTACTATCGATGACATCGTAGATGATGTTGATGAAGAGGTTGGATTTAATAATAGTTCAATATTCACCATCAAAAAAATAATGCCATTGATTTCTATTCTTATTATTATTACAGCCCTATTAATGCTCATTACTTTTTTATCACGTATGTTTGGTGCTATGGGCGGACATCGAGATTATTATGATGAAGAAGAGGAACGCCGACAAAGATTAGAAAAAGAACGAAGAAAAACATTAGAAAATGAATTAGAAAGATATCGAAAAAGAAGTAATGCTGAAATCATGAAGATGTTTGATGAATCTCCTATTGAAAAAAAAATCGATAAACCGAAACCAATCAAAGAAACCAAAAAACTTAAAAAAGGATTAAAGGATAGACTAATTGGCAAGGACGAGTGGAAATGAATGTAAAAGGACAGAATGTTGTTGTATTTGTTAATAAAAATAGGAAGATAGTAGGAAAGGTTTCATCATTAGATGGCAGAAAGGTATTGATTAAAACAAAAAACGGTGATGAACATTGGGTTGATTATCGCAAGTTGAGAACGTGTAGGGAATAAAAATGTCTAAAGGAAATATATGTCCAAATTGTAATAAGCAAAGATTACATAAAACAGGTACAAAAGTTGTAGTTGTTTATTCTTGTGAATGTGGTTTCGAGGGTCACTCGTTTTAGAAAGTGGTTTGAAATGTCTAAAGTTAGGATTAAATATAGAAAAAATTCACATGAAAAATACTTTTCATATATTCGTTCCGCGGATGACCCCTTCATGTTTGATTTGGTAAAAACTACTTTTTTGAAAACTGATGCTGACAGGATTCAAGTTGTGTTAGAAAAGGTTGAAGAAAAGAAACCCAAAATCAAAATATCAAAATGTAATTGTAGAATATAAGAGGATTTGAAATGGAATTAGAAGAGTGGACAGAAAGAAAAGATAAGCTGAAGAATAGATACAAAAATAGAGAAGATTTAAGAAAAGATTGTGTCAAGAAATTAGATAAGGACAACTTTGTTTTTATGGAATTCGTTGATTTGATAGGCATATATCCTGTCGGTATTGACAGTTTACATACAATGCGTGATGTAAAATGGTACAATGTCAAGGATGATTCTTTAGAGGCAATGGAAACCAAAGAAAAGATAAAACAAATCACTAATATTCTTAAAGACCATGTTACTTTAGAAAAAGTGATTGAAGATGCTCTTACTGAAACAAATCCAAGTGACCTAAATGAAATATTTGAACGTGTTGTATTGAAAAGAGGTAAAATAAAGGAGGAAGAAGGTTGCTACAAGTTGATTCTTGGAGGAAAACGAGGTGCACCTTTCGAATTTGCACTTAGAGATTAGATGATAACGTTTAAATATATATAATTCATTTTATATAATGATGCTGAAATGTCTATAACGCCATATTGTGCTTGTTTTGGTTGTGGTCAATCTCTCTCGCACCATCTTTCAATTCATATTCACAATACGGGGTGGATAAAATTTACGCGTCAAAAATATATAAGGTGACATGAATGAATGATATTGAAATTAAGGCAACGCTTCATGAAATACTTGAAGGTAAGATTGTCATTAACAAAAAGGTTTATTCAATCAAGTATTTACATGATTTGGAGGCAATTGAACAACAACCACAACCTGAAACCCTACCGCAACCTGTTATCGAACCTGTAATAATAACAAGAAATCAACATAACAAAGGGAAAGTTTTAGCGAAAACACCAACAATAGATATTAATGAAAATGTGTACATCGATATTATTTATTGTATTAAAAAACAATTTACGTTAGATAAAATATTAAAGGATATACTTTCTCCTTATTATCCAGGAGCCAAGGAAAAATCATTAAAAACATATTATAGAAGATATTTACAATTTGTACGTGAATGGAATCCTGAATTGATTCCTTTTATTGGTGAATCACACACAAGAACAATTAAAAAATCTGTTAAAAAAGAACAAACTGAAAAAGGAAAACCTGACAAAGGAAAAGTTATTGGTAAAGATTCGTTTTTGACATATTATGAAAACATTGCCCATGACATCAAAATCGCTATAGAAAAAGAAAAATCAAAACAAGAAATTGCTGATACAGTTATGGAAAAATATTATCCCGCTGTAATGAAAAAAACAAAACTGAATTATGCCAGTCGTTATATGAAATTTGTTATTAAACGAGAAGATAGAAAGCGACCACCTGAAAATGCATACGGATATAGTAAAAAATATCACACCTATGTTACACCTGAAGAAGTAAAGGAAGTTAAAAAGGCAATTTTGTATGTTGCATATGATTACAAACCAACTTCAAAAAATATTATAAAACAATCTAAATTGAAATATCATCGTGCAATGGCTGTATTAAGCATTCTTAAAAACCAAAGAAAGATTTCCAGGACAATGGATGATAAAGGTGATTTTGTTTATAAATGGATTGAGAATGAAAAAATCGTAAAATAATATCATCTCTAAATAATCTAGAGGATTCAAAACTTATATAAACCACCGGCAACATAATTATTGTTAGGTTAGGTGGTTCAAACGCGAGAGAGATTATTACTACTTTTTAGGTGTAAAAAAGTATTTTTTAAGGAGGGATAATTATTTACCAAACATACTTTGTTGTAAAAATAAAAAAGCCTTTTGGTGATGGTACAGTAAAATTTGTGAGGGGTAAACGTTACTGGGAACCTGAATACTTAGAAGGTTTGAAATTCAAATTTCCTTTAATCAAAAGAGATTTTTCAAAAGACCAGGTTATAGATTTTCTACGTAAAAAATGGGATTTTTGGTATAATGATATTGAAATGTTAGAATCAGATGATTATGGAATATTTGGAGGACTCTAATATGAAAAACAAAAAGAAATATATGGCATTGTCGATGATAATGTGCATTACGCTGATAGTAGTTGCTCCACATTCATTGGGAGATGAACCTGTATCAGGCACATTCACTCCAAAAGCAGAAGCTACTATCTTCGGTGTATATCCTGCAAATACATCAACATCTATTGATAGACCGGCAACTAATATGAGTTCCTATATCAATTCATCGGTGACGTTTGATGTTTATTTCTATTTGTATAACGAAACTGGTCTGTCACCAACATGGACGCTCATATACAATTGGTCTAACGAAACATCACAACGCTTCAGCGTACCACGTACTTATCTTGATGTATTTGGTTTGGGCACGGAATTTATTTGGGGTAACAACACATACACATGGAGAATCATGACTCGGGTATGTGCTACCTGGCAAAATTTTACATACACCTATACAACAAATGCTACCACCGTTATTATGGACAAAAACGCAAGAATGGATGTGAACAACAACGGATACATTAATGTGTTTGATACGGCAGATGATTGGGCACATCATACGTTCGGCGGATATGCAGAATATAATAGAATATATGATGTAAATAATGACAACAAGGTTGATTCACTTGATTTGTCGGCAATCTGGGGTCAAAAAACAATTTAGACTCACTAACTTACTCGTTGGTGGGAACCACCAAACCTATCCACTGCTGAAGGGGTTAATACCCCTTCGCGTGGACTTACACGAGGTCGAAATATGTTGAACAAAGCAATAAATCTTGATAATATAATTGAACGATTCAAAACAAAATATCATCCCGATATTTACAAATATGGTAAATGTTCAGAATTTGCTGTTGCATTAAAACTATTCATTGATGGAAAAGATGGTAGTACAATAACAATGAAAGAGCTGACAACAGGAGTAGGTGATTTGTATAAACATGGTTTATTTCATGTATGCCTATTTTACGATGGGTATTATTGGGATATAAGAGGTAAACAAACTGAGACTGAATTACTTGCAAATGACCCAACAGCATTAAATAAAGCAGGTAATCGAAAAGCTCGAATCGATGAAATACAACACCTTTATGATTTACTTGATAAAAATGAAGTGAGAAAAATAATAAGAGGATTGCAGGAAGCATCAGCATGAGGATTAAACACAGCGCCACATTGTATCATATGCGAAGAACACTTATTGATAGTGAAGTATTAAAACAAACTCATAAGCGCGGTAACATTATTTACGGCGGTCAAGCGGTGAAAGCACATATCGGTAAAATTCCATATCTTAGTAGTATTGAACCAAGTGATTGGGATATAGCATCTGATAATCCAAAACGTGACGCTGAAGAAATGAAACGTATATTAAACAAAAAAATTGGAAACAAATTCTATGTATTACATAAAAGAAAATCACCAAAACGACATGATGATGTTTGGTCCGTAAAAAATCGCGACATCACGCCAGGTTTTCGATATGACTATCCACCTGAATCTACAAGAACAGGTATGCCCTTAACGATACATACCTTTACAAGTAGGAATCCTTCAATACTATTAGAAAAAAGGTTTGATATCACCGCTGAACAACAAGAACAGTTTAGAGATTTAACTGAAATTGATTATACAAAGAAAAAAGGCGACCATTTTGATGTTGTATCTTTGTATGATAGGACAACAAATGAACCAATAAAAGTGTGTGTAGTAAGCGAAAAAGATATTATAAAAAGACGCCGGCAAACGTTAGCTGAACCAGATAAAAAACATCGTTATCATAAGGATGAAAGAACGATAAGAAATTTACAAAAAGCGAAAAAAATTAAAAGAGATTTTAGGAGGAAATAAAATGGATTTCATACCAACATTTCATTTCATATCTTCTTTGGTTATATTCGGTTTGCTGATGTATATGTATAATCCGACAATCGAGTACTTAAGCGGTGTTATGGGAATACATGCAGGTACTAATACATACGCGGCCGCTATGTTCTTCTTTTGGTCAATAATTGCTCTAGTTAACATATTTGGGTCGGGAATTCGATTGATAATGAAAATGCAACAGAGGCCACGATTATGAGATGGATTAAAGCATCAATAGGATTAGCAGCCTTCGGTTTTATTAATTTAGTCCTATTCATAGCAATAAGCGCCCCGTTTTCATCAGTATTACACGCAATGTCCGATGAAGCAGGAAAATTGGATGAATATGAATACAACTATTCTTCAGGACAAGGAGAAAAAACAGGAAGGACCTTAAACAATAGTAATTTCCAACATTTTTACGGTATGATTCGTATGATATTTGGATTAACATTCGTATTCAGTATGTTTGGTTCGATTGTATGGTTCTTCTTAGGAACACATGAAGAGGAATATGAACAAGCTTAAAGTAGTAACATACACAATACTCATGATATGTGCATCATGTCTTACTGTATCATCTACATCTAATTATGATGTTATTACGTTGCAACCTGGAACGCATTTGATTCCTGCGGAATATTTTAACAAATTAGAAGTAAAAAATTGGGAATACACTTATGTTATTGAAAAAGAACCCACAACACGTTTCTTTACAACTGATAACATACGCCAATCAACTGATGTACATTATAATCAAAAATATTATTATGACATCATTGAAAAAGGAACCCAATCATTTGTCCGTATATTTATTCCTGAATGTTTTTATCAAAACGAGAAAAAATACCAAACAAATCAAATAGAATTCAAAATACATTATCATAATTATCATAATCGTCCTTTAACACTTTCACCTGCAATTGAACAACCACAAACAGAAACATATGAATATATCATCATTTTAAACGAATCATATTGGAATATTGTTAATCATGAATTTAAACATTGGAAACAACTTCATGACACTAAAATAAACCGTATACTTATTGTCAACGTATCAACTATTATTAACAACCCTGATTATTGGGTAAACGCAACCTACGGCGATGCAACAGACGCTTCCGGTGGTAATCATTGGATAGCCAATGGAAAACAAATATCATCAAACTATAATCTTTTTAATGATTCACAAGCAAAAATTAGAAACTTCTTACGTTATGCTTATGATACATATTCAACAGAATATGTTCTTCTTTTTGGAAACCGTGACCTTGTACCTGTAAGACAAGCATGTAGTTATGCAACAGGAGATGAAGGAGGCAGTTATTATAACGATTTATCACACGCCTCCGATATGTATTATGCTTGTTTACATAAATCAATGAACAATAACACCAACACACGCTTTATGGAGAACCGTTGCTATTCATATGGTTGGGATGAAATAGATTGGGGATATGACCTTTGTGTTGGTCGTGTACTTATCAATTCAATGAATGAAGCTCGCCGTTGGATAAACAAAACGATTGATGCATATCAAGGCAACTCGATTGATGAGTATTTGAAAAATCACATTGTTGCAACGAAAAACAACGCCAATCAAATATCAAGTATGACTTGGAGTATGATTGGTGATGAATTCCAACAGAATCAAACATTCCTTAACAATCGAAACATATCATCTTCGCAATGGAATAACATTGATGATTATGTCAACGGATTAATAGATGGCTGGTCAGGTTTTCAATTTATTTATCATACGGGACACGGAGGGACATTGTGGACTCCATATCAACCATCAAATTGTTTTAATGATGAAACACCACAATTCGTTTACACCGAAGGATGTCATTCTGCCAATTTTGGTTCATCATCATCAAGCAGAATGGAACAATGGTTACAAGATGATGGTTGTGCTTATGCTGGAATAGCCAATTCAGCGTATGGTTGGTTTATTGCTTCAACATATTATGGAGAATCACTGTGCGATTATCTTTTCGATAATCAAACGACAAATGTTTGGTGCCAAGCTCATAATGATGCTCGGGAAGCACACCCAACGACAAACAATAGTGTTTTTGCAATGATTATCAAGGAATCAAATTTCTTTGGTGACCCTGCGTTAGAATATCAATGGTATTCGGAAAGCCCAATCAAAATGCTTACACCGAATCAAACAACATACACAACTCCACATATTGTTATCAATTGGTCGTCTTGTACTGGCGTTAGCCGATACAGCGTTATTGTCGCTGAAGACGAATCATTTAATAGTATCATTTTCAACGCATCAAATGTAAGTAAATATGGTTGGCCTTCAAGAGTGACCGAACAATACGGTGTAATGTCATTTGTATTACCAATAGACGTGGAATTTAAAGATTATTATGTAAAAATAAAAGCATTTAGAGGTGGATAAAAATGAGAAAAGAAAGAGTAATTTATAGTGCCATTTTAGTTGGCATATTAATAGGAGTTGTGTTCTTTAGCGGAACAACATCAACCGTCACAATCAACGATACAACAGTAACTACAGACAACATAGCACCAACAGGAAGTCAATTATTTATTCAAGGAAATATGAATATGAGTAATAATAATCTTACTAACATGTCTCATTTAGAATTAGGACCTCATTATGATATCTATGGTTTTATACCATTTTTAAGCATGTATAAAAATGAATCTGTTCCTTATATAGCAGGTCCAGGTCATCGAGATTATGGCATTTATTATCGCAGAGAATTTCCAGATGATATGGCTGCTTCTACAGCCACAGCTGTGTGGGGTTCTAGCATATTCATATCAGTTCCTGAAAGCAATCATGAAAATCTTAATATTCTAAGATTATATGGACAACAAATCAACCTAAATAATAATGGGTTAAACAAAGCACAAATTATGGAAGGTTTTTCTTCTTCAATTAATGATAATGGTAAACCAACATACAACATAAGAGGTTATAATTCTTATATATATACAGGAGCTGTGGAAGCAAAGGCGTTTAGAAACGTATTTACACCATGTGGAAATTCAAATACTATGTATGGTTTTGACAATGAATTTGGATTAGATAATTATGATTTTATAGCTCGAGTTAATAAAGCATATGGAGCCAATATATATTTTGAAGACCCTTATTGGACTAATTACACACATTACAATGAAACATATGGTTATTACTTTGATGGTAATTTTTATGAAGCTCCTGACCCAGATAATCAATATGGAGTATACTTAACAAACATCTCTGCTAATAACGATTCCTACGCCATCTACGCTGACAGTGGCGATACATTTCTTAATGGAACACATACTAACGTCACTGGAAAAGTCGCTATTGGTGAGTATGAAGAAGAGGGTATACCATCAAATATCAATGAACCAAAAGTTTGTATATTTGAAAATTCAACTGAAGGTGATAATAACGCTTTGCACGTATATAAATCCGTAACAGATGATTATATTAGAGATGGTTTCTTTAGTTATCAAAAAGGAATATACGTAAAAAATGAATTACCAATTAACAGTAACGCTACAAAACCGATGTTAATGACGATAGATTCAACTGCTTACAATCGTGCTCCTAACGATGTTTATGCTCTGTATTGTTTAAACCTTAATACTCGTAATTTTAATTCCAATTCTGATATAAATAAGTTATTCGCAATCGGTTCACAACGTCAAGCAAAATCTCATGTGAATGATACTTATGGATTTTATGATGCGCTAATGGCTAATACAGATACATGTGATATCGACAATAATTTTTTCAATTATTTTAAATTACACCTTACAGGAACAGGATTTATTGAAAATTCATATGGAACATGGCTCGGTTTTTCTGAAGATATTTCTACTGGTGGAATAGTAAACAACTCATATGGTTTATATGTTGACAATACCAATGATGGAACACAAATCAATAACACGTATGGTGTATATATCAAAAACGTTTCTTCTGAAGTTAACTCATACGCCATTTACGTAGAAGACGGCGACACACTATTACAAAACACCACCATCGATAATGTATTACATCTCACGCCTGTTGCCACCGCTCCAACATCTCCAACTGAAGGAGATATTTATTACAATTCAACGACCCATAAACCGTATTGTTATAATGGTTCTGCATGGAACCCATTTTGGTGA
>Ga0180430_10001178_pt1 | contig 26333 bp, 16 predicted proteins | sample SS_ome_9_FD_132999 | JGI IMG/M metagenome (GOLD analysis project Ga0180430, IMG submission 132999) | Hypersaline lake sediment archaeal communities from the Salton Sea, California, USA - SS_1_S_2 metaG | ecosystem: Environmental > Aquatic > Non-marine Saline and Alkaline > Hypersaline >... | reverse complement strand
TGCAGGTCCATGCCGCGGACCGGGCGGAACTCGAAGCGGTTGAAGTCGCCCTCCTCGGCATCGAGGTAGAACAGGGCGTCGTCGCCGGCGGTGAGGCCGCGGTAATTGCCCCGGGGCAGGGGCAGGGCCTCGATGCGCTCAGCCAGGCCCTCGAAGGTGATCACCACGTCGCCGTCCTCGCCGTCACCCGGGTCTTCGATGTCCGCGTCGCCCTCGTCCGCCCCGCTCTCGTCGAACGGCTCCTCGTCGCTTTCCGGCGGCAGCAGCGGTTCGCCGTCCGCCTGCAGGGTCAGGCCGTAGATGCCGGCCGCCTTCTTGTAGACCATCTCCCACTCGAAGTCGCAGAAGGTGGGATCGAAACGGCGGTTGGAGATGAAGAAGAGGTGCTTGCCGTCCCGGGAGAAGGCCGGGCCGAAGTCGTTGAACAGGCCACCCGATACGCAGCGGTTGATCCCGGTGGCCACCTCGTGGATGTAGACCTTCTGCACCAGGCTCTCGTCCATCTTCGAGTAGGCGATCCAGCGGCTGTCCGGGCTCCAGGCGAAGTCGTGGATCGGCTTGCGGTCGATCGAGACGTCCACGTCCTCGAAATCGGCCTTGTCGACCGTGGTGATCTTTTTCGTCTCCACGTCGATGTAGCGGCAGGTCAGGGTCTGGTCGGCGAAGGCGATTTTCGTGCTGTCCGGGCTCCAGCGCAGGGTGTGGCGGTAGCCGTCGGTGTGTTCGGTGAGCTGCACCGGGTCGCCCGAGCCCCCGTCGCCGGCCATCCAGATCTCGTACTCGCCGCTGCGATCCGAGAGCCAGGCCACTTTCGTGCCGTCCGGGCTCCAGGCGGCGTCCTTGTCCCGGGCACCGTCGTGGCTGCTCAGGTTGCGGGTGGGGCCGTTCTCCTGCGGTACGGAGAAGATCTCGCCCCGAGCGGTGATCAGCGCCCGCTGGCCCGAGGGGGAGATGCCCACGCCGGTGACATCCTCGCTCACGTCGACCCAGGCCGGCCGGGCTTCGGGGGCGTCGGCGCGGATCTCAATCGGGATCTGTGCCGTCTCGCCGCTGGCCGTATCGAGCAGCCAGAGTGTTCCGCCCAGCTCGTAGACGATCTTCGTGCCGCCCATGCTCGGCCGCCGCACGTCGTACTCATTGTGGCGGGTGACCTGCTCGATAGTGCCGCTCGCCGGGTCAACCGCGTAGATGTTGAGCAGGCCGTCCCGGTCCGAGCTGAAGTAGACCTTGTCCCCGATCCACATCGGGGCGCGGTCGGTTCCGCGGAAATTCGTCAGGTTCTTCTCTGCGTCGGTCTCGAAATCGTAGAGGTAGATTTCCTGGGCCAGGCCGCCCTGGTAGCGTTTCCAGGTGCGGTTCTCCCGCGAGACCTTGTTGAAGGCGATCTGCGACCCGTCGGGGGCGAAGGACCCCGCCGCGGCCCAGTGCATGATCAGTTCCTCCACCCCGGTGCCATCGGGGGAGATGAGGTAGAGCCGTCCAACCCGGCCGGTGGTGCCGCGTGTCGAGCTGAAGAGTATCTTGTTCTTCGTCGGGTGCCAGCCGAGGACGATGTCCCCGCCCGGGTGCCAGGTGACCCGGGTGATGCCGCCGCCGTCGGTGTTCATCACGTAGACGTCGGTGTTGCCGTCGTACTGGCCGGTGAAGGCAATCAGCGACCCGTCGGGGGAGAAGCGGGGAAAGCTCTCGTTGCCGTCGTGGATCGTCAGCCGCACCGCGACACCGCCGGTGGCCGGGGCTTTCCAGATGTCGTTGCCGTAAACGAAGGCAACGGTGTCGCCGTGCACGTCCGGGAAGCGCATCAGCGGACGCTTGCCGCCTTCATCGGCCGTGGCCGTGCCGGCCCATGGGACGCCGAGAAACAGAAGGAGGATTGCCGCGAAGATGATCGTTTGACGCTTCATGATATCGCCTTTCATGACTGTGCCCCCCCCCGGGCGATGGGTCTTTGCCGGGCCGTCCACCGGGGCGGTCCGGTGCCGGACGCTTTGGTCCTGGTGCGGTTTGGATGAAGTTGTGGCGACAGATTACCACGGCGAGGGGGGGGGATCAATTTACCCCGGGACCGCGTATCGTGAAGGACGGCTGGAAAATTATCGATGGATTTTGTCACAGATCATGGCCCGCCGGTGTACCTCCTCTTGTGACCGGCGATACTCGACTGTCGCCGGGCGATCGGACCGACTGACAAACGACCACTCGGGGCACACGGACAGAAACCGGTCGCGGCCCCCTCGATTCCAGGAAAGGAATGAAGATGCGCACCACGTCTCCCGGAACCCTGTTCACAAGCTTCGTTGCCGTACTGCTCTTCATCGCCGGCCTCGGCGTCTCCGGACCGGCTCTGGCCGGCAGTCACCATGGGGGCCATGGCCATGGCCACGGGCATGGCCATGGCCACGGGCAGGGGTACGGCCCGGGCAAGATCGTCGTTGCCGACCGTGCCTCGGGCACGATTTCGGTCATTTCGGCAAGAACCGACGAACTGCTTGCCACCGTCGACCTGCCGCCCGGTGACAATGCGCCGGAGCCGATGTACGTCGTCTTTTCTCCTGCCCAGCGACGGGTCTTCGTCGGAGACCGGGCCAACGACCGCGTGGTGGCCTTCGACGCCCGGACCTTCAGCGTGGTGGGGACGGCCGCTGCCGGCGCCGGCGTGTTTCACATGTGGAGCAGTAACGCCACCCGCGAACTGTGGGTCAACAATGACATCGATAACACCATATCGGTGATCGACACGCGGACGTTGGAGACCAAAGCGGTGATCGATGCCCCGGCGGACCTGGTGGCCCTGGGGGCCAGGCCCCACGACGTTTTCGTCTCCCCCGGCGGGTTTCTCGCCTACGTCTCTTTCCTCGGCATCCCCGGCGGTCCGGGATACGTGGTGCAGTACGATACCTGGACCCGCGAGGAGATTGGCCGGGCGATGGTCGGGGACGATCCGCATCTTTCGTTGACCCCGCGCACCCCGTACCTCTACGTGCCGGCCCAGGGCAGCGGCATGGTCCACGTGCTGAACCGTTTCAGCATGGAGCCGGTGGCCGATATCGCCGTGCCGGGCGCCCATGGTGCCGGGATGGCCCGCAATGGGCGATTTTTCTACACCACGAACCTTCCCGGCGGCGGAACCGACGCGCTGTGGACCATCGACACGATGACCAACACCCTGGTCGGCGATCCCGTGGACACGCCCTACGGTGTACCGCACAACATCGCCCTGACCCCCAACGGCCGGAAGCTCTACGTGACCCATTCAGGCGAGAATGACAAGGTCACCATTTTCCGCACCCGCGGCCGCAACCCGGTCCCCGAGTACTTGGGTGAGGTCACCGTGGGGCTGAATCCCTTCGGGCTGGCTTACGTTTACTGATCGCCATCCGGGGGGCGGGGCGCAGCCCCACCCCCCGGAAAACACGTAACTCCTTTGTTTGCAAGTTTGATAGACCGCTCGCCGGATTTTGGTCTGCAGGTCACCATACCCGCCTCAAGCACCCCGCCTGCCGTACCCTGTCGACCCGCGAAAATCGCCTCAGAACACTTTTTCAGGCGTTCTCGTATGAGTATCGACACCGGAGCGACCAGCGGGATGGGGTGGAACCTCGCCGAACGGTTAAGATTTCCGGGTTTATAGCGTTAAACGGTACTGATATACGGAAATGACGGGCGATTGCCGCGAGGGCGGTCTGGTTATCACGAGGGGGTCATGATCATCATACGAATGAACCGTTTCATCCGCTGGTGCGGACCGGCGGCGGCGCTGTTGGCCGTGCTGCTGCTGGCCGGCTGCCAGGTCAGCGTGAGCAGCACGGAATCCGGGGAAAGCCAGGGCGAGGAAAACGGCGAAGGGACCGACGATGAGGAGGAAGCCGTCCCGGTGGAGGTGGCCGTGGTCGAGCGGGGTCACATCGAGTCGGTGCTCCGTTTCGCCTCCAACCTGGAAGCCGAGCGCAACGTGGAAGTCTTCGCCCAGGCCCCGCGCATCGTGGAGCAGCTGCTCGTGGAGGAGGGGGACCAGGTGCGGGCCGGTCAGCAACTGGTCAAACTGCAGGACGATGTGCAGCGCACCGCCCTGGCCAAGGTGGTCAGCCAGTTGGAGAAGGCCCAGCGGGAGCTGGTCCGCCAGAAAAAGCTCTACGAGCAGAACCTGATCAGCGAGCAGACCTATAACGAGGCGGACTACGAGGTGGAACAGCTGCTGCTGGCACGGGATGACGCCGAGCGCGAGCTGGCCTACACCTCGGTGAACGCGCCGATCCGGGGCGTGGTCACCGACCGGATGGTCAACCTCGGCGATTATGTCACCGTCAACCAGCCCCTGTTCCGGGTGGTGGATTTCGACTCCATCGTGGCCAGAATCTTCGTTCCGGAGAAGGAGCTGCCCCGGCTGCGCAAGGGCCAGCCGGCCCGGGTGCGGCCGGATGCCCTGGGCGACGTGGTCTTCTCCGGTCGTGTCGACCGTATCGCCCCGGCGGTGGACCCGGGCACCGGAACGGTGAAGGTCACCGTGGCCATCCCTCGGCAGGAGGGCCTCCGTCCCGGTATGTATGTCGAGGTGCAGCTGGTGGCCGAGACGAGGGATGACGCCCTGCTGGTGCCCAAGCGGGCACTGGTCTACGAGAACGACCAGATCTTCGTCTTCCGCCTCGGCGGCGAGGCGCAGCGCAACGTGGAGCGCCTGAGGCTGGTGCCGCAGCTGGAGGACTCGATGTTCGTCGAGCCGGCCGGCGGTTTTGCCGAGGGCGACCTCATCGTCACCGCCGGCCAGTCAGGGCTGAAGGACGGTGCCCTGGTCTCCCTGCCGGACGACGAGGAGGCGTCGGAGCAGGGTGAGGGCGACGGCGATGAGCCGGCCGATGTGGCCTCGGAAACGGGAGCGGAGGCCGACGAGCCCGAAGATGGTGAGCCATCGGAGGACACGGAGGTGGCCGCCCCGTGAGCAGTGATAATCCCAGTCACAGTTTCGTCACCCGGCGGCCGGTGGCCATTCTGATGGTTTTTCTCGCCGCGGTGGTCTTCGGTTACTTCTCCTACGGGCGGCTCCCCGTGACCCTGATGCCGGAACTGAGCTACCCCACGCTCACCGTGCGCACCGAGTACCCCGGCGCAGCCCCCGAAGAGGTGGAGAACGATATCACCCGCCCCATCGAGGAGGCGCTGGGTGTTATCGGCGGCCTGCGCCGCATCTGGAGCGTGAGCCGGGCTGACGTCAGCGACGTGGTGCTCGAATTCTCCTGGGACACCGAGATGTCCGACGCGGTGCAGGATACCCTGGAGAAGCTCGACCTGGTTTTCCTGCCCGATGAGGCCGAACGGCCGCTGATCCTGCGCTTCGATCCCTCCCTCGACCCGGTGCTCGAGCTGAGCCTTTCCGGCGAGGGTGAGTCGTTCGAGGGGGAAGAGGGGCTTCGGCGCCTGCGGCGCATTGCCGAGCTGCAGGTCAAGCGCGCGCTGGAGCCGGTGAAGGGTGTGGCGGCGGTGCGGGTGCGTGGCGGGCTGGAAGAGGAGATTCACGTGCTGCTCGACGAAGAGCAGCTGCGGCGGACCAATATCGCCGCCCGGGAGGTCATCGAACGACTGGCCCAGGAGAACATCAACGTGGCCGGCGGCACCCTCAAGGAGGGGGCCACCGAGTTCATGGTGCGCACGATCAACGAGTTCGAGAACCTGCGCCAGGTGGAAGACACGGTTGTGGTGACCCGCGAGGGCCGGCAGATCCGGGTCCGTGACCTGGGTGCCGTGCGCTGGGGGCACAAGGAGCGGCAGATCACGACCCGTACCGACGGTGCGGAGAGCGTGCAGATCGAGGTCTTCAAGGAGGCCGACGCCAACATGGTCTCCCTGGCCCGCAGCGTGAAGATGCGCGTGGGGGACATCGACCAGGTGCTCGAGTCGGAAGCCCGGGCCGAAGCCGGCGAAGATGACCTTCAGGATGGCGAACGCCACGGACCCGGTGGCGGTGGGGGCGGGCCGCGTGAGAACCATCTTTCGGCCCAGCTCTATAAAGACGAGGGCGTGATCCTCAAGCTGGTGGCCGACCGCTCGGTCTTCATCGAGAGTTCGGTGAACGAAGTGCGCAACACGGCGATTATCGGCGGCCTGCTGGCGGTGCTGGTGCTCTTCCTCTTCCTGCGGAAGTTCGTGCCCACGCTGATCATTGCGGTGAGCATCCCGATAAGCCTGCTCGACACCTTCGCCCCGATGAACATTCTCGGGGTGAGCCTGAACATCATGAGTCTCGGCGGCCTGGCCATGGGCATCGGCATGCTCGTCGACTCCTCCATCGTCGTGCTGGAATCGATCTTCCGCTGCCGCGAAGAGGGTGACGACCTGGAGGCTGCCGCCACCCGCGGCGCCGCCGAGGTGCGCATGGCTGTGGTGGCCTCCACGCTGACCTCCATCGCGGTCTTCTTCCCCATGGTCTTCGTCGTCGGCGTGGCCGGCCAGGCCTTCGGCAACCTGGGGCTGGCGGTGGTCATCTCACTGCTCGTCTCGCTGCTCGTGGCGATTTTCTTCATCCCCATGCTCGCCAGTCGCCGCGGCATCGCGGCGAAGACGCTGGCCGAGCGGAAGCCGTCCCTCTGGCCCACGGCCAGCTGGCATGTCTTTCGCGGGGATTTCAGCGGCGAGGGCCGCGGGCGCTTGTTCAAGGTCGTGCGCTGGTTCTTCCTGCTCTACTGGGTGCCGCGGCTCGTGCTGGGCACCCTGCTCGAGGCGGTGGGGAAACTGCTCTACCTCGTGCTCATGGGATTTTCCTGGGCCTGGCAGGCCATGCTGGGAAAGCTCATCGTCTGGGTCTTCAAGGTTCTCACCTGGCTGCCGCTGAAAGGCATGGGCTGGCTGCTCGACTTCCTCGGCCGCACCTACCCGCCCACCGTGCGCTGGGCCGTAAAACACCCGCTGACCATGGTGCTCATCACCGTGCTCAGCATCGGGGCCACCGGCTGGCTGGCGGTGAGCCTGGACAGCGAGCTGCTGCCCGAGGTGCACCAGGGTGAGTTCACCGTGGAAGTGGCCCTGCCGGTGGGCACTCCGCTGGAAGAGACCGTGGCCTTGCTCTCGCCGGTGGAGGAGGCGGTGCTCGCCGAGCGCGAGCACATCTCGTCGCTGCTGCTGACCTTCGGCTTCGACCCGGCCACGAGCCAGCGCTCGGACGAGGGCGAGCACACGGCCCGCTTCAAGGTCATTCTCGAAACCTCCGACCCGCGGATAGAAGCTCAGGTGGCCCGTCGCGTGCGGCGTCAGCTGGAGCGGATCCCCGACCTCGAGGCGCGGGTGGTGCGGCCGGTGCTCTTCAGCTTCCGCACGCCCATCGAGGTGGAGGTCCATGGCGAGGACCTGCCCCGGCTGCGCAAAATGGCCGAACGGGTGCAGGAAACCATGGCGGCCATGCCCGAGCTGGCCGACGTGGAAACGACCCAGCGCACCGGGGCGCCGGAGGTGCAGATCGAGTATGACCGGGACCAGCTTTCGCGCTTCGGCCTGAACATTGCCGATGTGGCCGAGCAGGTGCGCAATGCGGTCAAGGGCTACGAGGCCACGCGCTTCAACCTCGGGGACCGGCGCATCCCCTTGATCGTCCGTTTCGAGGAGGAAGACCGCAGCCGGGTGGACGACGTTCGGGACTTCGTGGTCAACACCGGCGGAGCGCATCCCATCCCGCTCTCCGCGGTGGCCGAGATCCAGCTGGCCGAGGGCCCCAGCGAGGTGCGACGGGTGGACGGCCGGCGCGTAGCGCTGGTCTCCGCCAACCTGGGGGAGGGGTCGCTGGGCAACGCGGTGAACCGCATCGAGCGTGAGCTCTACCGCCTGGACTGGCCCGCCGACATGACCTTCTACATCACCGGACAGAACCAGGAGTGGGAGCGCAGCCAGGGCAGCCTGATCCTCGCGCTGAGCCTCTCCATCTTCCTCGTCTACGTGATCATGGCTGCGCAGTTCGAGTCGCTGATGCAGCCGCTGGTGATTATGCTCACCATCCCCCTTGCCTTTCTCGGCACCATGCTCACGCTGAAACTGCTTGGCATCAGCCTCTCGGTGGTGGTCTTCCTCGGCATGATCATGCTTGCCGGCATCGTGGTGAACAATGCCATCGTCTTCATCGACTACATCAACACCCTGCGGAACCGGGGTATGGAGCGGGCGGAGGCCATTGTCACCGCCGGCACGGTACGCCTGCGGCCGATCCTGATGACCACGGCCACCACCGCCCTGGGCCTGCTGCCCATGGCCCTGGGCCTCGGCGACGGCGCCGAGATCCGCACCCCGATGGCCATTTCCGTGATCAGCGGCCTGGTGGTATCAACCCTGCTCACCTTGTTGGTGATCCCCGGCGTCTACGAAGTGTTCGAGCGCCTGCGGGATGCGGTGCTCGGGGCCCGTCGGCGCAACGCGGCATCCGTCGAAGGCCTGGCCGCCGGAGCCGGAGAGGGGAGGCTCGACCGGTGAAGGAGAAGCGCAAGCTCGAGGAGGTCCTGCCGCGCTTTTCACTGAAGCGCCGCATCGCCGTGCTCGTGCTGCTCGTCTCCACGCTGGTGGTGGGCGTGGTGGCCACGCTGGGTATCCCCCTGGAACTGATTCCCCGGGGGTTCAACAACCCCTACCTCGGTATCCGCGTGCCCTGGCGTGACGCCCCGCCCCAGGAGATGCTGGAGAAGATCATCCTCCCCCTGGAGGAGGAGGTCTCCACCGTGGCGGGCATCGATAACCTGCGCTCCTACGCCCGTACCGGCATCGCCTTCATCTCGATCAATTTCAAAAGCGGCACCGACATGGACGTGGCCTACCGCGAGCTGCGCGACCGCATCGAGCGTGCCCGGGTGCGGATGCCCGAAGACGCCGACCGCATCACGATCCGCAAGGAGGACGAGAGCGGTATTCCGGTGATGGTGCTGGGGCTCACCGTGGACCCCGGACTCATCGATCCCTACAACCTGATCCAGACCCAGATCATCATGCCGTTGCAGCGCATCGACGGTGTGGCCACGGTGGAAGTCCAGGGGCTCGAGGAAAAAGAGATCGCCATCGAACTGGACCGGGAGCGCACCGAGGCCAGCGGGCTGAACATCTATGAACTGGCCGCCCAGCTCGCCGACGACAACTTCACCCTTGCCTCGGGTGACGTGCGGGTCGGGGGCAAGAAACTGCTGCTCCGCTCGGTGGCCCGCTATCGTGACCTTGACGCCTTGCGTCAGCGGCTCATTGCCCCCTCGATCCGGCTGGACGATATCGCCGATGTCAGCTGGAAGGCGCCGAAGCAGACCTACCGGGTGCGGGCCAACTCGCAGCCGGCCGTGGCCCTGATGGTGCTCAAGGAAGGGCAGGCCAACAGCCTCGACGTGGCGCGGAAGATCCGCACCGAACTGGAGCGGCTTGACGAAAACCCGAGGCTGCAGAACATCGGCCTCTTTCCCCTTTTCGACCAGGGGCAGGTGATCGAGGAGTCGCTGAGCACCCTGCTGGACAGCGGTCGCATCGGCGCGCTCTTTGCCGTGGTGGTGCTCTTCTTTTTCCTGCGCCGCCTGCGCCTCACGCTGATCATCACCCTCTCTATTCCGCTCTCCCTGCTCATCTCGCTCACCGTAATGTACTTCGCCGGGGAGACACTGAACATCCTTTCCCTGCTCGGGCTGATGATCTCGGTGGGCCTGCTGGTGGACAACTCGGTGGTCGTGGCGGAGAACGTCCACCGCCTGCACAAGGAAGGGATGCGGCGCCGCGATGCGGCGATCAAGGGCGTGGGGGAGATCGCCCTGGCCATCCTCATGGCCACCCTGACCACCATCGTCGTCTTCCTGCCGGTGTCGCTGGTGGAAGGGGAGGGGCAGTTTTTCCTGCTGCGCCTCTCCCTGCCCATCTCCATGGCCCTGCTCGCCTCGCTGATGGTGGCCGGCGTCTTCGTCCCCCTCTGCGTCTACCTCACCCTGGCCAACGGGGTGCAGCGCAAGACCCGGCTGCGCCAGGTTTACGAGCGTTTCACCGGGCTGGTGGAGAAACTCTACAACGTGACCCTGCTGCAGTTGAACAGGGCCTACACCTGGATGCTTGGCATTTTCCTCAGCCGTCGGCTGGACCTGGTGCTCCTCGTCCTGCTGCTCTACGCCGTGACCGGTGCCGTGGCCTTCAAGGGCGTGAAGTTCGTCGATGTTCAGGAGGAGGAAGAGGCGGGGTTCGAGATCGACATCGAGATGCCCCGGGGCACCACGCTGGAGGAGGCCGAGGCCTACTTCCAGACCCTGGAAAAGGTGGTGCAGGAGAACATGGAAGAACTGGACCTCGACGGCCAGTTCCACTTCCACACCGCCAATTTCGGTGAGCTGCAGGGCTGGTTCAAGCGGCCGCGGACCAACGAGGTGTCGCCACGCGAGGCCACCGAGCGGATCATGGAGCTGATCCCGAAGAAACCGGGCGCCGAGTACTACACCGGCCAGGAAAGCGAGTCCGAGGAGGAGGAAGGGGCCCAGGTCTTTGTGGCGGTGCTGGAAGGTGATGATTACCGCCTGCTCGAGCAGGTGGCCAAGGAACTGGAGCCCCGTTTCCTCGCCGTGCCCGGCGTGCTGGGGCTGAAGTCCACCGGAGACCCGGCGCCCAACGAACTGGGGCTGGTGATCGACCGCGGCCGGGCCCAGCAGCAGGGGATCAACCCCCAGGTGGTGGCCGGTGTGGTGGGTTACTCCTTGCGCGGCCAGCAGCTGCCCTACTACCACCGTGACGGCAAGGAGATCCCGGTGCGCGTGCGCTACAAGGAGGAGGACCGCGAAACGCTGGACAAGCTCAAGGGTTTTTACGTCCCCACGGCCAGCGGCGGGGTCGTGCCCCTCTCCTCGGTGACCGAAGTGCGCGAACTGGCCTCGGCGGAACGGATCTTCCGCAGCAACAAGCGCACCACGCGCTACCTGACCCTCGAGCTGGTGGACGGCGAGGAAGAAAGCGCCCGCGAGCGGTTGAGGGCGCTGCAGGCGGGTATCGACCTGCCGGAGGGCATCCGCTTTGGGGAGCAGCGAGGACAGGGCCCCGACGAGGAGCTGGAGGCGATGAAATTCGCCCTGCTCCTTTCGGTGGTCTTCATCTACCTGCTGATGGGCTTCCTTTTCGAGAGCTTCATGCTGCCGCTCTCCATCATCTTCAGCATCCTCCTCGCCCCCATCGGCGTGAGCTGGATCCACCTCCTCTATGGCCTGAACATCGATTTTCTCGGCGTGGTGGGTTGTGTGCTGCTGGTGGGCGTGGTGGTCAACAACGGCATCGTGCTCATCGACTACGTCAATCGCCTGCGCCGCCAGGGCATGGAGCGGCGTGAGGCCATGCTCACCGCCACCGACCGCCGCTTCCGCCCGATCATGATGACCACGATGACCACCATCTGCGGTCTCGTGCCGGTGACGATGAGCGGCACGTCATCGATCGGCCTCAGCTACACCAGCTTCGGCCTGACCCTCATCGGCGGGCTGATCTCCTCGACCCTCTTCACCCTGCTCGTGGTGCCGGTGGTCTACACGCTGCTCGACGACCTGCGCTCCAGCGTTGTGGCCGCCCTCTTCCGCCGCATGGGCTGGAAGAAGCGGCCGCCGGTGCCCGCGCCGGTGCCGGTGGAGACCGACGGCTGGAAAGCTTAGGGACGGGCATCAACCCGCCACCGATCAATGGATGTATTTTCGGTCCTGTTTGTCGAGCGTGTCAAAAAACGCTCCCCATGACAGATCCCGTCCTGGAAAGACCACGCGGTCGAAAGGCCATTTCTCCGCCAGCCACGCTTTCACTTCAGCGAGGAGCAGGGCGTCCGTCCCCCTTTCGAACTCCGGGGCGGTGACCCAGGTCACGATCTCGGCATCGAAGTCGTCGAGGCGTGAGGGGTAGATATAGACACAACCGATCACGGCCGTTTTTTGCGGGTTCAGCACGGTGTAGACGAATCCGACCTTCTGCTCGAATTCCCACTCATGGCCCCGGAGCGCCTGCCGATCTTCCTCCAGAGTCAGGTCGCCGGGCCAGTCCCGCCGCCCGATGGCGCCGGTGAGGTGCTCGACGCTGCCCGTCACCGCCTCGTAATCCATCTCAGCATGTCGAGCGGCCAACGGCTCCAGCAGGAACCGTTCGTGCCGCAACCCTCGGGGCGGATCGAACTCGGCGGCCACGAAGTTCAGCCGTTTCATCATGATCACGTCGCGCAGGATGTACGGGCTTTCCATCTCGAGGTAGGGCTTCATCCAGCGGCGGGCATCATCGAGCCGGTCAGACCCGTAATGGTAGCGTGCCAAGTCCCGCAGCGTGATGGCTTCTGCGGGATGCCACTTGCGGTTGGTTTCGAAGACCTGCCGGCTTTTCCCGTACTGTCCGCTTTCCAGCAGGAGGTTGCCGAGCCGGCTCAGCAGGTCGACATTTGAGATCTTCGGCGCCCGATCGCTCTTCTTCATCCGGCGGAATTGCATCATCGCCTCGTCGAGGTCACCATCCTGGAGCGCGTTGTGCAGCAGTATGGGGGCTGGATCGGCCGGCTGGCTCGCCGGTGAGGAAGTGGCGAATGCCATCGTCAGTGTCCAGAGGACCAGGACCATCGTCTTCATCGTTATTCCTCGCAGAAAAAGGGGGGGATTCCGATTCAACCCACTCAATACTACAGGTGTAAACGATGATTGGCCAGGAGTGGTTCGATGTCTCCGCTCCAGCGTCGGGCCGGATGCGAGCGTCTGTTTCCGTGGGCCCCATGGTGCGGGGAAGGAACGGCGTTCAGTCTTTGCAGGTTTGTTTCAGTGCGAAGAGCAGGGCGGCCACGCCCAGCAGAAACATCCCCAGGCCGTCGGCGCATTGAGACAACAGCAGCAACTTATCCATGATCGCCTCCTTTCAGTGATAAATCATAAGGTGTGATACGGTATATACGTCAGGTTCGCACGCAAAGGTCTGCCGAAATGGCCTGGGGGATGAGGAGGCTCGTCATGTCCGAAATGATGCCCGACCTGGAAGAACGCTTCCGCCGGCTGCTGCCGCCTCGTGATGACCTGTTGCTGGCCCTGGAAGCCGAGGCCGAGAGGGACGGCGTGCCCATCGTCGGGCCGGTGGTGGGGCAGTTGCTGGGTATCCTCGCCCGGCTGGCCGGTCCGGGGCTGATCGTCGAACTGGGTACCGCCACCGGTTACTCGGCCGTCTGGCTCGCCAGGGCCTGCGCCGGGCCCGGCAGCCGGCTGCTCACCCTGGAGTTCGATCCGATCCTGGCCGATGGGGCCCGGGAGACCCTGGCCCGGTCCGGGGCGGCCGAATGCGCCGAGGTGCGCACCGGCGACGCCCTGGAAATCCTCGACACCCTCGACGAACCGTGCCGCATGGTCTTCCTCGACATCGAAAAGGAGGATTACGTCCGCACCCTGCCCGCCTGCGAGCGTCTCGTCGAGCCGGGGGGGCTGCTGGTGGCCGACAACACCGGCTTCGCCGGCGCCGCAACCTTCATCGAGGCCATCGAATCATCACCCGCCTGGCGAACCGTGCACCTGCTGACCCGCCTGCCGCTCCACTCGCCCGAGCTGGACGGCCTGACCATCGCCCAGCGGGTGTGAGGAGCGCCGGTCTGCGAATGGTGTCGGTTCGGTACTCGATGGCGCCCGTGGCGCCGTTTGCTTGACAGTATTCCGCTTCGGTCTTATCATCCGCTCACACAGGGTTTTGCCGCGTTTATCTGCCTTGCCAGCACGAGATGCTTTAACGTACTCCAGGACGTCATTTCCCATCTTGACCCCGGCAAGATGTGCCACTGGCCCTGATTCCGATGACGCCCGTTCTGAACAGGCTCGGGATTCCATCGCCCATTCGCTGTTGCATGCCGCCGGCCACCGATAGTCTGTGCGCAACAGTTGGGGGCGATCGTCACATCCGGGCGAGGAGGAGACTGCAGATGGTCAGCAGAAAGAAAATGTTGCAGGGGACCGTTGCCGTGCTGATGAGCGTTCTTTTCAGCGTGGTGGGCACGGGCGGCTTCTGCCAGGCTGCGCCCGGTGGGCCCTGGGACGGTGACGGCGGGCATGATGCTGACTACAGCGATATCCCGCGCCTCCGCTGGATGGGCCCCGGAAGTCCCGGCACCTACCGGCAGTATCTCCAGGGCCGGGCGGACGGGCCTGTCTCCGTTTCACGGGGTTACCAGACGCCGGCCGGGGACGGCGGTCGCGGGACGCTGCCGCTGGCCCTGGTGCTGGTGGAGGGCTCGCTGCTCAGCGGCATCCAGGCCAATCTCGACCTCTATGTCGCGGGGCTGGAGAGCCAGGGCTACAGCGTGGAGGTCCACGAGGTCCTCTCCGGCACGGCGGCGGGCCTGAAGTTCTTCATCACCAATCACGCCACCGATCTTGCCGGCTGTGTCTTCGTCGGCGATCTTCCGGCGGCGTGGTACGAGGCGGATATCTGGGACCATGAGGAGTTCCCCTGCGATCTCTACTTCATGGATCTCGACGGGACCTGGCTCGATGCCGACGGGGACGGGCTCTTCGACAGTCACACGGCCGGCGGCGGAGACGTGGGGCCGGAGATCTTTGTCGGCCGCATCGACACCTCGATGATGAGCGGCGACGAGGTGCAGCTGACCAACGAATACCTGGAGAAGAACCTCGACTACCGCAGCGGCGGGATCTACGCCCCCAAGTACGCCCTGAGCTACACCGAGGACGACTGGGCGGCCTTTGCGGATATGCGCACGGACATCCAGTTCGCCTATCCCGACTTCGATGATATCCCGGCACCGGCAACGAACCGGGACGATTACGTGGATAATCGGCTCCCCAGTGCCGAGTACGAGTTCATCCAGCTCTGCTGCCATTCTTCGCCCGATGCGCACTACTTCACCCGGGGCGGGCAGGCCTACAGTTCCGAAATCCAGGCCACGGTGCCCCACGCCATGTTCTACAACCTGTTCTGCTGCAGCACCCTCCGCTTCACGTCGCCCGACTATCTCGGCGGGGCCTACATCTACGATACGGGCCAGACCAGCCTGGCCGTGATCGGCAGCACGAAGACCGGTTCGATGTTGACGTTTTCGGCTTTCTACCAGCCCTTTGGCGCCGGGGAGTGTTTCGGCGAATCGTTCCGCCAGTGGTTCAACTACCTGGCACCGTACAACGATGACGAGATCGCCTGGCACTACGGGATGACCATCGCCGGGGATCCCTTCCTCGCTATGGTGGAATCGGCGATGAGCGTCACACCGACCAGCGGCTTCGAGCCGCTGGGTGAAGGCGGCGGGCCGTTCACGCCGTCGAGCATGGTCTACACCCTGGAGAACCACAGCGACAGCGGTTTCAACTACAGCGTGAGCTGCAACGAGCCATGGCTGACACTTAGCGAGACCACCGGCTACCTCGCGGCCGACGACACCGCCACGATCACCGTTTCCGTCAATGCGGCCGCAGAGACACTGCCCATCGGCCGCTACGAGGACACGATCAGTTTTGTCAACACCACGACCCACAACGGCGACACCACGCGGCCGGCAGCGTTGCAGGTGGGGCTGCCCGCCGTGCAGTACCAATGGACCATGGACAGCGATCCCGGCTGGACTGCCGAGGGCCAGTGGGCCCATGGGACGCCTTCGGGGGGCGGCGGTGAATACGGGAATCCCGATCCCGTTGCAGGATTCAGCGGCAGCCACGTCTGCGGCTACAATCTCGACGGCGACTATCCGGCGGACCTGCCGGAGACGCACCTGACCACGGCGGCCATCGACTGCAGCGACCTGGCCTTCGTCTCGGTGCGCTTCCAGCGCTGGCTCAACGTGGAGACACCGGTCTACGATCATGCCTACCTGCGGGCGAGCAACGACGGCAGCGCCTGGGTCACGGTCTGGGAGAACGGCGATGAAATCACCGACGCGGCCTGGCATGAGGTGTCCTACGACCTCTCCGCCGTGGCGGACGACCAGCCGACGGTCTATCTCCGCTGGACCATGGGGGCCACCGACAGCGGCTGGCAATACTCGGGCTGGAACATCGACGACGTGGCGATCCTCGGTGTCGACACCGGTGTCACGCCGCCCCCGGAAACCGTCAGCACCGGTATCGATTGCCTGCCCGACAGCGGGCAGCTGCCATTCGTGACCCAGATCTCGGTGGGGCTGGCCAATCTGACCGTCGAAAACCGTCGGGCCGCGGCACGGATCGACCTGACCACCGGCGCCGGCGGTTTCTTTGCCAACTGGCGTGCCGGATGGACCAACCTTGGGCCCGCAGAACTGTTCAGTGCGGCGTGGAACCAGAATCTACCGGGTCTGTCGGCCCTGGCGGGGCAGAACAGCTTTGCCATCGTGGCCGAGGACGTGACGCCGGCGCCGTTCAACCAGCCGCCGTACGCCCCATCGGGGGATACGGATACGGATCAGTGCGTGGTCACGGCCACGGCGCCCTGATCGTCCCGGAGATACTTCCGCGCCCAGGTGGCGACCATCGTCCCGACGTAGCGGGCATCGGTCTCATCGGTGAGCAGGTGGTCGGCGCGGTCGAGGGAGATGAAGCTTTTGGGGTGCTGCGCGGCCTGGAAGATCTTCGACGCATTGTCGATTCCCACCACGTTGTCCAGGGGCGAGTGGAAGACGAGCAGGGCCCGGTCGAGCGTGCGGATGGCCTGGCCAAGGCGGCTCTCCTCCAGGTCCTCGAAGAATTCCCTGCGGATACGCAGGGTGCGCCCGCCGAGCTGCAGGGTGGCTTCCCCGGTCCGCTCCGCCTCCTTCCTGGCGCTGACCAGTTTGTCGCCCACATGCCCCGGGTCTGCCGGGGCGGCGATGGTGGCCACGGCCCGGCAGGCGGGGATCTCCAGCGCGGCCTTGAGCACGGCGGCCCCGCCCAGGGAGTGACCGATGAGGACCCGGGGGGCCTGAAGCTCCCCTGCCATGTGCCGGGCTGCCGCCACCAGGTCGCCCACGTTCGATGTGAACGTGGTGTCGCTGAAGTCTCCCTCGCTCTCCCCCAGGCCGGTGAAGTCGAAGCGGAAAACGGCAAAACCTTCGGCGGTGAGGGCGCGGTCGATGTGGTAGACCGCCTTGAGATCCTTGGTGCAGGTGAAACAGTGGGCGAAGAGGGCGTAGGCCTGCGGCTCCCCCTCGTCGGGCAGGTCCAGCTGTGCGCCCAGCGTGTGCCCGAGGCTTCCCGTGAACTTCAGTTTCTTGACCTTCATCCCATGGCCCTCCGGTCGCCGGGCTCTTCAACCGGCCTGCGTTCCGAGTCTCGATGCCGTCATCGATGGTATCACAAGGGGCGGCCTCGGGCGGGCCTGGTGTATACTGGCGCCAAACGAAACAGCCTTGAACACCAACATCGAGGAGCAGGTCATGAAGGTCACGTCATACCGGTCGATGGACGCGATAACCAGGTTGAACCGCCGGGAATTCATGCGCCTGGGCGGTGTGGGGGTCGCCGCCGGCGCCGGCCTGTTGCTGGGGCGGCCGCCGGTCTGGGCCGCAGAGGGCGAAGTGAAGCGCACGCCGCCGCCGCGGGCGAAGACGAACATCGATGAGGTGAGGAAAACGCCGCGTACGGCCCGTTCCCTGCCCGGTGCCTTCCCCGGGAAGGTGGTGGAGGTCCACGATCCGAAATCGATGAAGGACGACGCCCCGGTACCTGAGGTGGTCAACGCCATGTTCGAGCGGGGCATTCGAACGCTCACCGGCAAGGGGCTTCCGGAGAGCTTTCCGCTCTTCTTCGAGCCGTCGGACGTGGTGGGCATCAAGGTCAATCCGGTGGGCCCGGGGCTGATCAGCACGCGGCTCGAAGTGGTGGATGCGGTGGTGGCCTGGCTCAAGGCCGGCGGTGTGAAACCGAAAAACATCATCATCTGGGACCGTTTCGACTACATGCTCACCGATGCCGGCTTCACCGCTGAACGGTACCCCGGCCTGGGCCTCGAGGGGTTGCAGACCATGGACGAGTCCTACGATCCGGAGAAAGGCAACGCCGGCAAGTGGCGGGACCAGAAGGGTGTGCACCTCAGCCGCGGCAACTTCGACGAAAAGGTTTTCTACTGGGCTGACGTTGATGCGCAGAAAGACGAGATGTACCTCAACCAGCACGTGGTCAACGACAAGCACTCCTATTTCGGCAAGCTGGTCACGCAACGGCTGACCAAGATCATCAATATTCCGGTGTTCAAGAACACCGGTGACGGCATCTCCATGGCCACGAAGAACCTCGGCTACGGGGCGATCTGCAATACCGGGCGGCTCCACCGTCCGCTCTTTTTCGACGTCTGCACCGAGGTGCTCGCGTTCCCGGCCATCCGCGACAAGCTGGTGCTCAACATCACCGATGGGCTGCGCGGCCAGTATGACGGCGGCCCGATGCCCAACGCCAAGTTCACCTGGCAGTACGACCGGCTGTTCATGGCCACCGATCCCTTCGCCCTCGACATGGTCTGCCACAACCTGCTCGTGGCCAAGCGCAAGGCGATGAAGGTCAAGGTCAACGAGCATCCCAAGTACACCGAATACCTGCGCTATGGCGAAACGCTGGGTCTTGGCGTCGCCGACCCGGCGAAGGTCAAACATCTCAAGGCGTGATCATGCGCACGATCGATCTCATGGCAGCGGTCCTGCTGGCGGCGCTGCTCGCCGGCGGGACGGCCGCTGCCTTCACGCTGCCGGAGAGCGGTGCCGTGGAGGGCTGGGTTCAGGAGGGGCCCCCTCGCCGGTTCACCGCTGCCGGCCTCTACGGCCACATCAACGGGGGCGCCGAACTGTTCCTCGAACTGGGGTTCGTCGAATTGCTGGTCCAGTCCTATGCCCGGGACGGCCGGGAGATATCGCTCGAGGTCTACCGCATGGAGAGCCCGCTGGCCGCCCTGGCCATCTACCTCTTCAAGTGCGGTGAGGAGACGCCCTGGCCCGAGATCGGCACGCGGAACTCGTCAAGCCGTTTTCAGGCCGCACTGCTCCGCGGCGACTGCTACGTGCTGGTCAACAGCTTCAGCGGTGACCGGGACCTGCGCCCGGCCATGGTCGGCCTGGCCGGGAAACTGCTCGAGGCCATCCCAGCCGCTGACCCCGGTGATCCGTTCGCCGCGCTGTCCGCCGAAGGCCGGGTCGCCGGTTCCGAGCGCCTGGTGCGCGGCGAGTTCTCCCTGCAGTCCCTCTACACCCTCGGGCCGGGTGACGTGCTGCAGCTGGGCGGTGAGACCTTCGGTATCGCCGCGGACTACGTCGTGCAGGACAGTGATAGGCCGGAGACCCGCGTCCGTGTCGTCTACCCCGGTCCGGTCCGGGCGTCAGCGGCGTTCGATACGCTGAAGGCGGCGCTCGATCCGGAACTGCACGCGTTGGAGACGTCGAAAACGCGCCTTCTCTTTCGTGACTTCGCCGGGCGTTTCGGCCTGGTCATGCTGGAAGGGGATGTGGTGGAGGTGCGGGTGAATCTCGCCACCAGGCCAGGCGATCATGACTAGCGGTCGTTGCGGTTCGAGTTGCCCAGCCAGGAATCGTAGTCGTAACCGCTGGCCCAGGTCCCCGGGCGGCCGTAGGGCCCGGCTGCGGTGGAGAACTCGAAGCGCCCGCCGGCGAATTCGTAGTAGCGCCGGACCTCGCCGTGCGGCCCGATCTCGGTTTCGATGCCGGCCGTCAATTCCTGGCCCAGCCCGGCGTAGGGGTTGAGGAAGAGCTGCTCCATCTCCTGCAGTTCGGCCTGGATCTTCACGTCGGTGACGAAACGTTCGTAGCGGTCGTCGAGTTTCAGCCAGGGCACCGGCGGTCGGAAGAGGGTGGGCAGAAAGAGCGACGGCTCGTTCTCCCGGGGCGCCAGGGAGGGTGTGACCAGGGGCGCGAAGAGCACGCGCTTCTCATACTCGCCGGACGCAGACGGTGCGCTCTCCGGCGCCTGGGCCGACACTGCCGGTGAAGCCAGCGCAGCCAGTGCCAGGACGATCAAAGAGGCCGTCAGTTTTCTGCTCATGGTGTCACCCTTGCAGCCGGAACCCACCGTGAGGTTCCCCTCCTGAAAATATAGACCGAAAACCGGGGGCGTGCAAATGAGCGTTCGATTAATGCTCAGTCGCCGAAGTCGAGCTGTGGATCGGACCAGAAACGCGCCACCAGTTCCGCCCAGTTGCCCCGGACCATTTCCCGGGGCGAGAGGTCGTACCAGTGGGCAGGGAACAGATCGGCGTAGCGTGAGGATGCGAAGCGACGGCCCAGCAGCAGGATCACGCCTCGGTCCTCGGCGGTGCGGATCAGTCGGCCGGCAGCCTGGACGGCGCGGTTCATTCCGGGATAGAGATAGGCAAACTCGAAGCCCGTACCGTCCGTCTCTTCGAAGTGCCGTTTGATCAGCTCGCGCTCGAAGCAGACCAGCGGCAGGCCGGGTCCCACCACGATCACCCCTGATGCCATCTCGCCCGGGTAGTCAACGCCTTCGGCCAGCACGCCGCCCTGCACCGCCAGGACGAGGTGGGGGCCTCCGTTGCCGGAGAGCGTTTCGAGGATCTCGGCCCGTTGGCGGTTGCTCATCTCCCTGGCCTGGCGGATTACGTGGCAGCCCGGAACGTCGAGATGCCGGGCCACCTGGTCGAGGAAGGCGAAGCTGGGGAAGAAGACGAGGTGATTGGCCCGTTTCAGGCTCACTGCCCGGCTTATGATCGCGGCAATGGGACCGTAGTTCTTCGGCCGGTCGCGCCAGGTGGTTGAGACCGTGGGCACCACCAGGGCCAGCCGGTTCTCCGCGGGGAAGGGCGAGGGGAATGCGGCCAGGTCGGTCTTCGTTTTGCGGAAACCGAGCACCCGGCGGTAGTAGGGCATCGGCTGCAGCGTGGCCGACATCGCCGCCGTGCCGGCGAAGCTGCGGATGCGCCGGCCCAGTTGCCGTCCGGGGTCGAGGCAGAGGATTTTCAGTTCCTCGCTGCCATCCCCCCGTCGGCGGTGGAGCTGCACGAATTCCTCGCCCCCGATCAGGGCGGCATTGACGAAACGGCCGATGTCATTGCTGAACTGCATCACCGGGTCGTCGGGTGCGATACCGCCGCGACCCTGGCCGTCCAGCAGGTAGAGCACCATCGCCTGGTCGAGGCGTTCGCGCAGCGCGGCGAAGGGGGTCGGATCGAAGCAGACCAGCGTTTCGTGCGGGCCGTTGCCGGCTTCCCCGTCGGCGGTGCGGCCCACATCCTCCAGCAGTGCCTCCAGTTCGGCAAACAGCCCCTCCAGCCGGCGGTGCGACGACCCGCGGCCCGTGGCGAGGAAGGGGAAGAGCGCTTTCAGTTCGCTCCGTTTCAGTGACGGGGAATAGTAATCACGCCCCCGCTCGAGCAGATTGTGCGCCTCGTCGATGACCAGCAGCGTGTCACGATTTGCTCCTTCGCCGAAACGCTGCAGCGCCACCGAGGGATCGAAGACATAGTTATAGTCGCAGACCACCGCGTCCACCATGGAGCTCAGGTCAAGGGACATCTCGAAGGGGCAGAGGCCGGCATCGGCCGACAGTTCGTAGACCCGGTCGGGGTGCACCAGCGGCCGGTCGAGCAGACGGTCGTGGATCCCGCTTTCAGCAGCCCGCTGAGGGTAGTCGCGGATGTGGGGGCAGACCTCCTCGTGGCAGATCCGCGGGTTGCAGAGGCACATCGCGTCTTTGGCGCGCAGCACCAGGGTACGCAGGGGGATGCCCGAGGCACCGGCCACTGCTTCGAGCGTATCGCCGGCCAGTTTCTGCTGGGTCGTCTTGGCGGTGATGAAAAAGAGGGTCAGCTGATTGGCCAGTGCGTGGTTCAGGGCGGCCCAGACGGCTGCCGCGGTCTTCCCCGTACCCGCCGGTGCCGCGGCAAGAATATCGTGTCCTTTCTCCCAGGCCGTGACCATGGCCGCGGCCAGTTCATCCTGGCCCGACCTCATCTCGGGGAAGGGGAAGACCAGTTTCCCGGCCCAGCCCGTGCGTTCCGCCTGCCGCTGCCGCTCTCGTTCCAGGCGGGTGAGCAGTTCATCCAGGAGGCGGGCGAGGGTGCTCCGGGCTTCGTCGGCATTCACGGCCACCGGCAGCTCGAGTGTGGCCTCGTCGGCGAGATTGTAGAGGATCAGCACGCCACGCACGGCTTCGTTCTTGTTGGCCAGCAGGGCGCAGTAGAGTTCCAGCTGCAGCAGGTGGTCGGCCCTCGGGCGAAGGTCGTCGATGGTGAAACGTGCCGGGGGCAGGGTCACCGATTTGATCTCTTCCACCACCAGTGTGCCGTCCGGATCGCGGTGCAGGGCGTCCGCCCGGCCCTGGACGGTGACCGTCCACCCGGAGATGGAAAACTCCCGGCGAACGTGGACTTCGCTCTCGTAGCCCGTGATACGCGCCGCTCGGGTGCGCTGCACTTCCTGGTGCGCCCGGGTGCCCATGGCCATGCGGTCCGGCAGCGTGCGGCCGCCCGCGCCGCGGGCGCGGAGCAGCGGGTCGCCGAGCACCAGGTCGCCCACGCTGACCTCGAGGGTGCGGGCGTCGCTGTCCAGTCGCTGGGTCATCGTGCCGTCTCCATCGCCGGCGTGCGCTGTGGCGCAAGTCGCGGCCAGCAGGTATACTCCGGGAGCTTGGTCCGGGGGATTCTATCTCGGCCCGGGGACGGGCGCAAAACGGCGAGGAGCGGCATGGTGCGAGCGGACGCGAAGATCAAGCTGGCTGTCTTCGACATGGACGGCACGCTCACCGACTGCGTGAGCAGCTGGCAGTATTACCATGAACGGCTGGGTATCTGGGACGGCGAGGCATCGGTACACCAGGAAGAATTCCGCCGTGGCGAGATCAGCTACGAGGAGTTCGCCCGCCGGGATGCCGGTCACTGGGAGGGCCTGCCCCTGGCCCGACTCGAGGAGATCACCGCCGAGGTCAACTTCCACGGCGGTGTGCCCGAGTGCCTGGCGCGAATGACAGGTGACCTCGGCATCCGCACCGCGGTGATCTCGTCGGGCCTCACCGTGATGACCGACCGGGCTCGTTTCGAACTCGGTGTGGACCAGGTCTTTGCCAACCGACTGGTGGTGCAGGACGGCGTGATCACCGGCCGGGTGGACGTGGTGGTGCCCATCGGCGGCAAGGGCCGGGTGCTGCAGCTGCTGCAGGAGCGATTCCGCATCAAACCCGAAGAGACCCTGGCCGTGGGGGACAGTCGCGACGACCTCGACCTCTTTGCCCGTGCGGCACTGAGGGCGGCGGTGAACCCGCGGAGTGACGAACTGGCACGGCAGGCCGACCTGGTCTGCGCTTCGGATGATTTCCCGGCACTTCTCGACCTCGTGCAGGGCGACGGCCGCCCCGAGACCTCTGCGAACGGATTGCAGAATTAAATGTTGCCTCGGTCGGGGTGTAAAACTTCTTGACGCCGGCAGGTGAAATACCTATTCTGTCCCACCATTGAGATCAAGAGGACAACTGGAGACGATGAGCGCTGCAAAGAAAAACGAACCTGCGTTCGGAGAGGCGAGAAAGAACGGGAAATGTTCGCGCTACTCCGGATTCTTCAAACTCGATGTCACGGACCGGCTCGATGCCCTGGACAAGTGGACGGCCCTCACGGCCAAGGAAAAGTGGATGCTCAAGCAGGAGACCCTCACTCCTGAGCTGGCAGACCTGATGGTGGAGAACGCGGTGGGCGTTTTCGGCCTCCCGCTCGGCGTGGCGGTGAACTTCCAGGTCAATGACAAGGACTATATCGTCCCCATGGCCATCGAGGAGACCTCGGTCATCGCCGCGGCAAGCAATGCCGCGCGCCTGATCCGGGATTACGGCAAGCTTACGGCCGAGGCCAGCGATCCGGTGATGATCAGCCAGATCCAGGTAGTGGACGTTCCCGATCCGGAGGCGGCCAGGACGGCGATTCTGGACAAGAAGGATGAGCTGCTCTCGCTGGCCAACAGCAATGACCCGGTGCTGGTGGAACTCAACGGCGGCGCCCGCGACATCGAGGTGCGCATCGTCGACTCGCTCAGCGGCCCGATGGTCATCGCCCACCTGCTGGTGGACACCCGTGACGCCATGGGGGCCAACGTGGTCAATACCATGGCCGAGACCCTGGAGCCGATCATCGCCGAGCTGGCCGGCGGCGAGGCGATCTGCCGCATCGTCTCCAACCTCTCCGACCGCCGCATGGCCCGTGCGCGGATGACGCTCAGCGTCGAGGCCCTGGCCCGCGGCAACTACAGTGGTGAGGAGGCGGCCGAGCGGATCGTCAGGGCCTACCACTTCGCCGAAGCCGATCCCTATCGCGCGGCCACGCACAACAAGGGCGTGATGAACGGCATCGACGGCATCCTCATCGCCACCGGCAACGACTGGCGGGCAGTGGAGGCCGGGGTACATGCCTATGCCGCGCGCAGCGGCACCTACAAGCCGGTGAGCACCTATCATCTCGACGGCAAGGGCAAACTGATCGGCGAACTGGAGATCCCGATGTCCGTGGGCATCATCGGCGGGGTCACCGGCATCCACCCCGGGGTGGAAATCCTGCTCAAGATCCTCAACGTCTCCTCCTCCCGCGAACTGGCCCAGCTGGCGGCCAGCGCCGGCCTGCTGCAGAATTTCGCCGCCCTCTGGTCCCTGGCCACCGAGGGAATCCAGAAGGGGCACATGACCCTCCACGCCCGCAACGTGGCCGTCTTTGCCGGTGCCTTCGGTGAGATGGCGATCAAGGTGGCCAAGGAGATGGAGAAGGAGGGTCTCGTCCGCTACGACCGCGCCAAGCAGATCCTGCGAAAGTTCCTGGTCCGCGAATCCGACGAGAAGGGCACCCCGCCCCCGGATGATCTCCCCGAAGAATAAACAGTCCCTAAACCAGTGACAGCCTGAATGAGTGACAGGAACTGTTTAATCTAACATTCTCTTCATCATTCCATGAAAGCAATTTTATGATTTAGAGGATGCAGGCGATGTGCGTTCAATGAGTTCCTGTCACTCATTGGATGGCGAGGCGTTACTCCACCAGCCAGAGGGTGAGCTGGGGGAAGTAGGTGATAAGGATCAGGCCGATCAGCGAGATGACGAGGAAGGGCAGAGCGGCGAGATAGAGCCGCACGATCGGCTTCTTGAAGCGGAAGCTGGAGATGAAGAGGTTCAGCCCCACCGGGGGGGTGGAGTAGCCGATTTCGAGGTTGGTGAGGAAGATCACCCCCAGGTGCACGGGGTGGACGCCGTACTCCAGGGCGATGGGCGCGATCAGGGGCACCACCACCACCAGGGCGGAGAAGATGTCGAGCATGCAGCCGACGATGAGCAGGAAGATGTTGAGCACGAGCAGGAACATGATCTTGCCCGAGACGTGGGACTGCATCGTCTCCAGGATCTGGAACGGCACCTCAGCGTCGATGAGGTAGTTGGTGTAGGCCAGCGCGGCGCCGAGGATGATGAGGATGCCCCCCACCAGCACCATGCACTCGCGGATGATCCGCGGCAGGTCGCGGAGTTTCACGTCCCGGTAGAGCAGAAGTTCGACCACGAGGACGAGAAAGGCGGTCAGCGCCGCCGCCTCGCTCACCGCCAGCCAGCCGCCGAAGATGCTGCCCAGCACGATCACCGGCAGCGGCAGTTCCCACTTGGCCTCCCAGATCGCCGCCCCGGCCTCCTTCCAGGAGAAGGGGGTCCGCTCGGTGCGCCCCCGGGCGCCGGCGAACACGCCGTAGACGCCCATCAGCCCCACCATGAGGATGCCGGGGAGCAGGCCGCCGCGGAACATGTCGTCGACACTCTCCTGGGCCACGATGGCGAAGAGGATCAGCGGGATGCTCGGCGGGAAAAGCAGGCCGCGGCTCCCTGATGTCGTGATCAGGCCGAGGGAGAACCGTTCGCCGTAGCGTTCGGAGATCAGTGCCGGGTAGAGCAGGCCGCCCAGGGCAATGATCGTCACGCCCGAAGCGCCGGTGAGCGCGGTGAAGGCGGCGCAGGTGATCAGGGCCACCAGGGCCAGCCCGCCGGGCATCCAGCCCATCAGCGCCCGCGAGACCCGCAGCAGCCGCTGGGGGCTGCCGCTCTCCGCCATGAGGTAGCCGGCAAAGGCGAAGAGCGGGATGCTGATCAGGATCGGCGTGTCGGCCAGACCGTACATCTCGATGAAGAACAGCGAAGAGTCGAGTTCGACCATGCCGTAGGAGGCGAGGGCGCTGGTGGCGATGACCACGAAAAGCGGAACGCCGGCAACGGCGAGGAGCAGCACCACGATGCCGAGGACGATGGTCATGCCCCGTCCTCCGGCCCCGGTGTCTCGGCGGCTTCATGGCGCCAGGCCTGCCGTGCGCAATCGACGGCCACCAGGAAGAAGCGGATGGTGATGAGGACAAAGGCCGCGGGGAGGATCAGCTGCACGATCCAGCCCGGGATGGAGAGAAATGCCTCGCCGCCGAACTGGAATTCGTCGCGGACGAACTTGTA
>Ga0180430_10001177_pt1 | contig 26355 bp, 20 predicted proteins | sample SS_ome_9_FD_132999 | JGI IMG/M metagenome (GOLD analysis project Ga0180430, IMG submission 132999) | Hypersaline lake sediment archaeal communities from the Salton Sea, California, USA - SS_1_S_2 metaG | ecosystem: Environmental > Aquatic > Non-marine Saline and Alkaline > Hypersaline >... | reverse complement strand
CACCGGTTCTTGAACCGGTGTGCCTCAGGCACAGGAAGTATACACAGAGACGCAGTACCAGCGCCTCCTACCGCTGCGCGGCACCGGTTTGAAAACCGGTGCTACCCGCTGACCGCTGACCACAGTACTGACGATCTCAAGTCCCTGCTGAATTTCGTTGCAGGACAGCTGCCGTAGAGTTCCGAATGCCGACACTCGAACACCGGGTAACACCGGTTCTTGAACCGGTGTGCCTCAGGCACAGGAAGTATACACAGAGACGCAGTACCAGCGCCTCCTACCGCTGCGCGGCACCGGTTTGAAAACCGGTGCTACCCGTTTAGTGATTGAGGTCACACAGTTCGTGAAACGCGAACAGAACTGAGTGATTGAGGTCACACAGTTCGTGAAACGCGAACAAAACTCAAAGGATTGAATCGAAGGCGGACGGGCACAACCCGCCGCCTTTTTTGTTGGAGTGAAACATGGCAATCGAACGCGAAGTCAACGTCGTCGTCAATCTTCAGCCGGGTGACCTGTCAGGGTTATCGAAGGTTAAGGAACAGGCGAAGGAAACCGCGAAAGCCTACGCCGACGCAATGGCGGCTGCGCTGAGTTCGTCATCGGAGACCACGAAGGCGTCCGAAGCTCTGGCAGAGTCGATCGGGTCTGGTTCCGCTGCTATGCGGACGATGACCGCCGACGCCAAGAAACTCGGGTCACAGTTGTCTGGTCTCACGGGGGTCATGCAGGGGGCGTCTGAATCCCAAATGATGTTCATCGAGGCACTGTCGGACTTCACGGGTGTGTCCGGCGGGGTCACGTCATTCATGGAACGTCTGGAAAGCCTGGACGAGAAAGTCTCCAGCCTTGCAGACAAGGCGAAAACGAAAGCTGCGGAACGAGCAGACGCCGAAGTTGCCGCGACAAATAAAGTGATCGCGGCAAAGAACCGGGAGAAGGATGCCTTCCTGTCAGCGGCGTCAATCCAGGAGGATGCCGTTCAAGCTCTTATCGAAGCCGAAGAACTGGTCGCACGCGGCACCGTGATGACAGTCGAGGAGTTCGAGAAGTGGAAGGCTTCCATGACGGGCCTATTGAATCAGGCAACGTCACTCGAACAGGTCGTCGCGATCATGAACGAGATCGCCACACAGGGTGCGGCGACGGCGTCGGTGTACGGCGACATAGACGGACTGGATCTTTCTCAATTCACGAACTCAGTCGCAACAGCCCGCGCGGAAGTCGTGGGTACAGATGTCAACGACGCATATCTCTCATATGAGTTCCCAAACCCAATCGATGTTGGGAGAGGTTTCCCTGGTGTATTCCATCTGCACTTCGACACCTTCAACAACGCGCAAGGAACTCAGGATCCCGGCCGGGCTGAACGTGAGCCAAATGCCAACCATCTTGAAGTGAACTACAACAGTAACAGTGACGCATCTGGCTGGCTTACCACCCAGACGTTGCCGTTTGACATTAACGACGGCAATTGGCGGTCCGTCGGTTTCCAACTGACCCCGACGGCCCAGGGAGCGATGTTGAATCTGTCTGTTACTGAAGGCGGTACGACACATGAGGTGGTAGCCAATCTTCTGATTCCAGACTTCGATTTTGACATTGATTATCGCGCAGCTTTGTGGGCTGACTATGGAGCCGCGATTTCGCTGCATGACATAGACAATATCGTCATTGAAGCAGTCAATGACTTGCCTGAAGCCACAGTGACCGGCCTGAACGACACCGAGATTTCAGATGGGGACAACAGTGCATCCGCCGCCGATGGCACCAACTTCGGCACCATTCTGAAGGGAGACACTCCCATCACGCAGACCTTTACGGTCACCAACGACGGAGGGTCTTCACTGACACTCGGCTCTGTCAGCCTGCCAACCGGTTTCACCCTCACGGAAGGTCTCGACAGTACAATTGCGGCCGGGCAAAGTGACACGTTCACGGTCCGTCTGGATGCGGACGTTGTGGGTACGAAGAGCGGACACCTCACGTTCACCACCAATGACTCTGATGAGAACCCATACAACTTCCGTATCCTCGGCAAGGTGCAGGAACCAATCCCTGCGGAGATCATCGTACGAGGGTTCAACAACGTCGTCATTGAAGACGGTGACAACAAAGTCACAGCCGCCGATGGCACCAACTTCGGTTCTGTTCTGGAAGACGGGACTCCGAAGATTCAGACGTTCACCGTCATCAACCTGGGCGACCTGCCGCTGACGCTCGGAAGTGTCAGCGTACCGACTGGATTCACTCTGCTGGATGACCTTTCCGGCCCACTGAACTACGGCGAAAGTGATACGTTTACGATTCAGCTGGATGTGGACATCGTGGGGACGAAAAGCGGCCACATCAGCTTCAGCAACAACGATGCAGATGAAAGTCCGTTCAACTTCCGCATCACAGGTAAAGTCATCGACGTGGTGCATCCGGAAATCCGCGTCAACGGACTGAACGGAGTCGAAATTCTGGACGGCGACAACAAATCCACAGCTGCCGACGGCACCAACTTCGGTTCGGTCGCTCAGGGAAGCACACCTGTGACTCGCACCTTCACCGTGACGAACGATGGTGTCGATCCATTGTCACTGGGTGTGATCACCATCCCGAATGGGTTCACACTGTTGGAAGGTCTGCCGAGCACACTGGGTGTCGGCCAAAGCGACACCTTCACCGTGCAGCTGGACACCACGACCACCGGAACCAAGAGCGGTCACCTCAGCTTCAACACCAACGATGCCGACGAAAGACGATTCAACTTCCGAATCCTCGGTAAGGTGCTGTAGCGAGGACTGGTTGCACAGTCGCACCCGGAGCAGCGTATTTGGCAGCGCCTCAGGAAAACACCAGCGACGTCGGTACCTCACAAGTTGCAGGCGCAACTGGGCCAAACAGCCGCATCGCCTTTTACCGGGCACACGTCAATCTGCAAAAACGAGATGAACTTCCTAAGACGTGGAATCAATTTGACGCACTGATGACGGCCAAAGAATGGCAAGCCAGATGAGGGCGTTGATTCGCAGTGACTTCGAATGTCGGGGGAATAGACGTGCTCGATCGTCCAGCCTGGTGGAATTCGCCATTGACGAGCTGGCAAAATGGAATTGCCGTTTGAAATACAGTATCGTGGCAGCTCTCTGGACCCTGGCCACTGCAAGGAGGCTGGGGTTGTTTTCTGCTGAACCCGCTGTATTTGCTGCTCAACATGACCGCTATCAAAAAACTGCTCGTCGCAAATCGTTCCGAAATCGCCATTCGAGTGTTTCGGAGCGCCACGGAACTCGGCATTCGCACAGTCGCGATCTACACGCACGAAGATCGTTATGCGCTGCATCGATTCAAGGCGGATGATGCCTGGAAGATTGGAACTCAGGGGGAACCTCTTCGCGCCTATCTGGACATTGAGGCAATTGTTCAACTGGCGAAAGAAGTCGGAGTGGACGCGATTCATCCGGGCTACGGATTTCTTTCCGAACGACCGGACTTCGCCCGAGCCTGTGGAGAAGCCGGAATCAAATTCGTTGGACCATCTGTGGCCAGCCTGGAAGCTCTGGGGGACAAAACATCCGCTCGCGCCATCGCCATCAAGACGGGTGTTCCCATTCTGGAAGGCACCAAAGGAGCCATTGAAGATGTCGAGGAAGCGCACGCGAAAGCGGTCGAAGTTGGCTTTCCGATCATGATTAAGGCCTCAATGGGAGGCGGTGGACGCGGGATGCGAGTCGTTCGCACTGAAGAAGAATTCGACCAGGCATTTCAAAGCGCCCGCAATGAAGCTCAGTCGGCATTCGGCTGCCCTGACGTGTTCATTGAAAAGTTCATCGCACGAGCCAAGCATATTGAAGTGCAGTTGCTGGGCGATGAACACGGCAACCTGATTCATCTGTATGAACGAGACTGTTCCGTCCAGCGTCGCCATCAGAAAGTCGTGGAACTTGCCCCGGCTCCTGATCTGCCCGAAACGCTTCGGCAGGAAATTCTGGACGCTGCCGTCAAGATCGGCAAGAAAGCCAATTATTCGTGCGCGGGGACCGTTGAGTTTCTCGTTGATGCCGATGCCGACAAGTTCTACTTCATCGAAGTTAATCCACGAATTCAGGTCGAGCACACGGTGACAGAAGAAGTCACCGGACTGGATATCGTCAAGTCACAGCTGCTGGTGTGTCAGGGCAAAAAACTGTCCGATCCGGAAATTGACTTGCCATCGCAGGACAGCGTTCAGGTCAATGGCGCCGCGCTGCAGTGCCGCGTCACAACCGAAGATCCGGCAAACAACTTCATGCCGGACTACGGCCGAGTCACTCATTATCGTTCGGCGAGTGGGCTGGGAATCCGTCTGGATGCGGGAAGTGCTTTTTCCGGAGCCGTCGTCAATCCGTTTTATGACTCACTCCTGACGAAGGTGACAGCGCGCGGAAGGAACTTCAGAGATTCCGTCGCACGCATGGATCGAGCGTTACGCGAGTTCCGAATCCGTGGTGTCAAATCGAACATTCCTTTCCTGCTGAAGGTGCTGGAACACGAAACGTTCATCAGTGGAGATTGCTTCACACGGTTTATTGACGAAACTCCCGATCTGTTCAATTTTGATCCTCGCAGCGGGATCGCTGACAGACTCCTGAGTTACCTAGGCGATGTGATCGTCAACGGCAATGAACTCGTGAAGGACCGTCCGGTTGCCGTTCGACGCGATCCGGCTCCTCTGCCATCTGTCGACCGCAAGTCCGCCATTCCTGCGGGGACACGCGACAAGCTGAAAGAACTGGGGCCTGAGAAATTCGCGCAGTGGGTTCGTGAGCAGGACCGACTGATGCTCACCGACACCACGTTCCGTGACGCTCACCAGTCACTGCTGGCAACGCGAATGCGAACGTACGACCTGCTGCAGGTGTGCGACGTGTACGCTCGCAACTGCAGCAGCCTGTTCAGTCTGGAGATGTGGGGCGGAGCAACCTTTGACACCACGATGCGGTTTCTCAAGGAATGCCCGTGGCAGCGACTGGCCGATATTCGCGAACGCGTCCCCAACATTCTGACACAGATGCTTCTGCGAGCCTCCAACGCGGTGGGGTACACCAACTACCCGGACAATATCGTCACATCATTTGTGAAGGAAGCGGCCGATGTGGGCATGGATGTCTTTCGAGTGTTTGATGCACTCAACTGGGTTCCCAACATGAAAGTCGCCATGGATGCCGTACTCGAAAGCGGCATGATTTGCGAAGCGTCCATCTGCTACAGCGGCGACATCGCCAACCCCGGACGGACCAAGTATAACCTGAAATACTATGTGGAACTGGCCAAAGAGCTGGAAAGCATGGGGGCTCACATTCTGGCCATCAAGGACATGGCCGGACTGTGCAAGCCGGAAGCCGCGTCGACTCTCATTCGAACCTTGCGTGAAGAGATCGGTATCCCGATTCATTTTCACACACATGACACTGCCGGGATTCAGGCGGCCGCCATTCTGGATGGCAGCCGAGTGGGGCTGGACATTGCCGATGTAGCGATGGCTCCGATGTCTGGCGGGACATCTCAGCCGAACCTCAACACTGTGGCAGAAATGCTGCGGTTCGGGGATCGGGATACTCAACTGGATTCCGAACATCTGGACGCCGTTGCGGAATACTGGCGAGCTACCAGGGAATTCTACACGCCGTTTGAAAGCCAGGTTCTTCCCGCTACGGCAGATCTCTATCACCACGAAATGCCAGGCGGACAGTACACGAATCTGTTCCAGCAGGCACGAGCACTCGGCCTGGCCGATCGCTGGGCAGAAGTCTGTCGAGTCTACGCGGGAGTCAATCAGTTGTTTGGCGACATCGTCAAAGTGACGCCGACCAGCAAGGCCGTTGGCGACATGGCGTTGTTCATGGTGGCGAACGAGCTGACGAATGAAGACGTTCTGCGAGGTGATCGAGACATCGCTTTTCCTGCGAGTGTGATTGACCTGATTGGTGGCGGAATGGGCCAGCCGCCCGGCGGGTTTCCTCAGGAGGTCAAGGATCGCGTTCTGTTGGGCAAAGAAGAATTCCAGGGGCGTCCGGGGGAATCTCTGCCGCCTGCCGACTTCGGTGCGGCGACGGAGAAAGTGGCGACTCTGCTCGGTCGAGAGCCTAGGTCGCGCGAAGTTGTCAGTTGGTTGCTGTATGAACGCGTCTTCGAAGACTTCGTGAAACACCAGCATGAGTACGGTGATGTGGGAATCCTGCCGACTCCGAATTTCTTCTATGGCCTGGAGCCAGGCGAAGAGATCGCGGTCGACATTCGTCCGGGGCGCACGCTGGTGATTCGTTTTCTGACGGTTGGCAATGCTCATGCGGATGGCACACGCACCGTGTTCTACGAACTCAACGGCCAGCCCCGCGAAGTCACCGTTGCCGATCGCAGTCTGGAATCCGATTCTCCCAAAGCAGTCCAGGCAGATCCGGCGAATCCGGGACACGTGGGAGCCAGTATGCCAGGTATGGTGGTGACTGTGGCTGTGCAGCCCGGCGACAGCATCAAGCAGGGCCAGAAGCTGTTGTCGCTGGAGGCGATGAAGATGGAAACCGTTATCAACGCAGAAGTAACGGGGACGGTCAGCGAGGTCTTTGTTAAAGCCGGAAGCAGTGTTGAGACAGGTGATTTGCTGGTGTCAATCAATACCTGATGGATAACGCGAGCCATCTGGAACGCCGTCGTCGCGCTTGGACTTCTCATCGCAGTTCAACCGGCCCTCGGCCAGTTGCCTACAGCCAGCATTACCAGAAACCAAAGCCTGCTTGGCGTCAACCGCCGCGGCAATCCGAACCTGGCAAGATACGGAACGCGTCGTGGAACCGGAAAAGTGCTGATCTATCAATCACCAGCGCTGACTTCGATCCTGTTGTGTGGCCAGGGAAACGTGCGAAATGCGTCGAGGATGCCCCAGGTCTACTGGAACACAGGAACCCCGATTCGACTTCCGAATGGAAGGCAGGTTCCCTCTCAGGATGATCTGGTGACCATCACAGCAGATCCCTTCTCAAATCGAGCCTACAACACGACATTCGCGTCAATCTTCCGTTGATTTGTCCAGAAACCACGTGCCCTGGTGTTGAAACTGAAATAACAAGCGGCTGCGGTGTTTCACTGCAGCCGCTTTTTTTTTGTCTTCCTAAGCTGGCGGTTAGATGATGCGACGGGGATTCACTCTTATCGAATTGCTCGTGGTGGTGGCCATCATAGGCATCCTTGCTTCACTTTTCCTGCCGGCAGTCCAACAGGCACGAGCCGCGGCTCGGCGTATTCAGTGTTCGAACAATCTCCGACAAATCGGTTTGGCGGTCCACAACTATGTCGACGTGCATGGCGTAATGCCCCCGGGGGCTTTTGTTGTAGGGCCCTCATTCGGAGTGGCCAGCGGCTGGGGATGGGGAGCAATGATCCTGCCATACTTGGATCAGGCGGCGCTGTATGGAGAGATCGATTTCAGCCTGAATACTGCAGTGGGCAGCAATATCGACGCGATCGCGCACTCATTCAGTACCTGGAGATGTCCTTCTGATACCGGTCCCATGAGTCTCGACATCGTCACAGCGCCGTCAGAATCCTTCAACGTGGCGCACGGCAACTACGCTGCAAACGCCGGGATGATGAGCGATTTATCGTCCGTGGGATTCAGTGATGTTGTCGATGGGCTGTCCAACACTTTGATGGTCTCAGAACGTGCGTGGTTTGAGGACTCTGGCACAGTCTTCACATCGTCATGGATTGGTTTCGTGACCACCTCGACTCACAATGTCTTTGATTCAATCCCTTACATCGAAATGACCGCAGACCAGCCGGTGAATGCGATCATAGGCGGTACCAAGTGCTTTTCCAGCCGTCACAGCGGTGGAATCCAGGTGGCACTTGGCGATGCTTCAGTACACTTTGTCAGTGAACGGATTGACGCCGAAGTCTACCAGCAGATGGGCACGATTCAGGGCGGAGAGCCAGGAGGAGAGTTTTGACATCCGCACGAGTCAGGATGGCCGTGGCTGCGTCGACCGTTGTCATTGCTGTCGCCTACCGCTTTGGCCCTGCGGACCAAACGGATGAGCTATTGGAGTCGATTCCAGAGGAATCGATTCCCGACATGCACGACGCCCAGATCGTTGCCGAGTGGATGCCCGGTCGGCCATCCTTTGACGCAGTTGAGTTTCTGTCCAATGGTGGAACGTACGTCAGTACAGAAGCCGAACCGGATCTCGACCAGACACTGCTGCTGCCGCTGCTGCGTGTCCTGAAGGACGATTGTGGAACAGAGCCTTTGGTCCTGCTGGACAATCCGGAGCGAGCATTTGCGTTGATCGTCGACGTGCAGTCCGCTGAAATTGACAGATCCAGGATCATTGACGCGATTGAGCGAGCGAACGAAGACTATCTCGGAGTGATTCTGGACAAATGGGGACGCAAGTGGCTTTCGATCGATCTGCTCGACCTGCAAAGAGCCACGTTGCTCAAAGAATCAGGGCGACTTGAACAGCTTCGCGAATCGGTCTCTGCAGAGCATTCGCTGGTACGTTCCGGGGGTACCGACTGATTCGTTGTCGAGCTTCGAAGCTATTCTTCCTGTTCCATGCAGCGACGTTCTTCTTCGACCAGTTGCTGCAGGTGATGAGGAATCTCGTAGCCTTCGGCCTGCTGCATCTGTTCGGCATCAACGGCCTCGCACAATGAGTCGAGCTGAATCGCCGCACATCGCTGGTCGACACGAATCAGTTCTCTGATCCCTCGAGTATTCTGACTCAGCTGGTCCGGCAGCATGGCCGAACACGTGACCGGGAACAGGTTGAAGAATTCCATTTCCGGCCGCTGAAGTGTCGTCTTCAATTCGTGGTGATAAAACAGGGCACACAACAGATCATCGGGGAAGTTCCAGGTGTGAGCGACACACGCACCGGCTTTGGCGTGATCCCAGCCAAATACTTCATGTTCCCAGTCGCAGATATCGCGTCCTTCACGAGCATCGGTTTCCATGTATGAAATGTACGCAGAGTCAAACCGATTCGTCAAAACGGGCAGCATGAAGTCCTGGAGCAGACCACCCATAAAGCTCAGACCAGAATCGAGTTTCAGCGATCGAGCAATCGAACGACCGAACAGTCCGCGCTGCAGCGACGTGTTCCAGAAGTGTCGAGGATTGAGCAGCCGGGATTCCTGAGCCCGCGATGCCGCTTTCACGCCGGCCGTCATCAGGTAGTTTCGAGCCGTCTTGATTCCGAGATGAGACAGCGCGTGCGAGACACTGCCGATGGGTTGGGATAATCCGTTCGCTGCAGAGTTAACATACTTGAGAAGTTCGACCGTCAGCCCCGGGTCGCGTTCAATGATCTGAGCCAGTTTGGGAAACTCAAAATCAGGGTTGGACGATTCGTCGACGAATTCGGTTACGGCCTGCGGGAGAGCGGGAATCTCGACATCGTCGGGAAGTTCCTGTTTCTCAATCGATTCAAGCGCCGCCGTCCTCAGTTCGCTCCATTTCAACGGAGCGTCCGCCTCAACAGCAGGTTCCTGCACTTCTGTAGCCGACATCGTGTGGGTACTCCATCCTGACAGCTCGGGCAATATCCCAGGACGAGTGCCAGTTGAGGTTTGCACGGACAACGAGGTGACTGCTTCGGATTCACGAAGATATTCAGCCACACCTCCATCGAGCTTATGTCGTAATACTTGCCGGACGTCATGTGCGGCTGAAACGGTACAAAGAACCTGCAGACAAATGTAGCAAAACTGACAGTCGTAGGATTTGTGCAGAGACTCTGCCCCTGACAACGCAGCTCTTATTTGCCACGTTTCTTCTTCCGCCGACCATGTACTGCATCGACTTCCTCAGACTGGTTCCACCGATAAAGAATCAATCCGAGGATGATTCCAGTCGCGGCTGCCGACAGAACACTCGATGGACTCTCAGCAAATGTAGAGTTGTCTGTGGCCGCCTGAGTGGTCAGCACCAGCCCAATCACGCTGATAGCCAGACCAACTGCATCTGAAAAGATCTCGCGAATGTTGAAGCTGCCCTTTGCCAGAACAACCAGCTTGCCCAGGACAAGCTGGAATGCATAACTGACAACACCGGCTGCCATCAGAGCAAAGGCCACCCAATAGAAGGCAGGAAACGTAATTGCGCGAGCCGCCTGATAAATCGGCTCCAGGATACTCGTGGACGCGTCCTGGACTCGCGGATTCTGGTCCAGCGTTCTTGCCACATCGCCAACGCGTTTCTTTGCATCGTCCACAAGCCCGGTGGCTGATTCCTTCGCCTTCTTGAGCGGGTCGATTTCAACGGCCTTCTCGTCTGGTGTCACATCCGGTGATTCTGCCGAGGTCCCATCGGTTTTGGAATCGTCTTCCACCGTCGGGGCGGCTGCCACAGGGACCTCGTTCGGAGCGTCCGCAGTGCCCTCATCCTGCGCCCAACCGGCATTCATTGTGACGGCCATGATTGCCATACAGTGACAGACACGATTCATCGTATAATTCCTGCGTTTTAACAGTGACCACGAGCAGAACAGCACGAGGTTCCCACGATCTGTCAGCCTCCGTCAGGAGCCCCCATTCAGTGACAGTTCGCTGCTGGCGCGGGTTTCCTGGGAAAATTCCGCTCACCGATTCCGCCTGGCGGCGGGTGCCTGTCGGCTATGCAGAATCGGTCAAGCGGGCATCTGCTGAACCGCTGTACAACGGCCGCACGTACTTCGCCCAACCTGACTTCACCGGTGCTCCCAGTGCAAACCAGCAGAAAACGAGAGGAAGTGCGACCTCATGGACAGTGAAGATCAGAACGGCCACAAATACGATGTTCACGATTTGCCGCCGACCTCGAGTTCCACGAATGATCTGATTGAACAGATGCGGGTAAGGAACTCGACTGACCATCAGCGAAGCGATTGCCAGCGTGATGAAGGGAAGCAGGACAGCAATCGACGGCAGGACACTGTTTTCGACAACTTCGGACCAGCGAAATGTGTCCTTCGCCAGCAGGTTGTTCAGCCCCATGATGCCGATCGGCATGGAAGCGATCACACCGGCTGCGGCTGGTGACGGCAATCCGCTGAATCCTTCGTGAGAATCATCCTCGTCTGTTTCAGTGTTAAAGCGGGCCAGCCGCAACACAGCACACAACACGAACAGTGTCGCGAAGGCCAGCAGAAATCGAGGCCAGTGTTCAAACTGAAACGGTGCTTCGACGACGGAGTTCATGAGGCGATTATTCGGATGAGTCAGTTTGAGCATCAGGAATGCCGGGGCGACTCCGAAACTAATCACATCGCACAAACTATCCAGTTGTGCCCCGAATTCACTGGTCTGTCGAGTCAGTCGCGCGGCGCTACCATCCAGGACGTCAAACAGCATCGCGAGAAAGATCAACTGGGACGCCAGCACCATGCGTTCCGAAAAATATTTCATTCTGGCGGAAAACAGCTGGGCTTCCTCGGTTGACGGTTCAGCAAGATCATCAGCAGCCGCGGAATCATCTGTGGCAACGATTTCCTTTTCATAAGGCGTCAATGACGGCCCCACCTGCGCCAGAATTGTAATCGCAGAAAAACCGCACACAGCGTTTCCCAGTGTCAGCAGCGTTGGCAGGACCGCAAAGACTTTGCGACGACGCCTGTGCGGATTGGAATGGGAATCAACGTCCACGTTGGTGACCGGCAAGAAACAGGGGTGAATTCGCGGAACTACTCAGATGAAACTCCAGTATATCACCGAAGTCGTTGAATCAGAGGATTCAGGCGGCAAATCTGCATTTGCAGGGACACGGAGGCTGGCTGTAACGGTGTTTTTGTAATCCAGACCGACTCCACGCCGCCTTCCACCGCCACACCAACTGGCGAACATCACAACGTTAGTCCACTGACGGTACCGGGGGTTCAAGTCGCCATCAAAACATACACTGTCGCCAGAACAATCTGTACGATCGCAAATGGAACAGCCTGCTTCACGAAGCCTCCAAACGTCAATGGAAGTTTCTGGCGATGGATGATCGTCATCGCAACAACCGTCGATGCACTCCCAATCGGAGTAATATTGCCTCCCAGGTTCGCTCCAAAGATCACGCACCACCAGTACGGCGAGTCGGGCTGGGTTCCCATGCTGTCCAGGATTTGAGCAAGCATCGCAGCCAGCGGGATATTGTCCGTGACCGAACTTGCGGCGGCGGAACTCGATAACAGGATGACTGAATCAGCAGGGTCCGGGAGTGCCAGCAGACCGGCAATCCCTTTGCCGATCAGAGCCAGCACCTGCGCGTGTTCCATCACATTGATGACGACAAACAGCGACGCAAAGAACGCCAGCAGATCCCAGTCCATCGCTGAGTAGAACTTGTCCACCTCGCTGCGATACGCCAGCAGGACGACTCCTGCGAAGAATAATGCAACAAATCCCATTTCAAGCTTGTCGAGTCCCCACGGCAGAGCGGACTGGCCGGCAAGTCCACCAATGAACAGCACAAGGGACACCACAGAGAACCAGAAGAATCGAGGACTGGAGATGCTCTCGTTCGGCTCGAAGCTGTCGACCATCCGCTGAGCTTCCTCCTTCTCCTGTTCCGTCTTCAGACGCGAAATCCCGAACTTCCAGCGTGCCATGAACAGCGTGACTGCGGTCGCAACAATCACATATGGAAACGCCATGAAGAAGAAGCTGGCAAAACTGATTCCGGCCGTCTTGCCAACAATAATATTCGGCACGCTGCTGATGAGTGTCAGTAGCCCGCCGATATTCGTCAGCAGACCTTCCGTAATAAGAAATCCCAGCATCAGCTCGGTCCGATGGAGCTTTTTCAGCGACACCGTTGTCAGTGAACCGATGATAATCATCGCAGTCACGTTGTTCAGGACCGCAGAAAACAAAACCGTCAGCAAACCGTAGAAAACAAGCAGTCGCCAAGGATCGCCGCCCGAACGTCGTGTCAGAGAAATCGCCATCCACGTGAACACTCCGGACCGACTCGTCACTTCGACAAACAGGCTCGCGCCGAGGATAATCGTGATGACGCCCCAGTCGATCGACGGGATGTAGACCGGCAGCGAGATGAGATGATGGTCGGGCAGTTCGACCATTCCGAAGTGCAGCAGTTTTAAAATTGTCGCCAGGATCAGGCAGATACCGGCAAACGTGCCGACAATGATCGACTTCTTCGCATGCAGTTTCTCTTCGAGTGCAAGCGAGGCAATCATTGCAACCAACAGCACAGCAAAGAGACCTGTCACCCACCCGCTAACTGACTGTTCTGCATCTGCCTGCGCCAGTGACAGCATCGAGCTGATGGACACCGGTGAAATCAGCCCGCCGGTTTCAGAAAGAAACTGATGCATTACGAATCCGAAACAGAAATCAGAGGAATCTGAACACGAAACAATTGGTTCGGGATCTACAGAAGCAGCATGGAAACATCGGTCAGTTCGACGCTCAACGAATACGCCCGACCATGCATCGCCAGTTGGTCGTCGTCTTTCGTATTCAGGACGAGCAGATCAACGTCATGATCCTGAATCAATTTGCGATAGTCTCGTAAGTGATGGCCTCGTCCCACGTATCTTTCCACGTTGATGTTGGGCCCCTCCACTGCAATCACTCGACTGCATTCGTCGATGAACTCCGAGGCTTCCTTCAACAGCTGGCTCTCAATCAGAATGCGTGCATCGTCCGAGTCGATTTCAGGTATCCGCCCAATCGCCTGCATGTACCGTTCGAAGATCGAAGCGTCTTCCACATGGCACAACCACATCGTGCCTTCAGGACGACACATCGCCACACCATAATTGATGAGTCGGTTGTCGCCTGAAATATGATCTGCAACCACCATCACTCGATTGCAGTCACGGTCCGCCACCGGCACGGGAGACACCGATGTGCCCGGAAGCACGAGAACCGGAATGGATGTCGTTTGCGTCAGCACATCCAGGTACACACCCAGACTGTGCTGCGGAACAAACGACTCTTCATAAAGATGCCGGTGAGTGATGACGAGGTCCGTCTGATGAGCGTCCAGACGTTGGCACAGTTCGGCGACGGTCTGATAGTCGCCAGACGTGATGAAGTGCCAGCTGGCTGCTTCGTCAATGCAAGTAACAAACTGGCGTACGTCGGTCCGGATCAACTCCGCCTGCTCGATCGACCCATCTGTGACGAGCGTCACCGACGAGACTGGAACCTCAACATAATTGAACTGCTCCTTCTCCGCCCGCCGAAAGATCGATTCGAATTCGTCAATGTGGTCTGTCATGTGGCTCTCATCAGTGCACGCCCGGAATCAGCCGGATAGTAGTCAATGTTGAGCCGGGACCAAACACCATGGCAAAATCGGCAGGAACTGCCGACTGAATAACTGGAAATACGTGTTCAGACAACCTGGGCAGCTGGTCACCGTCCAAGGTTTGAATTCCCCTGTCCGCCAGCCTGCATCCATCTTGAGTTGCTGAGTTGGCCGACCATAGATTCTCACACTTCGCGGGTCGTTCATATTCTTACCGTGATCATAAATCATGTCCTCGACAAAACTCTTTCTATTCCCTGTCCTTGCAGCAATGTGCGCCAGCCTCTTGGGTTGTGCGTCCACTGTCACATCCAATACGGCTCGTACAGCCAAGGAACAAATGCTGTTGTCCGACGCCGTCGAACGCTCTCTCAGCAAGGTCGACTTCAGTCCGTTGCGTGGCCAGCAGGTCTTTGTCGATGACAAATACCTGGAATGCGTCGATAAACCGTTCGTTGTAGGTTCAGTTCGCCATCAGGTGATGCGCCACGGCGGCCGCCTCGTGGATGCTGCTGATGGCGCCGATGTCGTAATGGAAATGCGTAGTGGTGCTGTCGGAACAGACACGACGGAATCCTATCTAGGCACGCCGGAGATCGCGCTGCCCGGCATGCTGACGATTCCCGAGATTCGACTCACAGAACGCAAGACTCAGTACGGCTATGCAAAACTGGGCATGGTGCTGTACGACGCTCGAACGCGTGAAGTGCTTGGGGAAGGCGGTATGGCCATGGCGGAATCCGACGACAACAACTGGTATGTGTTTGGCGTGGGCCCAATCCAGAATGGAACGCTCCGAGACACCGTACAGCAGGCGAAGAACGGTGCACCTGGCATGCACCGACGGCAAATGCCCACAATGGTGGCATTTCAGCCTCGTCCTGTTTCGGATGAACCGTCCCAGATCGATGTACAGTTCGCGAGCCAGAGCAAAGAAGCAAAAGAGGAAGAGTAAGCAAAGAAGGTGCCCGGACTTGTCGCAGACATTTGCCGGTTTCTGGTGGGATGACGCCTGCGAGGAAGTCTCGATCAGGAATTTTGCATCATTCGTAGTCAGGATCACGTAGTGAATTGGATTCCAGCCCGATAATTGGATTTACGGGACCGGTTTTGAAACGCGAAACAAGGAAGTGAACAGATGAGAATTCAGGGCCGGATGATTGCGGGACTCATGCTTCTGGGGTCAGTGGCTGTGTCATCGCAGGTTGTCGGTGCGGAAGGCGTTCAATGGCTGGCAGACGCTCCCACCGCACTGCAGCAATCCCGAGCAACCGGACGTCCGGTGCTTATGCGATTCAGTGCAGAATGGTGCGGCCCCTGTCGGAAGATGGAACGGACCACCTTCACCGAACCCGCGACTGCGGACGCCATCCATCGTAGCTTCGTTCCACTGGTGATTGATGTCGACGAAAATGAGGCGATTGCTAAGAAACTGAATATCCGAGGGCTGCCCACATTGCTCGTTGTCGCTCCCGACATGACGATTCTGGCCAGGATCAAAGGCTTTCAGACCAGCGAAGCTCTGATGCCGCAACTGACCGAAGCGATGGTTGCATACCAGCGTGCTTCAGGCGTCCCCGCACAACCGGTTGCTCAACAACGTCCGGCCACGCTACCACACGAACGAAATCCTTTCATGACGGGACAGGGAGCCACTGGCGCCCGGATGCCGAGACATCCAGGTACGACAGCGGGATCGGTTGTCGTTCGAAAGAAAATGGATGAGCAACAGCGGATGTCTTCTGAACCGTCATTTGAAGGCTACTGTCTCACAAGTGTGGTTGATGAACGCAGGTTGATTAAAGGAACAGCGGAATTCGAATCAACCTACCGAGGTCAGACGTTGCACTTCCGAGACGACGATCAGCGCGACCTGTTCTTCGACACACCTGACAAGTACTGGCCTGCTCTGGATGGCCAGTGTCCGCTGACGATACTCGAAAGCGGGCGGGCGGTTCGTGGAAAGCTGAAATACGCGGCTGTCTTTCGGGATCAGATCTGGTTGATGTCGGATCGCGACAAAATGGACCGGTTTATTGAGTCGCCAGCCGATTTCGTGGATCAGGTGTTGGAACGCCAGCGAACCGCTACAGCTCCGCGCCAATCGTTCTGACGGAACGTATTATTTGGACTCAACTTACTAAAATGCGTCAAGTGGCTGCTTCTCCGGAAGCAGCCACTTGACATTTGGTCGCCTGGCCCAAATTCTGGGAGAGTTTCAAACCGTTCTGAGCAGCTCGTTCGAGCCGTATTGCTCACTTCCTGCTGGCCGCGCCGAAGTCATCTTCGCCCAAATCACGTCTGTTTCATGCTTGCTCAACTCTTACCAGTTGATGGTGGCACACCAGTGACACTTAACCGTCGAGTGACGGTGGTGGGCCGCAGCGCGGCAGTCTGTGACCTGCCGCTGAAGAATACCAGTGTATCCAAGCTGCACTGCATTCTCGTCAAAACCGACGGACTGGTGTACATGAGAGACCTGGGCAGTACGAATGGAACGCGCGTCAACGGCCAGAGAGTGCTCCGAGGTGCCCTGCTTCCGGGGGACCAGATTTCATTTTCCGGTTCCGCCTATCGTGTTCATCTTGGACCGGATCAGGATGGAAATGATGAAGTGTTGGAGGCGATGCCCGCCGTTGAGGTCACTCCTTCCGATGCCGGCACCAGCAGTGACGTCCGAATTGTGACAGACTCCGACATCCTGCCCGAAGGATGGCAGTCTGTCTGAATGCCGCGATGTTAGCTGCGGCTGCATCACGGGCGACTGCGACCGGATGAAACGACCTGGTTCAGCTCAGCAGTCAGTCGAGCCACAATCTCCGGATGTTCCGCGTAGAGATTATCTGCCTCCACCCGATCCTTCTCCAGGTTATAGAGCTGTCCAGGAGGATCACCAGGCTTCGGCGTTTCATCCTGTTCGCGTCTGGAGAATCCGCCGGATCCAATTCCTGTGATGAGTTTCCAGTCACCCTGACGAATCGTCATCATCGAAGCATCACTGCCGGCCTGCATGACAAAGTTTGGCCGCCTCGGACTGTCTTTTGCCGACACTCCCGTCAGTGCTGACAGGAAACTGAAGCTGTCCGGGCCTGCCGCTTCCGGCAGCTTTGTGCCAAACAGATCGGCGAACGTGGCCAGGAAATCAGTGAAGCAGATCAGTTCATCACTGGTGGTTCCGGGTTCGACGTATTCTGGCCAACGGATAACAAACGGCATACGGTGGCCCCCTTCCCAGGCATCCGCTTTCATTCCACGAAGACCTCCCGACGAATCGTGGCCGAATCGCGCTGCATCTGCTTCAAACCACATCGGACCATTGTCCGAACTCAGGATGACCATCGTATCGTCACTCAACTGAGCATCATCGATCGCTTTCAATACCCGGCCGATCTGGTCATCAACCATCATCATGAAATCGCCATAGCTTCCAACATCACTCCTGCCAGCGTACTCTGGCGAAGGCAGCCACGGCGTGTGAGGCGCAGGATAGGCCAGGTAAAGAAGCAACGGCTTGCGGTCGTTCTTTGTCGTTGACGCATGCCCCTCGATCACCGTGACGGCTTCGTTCGTAAAGTCAGGCAACACATTCTTGAGTTGTAGATTGGGAGCAATCCCGCCCGCACGCCAGAATGCTCCCTGCACCCTGGACCATCCGTCGCTGTGATTGGTACCGATGTAGGATGTTGGTGGTTCGACCACACGATTCCCTCGAATGTAGAAGTACGGCGGAATATCGGTCGAGGCCCGAATACCAAAGTAGCTTTGGAATCCTCGATCGACCGGTCCGCCGGGCAGAGGCTTGTCGTAACCGTCTTCCTGAAAACCCAGGTGCCATTTGCCAACCATCGCGGTCCGATAACCGTTTTCCTGTGCAAGCGATGCGATCGTCATTCGCCCAGCAGCAATCAGTGGCCGCGTGCGCCATGGCTGAACCTCCACCCGAAACGGATACTGCCCCGTGAGCAACCCGTAGCGTGACATGTGACACAGTGGCCCCGGAGCGTGAGCATCCGTGAACCTCATTCCACTGCGGGCGAGTGAATCAATATTCGGCGTTGCAATCTTCGAATCGGAGTTGAAACAGCCCGGATCTCCGTACCCCATATCGTCAACCAGAATGATGACAATGTTCGGTTTGTCTCCCAGTGATACACACGTCATTAGCAGGACGGCTGCCATCACCATGGCTGGTATTCGCACATAACCCATATTGTCGTCTCCGATTATCGATTGCGTTCATTCCAAACGTCCGACCGCGATGCGATGCGGACACTCGACTGACCTTCGTTAGTTCTGTTGCTGCCTGTGCTTTCGTCGGCTCTTCTTCAGCCAGTCCCTGTATTCCGGTCGCTGAGACCAGTCATTCAGAAACGGTTGATATTCAGCCATCTCGTACCAGTGCCGTCCGTGAGGTCCTTCACGGGTGACTCGGCCTTCGGCATAATCGTGGCCCGTCTGGCTGCGCGTAACCGACGCGATCATGTCTTCGAGTTCGTCGCGCAATCGGTGCGCATCATCCGACTGCATAGAGAACAGGTCAGTCGATTCCGTCCTGTCGTTCTTCAGATTGAACAGCAGGTACCTGCCACTTCCGATTTCCGGCGTGACAATCTTGAGATCGTTGTCGATCAGAGCAGCCTTGTTGCGATAACGAAACGGAATGGGCTTCGAACGGCGTTCAATTTTGCCCAGGAGCATCGGCTGAACGCTCATTCCGTCGACCAAATCCAGCATCGAATCCCGCGGCAAACCAATAATGTCAACGACTGTCGGGAAGATATCCATCGTGGATGCGGGAAAGGAAGTGACACGAGGTTCAATCACTGCCGGCCATTCGATAATTCCAGGAACACGAATGCCACCCTCCCAGATCTGCCCCTTGCGGCCTCGCAGCCCACCGACGGAATCGTGCCCAACACCCGTGAGTCCTCCGTTGTCGCTGCAGTACCAGACAAGCGTGTTGTCACTCACATTTAGTCGCTTCAGTCCTGCTCGCAGTGTTCCCACACTTCGATCGATGGCAACCAGTTGTCCGTGGTGATGAGCTGATTTTGCAGCTTCGTTGGGAACCTGATCTTTCGGCAGAGCATTCCAGGGACTGTGAGGTGAACCGTACCAGATAACGGTGAAGAACGGTTTGTCCTGCGTCGTCGCCTGTTCGATAAATCTGAGCGCTTCACCGACGATCACGTCAGATGAGTCACCATCAAACTCTTCAAACGTTCCCATGCGACTCATGATGGGATTCAGTTCACAAAAGTTCGTCACCGTCAGCCAGTGGTCGAAACCGCAATGCCCCGGATGATGAGGATCCGACTTCAGAACGGGGACTCCTGGACCACGGACTCCATTGAGATGCCATTTGCCGAAGTGGCCTGTCGCGTAGCCGGCTTTCTGCATGGCCTGAGCGATCGTGCGCTCCTGTCGGTGTAGGGCATAGCCGTGTGACAGGACTCCGGTTCGGTCATGAGTCCGCCCCGTCAGGACACTGGCACGCGTGGGAGAACACACGGGACCGGCAGCATAGAATCGGTCCATCCGCAGACCGGCTGCCGCCATTGCATCCAGATTTGGAGTCTTCAGAATCGGATGGTTGTAGTATCCGGTCTGCCCCCAACCCTGATCGTCCGCCATCACTAGAATCACATTCGGCCGCTCGATATCAGCCTGAGCATTCAATGCCCCAACAAGGCAAGCCAGAAGAGCTGCGAAACCACGCCAAACCGATTGCTGATTCATACAGGTCTCCACTGATTTGCCCTTCCGTTCTATCCGACACGGCAGCGAAACGGGCATGCCATCAACAGCCCGACACTCGCTCATAGATCGATTCCCACTGCTAACAACGGTAAGCATATTCAAACGCAACTGTTTGACTTCGTTGTACTGAGAACCACACGATACAACAGAGGTTTGGACATCTTTCTTTGTCTTTTGGCTATCGCAGCTTGCCCGGACACCGGGTTTTGGCACCAGTCACGGCGGCGAATGTACGAGTCAGCGTAACGCTGCAAGGCCGACGTTTCGAAGCAGATCTTCTTCGGATACCCCGGTTTCCCTTTGCCAGACTGGTCAACGTTTCACTAAGCTGCATGCGTCGGCCAACCGACATTAACATCATATTATCTGTTGATCGTTGCTATTTCAGGTGTCAGGAGTGTTGCCAAATGAGTGCCGTTCAGGAACCCGCTGCCGTTGCGGCAACAGAAGCGAAAACCGATTGCGTTGCCGACATTGTTTCCACCGTCGAGAGAGCGCGCCAACGATTTCGAGCAGACGTAACTCGGCCACTGGCCTGGCGTGACGAACAACTGGCTGGCCTCGATCGTTTTCTGAAGGAGCAAGAGGCTGCGATCAAGAAGGCGCTTCACGAAGATCTTGGCAAGTGTGAATTCGAAAGTTACATGGCCGAAATCTGGTCAGTAGCAAGCGAGATCGCCGACGCACGACGTAATCTGAAACGCTGGACCGCTCCTCGAAAGGTCAAGACACCCTCTGTTCTGAAACCGGCGAACAGCATGCTGCGTCCGGATCCTCTGGGCGTTGTACTTATTATCTCGCCGTGGAACTATCCCCTCAATCTGATTCTGGCTCCATTGGTCGGAGCAATCGCAGCCGGCAACTGCGCCGTGATTAAGCCATCTGAACTCGCCGCGTCGACATCGCGACTTCTGGCGGAAGAACTCCCCAAATACATCGACAGCGTGTGTTTTCCTGTGGTGGAAGGCGCAGTTCCGGAAACGACCGCGCTTCTCGAACAACGCTTCGATCACATCTGTTACACCGGCGGTGCGAACGTCGCTCGCATTGTGATGGCCGCTGCTGCCAAACATCTGACCCCAACGACGCTGGAGCTGGGTGGCAAGAGTCCCTGTATCATCGACGACAGTGTCAACCTGAAGGTCGCTGCCAAACGTATCGCCTGGGGCAAGTTCATGAACTGTGGGCAAACGTGTGTAGCCCCTGACTACATCCTAGTTTCGGATAAAGTCCATGACGGTTTGGTCGCCGAACTCAAAGCCGTGATCGAGTCATTCTACGGAGCCGATCCGAAATCCAGTCCGGACTATCCTCGTATCATCAACGACGCACACTTTAACCGGGTCGCATCGTTGATCGACGCAGACAAAGTGGTTCACGGCGGCGAAACGGATGCGTCCATCAAGTATATCTCTCCGACACTGATGACGAACGTCACACCCGACGACCCGGTAATGCAACAGGAGATCTTCGGCCCGGTTCTGCCAATCATCAGAATTACTGATGTCGATGAAGCCATTCAGTTCGTAAACGACCGCGAGAAGCCACTTGCTCTGTACGTGTTTGCTCAGGATAAGGCCGTGGTCGAAAAAGTCCTGTCCCGAACGACAGCCGGCGGTGTCACGGTGAACCATACGATCCTTCATCTGTCAAATAATGCCCTGCCATTTGGCGGCGTCGGAGAAAGTGGAATGGGCGGCTATCACGGCAAGTGGGGATTCGACACGTTTTCTCACCTGAAACCGGTCCTCAACAAGCCAACCTGGGTGGACCCACCAATCACCTATCCGCCGTTCTCCGACTGGAAGCAGAAAGTACTGTCCTTCCTTGGGTAGTGCGGCTATTCGACGAGATCTTGCTCGTCTGGAGGTATTCTGTCATGTTGTCCCGGGACACTCACCCGCTGGGGTAATGCAGTTGGTTCGAGTTTGCTGCAGCCTATGTCTATGCGGAGGATCGCGATGAGTCGGCAGGTCGCTGTCATTTCTTCGATGACGTTGTTGGTCATTGGTTCGATCAATCTTTCGACACGAGAGCAATCCTTGCCCTCCCGGAACAATGGCCCCCCTGTCGAGACACTGTTTGGATCGGAACTCTTCGAGAACCCAGCCGAGTTTAGGCCAATCAGGTTAATTCCTGATGACAACTTTGAGCTGGTGCATTCCGTAGACCATGTCGAGGGAGCACCAGGCGACATAGAGCGCTGTGAGAGGTGGGCTCGGCGCGACTTGACAGAACCTGTCCGGATACAAGACAGAGTTCGGCCCAACGAGATTGTGCTACCAAGGAGGCTTCGAGATTTCTCGCTGGATACGTCGATCCCAATGATTCAGAAATCGTCCCCTTACCATCTCATGACGGTGCCCGCATATCTGCCAAGGTAACGAAGGATGGCCATGGATCGACTCTTCTGCGGAACAACAGAGACCACCGGAAGCGGGGCACATCAAGAGGGATAGCTCAATGTGGGATCGCATACGTAGTAAGTATCTGATCGTACTCCTGCTGATGCCATTGCTGTATCCTGTCTCGTTTGCGCCCGCACTTTACTACCTGCTGCATTACGCCAAACCAACGAATGAAAGCTTCGAAGCTTTTGCGACCGTCTACCGAAAACCCCTCGACGTGTTGCCCATCAGCACGACGACCGGCCTGATTCACGCCTTCGGTTACCCTCGCATGGAAGCGAAGATGTTCGCTCAAAGGCTGAATGCAAGCGGGTTTCGCTTCTACTGAAGCGCACCAACGTTTGTCAGGTAGCAGTCTGCTATCGTCCATTGATGCTGCGAATCAATCAAATCAATCCCGCAGGGAGCGGCCCCAAACACTTTGCGGGTTGACTACGGGCGACTTGATTTTGTCGAACGTTTCCAAATGGCACTGCCTGTGTAGATGTTGCCAATGCGATACCGATTGTTTGGCGCGACCGCGGACTTCATGATCGCCTCGATTTGCGATACGACCGCCGGATTATCCTTCGCGACGTCGGTCGACTCTGACAGATCGTCTGCGAGATTGAACAGCTGAAGTTCGCTGTCCAGCCCCAGGCGAATGCCCTTCCAGTCGCCAACACGCACGGCCTGGTCGTACCGTTCCCGGCAATGACCGTAGTCCCAGTAGAGAAACTCACGTTTGTCGCTGAGTTCATGGCCTCGTAGCGCATCGATCACGGAAATGCCATCGATGCCTGCAGGAAGATCGCTTCCGGCCAGCTCAGCAAACGTGGGCAGCATGTCCTGGAACGCAATGACTTCATTGCTCGTAGTTCCAGCCGGACAAACTCCCGGCCATCGAGCGACGAAGGGAACTCGAATGCCGCCTTCGGTAAGATCTCTTTTGTACCCTCGCAGTTCTCCATTGGTACGAAAACGTTTCGGCACCGTTGACCCGCCTCCGTTGTCGCTGGTCAGGATGATAAGTGTCTGATTGCTCAGCCCCTGCTCATCAATCAACTTCATCATTCGTCCGACATCCCGATCCAGCATGTGAACCATTACGGCATACTTCTTTGACTTTTCATCCCAGTCGCGATCTGAATACGGATCGGTGGATGGAACTGCGAGTCCATCGGCATCTTCGTCTTTGGATGAAAAATGAGGCACCGTGTAGGCCGCATACAGGAAGAACGGCTGATCGCGGGATTCCCCGATGAAGCTTAACGCCCGCTCTGTCATCAGGTCATGGCTGTAATGACGGCGGGCTTCCGAGTTACCGGACAGGTTCATGACGCCTTCATCGTCGTCCAGGTATTCAGTGAAGTAATAGTGAGCGTGATCCTGGTTGAGATACCCGAGCCACGTATCAAACCCCTGATTCGTTGCCCGTCCCTCAGTTCCGGAATCTCCCAGCGACCACTTGCCGATGCCTCCACAACGATAGCCGGCCCGCTTCAGGACTTCCGCGACCGTCACATCGTCGTCATGCAAATAGGTGTGATAGTGAGGCACATTGTCGCGAGCGACCGTATGTCCGTTGTGTTTGCCCGTCATCAGGACACAGCGCGACGCCGTGCAAACGGGGCTTCCGGCATACGCCTGAGTAAAACGCACTCCTTCTGCGGCCAGACGATCAATGTTTGGAGTCTCTATCAGCTTCTGGCCATAAACTCCCAGGTCTCCGTAGCCGAGGTCGTCCGCCATAACGAAGATGATGTTGGGACGGTCGGTGGCAGCTGCAGCTGGCAGCACAGCCAGCAACATGATGAAGGTGAGTAATTTCATGGTTTCGATTCGTTAAGAAGAACCTGCTTGAAGGGCTGTTTGCAAACCGATGAGCAACCTGCGACAGATCGTGAACACAAACGAACGCCGTACTACTGAGGCAGTTGTTGAATGTGGTGAATGACTCCGCTTGTGAAGTCCTGTTCGGCCTGAGCAGTGAAAGGCGATGTGCCCACTTCGTACCCCAGCTCAGCGAATGCCGCCTGAGTCGGCATGTAGAGCAGTGAACCGTTGGTGAGCCCATAGTAGAACGTGTTTTGATATGGCGACGCATCCCGCACTTTTAATGCCATCTCACAGAACAGCTCCAGTGGAGCGCCCCAGATCACGGTACTCCTGTTGATGACCAGCGAATACACGGGAATACGAACGATATTTGTGCCGTCGTCTGTGACTTGAGCATAATCGGACAGTTCATCCAGCCATCCCAGTTCCGGGTTTCGAGGAGTCTCCACCATTGTCTGCTGCACGGAGAATCTCACATCATCAGTGGTTGATGCAATCGACTCATTCAGGTCCAGAATCGCATCACCCAGCAGTTTATTATACGCATTCCAGTGAGGATGATCGAAATCACTTCCGACGTTGTAACGCGGCCCGATGTTGCCTTCCGCACCATTAACAAACAGCATGGGCGTTCCGATGAGTGTTTCCACATACGCCGCAACAAGCCCTGAAACATCACCACTGATAAGCTTGTTGTTGCTGCCCAGAACCGTACCGTGGATGGCGTAGTTCGTAACAAGACCGATGAGTGATCCATCCAGCCGTTCCAGTCGAATCAGCCCCAGCTGCCTGTCAACGACACCATCCAGGTTTCGTCCCAGTACGATACGGCCATCATCGGTGCGCTCGCGCCGATTCACATTCGCGGCCGCTTCACCCACGGCGATTCCCAGACGTGCTGGTTCGAGCTGCGTTCTCGCCCGTTGAATGCCCTCAATGAGCCGGTCGGCGACGAACTGCCAGTGATCTTCGTCATGCTTGATAGAAAACCGATCGCCCAGCGTCTTCTGAAACAGCTGTCCCAGATCCTGTGGGCCGACGTGTGGAGCTGCATGAGTGTGCGTCGCCGTCCACCACACCTGCTCCTGGCGAATTCCTGTTTGTTGTTTCAGCTGTTGGCAAACATCGTGGTAAAACGATGGAGTAATCGTGCACATGTCTGAGGCGACCAGATAGAACTCAGTCTCGCCATCGTCGAGAGCAATGATGCGATGATAGATGCGATCATGAACGCCCTCCGACTTTCGCGGCGCGTAGCCATGCAGCCATTGAGGAGTGGAAGGAGTAATGTCGACCTTCACGCACGCCGCACGGAATGGCTCTGCGGCAGTTGTTGAAACGTGCAACAGAATCACTGCAGAAACGAGTAAAGTCGGTTTCATAATCTCGTGTCTTCTTTTGCGGGCATTGTCAGCAGGACAGGAGTGGCGACGCTTCTGATCCTCAGCTGTAGATCTTCTGGCGTTGTCGGTCCGATCCCATTTTCTCCCGTGCTTCGCTCACCGACTGCCAGCAACCTGTGACACCCGACGGAAACGCCACACAAAATCTTTGTCAGAAATTCAAGGCACATGTGTGTAACATGGTAGGCCCCCAACACCATGATTGCATCCATGTCTTCTCCTGATACGCGCCCCAGCCTCCTGCTGCGTCTTCGTGATTCCACAGATCACGATTCGTGGCAGGAATTCTGCGACATTTATCGTCCGATGATCGTGCGTCTGGCACTGACCAAAGGACTGCAGAACGCGGCTGTCGACTGGGGTGCCAACGGCACCCCAGTCGCGGTGGAACCTCACTCCATTAGCGTCGGATGTCTACCGAAGACATACTGGAACTGGCTGTCACATAGAACTATGGTCCGGATACGATGAGTGTCGTTTTCTGACAAGACGGTTCCGGACTCACTGTCCCAGATAACACGCGGTACGTTTCACGGGAACATTCATGCAGTGGATTGATCGAAGAAAACTCCCAATACAACTCATGGCCGGCACGTTCCTTAATCTTGGATCGCCGACAGCTGTGGAAATCGCTGCCGACACCGGATTTGACTGGCTGTTGATTGATCTGGAACATGGCTGCGGCTCACTGGCCGAT
>Ga0180430_10001176_pt1 | contig 26400 bp, 19 predicted proteins | sample SS_ome_9_FD_132999 | JGI IMG/M metagenome (GOLD analysis project Ga0180430, IMG submission 132999) | Hypersaline lake sediment archaeal communities from the Salton Sea, California, USA - SS_1_S_2 metaG | ecosystem: Environmental > Aquatic > Non-marine Saline and Alkaline > Hypersaline >... | reverse complement strand
GTCATCTGCCTCAGGGAAACAGGTGTTTTTAAAGTGAAGTCACTTATTCTAACTGCTTTTGAACCTTTCGGAGACAATGAAATCAACTCATCACAGGTTGTTTTGGAACAAATACCTGATATCTGCGGAAATGTAAGCATAAAAAAAATGATCCTTCCTGTTTTATATAATGAAGCTTACGCCGGACTAATGGAGAATATATGTGGGTCCACTCCTGATTTCATTATTTGCATGGGACAGGCAGGAGGAAGAAAAAGTATCTGTATTGAGAGGATTGCACTTAACATAAATGATTCCCGTAATCCTGACAACAACGGAACCATAAAGACTGACAGCCTTATTGAATTCGCCGGGAAAACTGCTTATATGACAGGACTTCCTGTTTTAGAGATGATGGCAGGAGTATCCAAAAAAAATGTCAAAACATCCTATTCAGCAGGAACTTTCGTGTGCAATGATATATTCTACAGACTTCTGCATGACTACAGTGAAAACAGGTTGGATTCAAAAATCGGATTCATACACTTGCCATATACGGAACATTTCTGTAAAATGCCATTTATTAATTCAAAAATACAGGCTGAGACGGTAGCTTCAATGATATCCGTACTGGGGGAATAGAATGGATAAGAAAACAAAGAACATAACATTTACTGCCATGTTTACTGCATTGGTTTTCCTTGCCACCAGGTTTCTGGCCTTCCCGGGACCTCTTCCTCCAGGTTATATTAATCTGGGAGACAGTGTAATAATTCTCTGTGCCGTATTACTCGGCAGCAATCAGGCTGCCTTTGCAGGAGCAGTAGGGGCATCCCTTGCTGACATAACATATCCGGGAGGAATCATATTTGCTCCCTTCACATTTGTTGTTAAGGGACTGGAAGGTTTCATAGCCGGGAAAATTGCGAAAAGAAGTTCATTTGCTTCCATAATAATAGCTGCAGTTGTCGGCGGTCTTATTCTGGTAGCGGGGTATTTTATTGCTGAATGGCTTCTTCTTCCGTATCTGGATAAAAACTTCGGAATGACATTTGCTTTGGCTGAACTCCCGCTGAACTTCGTACAGGCAGGAGTAAACTCCACTCTGGCAGTTTTACTATCGGCTGCACTCAGGAATAAAGTTGACTTGATCTAAAGCCCATAGTACTCAAGAATGTTCATTTCCCGACGGACGCTGTAACGGCTTCGGTTGGCATAACCGAAACGTATGACTTCTGCAATATATGAATCGACCCATCCCTCACTTATGAGATGTTTGGCGAAATTAACCGTAAGGTCGTCCGTTTCATCTTCATCGACGGAGAGTTTTACGAAGTTCCACATAACCTCATTTGTAAATATATGTCCTTTGTTCCTGTATATCTCAATGCTGTTACGGGCTGATTCCAGGTCGCCTTTGAACAGTTTAGAAATAATAAGGGTGTTTACATAATCCGTTGATGAAACTTCCTCCGGTATTTCAGTGAACAAAGCTGCCAGGTCGTCATCCGAGGATAGGGATTTGTCATCAACTGAAAGCCTTCCCAGGAGTTTCCACCTGAACGTATCATCAAGGGTTTTCATATAAACACAGTTTCTTGCAGCTTCTGCAGTGGGTTCACAAGAAAAACCTGCATAGGCAAGCCAATAACCAAGAAGAATCATGGATACGATATTGGATGGATTTCCGGTATGCATTTCACAAATCCGGTTCATCGTATAATTTATCCTTATGGATGAAAAGTAATTCCTTCTCTTGAGTTTCAAAGCTGAAACATCCTTGGACAGGAAGTATGAGAGATCGTTCACCAACTTGTGTCTCAGACCATTGTTGAATATTATTGATTCATTGTATTCATCATAATAGGAGAGGGCCTTTTTGTAATTTCCAAGGCAACAATAAGTGCAAATCAAACCGATGACAGATTTGGCCGGCTCGATGTTGTTCCTCAGCGTGTACCTGAAACCGTCAATTGCACTTCTGTAATTGGCATCGGTAAGATTGAGGTATGCGTAGGCATAATATCCCCTTTGGTCTTTCCTAATATTATCCTGTGATGATTCTTCTGTCATAAATCAATTAATCTCCGGCTCCCGGTGAATTTTCCAGGTAGTCTTCTATGATCTTCTGTACATTGTCATCCTTGATCTTTATTGAGAACTCTATCCTTCTGTTCTGGGCACGGCCTTCTTCGGTAGTATTGTCTGCTATGGGTCTCAGCTCGGAGAAACCTGCTGCGGCAAAGAATCTGCCGTATTTTTCCTCAAGGGAAGGATTGGAGGCCATTATATAGTTCAGCACATTGGTGGAACGTTCCGTCGACAAGGTTCTGTTTGCATCAGGTGAACCGATGTCATCCGTGTGTCCTTCCACGGAAATGGAGTCTATTACATCCCTTACCTCGGGATCGTCCAGTATCTGTTCAAAAGCTATTGAAAGCTCTCTCAGGAGTGATTTTCCTTCATTTTTGATATCTGCAGAAGCAAAATCAAAAACAAGGCTTTCGGTAATGTACAGGTTTGCATTGTCACCGATGACAACCAGTTTTTCTCCCTCTGCATTGAATTCGCCCAGGGTGGCTTCTATGGAGGTCTGGACGCGTTCGAATATATCTGCCCTTAGGACAGCAATGCTCTGAAGTTTCAGCCGAAGTTCCGTAAGCTCCTGTGTATTGATGGCAATGATATTGTCCAGTTCCTGTTTTTGTTCAGCGAGCAGCAGTATGATCTGCTGTTGGTCACCCAATTCATTTTCTGCCTTGGAGTACTGGTCCTGAAGACTATCAAGGTTTTCTTCAAGGATGAGAATAAGTTCCTGCTTGTCCTCAAGTTCATCCTCGGTCATTATAAGAATTGCTTCCTTGTCCTCAAGCATTTGCTGGGTGGTGTTCAGTTTATCCTTCTCATCATCCAGATCAATGGATATGATTATGTTCCTTATGAATACAATCATTACAAGGAACAGCATTACAAGAGTCATCGTTGACATGACATCTGCGAAGGAGGGCCAGAAGTTCTCCGGGTCTTTCTTGGTATAATAACGTCTGTTAGATCTTTTCACTCGTCAATCTCCGTCAATTCTTTTCAACTTCATCCTTTATTGCATCAAGCTTCCTGTTTATCTGACCGACTGCATTCCTGTTGTATGCCATTGTTTGCTCCGGCAGAGCGGATATGGTCTGGGCAAGAATTTTCTGGTTGGAATCAAACTGCTTGATGATCTTGTCAAGTCCGAGCATTGCTTCCGTTATGCTCTGCTCGAGCTTATCAGATATTTCAATGGAACTTTCCATCATGATTTTTGAGAATATCTCTCCGGTTTTCTGGGCCATGGAGGCGATTTCCTTGTTAACCTCTGCAAAGGATTTTAGGAATGTTTCCTGGACTCTATCTATGGTTTCAGTATTGGTTTCGGCACTTTCCTTCATGACCGCTGACAACTTGTTGACTGAGTAAACTGACTTGTCAACCTGTTCAACCAGTGACTGCATGTCATCAACGACCTTTTGGTTGAATGCTGACATTTCCGTAGCGGCGGACTTGACGTCAGAGGAGAATCCTTCTATGGCTGAGTAATTATCCCTTATGAGATTTGCTGACTCGGACATGGATTCAGACATCTTGATGAAACTTACATCCATGATCTCAACATTGTTCCTGAGGTTTGTATTGAATTCTGAGAAATCCCTTATGCTTTCGGCAAATGCTGCCAGGCTTGCATCAAACCTATCAATGGTGTCATCAAGTGCCTGGGATGTAACCGAAACATCCATTACCGTGTTGGACAGCTTGTTTCCGAATTCGTTTACCGTATCCTTCAGGGAAGTTTCAATCTTGTTTCCGAAGTCTATGAAGGTATCCCTCAGGATCCTGTTCAGCATCGTATATTCTGTTTCCTTGTCCTTTGTTATGGCAACAGCTATTACATTGTCAAGGTATTCCTCAATGTTAACCATGAGCTTGTTTTTTTCGTCTTCGCAGTCAAGTGCTATGAATATGAAGTTCAGGACGATGGAAAATGCAATACCCACAAGGCTTGTAATGAATGCCGCCCCCATTCCCTTGGATGCTTCAGCCAGTTTCTCAAGCACGAAGTTCCAATCAAGACTACCTGCAGAACCGGAACCAGAGCTAAGTACCCCCACCATTTCACTTACTGAAATGGAGAGTCCTATGAATGTTCCCAGAAGACCCAGTACTATCAGTATACCGATGCTCTTCTTGACCATGTTTTCGCCTACGAGGAATATTCTGAGTTCATCCATGAAGGTTTTTTCGATAATGGCCTGGGTATTTACGTTGCTGTACGGGCTGCTGGAAGCTGCCTTGTAATCCTGTACTATTCTGTTCAGGATAGCATTTTTGAAAACTCCGGACCGTCTCTGCTGTCTGCTTTCCAGATGCTTGGCGATGGAACGGTATTTGATTTTTATCAATATGTCGACTATAAGTGCAATTGCAAATATGCAGACGATGACAATGACTATTACCTTACCGGATATGTCGATTGTTTCAAACAAATCATAGATTGTCTTCATGTGAATTCTCCTTGAAATATGTCATATGTTTTTTCATTTATGCCTGGTTAAAATCCTTATATATAATATACCATAAATTTGTGAAGATGATATAACCCGTAAATCCATGAATATTTGACGGGGAAAACACATGGATTGTTCCTTATGGAGAGCGTATTGGACCAAAATGCGAATATATCTTATGGTATAATCCCATTGATGACCTAATGGTCTGACAAAACATGCAAAAACGGGGGAATCAATGAAAAAATTACATCTTGTATGCAACGCACATCTCGATCCTGTATGGCTCTGGCAATGGGAAGAGGGGCTTGGTGAAGCGCTTTCCACTTTCAGGATAGCAGCCGACTTCTGTGAGAACTACGAGGGGTTTGTTTTCAACCACAATGAAGCCCTTCTTTATGAATGGGTTGAGGAATTTGAGCCCGATCTTTTCAAGAAAATTCAGATGCTGGTAAAAGACGGGAGATGGCATATAATGGGCGGCTGGTATATTCAGCCTGACTGCAATATGCCAAGCGGGGAGTCCTTTATCCGCCAGATTCACTATGGTAAAACATACTTTATGGAAAAATTCGGGGTAGAGCCGACCACGGCAATAAATTTTGACCCCTTCGGACATACCAGGGGTCTGGTTCAGATAATGGCAAAGTCGGGATATGACTCATATATTTTCTGCAGACCCGATGTTTCACTCAAGGAATTGCCCGGCGAAGATTTCCGGTGGATAGGATTCGATGGTTCTGAAATAACAGCCCACAGGTCATATAGGTTCTACTTGTCCCAAAGGGGAAAATCCGTCGGCAAGATAAAGGAGTTTCTGGAAAAATATCCTGAAAACGATCCGGGAATGGTTCTGTGGGGTATCGGAAACCACGGCGGTGGACCCTCAAAGGCAGACCTTGAAGCCATACAGATTTTCAGGGAAGAGCAGGATGAATATGAAGTGATACATTCAACACCCGAAGAATATTTCAGTGAGCTGAAGGAATCGGGAAGGGCAAAGGGAAGATTGGAGGAGTCCATAAACCCGTTTGCTGTCGGATGTTACACCTCTCAGATAAGGATAAAACAAAAGCACAGGAAACTGGAGAATGAACTGTATTCGGCTGAGAAGATGATGGCTGCGGCCAGTGCAGCGGGTTTGATGAAATATGATGATAAAAAGGCGTTGGAAGCACAGAAGGACCTCATGTTCTGCCAGTTCCATGACATTCTCCCGGGTTCAAGCATACAGGCTGCGGAGGAAGATGCCATAAGGATGATGGACCACGGACTTGAGATAACGTCAAGACTGAAGGCAGCTGCATTTGTAAATATGACCAAAGGGCAGGAAGCAGCAGCAGACAGGACACTGCCCATCTTTGTTTACAATCCTCATCCATGGAAGGTAAAGGATATTTTCACTTGTGAATATATGAATGAATTCAATGACACGAAGAAAAAATTCTCAATTCCGCATATTAAGTGCAATGGAAATGATATTCCTTGCCAGGACGAGAGGGAAGCCAGCGGACTGAGTGCCTATGACTGGCGCAAAAGAGTCGTTTTCAGGGGAGAACTTGAGCCGTTTTCAATGAATAGGTTTGACCTTAGCCTAGAGGCTCTGGATAAGAAACCTGAACTTGGTTCTTTCTCAAGGAAAGGGCATATAGTCATAAAAACCGATAGGATAAAGATGTCTGTCGGAAAGAAAAGCGGACTAATTGAAGAACTGCTGGTTGACGGTGAAAAAGTTGTTGCCAAAGGTGCAAATCCGGTTGTGCTAAAGGACAATGCAGATGCCTGGGGTATGCTGGTGGACAGATTCACTGATACGGAAGGATTTTTCAGTGTCATGGAGCCTGAGGAAGCTGCACGTTTTGCGAACGTAACTGCAAAAGATTTCGAACCTGTAAGGGTTACGGAAGACGGAAACGTAAGGACAGTTGTGGAAGCATACATGAAATACAATAATTCAAGGATTTGCCTTACTTATTCAGTTCCAAAAAAAGGCAGGGCAATTGACGTAAGTGCAAGGGTGTATTGGACAGAAACAGACAGAATGCTGAAACTTGAATTCCCGACAGGCTTGAAGGATGCACAATATCTTGGACAGGCCGCATGCGGAATGGATATCCTTCCTTCTGACGGAGGAGAGGCCGTGGCGCAGAAATGGGTTGCAGCATGCGGTAAAGACAGGACACTGGCAATAATAAATGATTGTCAGTACGGTAGCAGCTTCCTGGATGGAAGCATACTGCTGACATTGCTCAGATCACCTGCCTACTCAGGTCATCCCATAGGGGATAATCCAATTCTGATCGAAGACAGATACACCCCGAGAATTGACCAGGGTGAAAGGTTCTTCTCCTTCAGGCTGATGCCCGGCAAGAGTGGCAAAATACTGAAAAAACTCGAACGCAGAGCTCTTGAATTCAATGAAAAACCCATGGTAATTTCGCTTTACCCTTCGGGTGAAGGGGAAAAACCGGGCAGTTTCATGGAAATTTCAGGAAAGAATGTAATACTGCAGGCCTTAAGGAAGTCATCGGACGACAGTGGATATGTAATGAGACTTTTCAACGGGGAGGAGAAGCCCTGCAGTTTTACGGTAAAGAGCAAAATCCTTGGTATCAGTGAGGAACTTGAACTCGGAGCCATGGAAGTTGCATCATATAAAATCATTGACGATAATTTAGTTGAAACCGATCTTATGGAAAGGGAGTTGGTAAAATGAAATATGCCATAGGTGTTGATTACGGAACACAATCAGGAAGGGCGGTTGTAGTTGACTGTTCCAACGGAGATATACTTTCCCAGGCCGTACTTGAATACAGGCACGGGGTTATGGATGAATATCTTCCCGACGGGAAGACCAGGCTTGCACCTGACTGGGCACTTCAGCACCCGGGGGATTATATTGAAGTGTTGGGAAAAACTGTACCTGAAGCTATTGAAAAAGCCGGAATCGATCCGGTTGATGTCATTGGTCTTGGAATAGATTTTACTGCATGTACGATGATTGCGGTGGATCGCATGGGAGTGCCCCTGTGCTTTCAAGATGAGTTGAAATCCAATCCCCATTCATATATTAAGCTATGGAAGCACCATGCTGCCCAGAAGTATGCCAATGAGCTCAACATGAAGGCTGAAGAAGGTGGTGAAGACTTCCTTATGAGATACGGGGGCAAGATAAGTTCCGAATGGATGATTCCCAAAATAATGCAGGTTTATCACGAGGACAGGGGTATATATGAAAAGGCCGACAGATTTATGGAAGCTGCGGACTGGCTTGTAATGTGGATGACAGGAAATGAACGCAGAAACAGCTGTACGGCAGGATACAAGGCCATATGGCATAAACAGAAAGGATATCCATCCAAAGAGTTTTTCAGAAAACTGGATCCGGGACTTGAGAACCTTGTCTCGGAGAAATTATCCATAGATATATACCCCCTTGGCACAAAAGCAGGGGAACTTACTTCAGAAGCAGCTGAAATTACCGGATTGCATGAGGGAATATCTGTTGCAGTTGCCAATGTAGATGCCCACGTGTCTGTTCCTGCAGCAGGAATTACCAAACCCGGTGAGATGCTCATGATAATAGGTACCTCGACCTGCCATATGGTCCTGGGAGAAAAGGAAGAAACAGTACCGGGTATGTGCGGTGTAGTTGAGGACGGAATAATGCCCGGTTATCTGGGATATGAGGCCGGTCAGTCCTGTGTAGGTGACCATTTTGAGTGGTTCGTTGAAAATTGTGTTCCTGCAGCTTATACACGTGAAGCTGATGAAAGAGGCATATCAGTTCATGATGTCCTGGCAGAAAGAGCAGCTGTCCTCAAACCCGGTGAGAGTGGGCTCGTGGCCTTGGATTGGTGGAACGGCAACAGGTCGGTGCTTGTTGATGCTGACCTGACCGGTATGCTGCTGGGATGTACCCTTCTTACGAAACCTGAGGAAATATACAGGGCTCTTATTGAGGCTACAGCATACGGAACCCGTCTGATAATAGAGAACTTCAGAGATTACGGAGTTCCGGTGGATGCCCTTTATGCTGCCGGAGGAATAGCAGAGAAGAATCCAATGATGATGCAGATTTACGCTGATATAACAGGAATGGAGATAAAGATAGCAAAAAGCGACCAGTCTCCGGCCCTGGGAGCTGCCATGTTCGGGGCAGTTGCTGCAGGTGCTGAAAAAGGCGGATATGATACTATTTTTGATGCTGCAAAAGTCATGGGTGGTGTCAGGGACAGGACATACAAACCAAATATGTACAACAAGGAAAGATATGATCTCCTGTACAAAGAATATACCATTCTTCATGATTATTTCGGCAAAGGTGCAAATGATGTTATGAAGAGACTCAAGGGAATGAAAGGGGAGTAGAAGGATGCCAATCCTATACACTTTGAAAAATGAGGTGCTTGAAGCAAACAAAAACCTTGAAAGGTTCGGTCTTGTCACCTTCACCTGGGGAAATGTCAGTGGAATTGACCGGGAAGAGGGGATAGTGGTCATTAAACCAAGCGGAGTACCCTATGATGAGCTGAAGGTTGATCAGATGGTTGTTTTGGATCTGGACGGCAATGTTCTGGAGGGAGAACTGAGACCTTCCAGTGATACCCCGACTCATCTGATGCTCTATCGCAACTTCCCTGAAATAGGAGGAGTGTGCCATACCCATTCACTTTGGGCAACAAGTTTTGCACAGGCCAGGAAGGGAATACCGGCTTTGGGTACAACCCATGCAGACCATTTCAGGGGAACCATACCCTGTACGAGGCCATATACGGATGAAGAAATTGAAGGCGATTACGAGGCAAACACAGGCAGTCTGATTGTTGAGACTTTCAGGGATATGGATGAGAATCAGATACCGGGAGTTCTTGTAGCATCCCATGGTCCGTTTACCTGGGGTACAGATGCTTATGATGCTGTAAGAAACTCAAGGATATTGGAATTCATTGCCGAAGCTGCATACAGGACGTCCATAATCAACAACAATGCAGGGCATATCACCGATAAATTGAGAGACAAGCACTATCTTAGGAAACACGGCAAGGATGCATATTACGGACAGAACGAGGAATGAATAAAAGGGAAAGAGTAAGAAAATCCATAAGACATATTGAACCTGACAGGCTTCCCAGATATGACAGCTTCTGGGAAGACACCCTTACTAAGTGGCATCAGCAGGGTGAAACGGCAGAAGGTTTGGAACTTCAGGATAAATTCGGTTTTGATATAGTCCAGTTCTATCTGGACAACTCCTTCAGGCTTGAACCTGAAATGCTGAAAAACGACGGTAAAATGATAACTGTCAGGGATAGGTGTGGATATACGGCCGAAAAGTTCATAGGAAAGTCCCGTACACTTCATATGTATGACCATGTGACAAAGGACCTGGAGAGCTGGAAGCTTCTTAAAAAACGTCTTAGGGTTGATATAGACGAATTCAGCAGAGTGGATTCAAACCCCTTCTTCATGCGCTGTGATCCAAGTCCGACTTGGTCAGAAGCTGCTGCAAGGTTTCGGAATGTTTACGATACCGGTAAATATGTGATGATGAATTCCTACGGTCCATTCGAAGCGGCATGGCGTCACCGTGGTTTTACGGAATTACTGATGGATACTGCCACGGACGAAGCTTTCATCAACGATATATTTTGGGCTCATACGAACTTGATAATAGAGACACTTTCAAAATGCCTGGATTTGGGAATAAAACCGGACGGTTTTTTTCTAATAGAAGACCTGGGACACACCGGAGGATTGCTTATATCACCCGATGTTTACAGAAGGACCATAAGTCCGTGCCATAGGAAACTCGGGGACTTTTTACACTCCAGGGACATTGACTTCATCATGCACAGCTGCGGAAAAGTCAAGGAGCTGATTCCCGATTTTATAAGTGAAGGCCTTGATGTCCTGCAGGCTCTGGAAGCAAAGGCAGACCAGAATGTGGCAGTGCTCAAACATGAATATGGTAAGGATCTGGCTTTCATGGGCAATATTGATGTAATGAAGCTGGCCGGTACAGTCAGTGATATAGAAGAGGAGATACAGGGAAAGATAATACCTGCAATGAAGGGAGGAGGATATATATATCACAGTGACCACAGTATACCTCCCGAAGTCTCACTGGGAAATTACAGGTATTTGATGAAGAGGCTTGATGACTTGACATACTGAAGGAAAGGTAATAATATAACCCGGCAATAGCAAAGACAGTTCGCAACCATCCTGTCTGTAAACAAAACTAGGAATCTGTTGATTGACGGGTGGTTGCCATCCGCTTTTTTATTGTAAAAAATACAAGGAATTATTTATGAAGATAAAACCGGCATTCATGGCAAGGGCCGCAGTCATAGCTGCGCTTTATGCAGCACTAACCATATTTCTGGCACCCATAAGCTACGGGCTTATACAATTCAGGATTGCAGAGGCTTTGACTGTGCTTGCATACTTTACTCCTGCAGCTATACCGGGCTTGTTCATAGGCTGTCTTGCGGCAAACATAATTGGTCCCTATGGTATCCTGGATATTGTGTTCGGAAGTCTTGCGACGCTGATTGCCGCATATGCAACTTACAGAATAAGTAACAAATACCTGGCACCGCTGCCGCCTGTAATTGCAAATGCTCTTATTGTGGGTCCCTTGGTTGCATATTTTGTGAACGTACCTTTTTACATGGGAATGCTTTATGTGGGTATCGGGCAGCTTGCCGTTTGCTATGGTCTGGGTCTCCCCCTGATATTGGCACTTGAACCTTTCAAAAATCGTTTGTTCTGAAAATAAAACAGGAAATAAATTTTACCTGTACAAATTAGCCCCGTGTACCAATTGGCCCCGGGCTGGCTGCACCGTGCAACCAGCCCGGGGCCAATTGGTACACATTATTAATAAAAATCCCGGGTTTTCAACATCATGTGCTGAAATCCCGGGATATATGTGTTTGTGTTTGTGCTTAATTCAGTATTTTTACACAGGTTTCATAGTAGAACTTCTTAAGACCATCTGAATCAGTATAACCGGACCGAACTTTCTGCATGGTCATGTTGGTTAGGATAATCAACAAAGCATGTACATGGTTTTCTGATTCCGGTTCCTTTATTACTCCTTCACTGACTCCCTTTGCAAGGATCAGGCCGAGGAGATCAAGAAAACTTTCCCTTGCATTTTCCATAACACTTTTCAAACGTTTGACCGTATCCACCGTAAAGGGCATACTGCCCGGATTCGATACCATCGAAAGAAAAGGTCCCCTTGAAACTATTTCCAGTATACAGTCAACCATGGAGTCAAAACTCTCCCTGAAGGTGGATTCCAGTTCCACCTTATCCCTGACCATATCCGTCATCAACCCAAGTCCGAATTCAACGGCACCTATGAACATATCGTCCTTGCTTCTGAAGTATTCATATACGGTACCTTTTCCTACGTCAGCTCTTTTAGCTATTGCCGAAACCTTAAGTCCTGCCGTGCCGCCTTCCATGAAAAGTTCCAGGACAGCCCTCAGTATTTTTTCCCTTTTGTCACTCATTTGCTTTTCCTGCTTTTCTTTTTGTTTTTCCCGCCTTTTTTAGTGTCTCTTACTATCAACGAGTATATTGAGGGTACGACAAGAAGCGTCAGTAATGTGGAGAACAGGAGCCCTCCTATGACTGATACAGCCATGGGAGCCATCATCTCCGTACCTTCTGCAATTCCAAGCCCCATGGGAATGAGGGCAAGTACGGTAGTGAAAACCGTCATAAGAATTGGTCTGAGTCTTATGGGACCTGCTTCGAGTATGGCTTCGTTCTTTGTCTTTCCTTCAGCCCTTTGTTTGTTGATATAGTCAATCAGGACGATTCCGTTGTTAACAACTATCCCGGCAAGTACGATCATCCCTATGAAGGCCGGAACACTTATTGGAAGACCCGTTATCAGAAGAGCCAGGAAGGCTCCGGTGAAAGCCATGGGGATTGAGAACAGTATGATGAACGGGTGTATAAGTGACTCAAACTGTGCAGCCATTATCATGTATACAAGGAGTACACCTATTCCCAGGGCCAGTAGAAGACTGCTGAAAGCTTCCATGATTTCTTCATTTGTCCCTGCCAGATCAACGCTGTATGCGCTGTCATGATCATAATCATCAATCCAATCCTGAATATCCCGTCCAACGGTTCCCGGATCATATCCATCGGCAAGTTCGCCGGATACGGTTACTATCCTCTGCTGATTTTCACGGTTTATGGAAGTTACTCCGTCCCTTATTTCAATGTCAGCTACGGATTCGAGTGGAACGCTGGTTCCCATGGGAGTTGATATCTGAATGTCTCCTACAGAATCCTTTGTGACAGATTCGCTGTCCCTGAGCCTTACGGTAACATCATTGCCGTCAAGTCTGATTGTAGTTGCCCTAGAACCCTGTATGGAGGTACTTACGGAATTGGCTATCTGGTATGAAGAAAGCCCGTTCATTGCCATCTTTTCACCGTCAGGCAGTATAACGATTTCCGGAGAACTCGTATTGATGCTTGTCTCGGCTTCAGATATGCCTTCGGTAGAAAGGAACATGTCCTTTACATCAGAAGCAATGGACTTCAATATATCCAGGTCGTCTCCCTGTATTTCCACAGAAACATTTGAACCTCCTATGAAGGACATTCCGGAATTCTGTATACTGGCTATGGATATTTCAGCGCCTTCCAAGGAATCTGTGGCTTCCCTTACGGAATCAATGAATTCCGATGTTGATACATCTCTTTCTGATTTAGGTACCAGAACAACCGTAATACTGCCTGTGTCAGCGCCTCCGCCGCCTCCTCCGAATCCGAACATACCACCGCTTCCGAGGACACTGGCACTTACGATTTCCACCTCATCGTAGCCAGTAAGTATTTCCTCGACCATGGCAACCTTTTCAACTGTTTCATCAAATTCAGTTCCTACAGGCATTTCTACTGTAATCGAAACCTGTCCCTGGTCGGCTTCGGGGAAGTATTCCATTCCCTGATAAAGAACACCGAATACACTTCCGGCAAACAGAAGGAATGAAACCAGAACTACCAATATCCTGTTTCTGAGACTCCATCCCAGGACACCGCTGTAAGCCTTTGTTGTTGCATTCATTATCCTGTGATGTTTGGATGTATCGGCTCTTAGGGTCCTTGATGCCATCATGGGAACGAGGGTCAGTGCTATGAAAAGACTTGCGAGCAGTGAAATCGATACCGTAAGTGCCATTTCCTGGAAAATATCAGCGGTGAACCCTTCAAGAAATACAACGGGAAGAAAGACTGATACGGTAGTAAGGGTCGATGCAGTAATGGCACCGGCAATTCCGGAAGCTCCTTTTATTGCCGCTTTCTTCATGCTTAATCCCTGGCTGCGCAGACGGTATATGTTTTCAATTACAACTATGGAGTTGTCCACAAGCATTCCAAGACCCAGTACAAGACCTCCCATTGAAACGATGTTCAAGGTGATTCCGGTGAAGTATATTATGGTTATTGCACCTAATACACTTATGGGTATGGCTACGGCTATTATTGCAGTAGGCCTTATATCCTTTAGGAAAATGAGAAGTATCAGGACAGCAAGTACGGCACCTATGAGGCCTGTCATTGCAACGTTCTGTACCATCAGTTCGGTATATTCAGACTGGTCAAGGGTTAGTACCAGGGATGCCTGGGAGAATTCCTCTTCAACCAGCTTTATTTCATCCTTCACACGCCCGGCAACTTCAACAGTGTTATAGCCTGATTGTTTCTGGATGTTTATGGTTATGCTGTCACGTCCGTTTACTTTGGTATAGGAATCCTTTGCAATGTTTTCATATGAAATCTCTGCAAAATCCTTCAGTTCAACCATGGACATTGTTGACTGTGAAAAGAATTTCACTGATTCAAGGTCTTCAAGGGTCTTGAATGAACCAAGGGTTCTGACGGAATATTCAGTGTTTCCGTCACTTATGTTTCCGCCTGGCAGTGTAATGTTGTTGGCTGCCAGCATCTGTGAAAGCATCTGTTCGGATATTCCCAGTTGGATCATCTTGTCCTTATCTGGTATGACGGTTACCTCACGTTCCACTCCGCCGTTTACTGATACGCTTGCAACACCATCTATTTTTTCAAGTCGGGGGACAAGAACATCCTCGGTCCATCGTGTCGTTGCCCAATCATCGTCATCCGAATATGATACGGAATAACCCATCATGGGAATCATGTTTACGTCAAACTTAAGAACCAGGGGAGCGGAAACATCCTCGGGAAGATAAGGTGCTATAAGATCAAGATTCTGGGTCATCTCCATAATTGCTGAATCCATGTTCGTGTTTTGGTTGAATTCAAGAATAACCATGGAACTGCCGCTGCCTGAGGTACTGCTTATGGTTTTTATATTTCCCACAGTAGCCATTGCTGTCTCTATGTTTCTTGTTACTATATTTTCGACCTCTTCGGGACTTGCTCCGGAATATGAGGTTGAGACCACGGCATAGGGGAGATTGATGTCGGGGAAAAGGTCCATCTGGAGATTGGTCAGTGAAACCACTCCCAGAAGAACAATTATAAGGGTCATCATCAATGCCGTTACAGGTCTTTTTACACTAAGTTTTGATAAATTCATTATTACGTCCTTTATAAAAGTATTTGCATTTTCCGACCGACCAGTCGGTCAGTCACAATGATTCTATCATAAAGCTATGTTGTGTCAACATTTTTTTGTAAAATAATCATAAAGAGATGAAATGAAGTCAAGTCAAGTATATTGACTGCAATAAAAAAGCAACCCGGTCTGTAACCGGGTTGCTGTAATAATACATGAACTTCAGCCGTTCTTATTGCCTGCCTGTACTTTCCTGAGTTTGGCAAATCTGGGAAGACCCTCCTCATACGGAGGATGGGAATTACCTTGGATAAGGGGAAGGGCATATTCAATGAAATCGTCATTTATGAAATTTCCTTCTTCGTTAATCCATTCCCTGGGAACGGTTTTTTCGGTATTTGCTGCAAAACTGAGGTTTATGAGCTTAAGGTTGCATTTATATTTACCGTCTTCCATGGTTCTTTCGAAGGCAACCATATGATCGGTCATTCCGCTTACTGCAGCCTTGACGGCTTCCTGTCCTGCTGCAAATGCTTCCTCAACATCGGTTAGTGAACCGACATGGGCTGCACATCTTTGCATGAGGGAAAATTCAATTCCCCTGACCTTGCATCCGAATACTTCCTTGGCCTTGTTTGCAAGAACAGAAGCAGCTCCTCCCAATTGGGCATGCCCGAAAGCATCCTTGGCCAGTTCAGCACCCATTTCAGCAATATAGGTTCCGTTTTCATCTTTGCAGCCTTCTGAAAAAGCAACGATTACCTTGCCGGTTCTGTCGAATACCTTCCTGACGTCAGCAATGAACTTTTCCATGGTAAAGGGAATTTCAGGAAGATAAATAAGGTCAGGCCCGGCTCCTTTGTAAGCAGCCAATGCGGATGCAGCCGTAAGCCATCCGGCATTCCTTCCCATGATCTCAACAACAGTAATCATTGGTGTATCATAAACCCTTGCATCCTGATATATTTCCATTAGGGTAGTAGCAACATAACGGGCTGCACTTCCGTAACCGGGGCAATGATCCGTTCCATACAAGTCATTGTCAATTGTCTTGGGAACACCCATGACATTGCAGTCATAACCTGATTTCTGCAGGAACTTGCTTATTTTATTGGTAGTATCCATTGAGTCATTTCCGCCGTTATAGAAGAAGTACCGTATATTATATTTCTTAAAGACTTCAAGGATTCTTCTGTAATCCGAATCATCTACGGCAGGATCCTTCAGTTTATATCTGACTGACCCCAGTGCTGAGGACGGGGTTGTCTTCAGAAGTTCAAATGTTTCAGAATCTTCCTTTGACATATCATAGAAATCCTCATTGAGGATACCCTTTATCCCATGTGCAGCTCCGTAAACAGCTGTAATATTGTCTTCTTTCAAAGCCTGGGTAAAAACACCTGCAGCAGATGAATTTATAACAGATGTGGGTCCGCCTGACTGTCCGAAGATGCAGGCACCTTTCAAATCTTTCATCAAATACCTCCGATATTAGAAAATTCACTAGAAAATATACCATAGGGTATACAAAAAAGCAAAGAAACAAAGGTTAAAAGTGTTAAGAATTTCACATTTATATGCAATAGCTATACTCTGAGGAAAAAATTATATATAATTGGTATTGATGTATGTATTTTGAATAATTTACCGGGGGTATGAAATGATCATTGAAAGCAGGGGACTGACAAAATCCTATAAGGAAGTCAAAGCACTGCAGGGTCTTGAACTTTCGATTCAAAAAGGAATTATCTATGGACTCCTTGGACCCAATGGGGCAGGCAAAAGCACATTTATTAATATTGTAGCAGGACTTGTGAAAGCTGACGGCGGAACACTTGAAATAGCCGGCAAACCCGTCATCACTTCCAACAAGGCTGTAAAGGGAATGATGGGATTCGTACCCCAGGACCTGGCGATATATGAAGACCTCACGGCATATGAAAATATCGCATTCTTTGCTTCCCTATATGGTCTCAGAGGCAGTGAGAAAAAGGAAAAAGTTGAAAAAGCACTTGAATTCGTAGCTCTGGCAGACAGGAAGAAGGATCTTGCAAAGAATTATTCAGGAGGAATGAAGAGACGTCTGAATCTGGCATGCGGCATATGCCACGAACCTGAAATAATCTTTCTTGATGAACCTACCGTAGGAATAGATCCCCAGTCCAGGAATCATATCATGGAATCCATCAAAGAGTTGAACAGGATGGGAAAGACTGTCATATACACCACCCATTACATGGAAGAAGCAGAGGAACTATGTGACCAAATCGGTATCATAGACCATGGTAAGATAATTGCCGAGGGTAAACTCAGGGATCTTCAGAAGATAATATCGGAAAATGAACTCATATATATTGAAATTGACGGTGATGCCTCATCAGCGGCAGAAACACTGGCGGATATAAAGGATGTTCTCTCAGCATCAGCAGAGGAAGAAGGAATCCTTGTAACTCACAACGGAGAAGAACATGTCCTTGGAAATGTAGTCAACAAACTAACCGTGAATGGATTGGAGATACGGAAAATAGAAAGCAGAATGCCCAATCTGGAGGATGTTTTCTTATCGATGACCGGAAGAACCCTGAGGGACTGAGCATGAAGATTTTGAACTTTTTTCTGGTATATGCAAAGAGAACTGTAAGGGACAGGATGTTCTTCATGATTATGCTGCTGTTTCCTGTTCTGCTTATATGGTTGCTTGGAAATGCCTTTTCCGGAATAATGGGGGATCAGGACTCGGAAGTAATCGCAAAGGCACGTATGCTTTATATGGTAGAGGAGGAAACTGAGTTATCCCAATCCTTCGAAGATTTCATGGTCAATGACGAAAATGAGTTCTTTGAGTTCACTAAAACAAACGACAGGGATCAGGCAACAGAAGATATTGTCAGGAACAGATATGATGCATTTGTGGTAATTTCGTCAGATTCCATGGAGGTTTATAAGAACAGCAACTATAACTTCAACTCATCCCTGGGAGAACTTATTTTAAAATCATTTGCAGATGATTATAACCTGATGTACGAGATTGCATCCCTCGGGATACCCATTCAAAACGGGGGCCAGACTTCGATGGAAATGCCGGATTTCACTGAAGAGGTTTCCTTTGACCGGGAAAGGACACCCGGTTCCATGGATTATTACGGAATTACCATATCGACCATGTTCCTTTTCTACGGTATGATTTTCCTTGGCACATATTTTGCAGAAAACCAAAGGATAAGGACAGCTGACAGGATCAAGGCATCCCCTGTCAGCATGCTGAGCTACCAATGGGGAACGGCTCTTGGGAGTGTTGCTCTTCTAGCGGCCCAGTCAACCCTTGTGGTGATTGTCGGAATACTGGTATTCAATGTTTATTGGGGTGAAGCCCTCCATATTGGTGCAATGGTACTGTTTGGAGAAATACTTATGGTATCGCTTCTTGGCACATTGGTAGGATTGACGGTAAAGAATGAAAACCTCATAGCCGGCATATCACAGATAGTAATCCCGGTAATTGTTTTCCTGGGTGACGGATATGTACAGATAGGCGGTGGACCTGCTGTCCAGACCATAAAGAAAATATCACCCATGTATTGGGTAAACCACGGTATACTCGATGCAATATATCTTGGGGATTATGGAAAAGCCTATACATCCTTGCTTATATGCCTGGGAATAGCAGTGCTAAGTACAATTGCTGTACTTGCCGTAAACAAGCGCAGGGAGGTTTCAAATGCCTAATGTATTGAGAATAGCAGGTAACAATATTAGACAACTTCTGAAGAAACCATCAAACATTCTTGTATATGTTCTTCTTCCTCCCATTCTTGCAGTGGTCTTCATGATGATGATATCCTCCGGATCCTCCGGGGCTATCTCCGTAGGAGTTACTGACAGCGACCAAAGCCCTTCTTCCGAAGCTTTGATAGAATACATAAGGGAAAACGAGAATTATTACGTAGTCATTTATGACGAAGGAAACCTTGAAAAAGCAGTTGCAGACAAGGAAGTAAGGGCAGGAATAGACATTCCCGATGGATTCGGAGCATATCTTGCTTCCGGCAGCGGAGACCTCAGGGTTGAGGTGATTTCCATAGAAGGTGCAGCGGTTACAGCATGGCTCAAGGGATTCATGGAACAAAAGATTTCAACCATGTACCGTGCAGGCATGATCCTTGCGGGAACCGGTAAATATGATGATGTCATAAGTGAATATTCAGGTAAATACATAACAGTGGAATCCATTGAGGTTCTAGATGAATCAAGGAAAATGGAGGGAACGAGTGCCGGTTTCGGTATGTATACCTTCGCCTCATTATTCGGTATTTTCTCAATATGTGCCCTGACTTTCAAGGAGAAGGTAAACAAGACATATCAAAGAATAATGTCAGGACCCGTAGCACCGTGGCAGTATTCCCTTGGTAACACATTGGCATGCCTGTTCTTTGCATTCCTTCACAGTTTGATCTCCCTGACCCTCATATACAGTATATTCGGTATTGCAGAACTACTTGATATATGGCAGTTCATAGTCCTTATAACGGTTTTCTATCTAGCTGTTATACCCCTGGGGCTTTTCCTTATGTCACTTGGAAAGAGCTATTCAGCGGTGCTGGCAGTTAATGTGCTTGTTCTTACACTTACATGCATGCTGGGAGGGTGCTACTGGGATGTAACCCTCATGCCTGATTTCATGCAGAAACTAGCCAGGGGAACCATCCAGTACTGGTTTACGACAGGTATTGTAAAGCTGATGAATGAGGGGGTTCTTTCAGCAGTTAGCAGAAACCTTCTGATAATGGCGATATTCGGCATAGCTTTTACATTTGCATACATTCTTGTTGACAGACTCAAACCCAACAGGATGTCCTTATGATGAACTCCCGTGAAAGGCTGCTTGCTGCCGCAAAACTTCAGCCTGTGGACAGGGTTCCCATTTCAGGATATGAGATGGACAGATGGCGCAAGGACACATTCTATACAAGCGAGGCTTCCTACAGGGAGCTCATGGCTTATCTTGATGCCCATGCGGACAGAATTTATATGACCGGTGAAAAGAGAGGGGAAAACCCTCTCAGGGAAAACCGCGAATGGAGGGAAGAGGGCTGCACATATTCCGAAACAATAATCCATGCACCGGACAGGGACCTGAGGATGATTCAAAAAAGGAATGATGACATCAATACATGGTGGACCCTGGAACATTTCTGCAAGGACCTTGATGACGTTGATGCATATATAAGGGCATTGCCTTACAAGGCAACTGATGTTGATATGAGGGGAGTGTTCGAGGAGCAGGATGCCGTGGGCGACAGCGGAATTATAATGCTTTCACCTGCAGATCCCATAGGAGAAGGTGCTCACATCATTGAAATGGGGCAGTTTCTTGTGTACTGCATTACGGAAACCGAGTCGATGAAGCGGTTTCTTGATGCCATTTTTGAAGTTCAGATGCACCATTTAAGACAGGTTCTTGAAAATGATGTGACCGATATCATGTTCAGGATATGCGGGCCGGAGTATGCAACACCTCCTTATCTGTCACCCAAGCTGTTTTATGAAATCGTAACTAAATACCTCATCGTGATGTGCCGTGAAATCAGGGAAGCAGGAGGTATCCCGAGGATACACTGCCATGGAAAGGTCAGGGAGGTACTGGATGATTTCCTGATGACGGATGCCATGGCCATGGACCCCTGTGAACCGCCTCCTGACGGAGATGCTGACCTGGCTTATCTCAAGGAAAAATGCGGGGACAGGTTCTGCCTTATGGGGGGAATGGAGCTTCATGAACTTGAAAATTCATCCCCTTCAAGAATCAGGGAAATCGTCAAGGAATCCATCAGCGCGGCAGCAGGAACTACAGGTTATGTTATGATGTCCACGGCTTCTCCCATAAACATACCATTGTCCGAAAAAACCAAAAGAAACTATTTTGAAATGATTGATGCAACCCTTGAATACGGCAGATATTGAAAAAGCGCTGCCAAACTGACAGCGCTTTCATATAAATTTCTGGATTGACTTCTAAACCTTGTTTTCCTCGACATACCGTTTTATCTTGCTTGTGGTAGTCTTTACGAACTCCCTGTCCCTTACTATAAGATTCTTAATCTTCTTGTAATCACTTAGCTTTGAATTTACGTCCTTTATAAGTTCCTTCAGTTTGGATTCCACGAATTCCGGAGATTTGTCCTTGAATTCTGCTTCAAAGGCTTCAAGGTCAGGAAAAACGGAAAGGGTAATGATTTCTTCCCTGGAGTTTTCCACCTTTTGTCCGAAGACCATTGATTCAGCAACATATGGATAAGCATTGACCAATAGTTCAATCTCCTCTGGATATATATTCTTGCCGTTCTGGGTTACGATTACGCATTTTTTCCTTCCGGTTATGAATATAAAACCTTCCTTGTCCATATATCCCATGTCACCCGTATGGAAATAGCCTCCCTCAAAGACTTCTGCATTGAGTTCCGGCTCATCAAGATATCCTGTGAATACGTTTGGACCTTTTGCAACAATCTCACCTACGCCTTCTTCATTGGGTTCCCAAATCTGTATTTCAACTCCCGGGATTGCCTTGCCTGCTGCCGCATCAATGAAGTCCGTATCACTGTTCAGGGCAATGATGGGGGAGCATTCAGTAAGTCCGTATCCCTGGAAGAAATCCAGGCCAATGTTTCTGAAGAATTCTGCAACTTCGGGAGCGATGGCTGCTGCGCCGCTTATGAACATCCTTATGGACCCTCCGAGGCCGTCATATATGGATTTGAACAATTTTCTCCTGACATCAATTCCTATCTTCATGAGAAAGTTGGATATCTTGAGTGCAGTACGCATTTTTTTTGCCGAACCGGCTGCCTCAGCTTTTTTCCACAGCTTCTTGTACATGCTTTCAAAGAGAAGAGGTACACCCAGCATTATGGTCGTACCTGAGTCCTTCATATTGTCAACAATATGTTTCAGACCTTCGCAAAATGCAACTGAACAACCCATGTACATGGGACAAAGGAAACCACATGTGCACTCATATGTATGATGAAGGGGAAGAACCGAAAGAAAACAGTCATATTCATGAAGTTGTATAAGGGTTACCATGGACATGAGATTGGATGCAATGTTATGGTGTGACAACTGTGCTGCCTTTGAACGGGATGTTGTAGCAGATGTAAAGAGAAGGATCCTGATGGCATAGGGGTCAATCTCAGCATCCAGATATTCCCGGTTTCCGGCTTCAAGGAGGCTTTTTCCCTTTTCCACCAGTTTTTCATATGATATGAATCTGCCGTCTTCTTCCTCAGGAGAAATATCCATTCCGATAAAATATCTTACATCGGGTGCTGATTCAGCGGCTTCCTCAATCTGTTCTTTCTTTTTGCCTGAGAAAATAATCGCTGCAGGTGAACAACGCTCGACTATGTTTGTTATTTCGTTTACAGGGAGTTCCTTATCTATGGGAACAACGGTTCCGACTCCGTTTACGGCAGCCAGATATGAGGTTACCCATCTGTATCTGTTCTCACCCATGACTCCTATGAACTCATCCTTCAGACCCAGGGCCAAAAGGGCAGTTCCAAGATATTCAACTTCCTTGACATAATCCTTGTATAGTACTGTTTCGTATTTACCGGTATCCTTGCTTTTCTCATGAAAAAGCGGGTTGTCTCCGTAAAGTTTCAGTCCGCTGTAAAGCAAATCCCTAAGGTCGGTTATGGGTCTGTTTTCATGTATCGGGTCAAAACCAATTCTCATATTAAATCCTCGCATTTCATTTATATTCTTTTTTATTGTTAATATTGGCATTCTACCATAAATGGATGTTAGGTTAAATCATCCGTTGGTATGATTAATCCTCAAAAAAAAGGAGTGCCAGTAAGACACTCCCCGTCTGAGGTCAATCAGCGTATCATTTGTTTTCTTCTACATATCTCTTGATTTTCTTTGTAGTTGTCTTTACAAATTCACTGTCCCTGAGCTTAACGTCCTTTATCTTCTTGTAATCAACAAGCTTTGAGTTGACTTCGCGGATCATCTCACGAACTTTCTTTTCTACGAATTCAGGGTCGGATTTACCGAATTCAGCCTGTATGGCCTCTGCATCAGGATAAACAACGGCAGTTATTGTCTCTTCCTTTGAACCTTCATCTATTCTTCCGTATACCATGGATTCATTGACAAAAGCATATGTATTTATCAGAAGCTCTATCTCTTCCGGATATATGTTCTTGCCGTTCTGGGTTACAATAACGCTCTTTTTCCTGCCGGTTATGAAAACAAAGCCTGCGTCATCCATGTAACCCATGTCACCGGTATGGAAATATCCGCCTTCAAAGATTTCCTTGTTGAGTTCAGGTTCATCCATATAGCCGATGAATACATTGGGACCTTTTGCTACTATTTCCCCGATTCCTTCTTCATTTGGTTCCCAAATCTGTATTTCAACTCCGGGTATCGCCTTGCCTGCGGAAGCATCAATGAAGTCAGTGTCACTGTTCACGGATAGAATGGGAGATGTTTCGGTAAGTCCGTAGCCCTGGAAGAAGTTTAGACCGATGTTCCTGTAGAATTCAGCTATTTCAGGAGTCATGGCAGCCGCACCGCTTATGAACATCCTTATTGTACCTCCCAGCCCCTCATAAATTGAATGAAACAGTTTCTTTCTAACATCAATTCCAAGCTTAATCAGGAAATTGGAGACCTTAAGTGCAATCTTCAGTTTTTTTGCTGAACCGCTTATTTCGGCCTTTTTCCATAACTTCTTATACATGCCTTCAAAAAGAAGGGGAACACCAAGCATTATGGTTGAACCCGATGCCTTCATGTCTTCAACTATGGTTTTAAGACCTTCGCAATATGCTATGGAAGCTCCCATGTATATGGGAACCAGGAAACCGCATGTACACTCAAATGTATGGTGAAGCGGAAGCAGTGACAGGAACCTGTCTTTCTCGTCCATGTATATGACCGTAACAGCTGACATCAGGTTGGAAACAATATTGCGCTGTGAAAGCATGGCAGCCTTTGAAGTTGAAGTAGTAGCAGATGTAAACAAAAGAATTGTGATTGCCTCGGGATCTACGGTTGCATCAAGGAAATCCCTGTTTCCCTGCTCGATTTCCTTTCTGCCCATTTCAATCACCGCATCGTATGAAAGGAAACGTTCATCCGCATCTTCGGGAGCCAGGTCCATTCCTATGAAATATCTAACTGCATCAGTTTTTTTTGCAGCCTCCCTCATCTCATCTTCCTTCTTGCCCGAATAAATGATGGCTGACGGTTCAACCCTGTCAACTATGTTCATTATTTCATGGATGGGAAGAAGTCTGTCAATTGGAACTATTGTTCCGACGCCCGTAACAACCGCCATATAGCCCACTGCCCATCTATATCTGTTTTCACCCAGAACCGATAGCTTGGTATTCTTAAGACCAAGCTTCATAAGGGCTGTTCCAAGGCATTCTACCTCAGTTACATAGTCCTTGTAATAAACGGTTTCATATTCCTTTGTTTCACTGTTTTTTTCGAGAAAAAGAGGATTTTCTGCAAACCTCTCAAGTCCACTGTAAAGCATATGCCTTAAATCCGTTATTTCCCTGGCATCCGTATAAATCGGATCAAACCCCTTGCGCATATAACACCTCCGGATAGATTTCGGATACCCATGCATCCTTGAAGGTATTGTAACATAAAAAATATGATTTTAACAGCACATTATATGACTTGGTCGTAAATTATGATTTGGCAGCATTCGTGATGCGGAATACCACCGGATTGGGCCAGTTTTTTGAAGAATAAGGTCTGTAGCACCTCATGGCATCAATATGAAGGCCTTCATCGTCCTGTCTGAACCTGGTTTTGGTATCTGCTTCAGGATGGTGCTCAAGAACCTTTCCTGATTGTCCCACGATTTCAACCTCCGTATCTTCAGTAGCTCTTACGCTTTTTATTGTGTGCTGCTGTCTTTCACCATGCCGCCATGGATTGTTCATACAAAAAACATAGACGGTATCCGTGTTTTTCTTTCTTGTGAAGAAGTAATTACCTTCGGAAGGTACATGCCAGGGTCTGACTTCACAAATTGCCTCGTCATTGAAAAACATGAAAAGCCCTATTTCCTGTAGAAGCCTTTCCTGTTCATGGGGGATTTCACCGTAATGGTTCGGTGAAATATTTATTACCAGATTTCCCCCCTTGGCCCTGGTTTCAATCAGAAGGGAAATAAGGTCATAGCCTGTTAGATAGTGTTCATTCGTTGCCTTGTAGTTCCATGAGGTTCCCATGAAATAGCATGCCTCCCAGGGTTCATCCACTATGCCTTCAGGGAGACGTATTTCGGGAGTCGGCATCTCACTTCTTGATATGACCACATCAGGATTGAGCTCCCAGACCACTTTTTTCAGATTTGCTGGAGGACCATCGAAGAACACGGTATCAATCCTGTCGCAAAGACTGAATATTTCCCTGAGCTGACGTTCATTGTACTCCATGAGACCGGGATTGTTTTCAGGGATGACTTCGGGAGTGGTAAAATGCAGTTCCTTTCCAGCATTCAGGCACCATGTGAAATCAAGAGGTGAAAAATATATTCCTGTATTTATTCCGGCATCCCTGAAAGCCTTCATGACTTCCTTCGTGACATTCCTGCCGAATGCGGTATTCATTACATTGAAATCCGTTGTCTTTGTGTCAAACATACAGAATCCACTGTGGTGCTTTGTAGTGAACAGGGAGTAGCGGACTCCCGCTGTTTTTGCCAGTCTTGCCCAGTCTTCAGGCCTGAATCTGTATGGATTGAATAAAGCGGGAAGATCCTCATACATCTTGCGTAAAGGCTCTTTGTCAGCTCCAATCATCCAGTGGGAAATAACAGAGCCGATTATTGAATCAAGGCTCCAATGTATGAAAAGTCCCAGCCCCTGGTCCAGGAACCATTCCTCACGTTCGGATTTGTTGCCACTGCTTTTATCCAGTTTGTCTATGGTCTTGTCAACGAATATCCTATTCAGATTATCAGTCATGTCTTACCTCCGCCATTATTGATTATATTACAAACCCATTCCAAGTAAAGACAGAAAAAATGTAGTTTTGTTGTATAATTACATCATATTCATTATTTGACGGGGGTTAAGGATGTATAAAACAGTATTGACAGCCATTGTGGGGTGCGGCAGCAGGGGACGTGTATATTCAAAGTTTTCCTTGTCAAATCCCGAGGAAATGAAGATAGCAGCAGTAGTTGAACCAAATGATTACCGAAGGAACATGACAGGGGACATGTTCGATGTCCCTGAGGACATGAGGTTCAGTGATCTT
>Ga0180430_10001175_pt1 | contig 26425 bp, 39 predicted proteins | sample SS_ome_9_FD_132999 | JGI IMG/M metagenome (GOLD analysis project Ga0180430, IMG submission 132999) | Hypersaline lake sediment archaeal communities from the Salton Sea, California, USA - SS_1_S_2 metaG | ecosystem: Environmental > Aquatic > Non-marine Saline and Alkaline > Hypersaline >... | reverse complement strand
TTCCGTTTTCCTTGACCTGGAACTTGAACGACATGTGAATAAAATCCCACGTCGAGCATACGAGAAATGGCTCATTCCGTCAACGCCAGCAAGATAATCGAGCCGCCGCTCCCGTTGGGATTGCGATGGTCATCGGTCTGGAGGTGTTGGATACTCTTCACCAACTGGCCGTCGATTCTCATCTCCAGATATGGAAGTGGCTCAATCGGACAAAGAAGCTCCATGGGTATTTCCACGTGATACTTGTTGGGAGCGATTTGGCTCGCGAACGCTCCTCTTAGGGCCACCCAGCGACCACCAATGCGGATTTCGACCACATCATCTCCGTCCCCACCGCTACAAGGTCAATATAGGGCCTGAAATGGCCCTATCACATCAGGCGGGAGTATGAGATTAAAAGGGCCTTAAAAGGCCTTAAAGGGCCTTAAACATCCATAAGTTAGGCTGAAACATGCACGGGTAGGGCATTCGAGCCGATTCGTACTGGAGGATGAGGCGGGTCTTTATGTTCGCTATAGGAAGAGCCGGTTTAGCTCTTCCTGGAATTTCTTAAGGTTCACGAGGTGAAGTCGCTGGCTTTCAGCGAAAATGCGCGCGGGTTTGGTGAAATCACTACTCGTCACTATGTGACCCGTATCGGCATGGTAATGCGCGATCGCCCCATATAGATCAAATAGGGATTTCAGTCCAACTTTGCGGTGCGATGCATATCTCTTCACTTGAATCGCTGTCAGGATTTCGGAGTCAAGTGGCCCGCCGTGCCAGGCGAGGATATCAGCACCCCAATCTCTGGTTGCCGGAGTCAGCTGAACTCGACAACCCAGACATTCATATAAATATGCAACCAATTCCTCGAATTGTCGTGGGGAAATAGCGCGAAAGAGCGACTCATCGACAGTCATTGCCTTCAAAAGGGTTCGCCGATTATCAGGGATGATAATACGTGAATCAGGCCGCCACGCGACATATAATGCATATGCAGCATGCTCGAATACTAGTTCCTGTCCACCAGAATAATAATCTTCTATGAAATAATCGTAATCATCGGGGGTTACTGAATCGCGCAACAGTTTTGGACCATAGCACAGAGTGGTGCGTGTCCATCTGGATGCATGCCTCAGGAGCGCTTTTCTTGTCCTGAATTTCCGCGACTGTTCCCTTACTGCCGAGGCGATGTCGAAATCGGTAATAGCACCATAGGAACGCTTTATTTCGGCTGCAAAGGTATCCGATGAAATGGATGCTGCTTTGGCCAATGATTCATGCTTCCTTACCTGGGAACGCCAGCCGGGATCAAGATAGTTGGTTCTTCCAAAGACCTCCCAATAATCGGCCTCATGAAGCTGTAGCAGCCTAACCAACCCCCGATACCAATGCTCCAGTTCTTCCCATGAATCGCTCTTAGGAATTGCAGGAATTTTTGGCCTCTTTGGAAGCCGCATATCTTCGACAAGAAAAGAGTACAAAGACATCCCTTTACATCTCGCCCCACCACCAGATGACGCGGCCTTTGATGCGGTCGGCCTGGTCGATGGGCAGGGCGCAGGGGCGGTAGTCGGTGTCCTCGCCCTCGGCGAAGAACATGAGGGCCTTGCGGGAGACGTGGCACCATTTGATGGAGATGCCGCCGGCGTCAACGGGAAGGTCGACGACGACCATCTTGCCGTGGAGCTGCTTGAGGGGGCGTAGCGCGTCCATGTTCGTGTCGACGGCGACAAGAAAGCCGTCCTGCAGGGTAGGGTACATCGAATTCCCCTTGGCCCTGACGACGTAGGTATCATGGGGATGCGGGACCTTGCGCCTCACGCAGACGGCCCAATCGATCACCCGCTCGTCTTCGGGGGCGATGGGGCGGCCGAGGGCGGCCTCCACGTTGAGGATGGGCACCTTGATCATTTCTGGAGGGAGCGGGCCGCTCAGGTCGAATTCAACCTCATCGGACGCCACGACCAGCCGGTCGCCCTCGGTGGCGTCTTCCGCCCGGCGTTCCGGCTCCTTGTCCTCAAGGAGCATGGGGCCTTCGCCGGACCAAATCCACGCCAGATCCACGCCTGCTGCCTCAGCCATTCTAGCTATAGGGTCAAAAGCTGGTTGGCTTTTATTGGTCAAATACCTTCTTAGCTGAGCCACTGAAATTCCCGCCACAGAGGCCGCCTTCTTCTGGCTGCCTAACATTTCTGCAACTATGCGGAGACGTTCATGTTCCATGCCTGAAGGTGAACGCTGACGTTCATCTTCCACGGAGGCGTTCACCTTTGAGATTTTGCTAGGCATATCAACAGCTCCCATTGTATGGCATGCCAGGAAGACCCACGGGCGAAGGTGAACGCGAGCCAGCAATTATGCGCGCCAGCGGGGCGCATATGTTAGCGCCTTGCTTGACATGCGCTAATTTATGATCTATATTTGGGTTGTTGTGTGCGCCACATGTGAGCGCGCACGGGTGCAGAAGGAGGCGAAAGTGGGTGTTTATGGAATCACGCTTGATAGCCTCACGAAGGATCTTTCGGAAGAAGAACGAAGGGCGCTGATGCTTAAGACAGCCGTAACGATTCAGTACGGATCGATTACGGCTCTGGCCAAGCGCTTGGGCTATTCTCGGCAGCTCGTGTCCTATGTCATCAGCGGGATGCGGAGAAACAAGAAGATTCAGGTTGCCATCGCTGATGCTGTTGGCGTCCCCGCCGAATCGCTCTTCGGGGACGAGGATCTCGCGGCATGACGGGCTCATGCGCATGGGGTTTCTCTCCTCAGCGGGTCCTCCCGGATGCCGGTCCGGGGGGACCCTATATCAACTATAAGTGTCGCATATCTGCCCGTCAATTACTCTCGAGGGACAGATCTGTACACTGCCGCCGCCGGCGCGTTAGCGGGGGCCGGCCATGAAGACGCTCGACGAGGTGGCGGCCCGCACGATCCGGCGTTTCAAGGGGGGAGACGGCATCGCCGAACTGGCGGACCACCTGGGCATCAAGCCTTCGATGCTCTACCGCCTGTCGAATCCCCTCGACGGCGTGCGGATCAACAGCAAGCACCTGATCCCGCTGATGGAGAAGACGCGGGATTTCGCCATTCTGCGGCACCTCGCGGCCCGGTGCGGCTTCGGGCTGTTCCGGCTGCCGCGGGTGCGGACGGCCAAGCAGAACGAGATCGCCCGCTACCAGGAGGCCCAGGCGAAGGCCATCCAGGCCGTGATCGGCTTCTTCGCCGGTAGCCGGTCGCAGGAGGAGACGCTGGCGGCGATCCGCGACGAGCTGGAGAAGGCCGCCGGTTTCCTAAAGGCCGTCGAGAACAGCCCGCAGCAGAGCCTATTCGAGGAGTGATGGAGATGGGGGACGCGCTGCAACGGCCCGATAATCCGGATATCTGGGTTAGGGATTGGCAACTGACTGAGCTGCCTGGGTGGCCATCCACTCGTCAAGCAACGGCTCGCAAGGCAAAGCGCGATCAAGTGCCACGGCGGATCGCTATGCGCCGCGGGGGCGGCTATGAATACAACGCTCGCTTCCTCGAACCGCGGGCGCTGGCGGCGCTTCTCATGCGCCTCGATGCGGCGGATTCCGATTCAAACCCCATACCACAAGATGTAGGGGATGCTGAGCTGCAATCTCGCCCGCATCTTGTGGGATCGAAGACCGATTCTCGCGACCCCTCCCACTCCTCCTCGGCCCCGGCCGGAAAAGCGACCACTTCGCCGGCCGGGGCCACCTTTTCTCCGGAGAAGGAGGCGGAACGGACGGAGGCCCTCACCCACTGGGCCGACAAGCGCCCGGAGCGGCAGAAGCGGGTGGGGCGGCGGCGCCTGGCGGCCCTCAAGACCATCGAGCTTCTCCAGGCCCGGGGGTTCAAGCGGGGCGAGGCAGTGAATATGGCCGCCGGAGAGGCGGGGCAGAGCCCGGCCACGGTCTACCGCTGGTTGGCCCGTGTGAAGGATCGGCCGAGGGAGCAGTGGTATCCGCTGCTCATCCCGCTGCAGGCCGGAGGAGGGCGCCGCACGAAGATCTCGCCCCGGGTCTGGGACGTGTTCATCGCCGACTATCTGCGGCTCTCGGCGCCGGCCATGACGGCCTGCTACGAGAGGACGCAGCGCATCGCCCAGGACCGGGGCTGGGGACCGCTTCCCAGCCTGCGGACCTTCCAGCGGAAGCTGCAGCGCGAGGTGCCGGCCTCGGCCGTCACGCTGGCCCGGAAGGGCACGGAGGCCCTCGCACGCGAATACCCGGCCCAGGAGCGGGACCATTCGGTCTTCCACGCCATGGAGGCGGTGAACGCCGATGGGCACCGCTTCGACGTGTTCGTGCGGTGGCCTGACGGCACGGTCGCCCGGCCCATCCTGCTGGCCTGGCAGGACGTGTACTCGGGCAAGCTGCTCGCCTGGGACATCGACCGGACGGAGAACAAGGACCTGGTCCGGGTCTCCTTCGGGCGGATGGTGGAGAAGTACGGCATTCCGGACCGGGTCTACCTCGACAACGGTCGGGCTTTTACGGCCAAGAGCATCAGCGGCGGCGTCTCGAACCGCTTCCGCTTCAAGGTGCTGGACGAGGATCCCGTCGGGATCATCACCGCGATGGGGTGCGACGTGCACTGGGCGACCCCCTACCACGGCCAGGCGAAGCCCATCGAGCGCGGTTTCCGTGACCTCTGCGAATACATCGCGAAGCATCCGGCTTTCGAGGGCGCCTACACCGGCAACAAGCCCGACGCCAAGCCGGAGAATTACGGTTCCCACGCGATTCCCCTTGATGACTTCCTGGCTGTTTTCGTCACCGAGTGGGTGGCTCACAACGCACGCGAAGGCCGACGGTCGGCGGTCTGCAACGGCCGCAGCTTCGATGCCGTGTTCGCCGAATCGTACGCGAAGAGCGTGGTGATTCGGGCAACGGCCTCCCAGCGCCGCATGTGGCTGATGGCGGCCGAGCAGGTGCGGGCGAACCGGCAGGACGGCTCCTTCCGCCTCTTCGGCAACCGCTACTGGACCGAGGAAATGGCCCAGCACAAGGGCGAGAAGCTGATCGTCCGGTTCGACCAGGACCGGCTGCACGATTCGGTCTACGTATACGACCAGGCGAACCGATACCTGGCGGAGGCGGACTGCATCCAGGCGACGGGCTTCGACGACGCCGAGGCCGCCAAGGAATTCAACCGCATTCGCAGCAAGTGGATGAAGGCCCAGAAGAAAGCCCTGGAGCTGCAGCTCCGCCTCGAGGCCGCCGACGTGGTGAACATGCTGCCGGCCCTCGAGGAACCGGAGCTGCCGGAGGCGAAGGTGGTGGGCGGCTTCTTCGGTGAAGCGACTTTCCAGAAGAAGAAGGAAGAGGAGGAAGATCCCCGCGAAGCGGAATTCATCCGGATCGTCCAGGGGATGAGTCCGGCGTTTCATCGTGACCCCGAAGGCTTCAGAAACGGTCGATAAGGAGGCTTTATGACGGAGAAGGCGGAACGGATACGGCAGGAAGTGCAGGACCTCATGAAGGCTGAGGGCCTGTCCCAGACGGCTGTGGCGAAGGAGGCCGGGATCTCACCGGCGGCGCTGAACCAGTGGCTGAAGGAGAAGTACCAGGGCGACGTGGAGGCCGTCGCAGCCACCATGGAGAAGTGGCTCGCCGCACACCAGACGCGGACGGAGAACGGCAAGCGGATGCCCGACGCGCCGGAGTATGTCGAGACACCCACCTCGCAGAAGGTAATGGCAGCGCTGGGTTACGCCCAGATGGCCGGGGACGTTGCGATCATCTACGGTGGTGCCGGGCTCGGCAAGACCCGAACGCTCCGGCATTACGCCAGCAGCCACAACAATGTCTGGCTGACCACGATGACGCCGGCCTTTCGGACGGCGGTGTCGGTGATGACGGAGGTCTCGCACGCCCTCGGGATCCGCGAGTTCCACGGGCGTGCCTCCTCCCTTCAGCGGGCGATCACCCAGCGGCTGGAGGGGACCTACGGCCTGCTGATCGTGGACGAGGCGCAGCACATGGCCCTCTCCGGGCTGGACCAGCTCCGCTCGATTCACGACGCCACCGATGTGGGCCTGGCCCTCGTCGGGAACGAGACGGTGTACGGGCGGATGACGGGCGGTTCGATGGCCCCCTACCTGGACCGGCTCTTCAGCAGGATCGGCAAGCGCGTACCCCTCAAGCGCCCCTACAAGGACGACATCACGAATCTCGCGGCGGCGTGGGGCATCACCGACGCGCAGCGACTTGCGCCGCTTCGTGCGATTGCCTCGAAGCCCGGCGCCCTTCGGATCATGACCAAGGTTCTCCGCCTGGCCGGGCTCTACGCGGCCGGACGGGAGGAGGACATCACGGAACAGGACATCCAGCATGCCTGGAAAGAACTAGGAGGAAACGGTGACTAGCTACCCATTCAAGAAGCGGGACCATGCGTTTTTCGAGCGGCTGCGGACCGCGGCGATGATCTGCTGCGCCCTCGGCATCATTGCCTGCTGCGTCGGCCTCATGGTGAACCTCTCCGCGATGAAGGCCGAGGCCAAGGTCTTCCCGGCCGGGTATGTGGGCGACCGCATCCCCTCGAGGGAGATCGTGGTGGCGAACCAGGCCATCGAGGGGATCAGCCAGGAAGACCCCGGCGTGATCACGATCACGGGCCATAACCTCGACACGGGCCACGTCGTCTACCTCTCGGGCATCGTTGGCATGACGGAGCTGAACGGTGAGTACGTCGAGGTGACGCGGCTCACCGCCGACACGTTCTCGACCGGGGTGGATACGAGCGGCTATACGGCCTACGACAGCGGCGGATATGCCTCCGGGGGACTCATCCTCGTGCCCGAGGGCGGAAGCGCCCAGTACATCAGCATGATCAACGGGTCCGAGGCGAATGCTCCCACGGTGCCGGTCTACCTGAACTACGGCACCACGGAGGCCGTGGCGCTACCGACGGCGCCGTCGTCGGGAGTGCCGAGCGCCTATGACTTCCTCGATCCCTACCAGAGCGGGGACATTCCCGGCGCCGCGAAATACATCCGGCTGAACGTGGCCACCGACGAAAAGGTGTGGCTGCGGTACCGGGTCGTGTACTGAGGAGGCCGGCATGACGAAGAAGCTACTCTTCCTCCTTGCGATCCTCGCCATAATCTGGCTTTCGGTTTCGGCGCCGCATGCGGGGCAAGGCTACTCCACCGGGGCGGCCTTGACCTCCGAAGCAATTGCGGCCGCGCTGGGATTCACGCCCGCGGACGAAACGGAGGTGGTCCCGTATACCGGAGCAACTGAAAGCGTGGATCTGGGCACGAAAAACCTTACGGCGAACTCGGCTTCTATCTCCTCCGTCGCCAGGTTCGCGTCGGGATTCTACTGCGGCGCTTCCACCAACGTCGCGAACGGGATCATGTTGCATTGGCCTGTAGCGGGTGGGCTCATCTTCGAGGGAAGCACGGCGGACACGAATGAAACGGCCCTCCTGGCCGATGATCCAACCAGTGACAATTCGCTGTATGTCCCAGATCTGAGCGGGAAAGTCTGGGCGGGACAGGCCACCATCCCCTCCGAATCCCTTACCGACGGGGCCCCCACGGACGCAGAGCTCGACTCTGCCTTCACAAGCCCGGCCACAGTTGGTCAGGGCGGCATGAGGCTCGTCATCGATAGCGACGGCGGCGGGGGCGTCTATGTCGTCGTCAGCGACGGCACGAACTGGCACTACCAGCAGATCACCCAGGCGTCATAGGAGCTACCATGAAGAAGACCATTCTTACTCTCGCCGCCTTGGCGGCCGCGGTCCTCGTGGTGGCAGCCATCTCGGTCACGCCGGACCCGGTCCCGCTTCCGGATACCGCGAGCGTCTACTCCATCACGCTGAGCAGCGGCGCCACCAATGCCGATGGGGCCTGGATCGAACTGCCTGCGGTCACCGTCACCTTGGTCGGCTGCAACGCGATCCCTGGTGTCACCGACCCATGGGGACGACAGGCCTACGAGGACACTGGCTGGGTGACCACTTTCTCGGAGGACAACGACGCCGTTCTCCAGAACCTCTGGGCGAACGGTTGGTCCGGCTTGGTCACCAAGGCTGAGCAGAGGGCGCAGACACTCAACGACGGTGGCCGGTTGGAGTGGAAGAGGCAATAGCCACAACACAATGGAGGCGGCGATGACGGACGGAATGAAGGCGATTTTCGAAGACAGCCGGATCCTTGCGGAGGATGCGGTTCTGGAACTGAACGCGGCCATCGCACGGCACCGCAAATACGACACCCGTGAAAGCCTGTGGGCGGTGAAGCGGCACTGCTGGGAGACCCAGAAGGCGATTCAGGAATATCAGTCGCGTTGCATGCGCGATGGCATGGAAGCCGTGGTGGGAGGAGCCTCGGCGTAGCCGAGATCCATTTGGGTTGGGCAGGTCAACCACGGACCAGAAGGCGAAAGGAGACCCGATGACCAGACGAAAAGACCCACCTGATAAGGATCGAGCCATGGCGAAGAAACGAGTGAAGTGCAACGCCGTATCTGTGCCGGTGCCTCAAACGCCGGAGCAGGCGGTGGAGGCCATCGCGGAGATCGGCGCCCATCAGAGGGAGCGGGCCCGGATCCAGGCGAACATGAACGACGAGCTGGCGGCCATCAAGCAGAAGTACGAGGAGATGGCCCAGCCCCACAACGACAAGATCCAAGCCCTCACCAAGGGTGTTCACACCTGGGCCGAAGCGAACCGGGACGGCCTGACCCACAGCGGCAAGACGAAGACCGCCATCCTATCGAGCGGGAAGATCCTGTGGCGTATGCGGCCGCCGAAGGTCTCTCTCAAGAACATCCCGAAGGTGATCGAGGCGCTGAAGGCGTTGGGCATGGCCCAGTTCATCCGGGTCAAGGAGGAGGTGGACAAGGACGCCATCCTGAAGGACCCGAGCCTCGTGCAGCACGTAGGCGGCATCAACGTGACACAGGGCGAGGACTTCGTGATCCAGCCCTTCGAGCTGGACCTCGAGGAGATCGCATAACCCGAGGCCGAAACGCGGGGCAACACCCCGCGTCGTGGCGTGAGGCGCCACCTGATGAGGCCGAAACATGCTGAGAGTTACCGACCAGACCGTACAGCTCGCACGCAGGATCTACCGGAGGCTGCAGGACTCGCCTGAGCCCCTCAAGCGGGCGGAATTGGCGGGCTTGGTCGAGAACCCCCTCATGAAGCAATCGACGAAGGAGCGGCGCGTCCGCGAGGCTCGCGCCTATCTGGTTAGCCAAGGGGTGGCGATCCTCTCCGACGGCAGGGGTTTTAGGCTCGCGAAGACCGCCAAGGAATATGCGGACGCCATCCGGCTCAAGGAGAAGGCCGCCGTGTCGGCTCTCGTCGAGGTGGCCTACCTCAAACGGATGAAGCCGAAAGACTACGTGAAGCAGATCCTGCCATTCTTAGAGGGGGCACTGTGATGGACACGGAACGGCTCAGCCTGGCGGCACGTCTACAAGCCGATGAGGCGGTACGGGAGAACCCGAAGGGCCTGATGTGCCCAATGATCGCGGACTTCCCGATCTCGACGTTGGCCTGTGAGTCGCGACGCAGGCAGTTTGAAGAGAGCGGCCGGGAGCGGCACCACCTGTGCGCCGGCGAGGAGTGCCCCGGATGGAACGAGGATTATGCGGCCCTGGAGGTCGATTTCAGGACTGCGCCCAGGATGCAATCGGCGCCGAAGCCGAAGCCGAAGAAGGAGGCGAAGATGAAGAAGGGCACGCGGTTTCCAACGAACCCGGCGGAGGGCTGTTATGCGGGGATCCCCGCCGAGGAGCGACCGGAACTGCCCGAGGGGTACCGGTACACCAGGAACGGAACGGTGCAAAGTCCTTGCGGCAATCGGGTGAGGCCGTGCCCCGAATGCGGTGAGGGCTGGGTGGAGTTCAAAAGCGCGAGGTGCCGCAAGTGCGCCGGGAACAATTCCGACAAGGGCGGTGCTCACGGCAGGGCCGCCAAGCCGAAGGTCAAGAAGAAGACGCCGGAACCACCCGCAACTCCCACCCCTTCGCAACCGGAGCCGAAGGCGGAGGGACAGCCACCCGAGGAGCCGGTAGAAGGGATCACTCTTCTTCCGCAGGCCGCGCTCCCTTCGTTTGCGCCCTCCGACGAGGACATGCGCCAGGCCATCGGTGAGGAAATGGAGGAGCTGACAGAACTTCTCTTCTCGGTCTGGCGCCGGGTGAAGAGGCGGATCTATGGCTGATTACTGGAGCTACGTCGGCGTGCACCTGGTGATGATCGCCATCCTTTTGGCCAGTGCGGCCGGCGCCGCCGTGAGCTTCGTGGCCCTGTTTCTGGCGACCCCCGTCGGGATCATCCTGCGGCAGGATCTTGCCGAGTGGATCCGGAATATGGGCCGGGAGATCTTCGGGTATGGGGGGGAGTGATGGCTCTCGATGCTCGGCAGATCCGGAAGATCCATGCCATTCGCCGTTCCATCGGCCTCGACGACGACACCTATCACGACCTCCTCGATGACCTGTTCTCGGTGCGGAGCTGCAAGAAGCTGACCGTTGCCCAGTACTGCCGCCTGCTCAGGGAATTCGAAGCGAAGGGCGCGAAGCGCAAGAAGGGAAAGACGGGGTACCCCGGCCGGCCGAATCTGGACGATCCAGACCGAGGACGGCTATTCCGGAAGATCGAGGCGCTGCTCACGGAGGCAGGGAGGCCATGGTCTTACGCCGACGCGATCGCGCAGCGGATGTGCAAGGTGCAGCGCGTGAAATGGTGCCGGCCGCCGGAACTGGGGAAGATTGTGTCGGCTCTCATGTATGACCAACGAAGGCGGAAGGGTGGAACAGCCTAGCATTTTCGAGGCATTCGAACAGGAGCGGTCGGAACGTCACCGTCACCGGGCGGTCGATGCCCTGCCGGAACTGCTGGGCCAGGTGGTGGAGATCTCCGGGGAGGAGGCCGCCATTCGGTTGGCCGATCGCTACGGCGGAACGAGGATGTATGTGCCCAGCCGAGAACACCTCGACGAACGCCATCCGCTAGTGGTGCTCGTGGGGAAAGAGGCCGCAGAGGCGATTTCGGAGAGGTGGGCCGGCCTTCATTTGGAGGTGCCCCTGGGATCGGATGTGACGAGGCTGCTCCGGAACCTGGAAATCAAGCGGATGAGCGATAGCCACCGGAGCGCGGGCTCCATCGCCCGCCGCTTCGGGATGACACGAAGGAGCGTGCTCAGAATACTTGCGGAGGGGCGGTGATGGTGACGGATGTGCTGTTCGCGATCTCGATCTTTCTGTGGGGGATGGTCGTCGGCATTCGGCTGCAATCTCCGAGGGGAGCCGGGATGAGAGTCTCACTCCTCTGGGGATTGATGCGAGTCATGTCGACGCTCCTCGGGCTGGAGCTTGCCAGCGCAACGATAAGCGACAGGGCGCCGGAGGCGCTGCAGAGGGCCGATGCTAACGATGTAGCTTCGGATGATAAGGAGAGCTAAGTGCAGGAAATGAGGCATGACGGATCTGACATTCTATCGACGCTAAGGGATCGAAAGCAGCTAGAAAAGGCCCTCATGGATCAAAGGAACGAATCTGTTGCGGTGCACAAACCCGGCACCGTGTTCCAATCCAGAAACGGCCAAGACTATCTCGTGCGCAGGGACGGATCGGTGCGCAAGGTGAGGTTTTCAACGAGCCTGCTCGGGGTAGCCGAGGAGGCAATGCTATGTGCCTCTGCTTACGAGGGGGACGTCCTGCTCATCGGAAACGTGAGAGCCGATGCGCTCGCGGAGGTGCTTCGAGACTACATCGCACTCAGGAATAAGCCTGCGGGGTGACACCCGTCACCCTTATCGACCTTCACGGGCCGCCCCATGATGTAGAGCATGGAGGCGGCCCATGCGGTTTCATCCCTACCCTGAAGGCATTCTCAGCGGGGAACTCGCCCCGGTCCTCGTTCCCTCGATCTACCGGAATTATTCGGTGGACCTCCCTTCGCGGCTAGCCTGGTTCACGCCGGACACGGCTGTCGCGCTGGAGAAGCTGCGGGAGCAGGTGTCCCATGCCGGGGGCACGCTCTACCTCTCCGACGGCTTCCGGTCGGAGTTGGATCAAGCGCGGGCCCGATTCGACTACCTGACCGGCCAGGGCCGCTACGCGGAGCGGGAATCGCTCATAAGGATGTTTCCGCTTCTTCGCGGATATGTGGCCTGCAACAACGGCCGGGGAAAGAAGGCGTTTTCGCCGGAGCCCGGCGGGAGCATGCACGAGGCCGGCCGGGCGATCGACGTGGATATGGATCCGGCCCGGCTCGGCATGGACCAGCGGACGTTCGCGGACATCGCCCACGCGTGCGGCTGGCGGGATATCGTTCACGACAACTTCGGCAACCCGAACCGGGTGGACGTCCGGGAGGAGTGGCACTGGGAGTTCCCAGGCCCGTTCCTTGCGATCTATGAGCAGGCTCTCGCCGAGACCGGCAGCCAACGCCACGCCTACCGCGAGATGACGCGCCGCGCCATCGCCGATATCAAGGCGGGCGGAGATCCACAGTGAAGGGCTGGCGGACGGGTGCCTTCTTTCTGGGGGTGGCGGTTCTGGATGTGCTCCTCAACGTCTTCCCCATGACGCGTGGGCTTATTCCCGAAGAGGTCTACCGCTGGAGCTGGGTGGTCCTCTGCGGCCTGGCCCTTTTCTTCCGCCACATTTCGGACGGGCCACCGGCATGGAAGGGCCGGTGGCCGTTCGATCGCGATTCGTTTTCTCATGGAGGTTCCGACATGAAGAAGCCTATCGGATTCATGCTCCTGTTCGTCGTCCTGCTGTTCACGGCTTCCGTGTTCGCGGGTGACGTGGAGGAGCCCGCCGCGGCGGATCATCCCTTCTCCATCACCCTGGGTTCCGGCCACATCTGGTCCGGATCGGGCGACTGGGAGCGAAGCGTGAACACCGCGGAGGCGCAGGTCCACCTCGGAGGGGACTGGCGCTTCACGGACCGCTTCGGCCTGACGTTCGAATATGTGAGAGACACAGCGGAGCTAAAGGAGTGGTTGTACGAACACCGCTTCACCTCCGAACTCACCGAGACCCGTTACAATTACAACGTCGCCGACCTGGCGTGCCGCGTCACCTTCAATCCCGGTGACCGTGCGGAGATTTACGCGCTGGCCGGGGGCTCCTTCTACAAGTCCGGGGGCCTCTCCAAGGGAGGCTTCCTTGCCGGTGTCGGCCTCGATTACGGCATCACGGACCGGGCGTTCCTGCGTGTGCTTATGAAGTACAGGCACGTGGAGGGATTTCTGGTTCCCGTGGCGAACGTCGTGGAAACGGGATTCGGCATCGGCTTCCGATTCTGAGGAGGCGGTTCCATGCATCGAGTGCCGTACGAAGACCTGCGGCTGGGCGACATCGGATTCGTGGCGGGCGAGGGATTCCTCAGCAAGGCCATCACGCGCCTGACCAGACGCAGTGACCTTCGAGGGATTCAGACGCCATCGCATGCATTCGTGATCTGCTCCAGGACGCAGGTCATCGAGGCGCTCGATAAGACCAAGATCCGACCGCTGGCCGTGTATTCGGCCGCCTTCAAAGCCGGGCGGGCGCTTGCCTTCCGTCCGCCCGGCACCCTTCAGGCCAAGCGCGTGGCCATGCAGTCCTTCGTGCGGGAGTATCTCAACGCCTCATACGGGTGGATGCAGATCATGGGATTCCTGCCCGTGTTGTGGGCCCGGAAGCGTTTCGGCGGCAAGATGGCCAACCCGGCACCGGGCGGCGAGATCTGCTCGGAGATCTCCGTGCTGTGGCTTTGGCGGCTGCAGATGTCCCTTCATATGGGGGGAGAACGCGAAGCTGCCGACCGGCTCGCGTGGGTGGACCTGCTCGATCGGGACACGACGGACCCGGCCCTGCTACTGGCTTTCTGCCTTCAGAACCTATCCACGGAGAATAAATGACAGAGATGACGTGGCAGGCTGCGGCCGTGCTCACCTCGGTGGTGATCGGCTTGATCGGCATCAACGCAGGGATCTTCCGCTGGCTGTTCAGCCGATTCATCGACCAGATCGACAAGCGGATCGAAAGCCTCGGGAAGGCGCTGCAGGGCCAGAGTGAGCGCACCACCGAACTCGAGAAGGATCTCCTCCGGCTGAAGGCCGATCTGCCGAGGGATTACGTGCGGCGCGGGGATTGGATCCGGTTCAGCACGGTCATCGACAGCAAGCTGGATTCCATCAATAACCGGATCGAGAAGCTTATGGAGGAAATGCGCGATGCCAGAGATCGATCTTGAGAAGCTGCGCCGCGAGGAGGTGCGCTGGCGGGTCCTGCGGGTGCTGGACGCGGGCCGGCCGATGCCCGTCTCCGAGACCCTCCTGCTCACGGCTCTGACCGATATAAAGCTGGAACTCACTCCCCATGAGCTTCGCCGAGAGATGGATTACCTTCGGGACCGGGGAACGATCGAGATCCTCGGGGAGGATGGCTCGGTCTGGTCCGCCAACTTGACGCGTCTGGGCGTGGACCTGGTGGAGTACACCATTCCCTGCGAGCCCGGCATCGCTCGGCCTGCGAGGCGGTGAAGATGGCGAAGCGCTCCACGGTCTTCATGCTGCCCGAGGATATCCGCACGGAGCTTGAGCACCTTCTCATTGAGAAGGGCTTTACCGATTATCGCGGCCTGGCTGAGTGGCTGGGGGAGCGCGGGTTCGAGATCTCGAAGAGCGCCATCCATCGCTATGGCCAGCAGTTCGAGGAGCGCGTCGAGGCGCTCCGCATGGCGACGCACCAGGCGAAGCTGATCGTTGAGACTACGCCCGACGACGAGGGGGCCGTGTCGGAAGCCCTTATGCGCCTGGTTCAGGAAAAGCTCTTCCAAGTCATCATGAACCTCGAGATCGATCCGGAGAAGTCGCCCAACCTAGGGGCGCTTGCCCGTTCCATCGCGGAACTGAGCCGGGCGACGGTGACCCAGAAGAAATGGCAGGCGGAGGTTCGCGAGAAGGCCGAGGCCGCCGCGGAATCGGTGGCAACCGTGGCCCGCAAGGGAGGCCTCTCCGCCGAGTCGGTGGAACAGATTCGCCGCGACATCCTGGGGATCGCATCGACATGAAGCCCGTCATCGCCTGGCCCGGAGGAAAGCGGCTGCTCGCCAAGCGGATCATCCCACTCCTGCCGGAGCATGTCTGCTACTGCGAGCCGTTCGGCGGAGGCGCCGCGGTGCTGTTGGCCAAGCCCCGCTCGAAGGTGGAGGTCTACAACGATCTGAACGGGGACCTGGTCAACCTCTTTCGGGTTGTGCAGTTCCATCCCGTGGAGCTTAAGCGGACGTTGCGCTTCGTTTTGAATTCGAGGGTTGAGTTCAACGACATCGTGCTGCAGCCGGGGGTGACCGACATCCAGAAAGCAGCACGCTGGTTCGTGAAAAACCGGCTGGCCTTCGGTGGGAAGACGGCGAAGGGCGCCAGTTACGGATATGGCCGCAAATCCGGGGGCGCCGCGAGCGGCAGCCGGGCCGCCCGGATCCGCGCGCTCATGGACCTGAACCGGCGGCTGGACCGGGTGAACGTCGAGAACCTCCCCTGGCAGGATTGCATCGAACGCTACGACAGCGAGGAGACCTGCTTCTACCTTGATCCGCCCTATGTTGGCGGCGACCAGCGGGTCTATGGCGATCTCGGATTCGACGATGTGGATCACGAGGCGTTGCGGGAGATGCTGGGGTGCGTCGATGGGAAGTGGGTGCTGAGCTACGACGACCACCCCATGATCCGCGATCTGTATGGAGACTGCCACATCGTGGAGGTCTCTCGAAAGCGGGGTATCGGGAACAACCACAAGACCCTCCGCAAGCGGTTCGACGAGCTGATCATCCGGCCGGGGGGGCAGGCATGACGCATGCCGCGCCCTACGCCTTTCTGCCGTATCAACAGCGCTGGGCCGGCGACACCAAGGACGTGAAGGTCTGCGAGAAGTCCCGCCGCATCGGATTGAGCTGGTGCGAGGCGGCCGACTCGGCTCTCCTGGCGGCCGACCGGGACAACGGGATGGACGTCTGGTACATCGGCTACAACAAGGATATGGCCGAGGAGTTCATCCGGGACACTGCGGACTGGGCCAAGCGCTACCAGCTCGTGGCGGCTGCGATGGAGGAGGTCGTCATCGACGACGAGGAGAAGGACGGCGGGATCCTCGCCTTCCGGATCCGGTTCGCGTCGGGCTTCCGGGTGACGGCTCTCTCCAGCCGCCCCTCGAACCTCCGCGGAAAGCAGGGCCGGATCGTCATCGACGAGGCGGCTTTCCACGATCAGCTCGGGGAACTGCTCAAGGCCGCCATGGCCATGCTGATCTGGGGCGGCCAGGTGCACGTGATCAGCACGCACAACGGCGCCGAGAACCCTTTCAACGAACTCGTGCTCGACATCCGGGCCGGTCGGAAGGAGTACGCGCTGCACCGCATCGATTTCGATGAGGCGCTGGATGACGGCCTGTACAAGCGAATCTGCCTGGTCAAGGGGAAGGAGTGGTCCGCCGGGGCCGAGATCGAATGGCGCCAGAAGATCATCGATCAGTACGGAGATGATGCCGACGAGGAGCTGTTCTGCGTCCCGTCGAACAGCGAGGGCGGGTATCTTTCTCGCGCGCTAATCACGGCCCGAATGGTCGACGCTCCCGTTCTCCGCTGGAAGCCCCCGGTGGAGAAGTTCGAGACATGGCCCGATCAGCTCCGCTGGGCCGAGGTCAACGACTGGCTCGAGGCGGAAGTGTTGCCGCTTCTACAGAGCCTCAACCCCTCTTTGAAGAGCGGTTATGGGATGGACTTCGGGCGGTCCGGAGACCTCACGGTCATCGCACCCTACCAGGAGCAAGGGAATCTGACGATCCGGTTCCCCTTTCTGCTCGAGCTGCGGGACGCCCCCTTCAAGCAGCAGGAGCAGGTCCTCTACTACATCGCCGACAGGCTGCCGTGCTTCCTCTCCGCGGGCATGGATAGCCGGGGCAACGGCCAGTTCCTGGGCGAATATGCCGCCCAGCGCTACGGCTTCAGCCGGATCGAGCAGGTCATGCTTTCGGAAAAGTGGTACTCGGAGCAGATGCCGCCGGGGAAGGCGGCCTTCGAGGACGCCACCGTGGAGATCCCCCGCGATACGGACGTGCTCACCGACCTGCGCGCCATTCAGGTGATCAAGGGCACCCCGAAGATCCCGGATGTCCGGGCCAAGGATTCGAAGGGCGGGCAGCGCCACGCGGACGCTGCCATCGCGATCTTCCTGGGGCTGTTCGCGAGCCGGAGGGAGGTCGCTCCCATCGAGTTCGAGACCACGGGGGTGCGGCGCTCCTCGCTAGAACTGTTCGAAGAGCGCGGCCACGAGATCCGCTCGGCCGTTGGATTCGGGAGCGTAGGCGGCGGCACCGACCTGGAGGGATTCTGATGCCGAGAGGAAACGCTAAGGAACCCACTTTCGACGAGGTTGCCACCACGCGGGACGGCCGGGATATCACCCGCGGATACGTCGATCCGCTTCAGATCCAGCAGCCGCAGGATTCGATCCTGATAGGCCGGGGCGGGGGCAACTACAGAACCTACGAGGAGCTGCTCCGGGACGACCAGGTTGCGGCCACCTTCCAGCAGCGGCGCCTGGCGGTGATCTCCACGGACTGGGAGGTGGAGGCCGGAGGGGAATCGTCGGAGGACGCCAAGGCCGCCGACTTCATGCGGGAGCAGCTCGACCACATCAAGTTCGATAACGCCACGGACAAGATGCTCTTCGGCCGCTTCTTCGGGTTCGCCGTTGCGGAGGCGTTGTGGGCGAGGGACGGGAGCTACATCGTCCTCGATTCCATCAAGGTGCGCAATCGGCGCCGCTTCGCCTTCATGGGCGACGGCTCCATGAGGCTGCTGACCTCCGATAAGCCGACGGGCGAGGTGCTTCCGGATCGGAAGTTCTGGGTGTTCCAGTGCGGCTCGGACAACGACGACGAGCTGTATGGTCTCGGCCTGGCCCACTGGGTCTACTGGCCGGTCCAGTTCAAGCGCAACGGAATGAAGTTCTGGCTGATCTTTCTCGAGAAGTTCGGCCAGCCCACGGCCTGGGGGAAGTTCCCGCTGGGAGCGGGGGAGCAGGAGAAGACCAAGCTGCTGGCGGCTCTGCAGGCGATCCAGGCGGACAGCGGGATCATCACTCCCGAGGGAATGCTCATTGAGCTTCTCGAGGCCGCCCGCTCAGGGACGGCGGATTACCAGTCGCTCCTCAACAAGATGGACGCGGCCATCTCGAAGGTGATGATCGGCCAAACGATGACGGCAGATGCCACGGCTGCCGGGTTGGGAAGCAGCCAGGCCCAGGTTCACATGACGGTCCGCCAGGATTTGGTGGAGGCCGACGCGGACCTGGTCTGCCACTCCTTCAACCTCACCATCGGGCGATGGCTCACGGAGTGGAACTTTCCCAACGCGAAGACGCCCCTCGTCAGCCGGCGGATCGAGGAGCCGGAGGACCTCCGGTTCACGGCCTACCGGGACCAGGTCCTCGCCAAGATGGTTCCGATCAGCAGGCGGTACGTCTACGAGAAGTACGGAATCCCCGAACCCGATCCCGGCGAAGACCTGGTGTGGAGCCCCTTCGACCTGGCGGCGGCCGGAGCGTCCGGCTCGGCCGGATCGTCCGGAAGCGCGGAGTTCGCGGAGGCTGCCGGCGGCAGCCGGGACATCCTCCCGCCCGGCCACGTGGAGCAGCTCCAGCAGCGGCTCGGGCCCATCGTGGACGAGTGGATCGCCACCGCCCGGATCCTGGCCAGTGAGGCCAAGGACCTCGTCGACTTCAACGAGCGGCTGCAGGCGATCCACCCCGAGATCGATCTCGATGAGTTCACCCGCCACATGCGGCTCGGCCGCCTGGCCGCCGAATTGGCCGGCCGGGCCGATGTCCTAGAGGAGGGGAGCTGATGCCGGTCTTTGGCGCCCTGCCTTTCGAGGAGCAGATCGCCTTCTTCCGCAAGAAGGTCAACATGCCGACGGAAGCCTGGGACGACCTCTGGCAGCAGGAGCATCAGCGGGCCTTCTCCATTGCCGGGGCTGCCCGCGACGATCTCCTCGAGGACATGCGGAAGGCTGTTGACCGGGCGGTGACCGAGGGCGTCACAATCGAGACCTTCCGAAAGGACTTCGACGACATCGTGGCCCGGTATGGCTGGGCCTACAAGGGCGGCCGGGATTGGCGGACGCGGGTCATCTACGACGCCAACATCCGTACGTCCTACCAGGCGGGGCGGTATCGCCAGCTCGTCGCCATCAGCGACCGCCGCCCCTTCTGGCGATACCGGCACAGTCCCGCATCCAAGGAGCCCCGCGAGCAGCACCTGAAGTGGGACGGGCTGATCCTCCGCTTCGACGACCCCTGGTGGCATACACACTATCCGCCGAACGGGTGGGGCTGCCGGTGCTTCGTGCAGTCGCTCTCGGAGCGTGACATGGAGAAGCTCGGGAAGGACGGCCCCGACACGGCGCCGGACGATGGGACCTATGAGTGGATCAATCCGAAGACCGGCGAGATCCATGTGGTGCCGAACGGGATCGATCCGGGCTGGGCCTACAACGTGGGCGAGAAGGAGGCGGCCTGATGGGCGTGGGCATCGAGATCAAGCCGCAGGACTCGGCGGCCCTCGATTACCTGGAGGTCCTCCGGGTTCATATGGGCGACATCACGACGCCCCTGAGCGAGATCGGGGAGGCCTTGCTGATCTCCACCGAGCAGCGGTTCGACGACCAGAAGAGCCCGGAGGGTGTCCCCTGGGCGCCGTTGAGCCCCGGCTGGCTGGCGGTGAAGGAGGCCAAGGGCCGCAACCCGGACAAGATCCTGACCTTCTATGGGGATCTCCGGGGAAGCATCCAGTACCAGATCGAAGGTGACGACCTGGTCATCGGGACGCCCAAGGTCTACGGTCCGATCCATCAGTTCGGAGGGATGGCGGGCCGAGGCACCGTCACCTCCTCGAGGTCCGGCGGGTCCACCGGCGGAGCCCTGATCGAAGCCCGCCCCTACCTGGGCCTTTCCGATGCGGACGAGGCGGAGATCCTTGACATCCTCATGGAGTACTTCCGTGGCTGAGAAAAAACGGCGCCGTGAGAGGCCCCAGGATCGACGAACCCCCATTTCAGGCCCCACCCCATTCGGGAGCCCGCTTTCGCCCGAATTAAAAGACGTTAAACGGGTCTTAAATGGGTTCCACGGTGCGGTCCGGACCCCCATGTCGGGGTGGATCCCGGTCGGCCTTTACGGCACCCCCTTAAAACCGACGGCCATGCTTCGGGGTGACCGCCGTCACCCTGGAGGGTCTTGCCCGTTCATCCGAGGATAGGAATACGGAGGTTTCCATGCCCAAGAAGATAGAGATTTTCAGGCCCGGACGGCATACCGCAAGTGACGGGAGGAAGATCCCCTTTACGGGGGCGGACCTCTCCAAGACCGCGGAGGTCTACGATACGGCCCTGCACGAGGCGCCCCTGGTCATCGGCCACCCGAAGGCGGACGAACCTGCGTATGGGTGGGTGCAGGGGCTTTCCTTCGAGGAAACCCTCGTCGCCGAGGCGGACCAGGTGGCGCCCGAGTTCGTGAAGATGATCCAGAACGGGAGCTTCAAAAAGGTCTCCGCGAGCTTCTACGAGCCCGATTCGCCCAAGAATCCCGTTCCGGGGGCCTATTACCTCCGCCACATCGGCTTTCTCGGAGCGGCGCCGCCGGCCCTGAAGGGGCTTCGCCCCCTCGAGTTCGGGGAGGACGAGGAGGGCGTGGTGGATTTCGTGGAGGAAGCCAATCTCTATTCGAGCCTGGCTGACATTCTCCGGGGCTTGCGGGACTGGATCATCGGCCGGGACGGCCTCGAGCAGGCAGACCGCATCATCCCCAACTGGCAGGTGGACAACGTCACGCGTATCGCACGTGAAACCCGAGACGCCGAAGTCGAAGGCGCCTCCTCGTTCACGGAAGGAGATCCCATGGACAAGGCAGAACTGGAACGGAAGGAGGCCGAGCTGAAGGACCGCGAGGCCAAGGTGGCCGAGCAGGAAGCATCCTTCGAGGAGCGCGAGACGAAGCTCTCGGCGTCCGAGGAAAAGACCCGTAAGAAGGACATCGTCGAGTTCGTCGACGGCCTGGTGAAGGGGGGCAAGGTCCTCCCCCGCGACCAGGCCGGGCTCGTCGAGTTCATGGCCGGCCAGGATTCCGAGGGCGTGGTCGAGTTCGGCGAAGGCGACGACGCCGTGAAGACCGCTTCCGGGAAGTGGCTGCGCGAGTTCCTCGGGCACCTGCCCAAGCAGGTGGACTTCGACGAGGCATCGCCCGCCGGCGCCGGCGCGCCCGAAAGCAACCCGCAGGCCGTGGCGGACGCGGCCCGCAAGCACATGGACGAGCAGGCCAAGACGGGAAGGAGCATCTCCTTCACCGAGGCCGTCGAGGCCGTCACGAAGGGAGGTGCCAAGTGAACAACCCTCTGCTGACGAAGAATTTCACCGCGGGCGGGACCATCAATGCCTACCGCATCATCAAGTTCGGGTCCTCGGATGCCGAGGTCCTCCAGGCCGCCGCCGTGAGCGACTCCCTCATCGGAGTGGACGCGGGCCTCGGCGCCGCCTCCGGTGAGAGGGTCGACGTGGTCGTCTCCGGCGCCGCAGAGGTGGAGTACGGCGGCGCCGTCACTCGCGGTGGGCTCCTCACCTCCGATGCGGACGGCAAAGCCGTGGCGGCTTCGGAGGATGACCGGATCATCGGCGTCGCCATGCAGTCCGGTGTGAGCGGCGACATCGGGTCGGTCCTCCTGGGGATCACCGGGAAGGTTCTGGAGTCCCAGACCTTCAGCGACCTGGTCACCGTCTCCTCCGCGGAGCTGCTCGCCCTCAACGCAACGCCCAAGGAATTGGTGGCTGCCCCCGGCGCCGGCAAGGCGATCGTCCTTCTGGGCGCGACGGCGTTCCTGGACTTCGAAACGACGGCCTACGACGGCATCGCCGCCGGCGAGGACCTCAACATCAACTACACGGACGGCAGCGGTGACACGGTGGCCACCATCGAGGCGACGGGATTCCTGGACGCCGTCGCGGACGACCTTCGGTACGTCTACCCGCTGGCGGCCGCGGCCATCACCCCGGTCGACAACGCGGCCCTCGTTCTCCACATGGCCACGGGCGAGATCGCCACGGGTGACAGCCCGCTCAAGATTCGGGTGGACTACAAGATCATCGACACCTCCTGGTAGGCCCTGATCCAGGGACCCCTTCGGTGTCCAATCGCGCTAACGCGCGGAAGAAAAGGAGACTCAAATGACCACAGCCCCGTTTCCCGTGGACCCCGTCCTGACCGCCATCGCCCTGGCGTACAGGAATGCGGTGCTGATCGCCGACGGTGTATTCCCCCGGGTACCCGTCGGCAAGGCGGAGTTCAAGTACTTCTCTTATCCCAAGGGAGGAGCCTTCACCATTCCGGACACCCAGGTTGGGCGCAAGTCGAAGCCGAACGAGATCGAGGTCTCCGCCACCGAGGTGCCGGACACGACCGAGGACTACGGCCTCGAGGACCCCGTCCCCCAGGCGGACATCAACAACGCGCCGCCCAACTACAACCCGCTGGGCCGGGCCACGGAGCGGCTCACGGACCTCATCCTGCTGGACCGTGAAGTGAGGGCGGCCACTCTCGCGTTCGCAGCCGCAAACTACGCCGCGGCCAACAAAATCACCCTCTCCGGGACCGACCAGTGGAGCCACGCCCAAGGCGACCCCATCGACGACATCCTCACCGGGCTCGACGCCTGCATCATGCGGCCGAACGTCATGGTCATCGGCCGGGGCGCCTTCACGGCCCTCATCAAGAATCCCGTCATCAACAAGGCGGTGCACGGCACCGCCGGTGATTCGGGCGTAGCCCAGCGGCGCCAGATCGCGGACCTCTTCGAGTTGGAGGAGGTCCTCGTCGGCGAGGGCTGGCTCAACACCGCGAAGAAGGGCCAGACGGCCACGCTGTCGCGGGTGTGGGGCAAGCACTGCGCCCTCATCCACCGAAACAAGCAGGCCGACACCTCCGGTGGAGTGACCTTCGGGTTCACCGCGGAGTTCGGCACACGGGTGTCCGGCTCCTGGGAGGACAAGGACATCGGCCTGCGCGGCGGCCAGCGCGTGCGCGTGGGCGAGTCGGTGAAGGAGCTGATGGTCGCCAACGACCTCGGCTACCTCATCACCGACGCAGCGGCCTGATCTTCACCGCCACTCCCACCACCGGGAGACCGCCCCCGGCCCGGAGGCCGGGGGCGGTGACTGAAGGGAGAGTGATTCAGATGTCGGAATACCGGATCAAGTGGAACCTGAAGCACGGGGGCAAGCTGCACAAGCCTGGCGAGACGATCACGCTCAGCCAGAAGGATGCGGCGCCGCTTCGCAAGAGCGGTGTCATCGTGCCGGTGAAAAAGGGCAAGAGGACCGGGAACTCCTGAGGTAGCCGCCGATGGCATACGCCACGCAGGACGACATGACCGGACGGTTCGGGCAGCCCGAAATCGCACAGATCACGGATCATGAGAAGGGCACCTCCATCGACGAGGCCGTGCTCGATGCGGCCCTCGATGACGCCACGTCGGAGATGGACGGCTACCTCGCCACGCGGCATACCCTTCCCCTGGAGAGTCCCCCCGAAATCCTCGTGCGCATCTGCTGCGACATCGCCAGGTACTTCCTCTACCAGGATCAGCCGACCGATACCGTTCAGAGTCGCTACGACAACGCCATCCGCTTCCTGCGAGACGTGAGCATGGGCAGGGTATCCCTAGGCGTCACACCGACGCCGGACACCAATGACGAGGCGGACTATGACGCCCCGGACCGCGTCTGGTCTCAGGACACCCTGGAGGATTACTGATGGCGCTCGTGAATTACCTCGCCCTCGAGCAGCCCCTTATCGAGCGCCTAAAAGAAGAGGTCGCCCATGTGAATGGGCATGTGTTCTCAGTGAAGGATCTCGCCGGGGTAAGGCAAAAAGCGCAGCGTGTGCCTGCCATCCATGTCGTCTATGACGGCGACGACGTGTTGACCGGGAAGCACGATAGAGCCGGCCACGGCGCTCGAATGACGACGGCCGAGACGGAATACCGGTCGAAGCAGCGCGTCCGGCAGCGCTGGCTCGTCGTCACTGTCGTCCGCAACGCCGCCGGCGAGTTGGAAACCGGAGAGGCGGTTCGGCAGTCCGCGGGCTTGATTATTCAGCGGACGATCGAGGTCCTCCAGGGATGGCAGCCATTGACCCGCCACAAGCCGTTCATCCGCCAGCCCGGTCCCAAACCTGCCTACATCGACACGTTCGCCTATTTCCCGCTGCTCTTTACCTCGGAGGTGATGACGCCATGACCCACAATTCGAAACCCGATCAGGTGCAGACCTATCGTTTCAAACTCAACTGGCCCCACATGCACAAGGGGAAGCTGCGCCAGGCCGGGGACGAGATCACCGTCTCGGCCACCGTGCGGGACTTCCTCATCGAGCGGAAACGTGGCGATGTGGTATCGGCTGCCGGCGCCGAAACCGCCCCGCACGATCCCAACCCCGGAGAAGGCCGGCCGCCGGAGCCCCCCGCCCCTCTGAAGGAGGGAGCGAAGCCCGATGAGGGCGCCAAGAAGGAGAAGAAGAGATGACCGACTATTTCAGCGGACAAGGGGAGATCTTCGTGGGGCTGAGGGATGCGGCAGCCGGAACGGCCCTCGCCCTGCGAAAGATCGGGAACGTCCCCGATTTCAAGCTCTCCGGCAACGTCGAGAAGGTCGTCCATAAGGAATCCATGTCCGGCCAACGCCAGACGGATCTGGTGATCTCCACCTCGAAGGAGATCTCCGTTTCCATGACCCTCGAGGAGTGGACCGCCGCCAATTTGGCCATGGCGCTCTACGGAACCGAGGTCACGGTGGCCGGCGACAGCGTCACGGACGAGGTGCTTCCGGACAGCTTGGCCGTAGGGGATTTCGTGCGCCTGGCCAACCCGGACGTTTCCGCCCTCTCGGTGGAGGACAGCCTCTCGGCCTCGCTGACGCTGGACACCCATTACGAGGTGGATTCGGCGAAGCACGGCCTCCTGAAGATCCTCGATCTCGCGGCCTTCACGCAGCCGTTCCAGGCGACGTATGACTACGCCGCCCGCACGGATGTGGCGATGTTCAACGCGGCGCCGCCGGAGCGGTTCATCTTCTTCAAGGGCCTGAACACTGCCGACGAAGACAACGGCGTCTTCGAACCGGTGCTCGTCGATCTATACCGGGTGCAGCTCGATCCGCTCTCGGAGATGGGGCTGATCACCGACGAGCTGTCGCCGCTTCCCATGGAGGGCACCGCCCTCGCGGACACGCTGCGCGCCGTCGACGCGACTCTCGGCCAGTTCGGCCGGATCACGCGGATGAACGTGCTGTAGTCATACCATTCACGGTAGCCGGGCGTCTCTGACTGGCGCGAAATCGGGGGGGCTGACCGGCACCCCCCCAACCCCGAAGGAGGCGGTGATGGACGACCTGAAGGCGATGTTTCCCCTCAAATCCATTGTGACGGTCAGCGGCATGGAGGGCAGCGAGGAAGTCCACGTTCGGCCGTTCCGGTTCGGTCAGATTCCTCGAGTGACAGAACTGATGGAAAGCCTGTACGACGACTTCAAGAGCGAGGACGTAGAACTCATGGAGTTGCTCAAAAAAGGCGTTGATGACGTCATGGAACTCATGGCCCTTTCCGCCGGCAAGGATTCCAATTGGGTTCGGGAATTGGCGGCTGACGAGGGCATGACTTTGCTCAGCGCCGTCATCGAGGTGAACTCGGATTTTTTCGCCCACCGGCTAGGGCCGGCTCTCCAGGCGCTCAAGGGGGCCCTCTCTGGCCTGAAGTCATCGAGTTCCTCATCGCCAACGGCCACCGGTGGGGGGACCTCGTCGAACTCACCCCGGCCCAGATCGGAGTCTTCTACCGCTTCGCCCAAGCCCGAAACAGAACCGATCGAATCGAACGAATCGCCGATACCTGCAGCCCCTACGCCAAGCCCGGCGTCCTGAAGAAGCTGCTCGCGAAGCTGCGCAAGGGCGCGGCCGCCCTAAGGAGGATCTGACCGACCATGGCCGACCAGGATCTCCAGCTCAAGCTCAGGATCAACGCCCTCGTCAAAGGTGCGAAGGAGGTCGACCGCCTGACGAAGGAGATCCGCGAGCTGACCCAGGCAGGCGGGAAAAAACTGCCGGACAACGCGAAGGGATTCAGGGGCGGGGTCAGCTCTGCAATTCCCGCTGTCGGCAACCTTCGGAATATGGTGGTGGGCCTTGGCGGCGCCCTCGCAGCGTTCCAGGGATTCCGGTTGGCTACGCAGGCCCTGCGCGAGTTTGTACGCGAGGGCGTTCAATACAATGCAAGCCTGGAGCAAGGGCGACTCGGGATCGCGACACTGATCGCTGCCCAATCCAAGCTAACCGATTCTAATGGCAACGCACTTAAAGGCCAAGAGGCGCTT
>Ga0180430_10001174_pt1 | contig 26433 bp, 24 predicted proteins | sample SS_ome_9_FD_132999 | JGI IMG/M metagenome (GOLD analysis project Ga0180430, IMG submission 132999) | Hypersaline lake sediment archaeal communities from the Salton Sea, California, USA - SS_1_S_2 metaG | ecosystem: Environmental > Aquatic > Non-marine Saline and Alkaline > Hypersaline >... | reverse complement strand
AATTCCAGGTCATCGAGCTGTAAATCACCGGCCCAATAACTGGCCACATTAATGATCCGGGCCGGCGCCGACTGTTTGAGTGTGTCGGCAAAGGCCTGCATCATCCAGAAGTAGCCCAGCACATTGGTGGCAAATTGCAGTTCGATGCCGGCCTCTGTTTCTTGCCGATGACGGGGGGTAATCCCGGCGTTGTTTATCAGCACGTGCAAAGGCCCTTGCCACCGTTGGGCCAGGTCAAAAATTGAATCCCGGCTGGAGAGGTCAACCAGTTCGTAGCGTACCCGGTTGTTGCCGGTTGATTTGATGATGTGTTGCATCGCTTGATGGGCTTTGGCATCGTTGCGGACTGCCAGCACTACATCGAAATGATGTTGGGCCAGTTGACGGGCGATAGCCTGACCAATGGCCCCGGTCGCACCGGTGATTAACGCGGTGGTTGCATTTTTTGTTGGACGTGGCATAATGCTCCTTATCGTATATATTTTTTATCATCGGAAATTGGAGGGATAAATGTCGGAATCTGTTTTGAATCTGGTCGTCACATACGGCATGAATATTTTATGGGCCATTGTTATTTTGCTCATTGGCTGGTGGGTTGCCAAATTGTTGACCCGCTTTTTACGCCGAGCGTTGCAAAAGGCAGAAGTTGATACCAGCCTGGTCGGTTTTTTGGGGAATTTGACCTACTGGGCCGTTCTGATTTTTGCCATTATGGCCGCCCTGGCTCGATTGGGCGTGCAAACCACTTCGATTATTGCGGTGTTGGGCGCGGCCAGTTTGGCGGTTGGTCTGGCCCTGCAAGGCTCACTGGCTAATTTTGCGGCCGGGGTGTTGATTTTGTTGTTCAAGCCCTACAAAGTGGGTGATTACGTGGAAATCGCCGGAGCCGCCGGCACCGTGACCGAGGTTCAGATTTTTAACACCATTATGCTGACCCCCGACCAAAAAACGGTTATTGTGCCCAATGCCCAGGCCACCGGCGGTAATATTGTAAATTACAGCACCAAAGGCACCCGCCGGCTGGATATGGTGTTTGGTATTGGTTACGGCGATGATTTATTGAAAGCCAAACGAATTCTGGAGGAAATAATCGCCGAAGAGGACCGCATTCTGCCGGACCCGGCTCCCACCGTGGCTGTGCTGGAACTGGCCGACAGCAGTGTGAATTTTGCGGTGCGACCTTATGTGACGGTGGATGATTATTGGCCGGTGCGGTTCGATACCACGGAAAAGGTCAAACTTCGTTTTGATGCCGAAGGTATTTCGATCCCGTTCCCGCAACAGGATGTGCATTTGTTTCAAGCCGGGTAGGAGACCGGTCTCATTTTTTGAGAATAACAAATGACTCCATTGGAAAAACATTTCAGTGGCAAGAAAATAGCATATAGTATTACTTTTTCTTTAACTGCCCTTTTTTCAGGGCAGTCACAAATAACATTGACGCAGGGGCGGGTCTCAGACCCGCCCTGCAACATTTGTGGTCTTTAGATTTTGCTCACATCATGCGAATGACTTTCGCGGATACCCGCTGGTGTAATTTCGATAAACTCCGCATTTTGCTGCAATTCGTCAATCGTGCGTGCCCCCCCGTAGCTCAAACCGGAACGCAGGCCCCCCACAAGCTGGTAAATCAACTCATCCACCCGGCCTCGATACGGAACAACCGCTTCCACGCCTTCCGGCACCACTTTTTCCCAATCTTCCTGACTTTCCGCGCTTTCTTCTGCGCTGCCTTCTGTCGCTTTGCGGCCCATCGCCGCACCCAGTGAGGCCATCCCCCGCACCACTTTGAATTTTTGGCCGTTGCGGATGACCGTGGCCCCCGGCGCTTCTTCGCAGCCGGCAAACAGGCTGCCAACCATTACTGTCGCGGCCCCGGCAGCCAGCGCCTTCACCATATCGCCCGACACCTTAATCCCGCCATCCGCGATAATGGGGATATTTTGGCCGGTTTCGATAATACCGGCTGCGCTATCCATAATGGCAGTCAGTTGGGGTACGCCAAAGCCGGTTACAATACGCGTGGTGCAAATAGACCCCGGCCCCACCCCCACTTTGATGGCGTTGGCCCCGGCCAGTACCAGGTCGCGGGCGCCGTCGCGTGAGGCCACATTCCCGGCAATGATTTGTGCCTCCGGAAAGTTTTGGCGTAAATCTTTGACAATGTTGATGCAGTGGTCGGCGTGGCCGTGAGCAATATCCACCACCAAGACATCGGCCCCGGCTGCCAGCAGGGCTTTGGCCCGTTGCAAATCATTGGGCTTGACGCCAATGGCCGCGCCCACTCGCAGCCGGCCCTTGCTGTCTTTAGTGGCCGCGGGATACAATTGATGCTTAACAATATCCTGGGCTGTAATCAGCCCCACCAACCGCCCTTCGGCATCAATGACCGGCAGTTTTTCCAGCCGGTGTTTATGCAACAGGTCGCGGGCTTCTTCTGAGGTGGTGTTGGGCGTCGCGCTGATAATCTGTTCCGGCCGGGTCATCACCGATGAAACCGGAGCCTGGTCATCGGCGGCCAGCAGGATGTCGCGCCGGCTCAGCAGCCCAATCAGCAACTCTCCCCCATTTGTAACGACCAGCCCGCCCACTTCGTGCAAATCCATCAGCCGGCGTGCCTCCGCAATGGAGGCCGTATGGTCAATGGCATAAGGTTGTTCCACCATAAAGGCTTCGGCCCGTTTCACGCGGGAAATCTGAGCGGCTTGTTGGTCAATGGTCATAAAGCGGTGGATAATGCCGATACCGCCGGCTCGGGCCATGGCAATCGCCATTGGGGTTTCGGTAACAGTATCCATATTGGCGCTGACAATGGGTACTTGCAGGCGGATGGTATCTGTCAGCCAGGTATCGGTCTTGACATCCTGGCGAGATGTAATCGGCGAGTGCTTGGGAACCAGTAGAACATCGTCAAACGTTAAACCTTTGGTGCCCCTGATTTTCATAATTTTCTCCTTAAAATAGAGTTACTCTCCCGCCCACTATTTTACTCTAGCTGTATTTTTAGGGCAACCGTCAAACCTGCCGGATTTCTTTGGCGCATCGCTATCCCCATGATACAATAAGCCATCACTAAAATAAAGCGTTAGTACAAAAATAAACCTGACGCAAAAAATTTGAGGGAAAAATGTCAACCACACGAAAAATTATTGCTACAAAAAATGCCCCGGCCGCGGTCGGCCCTTATTCTCAAGGGGTGCAGGTCGGAAACATGGTCTATACCGCCGGGCAGGTGCCACTGGTGCCGGCCACCGGCAAGTTGGTCTCGGATGATGTGGCAGCCCAGACCCGCCAGTCAATGGAAAATGTAGCTGCTGTTTTAGAAGCGGCCGGTACCAGTTTGGCTAACGTGGTAAAAACCACTATTTTTGTGACCGACATCAGCCAGTTTGGAACGGTCAACGAAGTGTACGGCAGTTTCTTTGCAAGCGACCCGCCGGCTCGCAGTACGGTGCAGGTGGCCGCCCTGCCCCTGGGCGCCCAGGTAGAAATTGAAGCAGTAGCGATTTTAGCTTAAAAATCAAAAATCATTAACCAGGGAGCGTTCCGGATTCCGCTGTGGCGCCGGAAAAATTTGGGGGGCATCCCACACCTTGTGATTGTTTGATTTTTGCGTAAATACAAGTATAATGTCTCTACGTTCTGCGTAGGCTCCTGTCACAGAGTTTACGGTTAGAAACGGACAATTCTATAACTTTTTAATGGAGAGATTATTTTGGTCGGCTCAGAAGATAAGCAACAAATGTTAACAATGGCCGAACTGTTGGCCCAGGAGGAAGACTTTCTGCGGGTTGTTCAATCCGGAGACATTGTACAAGGGGTGGTCGCCAGTAAACGCCCTGGTGAAATTTTGATAGACGTTGGCGCAAAATCAGAAGGGATTGTTGACCCTAAAGATTTAAGCAACCTGTCGCCCGAAGAACTGGCTGATATCAAAGTTGGCGACACCATTTCGGCGTTCGTTCTTAGTACCAAGCCTGATGAAGAAGGCCCCCGGATTTTACTATCTCTGACACAAGCCAGGGTAGAAAAGGATTGGGACAAGGCCGAAGAGATTTTTGAATCAGGCCAAACCATCCAAAGTACAGTCATTGGCAGCAATAAAGGTGGCTTGATTGTAAACTTTGGTCGGGTTCGAGGCTTTGTGCCCGGTTCTCAATTGGATAATTCCCAATTTGGCGGGGCGCATCGGCCGGACCGCTGGGCCCAACTTTCTGGTGAAACCTTGACTTTGAAAATCATCGAGGTAGATCGTTCCCGGAACCGGTTAATTCTGTCTGAAAAGGCTGCCGCGGCCGAGAATCGAAAAGAACGGGAAAAAGAAAAAGCAAAATTCCTGTCTGAATTGGTCGAAGGCGATGTGCGGAGCGGCCGGGTGACCAGCCTGGCCAACTTTGGTGCCTTTGTTGATATCGGTGGTATTGACGGATTGATTCACCTATCGGAATTGGCCTGGACGCACGTATCGCACCCGCGTGAAATTGTTAAAGTTGGTGATGAAATAGACGTTTATATTCTCAACGTTGATCGCGACAAACAGCGGGTGGCTTTGAGCCTGAAACGGCTGGAACCTGAACCATGGTCTCAAGTATTTGACTACTACCAGATTAATCAGGTTGTTGAGGCGGTCATTACAAATCTGACTGACTTTGGCGCGTTTGCCCGGATTGATGATCGCATCGAGGGCTTGATTCATATTTCTGAAATCTCTAATAAAAATATTGCCCATCCCGGCGATTTACTGTCCGAAGGTCAGGAAGTCAGCGTGAAAATAATCCACATTGACCCTGACAGGCGCCGAATGGGATTGAGCATCAAGGAAGTTGCAGGCCAGGAAGAATGGGATGAGTACCAGGCCCAGCCTGACGAAGAATCTGACGAAGAATCTGCCGAATAATACTGCCACAAACTGCTACCATAAAGAGTGTAGCTTATCATTAGCCGATGCAAAAGATTGAGGGTTGGGTCCACGTACACGTATAAACCAGGTTGGTTATTCACGCAAGACAATATCTAAATCTTGTCGAGATAACACATGAGGTATATGGGTAAGGATTTTACGTATGGCCGACAAATTTGATCGTTTTACAAAACGGGCCCGCCGTGTTTTAACGCTGGCTCAAGAAGAAGCACAACGGCTCAACCATAATTATATCGGAACCGAGCATCTTTTGCTGGGATTGGTACGCGAAGAAAACGGCGTCGCGATCCGGGTGTTGCGCGACCTGGGGATAGACCCCAAGCAGGTTAGAGAACGCGTAGAACGGACCGTAGGCCGCGGACAACGAGCTGCCTTTGGTAAATTGAGCCTGACCCCGCGCACCAAACGAGTTATCGAGTTGGCTGTTGATGAAGCCCGCCGGTTAGGGCATCATTACATCGGCACCGAGCATTTGTTGTTGGGGTTGGTGAGAGCCGGCGAAGGGGTGGCAGTTGATGTGTTGCGCGGCCTGGGAGTTGGTCTGGACAAAGTTCGGTCTCAAACAGCCCGGGTCATGATGGAAACATCGGCGCAGACTGCCGGTGGACAGGATAAAGAGGGCAAAGGCACCCCCCTGGTTGACCAGCTTGGCACTGATTTGACTGCTCAGGCTTTGGCCGGGAAACTGGACCCGGTTGTTGGGCGTCAGGTGGAAATTGAGCGGGTGATCCAGATTTTGTCGCGGCGGACCAAAAACAACCCGGCTCTTATTGGTGAGCCGGGAGTTGGAAAAACCGCGATTGTCGAAGCCCTGGCCCAGCGTATTGTCAACCAGGAAGCCCCTGACTTGCTGTTAGATAAGCGGGTAGTGATGCTGGATGTTGGCTCTCTGGTCGCCGGTACTATGTATCGGGGGCAGTTTGAAGAGCGACTGAAACGGGTGATTGACGAAATTAAGGAATCGGGTTCGATACTTTTCATTGACGAACTACACATGTTGGTTGGCGCCGGTTCTGCCGGCAGCTCGGTAGACGCGGCCAACATCCTGAAGCCGGCCCTGGCCCGGGGTGAGTTGCAATGTATTGGCGCCACCACCCTGGAAGAATATCGTAAAAATATCGAAGGCGATGCCGCGTTGGAACGCCGGTTCCAGTCAGTTATGGTCGAAGAACCGGGCATCGAAGAAACAATAGAAATTCTCAAGGGCGTCCGTGGTCGCTACGAAGCCCACCACAATCTGGAAATTACTGACGAAGCTCTATTTTCTGCCGCGCATCTGGCGGCTCGGTACGTGACTGATCGGTTTATGCCCGATAAAGCCATAGACGTGATAGATGAAGCCTCGGCCAGAGTGCGACTGTATAAAATTCCGTTTGCCTCCCAATTGGCGGAAAAAGTAGCAGAGACAGATTTATCCAAACCTGTGACCGGACCATTGGCTCGCCGGTTGGAAGAATCTGCCGATTATCAAAAATGGCAAGAGCCGTCCTTTGACGATGCCGGCCTGGAATTTGATACAGAAGAAGCTGATGCTCCGAAAGTAACTGAAGAAGATGTGGCCGAAGTTGTCTCAATGTGGACCGGTATCCCGGTGCGCAAACTGGCAACTGAAGAAAAAGAACGTTTGCTGCATATGGAAGCAGAACTGCACAAGCGGGTCGTCGGTCAGGATGAGGCCATTGTGGCTATCTCCAAAGCCGTGCGGCGAGCCAGAGCCGGGCTAAAAGACCCCCGGCGGCCAATCGGTACCTTTATCTTTTTAGGCCCCACCGGCGTTGGTAAAACTGAACTGGCCAAAGCCCTGGCTGAATTTATGTTTGGCAGCGAAGACGCGTTGGTCAAGCTGGATATGAGCGAATTTATGGAACGTCATAATGTTGCTCGTCTGGTTGGTTCTCCCCCCGGCTATGTGGGGTACGAAGAAGGCGGGCAGCTAACCGAAGCCGTCCGTCGCCGGCCGTATAGCGTTATTCTCTTTGATGAAATTGAAAAAGCCCACCCGGAAGCGTTTAACACGCTCCTGCAAATCATGGAAGATGGGCATTTAAGTGACGCCAAAGGGAAAAAGGTTGATTTCCGTAATACAATCCTGATTCTGACCTCAAATGTGGGGGCAGACTTAATCAAGCGGGAAACCAGTATTGGTTTTAACATCAGCCGCGATGAAACTTTAACTGAAGAATCTGCCTACCAGAAAATGCGCAAAAAAGTTATGGCCGAGATGGAGCGCATGTTCCGGCCCGAATTTCGGAATCGGCTGGATGGTACTGTTATCTTCCGGGCCTTAACCCGGGCCGAAATTACAGAAATTGTTGATTTACTGTTGGTTCAGGTTCAAGAGCGATTGGCTGAACAGGATTTGATGTTGGCAGTAGACGATGAAGTGAAGAAGCTGTTAGCCGAAGATGGGTATGATCCTGATTTTGGCGCTCGACCATTACGGCGGGCTATCCAGAGCAGAATCGAAGATGCCCTGTCGGAAGGGATTTTGGCCGGCGATTTTAGTTTGGGTGATACCGTGCAAGCTACGATGGAAGATGAAAAGTTGGTGTTCAAACGATTAGAATCATCATCTCAAAAAAATGAGGCCCTACCCGAACCGATTTAGGCGTAACATTAAAAAGAATCAAACAAAACAAAACCCCGGCCGTTCGGCCGGGGTTTTGTTTTGTTTAAATGACTCCACTGAAATGCATTTCAGCGGCAAAAAAGTAAGTGACGAAAGATGTCATTCCGATGAGCGAAGCGAAGAGGGATCTCCTCGGTTATCGCTGAGAAGTCGGTGACTATTCAAGTTGTTTCTCGATGATTTCTACAAGATGGCTGGCGCTAAAAGGTTTTGTTAAAAAATCGTTAGCCCCTAATTCTAACGACTTCTTGACCTCGGTTTCTTGTCCCAGGGCTGTTACGATAATTACAGGAATCTGTTTGGTCAGGGGGTTCTGTTTTACGGTGCTTAGAAAATCGTAGCCATCCATCCCCGGCATCGAAATATCGCAGGTCACAACATCAGGTTGGGTGGTGGCCATCAGGTCCAGGGCCTGCTGACCGTCGGAAGCTTCCAGCGTGTTAAAACCAAAAATCTCTAACATTCTGGTTACCAGCCGGCGGATATGAATTTCATCGTCTATAACAAGTACAGTTGTAGCCACAGAAAATTCTCTGAAAGAGGTTAACGCAGACTCTCTTGGGCGTCGTAATATGTGGGATGAATCGGGAAAATATGGTCAAGCATCGTCAGCCGAAAGACAGCCTGGGCTTGCGCCTGAATACCACTTAATAAAATATGACCATCTTTTTGTCGCACTGAACGTAAGCCGGATACCAACGCCACTAAACCGGAGCTATCAATAAATGATACCTGTTCCAGGTTAATGATGAGTTTACAGATGCCTTCTTCAATTTGTTGCTGGATAGTCTGCTTGAGTAGCTGGCTGCTGGCTGCATCCAATCTGCCGGTCAGGTGCAACAGGGTAATATCCGGCTGTACCGCTTGAATGGAGATGTCCATAGCCTTGATTTTCAGGATTTTTTATTTTGTGCTATTTAGGGCTTCATCTACGGTCTCATGAATTTCAAAGACCCGGTCGAACATAGTTAATTCAAAAAGTAGTTTTGCCTGTGATTGAGGTGTGGCCAATTTTAGATTGGCAGCTTCTCCTCCCAGCGTTTTGAGACCGGATACCAGCGCGGCCAGGCCTGAACTGTCAATAAACGGTACATTTTGCAGGTCTACAATTACCTGGTTGACACCTTCTTTAACCAGGTCTCTGAAAATCTGCTTGGCTTCTTCAGCGGACCGGGCATTTAAGGCACCATCCAGAGAAACAACACTAACGGTGGGCGATACCGAGCGGCTAGAAATATCCATAAAATCCTCCTGTTCCAAGATAAGATTGTCCTATTGTAATCACGATAGATTTTACACGCAATTTTTGAACTGGATTTAGGGTACGGCAGAACAACTTCAAAAATTCCGTCAGGCTGAGGGTAAGAATTTTATCAAATGCCAATGATTCCCGCGTTCAGGATCATGGTCGTAGGAGACCACATCCATAATCTGGCGGACAATGTGCAGGCCATACCCACCTTCAACCAGATGGTTAGGGTCAACGGTGGGTTGGGGGATGGTGTTGGGGTCGAAGCTTTCGCCCTGGTCGTAAATATCCAATTGCACCCCGTTGTTGAACAGGGTTACTGCGCCGGAGATATTGCCCTCGCTCTTGGCATAGGCATGTTTGATTACATTGGTGCAGATTTCAGAGATAGCTAACTCCACCAGGTAGATGAAGTCGTTGGCCCCGGGGCCGCAGCGAGACAAATTTGGCAGTTCCTGGCACACGGCCGTAACCTGCTCTGAAATCTGGCTGAGGTAGTGAATGTCTGCCGGATAGGAGAATTGCACAGTTTGTAGGATGGTTGAGATATTTTTGGGGATCTGCTGACCTGTTTGAGGCAGCATTTTGAGGATCATCAGCGTCGCGTCATCTCGACTGGATGAATTGCGGCGGAAACTGCCTACTTCGGCCTGAATATATTCCTGGAGTTGCTCCGGCGACCGACCGGCCTTGTTTTTCATAATGTAGAGCAGCCGATTGAGGCCAAACAGGGCGCCGTTGGGAGCCTGGGCTTCGGTAATACCGTCGGTGTAAAACAGAATGGTATCGCCACTGTGGATGGGAACCGTGTGAGGTGTATCGCTCTGATGCCCCATAATGCCAATAGGCGGTGAAGTGGCCTTGAGCAGTTCAGTGCTGTGAGATCCAGCCCGCCACAGGATAATCGGCATATGACCGGCACTGGCGTAGCTCAGGGTGCCGTCGTAAGTATCTATGGTAGCCACCACCACCGTCACAAACGATTCTGCCCGGCTTAAATCTTGATGCAACACGTTGTTAGCCTGTCGAATAATCATCTGCGGCGCTTCACCCCGCATCGCTTCAACGCGAAGCATAGTACGGGTCACAGAGGTAAGCATCGCCGCCGGAACGCCCTTGCCGGCCACATCCCCAATAATCACGGTCAGGTGGCGGTCATCTATGGTGACAAAGTCGTAAAAATCGCCCCCCACTTCTGAGGCCGGTACCGATGACACGGCAATAGATAACCCCCCTACCTGGGGCAGGTGGGTGGGCAGCAGGCTCTTTTGAATTTCGGCGGCAATTTCCAGCTCGCGGCTCACCCGTTCTTCGTAAATCAGATGCTGGTGCAATAAGAAATTTTTGATGATGACGCCCACTTGCTGGGCCAGGGTGGTCAGCAGCTTGACATCACCGGCGGTGAAATCTTTATTCGTTTTGTTTACCAGCCCCAGGGCGGCCTGGGTACCTTCGGTCACCGGCAACTCTATCGCCAGCATGCTGTTGACAAATTCCGGAATATCCGGCCATAATTTTTGACATTCTGTGTGGGTGGCGCACAGAACAGCCCCCTCAGCATTAATCAGGCTTTTTAATAAAAGTGGGTTGTCAAAATACCTGGCTAACTCTGGGGTGCAGGGAACGCATTTGAGGTAGCTGTGTTCTTGCAGCAGAATAAAACCGGCGCTGGCTTTTGTTACTTTTTTTGTCTCTTGCAAAATAGTTTCGAGCGTGGCAAACAGGTCTGAGGTGATGGCCGTATTTTGCATAACCCGGAAGATGAGTTCCAGTTGGTTCCAGGCCCCAATTAATTCATCGGCCATATTTTCCAGAGCCACGGCATCTGTCAGGTGGGTGGTGATATTGTCGGCAATCCAATGCAACAGAGGGCCTTCCTGGTCGTTGGCGTTAAGGGCAACCAGATAGCCCAGGGCCTGTTCGTCGTTGGCCAGCGGAACAGCGAAAATCGGGGTATCTTTATAATAAAATGGAGTCTCGCCATCCGTACCAGAGGCTAACTCGACGATGTCTGTCCAATTGTAGCCGGAGTGGTGATTATCACCAACCAGCTTGTGGCCATCGAAGGAGATGACGGTAAGGGTACTATTCAGGCTCTTTTGCCAATGTTGAATTAACTCTGAAAACTGATTAAGATGTTGTTGGGTAAATATTTGGCTCATTAAAGTTGGCGAAAAAACATGGTTAATTTTATCAGGATTAGTTTACTTGGTATATTATACCATATTTTCAAGCAGTGTGTAGGCGGGATTGGATTCTTACCAATATTTCAGTAATCTATTCGATGGCGACTTGCTCTAAGCCCGCCTGGTCCACGATTTCTATCCGTTTTCGGCCAATGGCGATTAGATTTCTGGTTTTGAAATCGTTCAGGGTTTGGGTGGTTGTTTCGCGGTAGGTGCCGATGGCATCAGCCAGGTCTTGGTGGGTGTATCCATAAATTTTATCGCCCACTTCGTCTTGCAGGCGGAGCAATAACTGGGCCAGCCGGGCCGGGATACTTTTAAAGGCCATATCTTCCAGCCGGCTTTCGATTTCGGTCAGGCGGCGGGCCATGACATTCATAATGCGCAGAGCAACGGCCGGTTTGCCCAGGATCAAACGCTCCACGTCGTGGCGACTCATAACACAGAGCAAACAATCTTCCGAGGCTTCGGCAAAGGTATTGTGCATTTTTTGGCCGATAATCGCCATTTCACCAAAAACGGAGCCGGCTCCCACGGTACTCACCACCAGTTTTTTCCCTTCCGGCGAAATTCGGTAAAGTTGAACCTTACCCTTTTTTAAAATAAACAACACTTCGCTGGTATCTTCGGGCTGGTAAAAAATTTTGCCCCGTTTGCAGGTACTCATGGTGGTGGTGCGGTCCATCTCATGCATGTCCGCCGGCGACAGATCTTGAAAAATATCGACCATCTGTAAATAATTTATCTTTTTCTTAACATCCATCGGCATTTCTTTTTTAGGTGATGGTATAAAAATAAGTGACGAAAGATGTCATTCCGATGAGCGAAGCGAAGAGGAATCTCCTCGGTTATCACTGAGAAGCCGATGTGTGGCGGAGATTTCTCGTTGCGCTTCGAAATGACATGCTGTCTCATCACTTACAATTGTGCCACTCCCCTTCTTCACGGTATTTTTTCAAGGGCTAGTGTTTGCACTTGAGTCATAATTTCCGGCAGGGATGGGTTGCCCAGCGAAATGATCCGGTCGTTGAGCATGAAGGTGGGCGTGGCGAAAACGCTTTCCGGCACCTCGCCCGGTGATTTTTCTACGTCTATTAATTGTACCACAATTTTCGGAAAAATCTGCTCGATTTGGGCAGCAATTTCAAAGGCTTCCCGGCAGGTGGAGCAATGTTCGGCTACAAAAATTTTCAGCACGGCTGGCATTCGATCTGTCTCCCTCAGATGGTGAAAGGTGTGTCATTGAGGTCATTGTAGCATAATTTTGGGCCGGGGATCGGTAACAAATCTTACAGAGGGAATATAAAAGCATCAGGCTGGGGTACGCCAACAGCGGTCGGCATTGCCGACCGCTGTTTTTAGGGGGGATGCGCTTAAATTGTCAGCGACTTGAATTTTTCAGCCTGGCCCTGAATAGCCTTTTCCGTGGGCAGCCGTTCCACGCTGGAGGCGCCAAAGAAGCCCACCACGCCTTCGGTGTGTTCAAAGATGAACTGGGCATCTTCCGGCTCGGCAATAGGCCCGCCGTGGCACAGCACCAGAATATCCGGGTTCACCTTGACCGCGGCATCATGCATGGCCTGCACCCGTTTGGCCGATTCTGCCAGCGTCAGGGCGGTTTCGGCCCCAATTGAGCCTTTGGTGGTCAGGCCCATATGGGGCACCAGCACATCGGCTCCGGCCTGGGCCATTTTAACCGCGTCTTCTTCGTCAAAAACATAGGGGCAGGTCAGCATATCCAGTTCGTGGGCCATGTGGATCATTTCCACTTCCAGGTCGTAGCCCATGCCGGTTTCTTCCAGATTTTGCCGAAACACCCCATCAATCAGGCCGACGGTGGGAAAATTTTGTACCCCGTCAAAGCCAATCTCTTTGAGCTGCTTCAAAAAGGTGGGCATCAGCCGGAAGGGGTCGGTGCCGCATACGCCCGCCAGCACCATCGTATCTTTAACCACCGGCAGTACCTCGTTGGCCATATCAACCACAATGGCATTGGCATCACCATAGGGCATCAGCCCGGCCAAACTGCCGCGTCCACCCATCCGGTAGCGGCCCGAGTTGTAGATGATAATCAAATCTACGCCGCCCCGTTCGGCAAACTTGGCCGAAATACCGGTTCCGGCGCCTGCTCCGATAATCGGTTTACCGGCCTTAACTTGACCCTTCAGGCGGGTCAGTCCATCGGTTCGAGAAATAAAAGGCATAGTTTTAATCCTCCATTTTTATGATGATTTATTTTTAACGCAGACTATTCCAGGGAGCTTCATCAGCCACCACCACAATTTCGTAGCCAATCTCGCCCACACAAGGACCGAGGATTGCCAGTAATTTGGCGTTGCCCTCGCCCACGTTAAACGAAGCGTGGACCACGCCGGCGTCAATGTAAATGGCATCTCCCGGCTCCAGAATGCGTTTTTCCTGTTCCAGCCATTGCTCAACTTTGCCCTCAACAACAAAAATTACTTCTTCTTGATCGGGATGTTTGTGGAAATCGTGTCCGTTACCGGGGGTCAGTTCCACATCAATTACGGTCAGTTGTTTGTTGCTGGTAAAGGGAGGATGGCTGACCCAGCCCATTGTACCCCAATCCAGCGATTCTCTGTCGACGGCTGATTTTGGAATAAACTTGCTCATAGCAATCTCCTTTTGTTTGAAAAATTGGGAGTCTTTTGATAAATCGGTTCAGGCCGATAGCATTTCCAGCAGGCGGCTGGTCATTGCTTCGGCAAAAGCCGGATCGTTGATGTGCAGATCCAGCTCGACTAACTCTACTTTAGCAGTGTCAAGATTGGCCCGCAGGGCATTGAACAGGGCTTCGTCTGCCTCCGGCGAGTGGAATGGCTGGCCTTCGGCATCAATCATGCTGACCCCTTTGAGCGGCACAAACAGGCTGGTGGGGCCAGTGGTTTGATTCAGTTTTTTGGCGATGATTTCGCCCAGTTGGGTGTTTTCTGCCGGGGTGGTACGCATCAGGGTAACGCTGGGGTTGTGTTTGTACAGATTGCGATCTTTGAACTCCGCCGGCACCGAGTCGATGCCGCCGAAATTGACCATATCGAGCGCGCCCAGCGAGACTACCTGCGGAATACCCGCTTTGGCTGCGGCCTCCAGCCGGGTTGGCCCGGCCGACAGAACCCCACCGACCAACTCGTCGCACCATTCCGTGGTGGTGATGTCGGCGGCGGCGGTAATAAAGCCGGCGTTGATGAGCGATTCCATGGCCCGTCCGCCACTGCCGGTGGCGTGGAAGACCAATACTTCGTAGCCGGCTGCTTCCAGGTTTTCCCGGGCCGCGGTCACACAGGGGGTGGTGACGCCAAACATGGTGGCGGTGATGAGTGGTTTGTCCTCACTGGCGGGCAGTTCCTGTTCGGCCATGCCGCAAACCGCGCCCACGGCGTTGGCAAAAATCCGTCGCGACAGGCTGTTCAGGCCGGCCACATCCACCACCGAATACATCATGGTCACGTCTTTGACATCAACATAGGGCGACACATCCCCGGCGGCCATGGTGGAGACCATCACTTTGGGCAAGCCCACCGGCAGGGCCAGCATAGCCGTAGTGGCAATCGAAGTGCCGCCGGAGCCGCCCAAACTGATGACCCCATCGAACGCGCCGGCTTCAAACTGCTTCAGGGCCAGGACACGGGCGCCTTTCCCCATTACTTCCAGGGCCGCGCCCCGATCAGCGGCCGCGCGCAGGTCTGCCAGGGAGCTGCCGCCGGCCTCGGCCACCTCGGCCGCGCTGATATCCGGGGTGAAGCCCGGTTCACCGGTCACACCGGTATCCATAACCAGCGCTTTGTGGCCGCGTTGGGTGATGAGGTCGCGCACAAAGGCAAACTCGGCTCCTTTGGTATCCAGCGTGCCAATTGCTAAAATCGTTTTCGACATAATACCTCCTTTGGTAAAATCTATTATATTGGTGATTTTTTCTGGAAACAGGAGGTATTATAGCATAAGTGGGAACTCAAAGAAAGTGAATCGAGGGGGTGTTTTTGGCAAATTGCCCGGAGGTTAATCTGTGGATTCCAGCATCCGTTGAATTTGGGCCACGACCATCTGAATGGCTTTGATGTTTTGTCCACCGCGGGGGATAATCACATCGGCAAAGCGTTTGCTCGGTTCCACAAATTCCATGTGCATGGGGCGGACAGTGTCCAGGTATTGTTCGATGACGTGTTCCACGGTGCGCCCCCGGTTGACCACATCCCGCTGTAAACGGCGGATAAAACGCAGATCGGCGGCGGCATCCACGTAAATTTTAATGTCCATCATGTCCCGCAATTTTTTGTCGACAAAAATCAAAATCCCCTCGACCAGAATCACCGGGTGGGATTCGATTCTCTGCAATTGGTTGGTACGGATGTATTGGGCAAAATCGTATACCGGAATTTGCACGGGCTGACCGCGCAGCAATATTTGCAGATGTTCAATGAGTAGCTCATTTTCCAGCGAGTCCGGGTGGTCAAAGTTGAAGGTTTTTCGTTTTTCCATCGGCCAGTGGCTCAGGTCGCGGTAATAGGCATCGTGCTGCAAATAGGCCAGATGATTTGGCCCCACGGCTTCCAGAATTTTTTTCGATACGGTGGTTTTGCCGGAAGCTGTGCCGCCGGCCACACCAATGATGATGGGATCGGTCATGGTTGGTCTGTTTTTGCCATTAAGTGAATTGCGTTTGGTTTGAGTGAAATCGGCCAGATTTGTCCTTGCTGCGGCCCCAGCGATTCGAACACGTGCAGCGGCAGCGTTACCGTCAGGTCGAACTCCCGGTCGGGGTGCAACCGAGTCCCGGTTAAAATCAGGCGCAGGGTAAAACTCAGCCCGTCGGTGATAATGGAAACGATACGCCCTTGGACCGTGTTTGGACCGGGTTGGCGCGGGTCGAGCTGCCGCAGCATCAAAATCTGTTCGGGCCTGATGCAGCCCTGCACCGCTTGCCCGGCGGTAAACGGGTATGGCCCGGTCTCGATGGTCAGCGGCCCGATGTCCACGGTCAGCCCTTGCGATGAGGCGGTCAGCACCGTGCCTTTAAAACAGTTCTGGGTGTTGGTTAGCCGGGCTACCGCCAGATTAGCCGGTCGGCGCATTACTTCGGCGGGCGGGGCCAGTTGCAGCAGTTTCCCGGCCTGGAAAATGGCGATGCGGTTGGCCAGAAGGTTGGCTTCGGCCAGATCGTGCGTCACCATTAACGCCGGAATTTTAACCTGTGCCTGCAATTGACGCAACTCTTGCCGCAGCTCGGCCCGGGTGGGGCCATCGAGCGCGGAGAATGGCTCATCGAGCAGTAAAATTTGGGGGCGGGTAACCAGCGCCCGGGCCAGAGCTACCCGTTGTTTTTGTCCGCCCGATAGCTGGTTGGGCCGTTGGTTTTCGTAGCCGGGCAGCCGCACCAGGGTGAGCATGTCGGTCACGGTCTGCCGGATTTCTGTTTTGGGCCGGCCGCGCAGGCTGTAGGCAATATCGTGCCCCACCGAGAGGTGGGGGAACAGGGTGTAATCCTGCATTACGTAGCCGGTGCGCCGCTGTTGGGGGGGCAGGTTGACGTTTTTGGCCCGGTCGAACAGCGTTTGCCCGTTCAGGGTGATGCGACCCTGCGCGGCTGTAAACAGCCCGGCAATGGCTTGCAGGGTCAGGCTTTTGCCCGCGCCGGATGGCCCAAAAATCACAACCAGTTCCGCTTCGGCGGTCAGGCTGATATTCAGCTCGAAATTTTTCAGCCGGTGACGCAGGTCTAAATTCAACATTAGTGGGTGATGGCCCGCAGCAAAATCAGCAGGGTCAGCGAAGTGACCAGCAACATAGAGGCCAGGGTTAAGGCTGTGTTGATGTCTGATTGCAGGGCGGTGTAAATGGCCAGGGGCATGGTTTGGGTGCGGCCGGTCAGGTTGCCGGCAAACAGAATGGTGGCCCCAAATTCGCCCAGCGAGCGGGCCCAGGTCAGGATAGCCCCGCCGATTAGCGCCTTCCGGGCCAGGGGGAGCGTCACTCGCCAAAAGGTGCCCAGCGTACTTTCGCCCAGCGTGGCCGAAATCTGCTCCAGATGAATGTCAACCCCGGCAAAGCCGGATTTGGCCGCCCGGATATAAAACGGAGCCGCCACAAAAATCTGGGCGATGACCACCGCCGCGGTGGTAAAGGGCAGTTCGATGCCCAGCGGAGCCGTATACTGGCCCACCAGCCCGCTGCGGCCAAACGTCACCAGCAGGGCCACGCCTGCCACCGCCGGCGGCAGCACCATCGGCAGGTCGATGACTGTATCCAGCAGGCCCAGCCCCCAAAAACGGTAGCGAGCCAGCACCCAGGCGATGGGCGTGCCGGCCAGCATCGAAATGAGAGTGGTCAGCGTGGCGGTGAACAAGCTCAACCGCAGGGCCGCAGCCACCGCGGGCGCCTGCCAGCTATTGCTCAGCCAACCCGGCCCGGATCGCCACAGCAACGCCGCCAGCGGGACAATCAACAACAGCGTTATAAAAAGAAATGCCGCGGTCACAATCAGCCAGCCGGACAGCGATGATACTTTTATTCCGGTTTGACGGTTTTGTGACAGCGGCATTCGGCCTAAAGACAATCTGCTCACGGTCCAGTTCGAAACCCGTACTCAGTCATGATTTTTTGCCCGGCCGGCGACTGGATGAAATCTACTAATTGTTGGGCCAAATCCGGTTTGGCGGTGCCGGTGACAACAGCAATGGGGTAATCGGCGATGACGTTGTATTCATCCGGTATTTTGATGACGTGCAGGGCGTCGGCTACCGCCGGTGTCACATCCGAGGCGTAGACAATCCCGGCGTCGGCTTCGCCCAGCTGCACTTTGGCCACAACCCCTTTAACCGTGTCTTCTTCTGACACCACGTTTTGCTGCACCTGGGTTTGGAACGCTGCTCCAAACATGGCCGGATGGCTCAGTTTTTCCAGCGACTGGCGGGCGTAGCGCCCCACCGGCACTTCCGGCCCGGCCAGTACCAGTTTCAGCCCCGGCTGGGCCAGGTCGTGCAGGGTGGTGATGCCCGCCGGATTGTGGGCCGGGGTGATGACCACCAGCCGGTTGTGGGTGAAAATGGTTGGGGGTTGGATCAGGCCGGCTGCCAGCAAAGCATCGGCGTGCAGGGTATTGGCCGAAACAAAAACATCGGCCCGAGCGCCATGCTCAAGCTGCAAGCGGATGGATTGCGAGCCGGCAAAGTTGGGCAGAATGTAAATTTCCGGGTGACGGCTTTCGAACTCGGCGGCAATTTTGGTGAATGATTCAGTCAGCGAGGCCGCGGCGAAGACGGTCAGGGTGGTTTCTTCGTTGGTGGTGGCCGCGTTGGCCTCTGTATTTGGGCTGGTGCCGCCGCAGGCTGTCAGCAGCAGAATCAGAATGATGGCGAGGGGGTAAATCAAATTAATGCGCATCGTTGCGTCCTTTTGCGGTTTCGGAATAAGTTTGCCGGCAGGTGTCGAGCCAGGCAAGCATGGCCCGGGTCTGGCTGATGCGGAATTCGTGTACCAGCCGGTCGAAGTTGTTATTCGGGGCCAGGTCGTCCCTTTGCTGTTCTTGCTCTTCCAGCCAGCCGGTGCAGGCCTGCTGTTGCCTTTCTATTAATTGGTTGACGGTTTGGCCGCCGACCTGTTGGGAAAAGAATAGTTTGGCCAGAAAGTCCAGCCGCAGACGCCGCCCGCGGGGAACCGGACTTTGCACCCAGTTCAAAAAGGCCTCCCGGCCCAGGTCCGTCAGCTCGAATATTTTGCGGGGCGGACGGTTGCCTTCCGGGTGTGGGGAAAGGGTTGTTTTTACAAAACCGCCTTCCTCCAATTTGGTCAGCATGGAATAGACCCGGCTTTGTTTAAGGTGCCACACCAGTCCCAGGCCGGTCGGGTCGGTCAGCATTTGGTGAATTTCGTAACCGTACATGGGCCGCTGGTACAAATAACCCAGCAGGGCATATTCTGTTGTCAGGGGAGAACGGGTCATCGGCATAATGATTTTTTACCAATTACTTATTTGATAAGTATTAAAAGGTTATCATCGAACGGGGGTTTTGTCAAAAAATATATTTTGCACTCTGCTTACTCCGTGTTATACTTTTAAAGGTTATTGCGGCTCACTATACATTTGGGCATCCAGGGCCTTCAGATAAAATTTCACCAGAAAACTGTGTTGATTTTCAAATGCGCATTGTTTCGGTTTCTGTCGCCGCCGTTATAGGCGGTTTATTCTTTCTGTTATCAGCTTGTAGTTCAGCGGTGACTGTGGTCCCTACGCCGACCGGCTCAGCCGAAGGGGGGGCAACCATTCCACCGAACACGGTTGTGCCTGCTGAAACTGATAGTCCGGCTCAGGCGGCATTAGTCACGTCTGTACCAACGCCGACCCCCTCTCCCACCGTAACACCTACGCCATTGATCCCGGCGTTGCCTATTCCGGAGCCGGCCGGCCCGCCTTACACCTACCACACCATCGCCGAGGGCGAAACATTGAGTTATATCGCCATGCGGTATGATTCCTCTATCGAAGAGATAACAGAGATGAATGACCTGTCCGGCGAGGCGGCCATTATTTTTGCCGGTCAATCTCTAAGGGTACCGCTGCAAACCGGGCAGACGGCGCCGGAGCAAATGTTGATGCCGGACAGCGAGGTGGTGTACAGCCCGGCTTATCTTGATTTTGACATTGAGACATTCATCAACAGCCAGAACGGCTATTTGGCCGATTACCGGCAGTGGGTTGATAACGAAGAGTTGACCGGGCCGCAAATTGTGGAGCGGATTGCCGAGCAGTTCAGCGTGGGACCGCGGCTGTTGCTGGCTCTGCTGGAATATTACGGGGAGTGGGTCACCAATCCCAGCCCGCCGCAGGAATTCATTGACCAGCCTTTAGGCCCGCTCAACCGGTATGGCGGCGATTTATACCGGGGGTTGGGATTTACCGCCAATCGGGTGAATGCCGGTTATTACGGCTACAAGCGAGATGGCTTTTGGGTGTATGAGTTAGCCAATTGGGAGCAGGCTATCACGCCCACCGGTTTGAATGCGGGAACAGTCGGGGTGCAGAATATTTTGGCCGTTCACGCCGCCGATTGGGAGAGCTGGCTGGAGCAGTTGCAGCCGGAGGGCTTTATGGCCACATATCGGGCATTGTTTGGCGACCCGTTTCAGTATACGTTTGAGCCGGTGGTGCCCATTACCCTGACCCAGCCGCAGTTGACGTTGCCCTGGCGCTCTGGCGACCAGTTTTATTTTACCGGCGGGCCGCATGCCGCCTATGCCGATGGCAGCGGTTGGGCCGCTATTGATTTTGGTCCGCCCGATGTGTTGGGTAACTGTTATTATTCTGATGTGCCCAGCACCGCCGCCGCCGATGGGGTGATTGTAACAGCCCGGCAAGGTGAAGTGAATATTGACCTTGACGGCGACGGCCAGATTCAGACCGGCTGGGGGCTGTTTTATCTGCACATTGTACTTGATATTGATACCCCGGTCCAGGTTGGACAGCAGGTGAAGGCCGGAGATGTGGTTGGCTATGCCTCTTGTGAGGGCGGCCTGGCCACCTCCAGCCACCTGCATTTTGCTCGTCGTTATAACGGCGAGTGGATTGAAGCCGGCGGTCCCGTGCCGATGGATCTCGATGGCTGGGTTGTTCAGCCCAACCTCATCCCCTATAGCGGTAACATTGCCAGGGGAGATGAAGTGCGGGAATCCTGTGAATGTTGGGACCCGGAGTTGAATTTGATGGTGAAACCCTGAAACCAGTGCAGTGATCCGAGATTGGGAGACGCGGGATTGAAAATGTTGTCCGCTAATCTCCATTAACCAATCTCTATTTTAAAGGAGTGCCTATGGTCGTTCTCAGAACGATTTTTCGCTTCATCGTATTTGTGATTGCCATTGCCGCCATTGTGGTTATTTTGGGGGCCGGTTATTGGGCCTTTTCCAGCCAAAATCAGGAAACGGCTGCCGCCATTTCGATGGGGGAGTCTGTGGGCGGGCGTTCACCGCAGAACATCGAAGAGTTTCTGCTGGGCTTTTATTTGCAGCTTCAAGCCGATACCATCAACTCCGCCATATCCGACGACCCGGCGCCGGTGCCGTTCACGGTAGATATTGGGGAAAATGCCGTGACCATCTCCAATAAATTGGTTGAGCAGAATTTTATTACCGATGCCAATCTATTTCGGCTGTTTTTGCGCTACAACGGGCTTGACTCTTCCCTGGAGGCCGGCGATTATCAATTGCGGCGCGATATGAACATGCGCCAAATCGCCGAAGCGCTGCAAAAGGCCAGCTTTGAAGAAGTAGCTGTCACTATTCCCGAAGGCTGGCGGGCCGAGCAAGTCGCCGAAAAACTCACCGCCGAAAATTTTATGGACGGCACCGAGTTTCTGGCGGTAGTGCGGCGCGGCACCGGGGTGGAGCATCCACTGTTGACCGACCGGCCGCAGGGAACATCCTACGAGGGATTTCTTTTTCCTGATACATATCGTCTGCCGGTCAATGCCACCCCGGAGGATCTCATCAGCCGCATGCTCGATAATATGGCGACCAAAATTCCGGCAAACGCGATTGAACAGGCTTCGGCTCAGGGCTACACCTTTTTTGAGATTTTGACGGTGGCCTCCATTGTGGAGCGGGAAGCGGTTGTGTCTGAGGAGCGCCCCACCATCGCCAATGTTTATTTAAACCGTCTGGCCCAGGGGATGCCTCTCCAGGCTGACCCCACCGTGCAGTACGCCATGGGCTATCAAACCGATAGCGACCAGTGGTGGAAAACACCCGTCACCCTGGAGGAATATTCGGAGGTTAATTCTCCGTACAACACCTATCTGAACTATGGCCTGCCGCCCGGACCGATTGCCAACCCCGGTGCAGATTCTATCACTGCCACGTTGCAGCCGGCTCAAACTGATTACCTGTTCTTTATGGGCTGCGGCGGCGAGGGGCGTCATCTGTTTGCCAGCGATTTTGAAACCCACGAACAGAACGTAGCCGCTTGCAGTGGACAATAGGTTCGTGGTTTAATTTTCCAGCGCGGCCGCGCGTATGGTGTGGGCCACTTGTTCGTAAATTCGTAGATTCGTTTATTCTCGAAGGATTAAAGCTATGCCCGACGAATTACTGGTACTCGGCTCTTCTTGTGGTATTCCCAGCCGGGGGCGGTTTGCCTCGGCCTATGCGTTGCGGGTCGCCGGAAAATTATTCCTGCTCGATTGCGGCGCGCCGGTTAGCTCGTTGCTGTATCAATATGGCCTGGATCCAATGGATGTCCAGGCCATTTTTCTCAGTCATTGGCACCTTGACCATGTGGCCGGGCTGGGATTGTTTCTGGCCCAAAATCATCTGCAAAAAAGACCCAATCCCCTGTCAATTTATGGCCCGCGCGGAACCAGGGGCAAAGTGCGGCGGCTCCTGGCCGATTCATTTATGCTGGCTGATGAGATGAGCTACCCGTTGGAAATTACCAAAATAAAATCCGGCAAAACCTGTAAACAGGCTTTGATCCAGGTGAAGTTTTTCAAGACACAGCATCTGGAAAAACCGTGGTACAAAACCAATTTTGGTCGTAAAGCCGTGGCTTATGGTATGGTTGTGGACGGACCGGGCTGGCGCTTGGTTTACAGCGGCGATTTGAGCTCTCCCCGGGAACTGTCGCCTTACATTAGTGGCTGCGACCTGCTGATCCACGAGATGACTCATCCTGATATTGAAGAAGTGGCTGAGTTTGTCCAGACGGCGGGCGTGCCGCATGTTGTCGTCAGTCATATCGGCCCCCAGTACGACCAGACCCCCCAGAAAATTCAAAAGATATTTTCGGCCCGCTATTCCGGCAAGTTAACCATTGCCCAGGATGGGACAAAAGTACGATTGGATAAACAGGCCAAAACCCGGTAAACTGAGATAATCTAATCGCTGGGCAGAGGAACACTTGAATGGCAAAAAAATCACTTGGCTATGTTCAACTGGAATGGATATGCCCTAACTGCGATACCAGAAATCCCGGCCCGCAGAAAATTTGCAGCAGTTGCGGCATGCCTCAACCGGAAGATGTGGAATTTCAGCAGCCGGCTCAGGAGAAACTGATCACCGATGAGGCTGAAGTGGCTCAGGCTAAAGCCGGGCCGGACATTCACTGTTATTATTGTGGCTCGCGCAATCCGGCCAATGCCGAAAATTGCAGTCAATGCGGCGCGTCGCTAACAGAAGGCACGGCCCGAAGCAGCGGCAAAACACTGGGCGCGCATCGAGATAAATCCGCCGAGCCGATCTCTTGCCCGGCCTGCGGCACGTCAAACCAACCCGATGCCCCCCGCTGTGGGCAGTGTGGGGCCAGTTTGATCCAGCCGAAACCGGAAGCGGCTCCGTCTCCAGCCAAACCGGCTACGGGTAAAAAAGGAAAGGCCGGCCTGTTGGGGATGGGCCTGGTCGGCCTGATTTTCTTGTTGATTTGCGCAGCCGGTATCACCTTTGTTGTACTTTTTATGCGTACCAGCGATACCGTGGGCCAGGTTCAGGCTGTGCGCTGGGCGCGTGTGGTGGAGATCGAAGGGCTGGTGCCGGTAGAGCGGGAAACATGGCGTCCTGACGTTCCGGCTGAGGCGGTACTGGGAACTTGCGTGCAAAAAGTGCATCATACTCAGGATAACCCGGCGTCCGGCGCCAAAGAAGTGTGCGGCACACCCTATACGGTTGATACCGGCTCTGGCTATGGAGAAGTGGCGCAGGATTGTCAATATGAGGTTTATGCCGATTGGTGCGAATATACCGTTGAGGAGTGGCAAAAGGTTGATGAAGCAGCGCTGGATGGTGTTGACTTTCGGCCCCAATGGCCGGCTCCGGCCCTGACCACAGATCAGCGAATCGGCCAAAAGACAGAAAACTACGAGATTGTCTTTACCACGAGTGAGGGCGAATACACCTACGATACAAGCAGCGCCGATATTTTTGCTCAATGTCGGATTGGCAGCGAGTGGGTACTGGAGGTAAACACCTTTGGTGCTGTGGTCGGGATTGAGCCGGCCCGGTAACAAAAAGGCAAATAAAAAAGTCCAACGTTTATTCGTTGGGCTTTTTTGTTGCCAATAGATAAGCAGGGTTACGATTGGCTTTGTTGCCAACCCGCCAGGCTGGTCACAATTTTCACTTTGGCTCCCACTTCAATCCAGTCATAGAGGGTAGCGGCGTCCTCATCGCTCAAAATAACACAGCCATACGAAACCCGCTGCCCCAAATAGCCGTCCCACAATTTATAGCCGGTGTGCTTTACAATGGGCAGAGCGTGGATGCCGTTTTGCAATGGCCCGGCCCAGTAAATTCCCAGCCAGTAGGGCATATCCAAATTCCAGGTGCTGGCATAGGCCACATCTATTTTATTCAGAATTTCAAATTCCCCCACGGCTGTGTCGCGGCCCGGTTCCCCGGTTGACACGACGAAATCAAACACCACCTCATTTTTATCAAAAACCAGCATTTGCTGCTCGGCAATGCCCACCACTACCAGTTGATCTTTGGCCTGGGGGGAACCTAATGGATTTTCTAACGGGGTACCGGGGGCCAGGGTGAATTCGGTTTTTGCCAGTTGTTGGCGCGGTTCAGCCAGTTCCGGATGCAGGGCTATCGCCGCCTGGAAGGCCTCTCTGGCGGCGGTCAGGTTGTCGGTGGCCTGCAGGGCCAGACCGTGATTGTAATAAGCGCTGTAGAGTAAATCTTCAATATGGGGGTAGGTGTTGTCTTTGCTCCACACTGCTTGCAGGGTCTCGATAGCCTCGGCCCACTGTCCGGCCTGGTAAAACTCTGCGCCCTGCAAATATTCAGCGCTTAATTGTAACTCCTGCGCGGCCTGAGCATGGGTTGGTATCAGGGCTGTTACTTTTTCAAACAGGGGATGGGCTTCGGCAATGAACCCTTTGTGTCGTAAACTGACGCCTTTTTGCCAATAGGCCTCGGCCAGTTGCTCTTTGAGCGCCGGGTCTGCCGGGGTTGTGGTGGCGAGCGGTTCCAGAATGGCGATAGCTTGAGACCAGTTTCGATTGGCCCAGGCCGTATCCAGAGCCGCGCCCTGAGCCTCGGCGGGAGTGGGCGTGTTTTCTTTTTTGGTTTTGGCGATCACACTCAGCTGTAAATTCAGCCCCAAAAGTAATACGGTCAATCCAATGATGATGGCCGCCAGAACCAGCCCCAACCCCAAATTATTGAATAAATTGCTGTTGTTTACCGGCGCCTGTAAAGCTGCCATCTTCCGGGTCGGAGATAGTTGAATTGACTTTGTTGTGGATTTTTTGGAGGCAAAACGCTGCTCAAGCTGCTGTTCGACCTCGGACAACCGGGGATGATTGGGGTTGATGTGCCGGACCCGATCGAGGGCAGCCTCGGCTTCGGGTTTTTTCGGCGCGACCATAGCCAGCCACAGCCAGGCCGTGGGGTTGACCGGCTGTAAAGCCACCAACCGGCGCAAAATATCACAAGCCGCGGCATGTTTACCGCTTTGGGCCAACTGGATGGCATATTCTAATTTGTCGGCGGCTGAAGCCGGTGCAGTTTTTGTGTTCATCTGTGGACATAATAAGTTTAAATATGTTAAAAGCCTTGATATTATATCAGAGTCTGACCACGTTGGCAATAATAGGATGAGGATTACTTTTGGAATAACTCGGTGTAAATTTTTGCCGCCTCCGTACATATTCCCCTCTCTTATAACAAACTTAAACCTTATGTCCCATTGATGGTTGTCCGGGGCATGTGATATAATTTGACTGAATTAACGATCCTGAGAGCAGTTGTTCTTGAGAATTGCGAAGGTTCTATGGATTATTCCACGCTGGATCACAATATGATTGCCGAAGGGTTATTGCAGATACCCTTTTTCAGAAGCCTGCCGCCGGCAACGCTGCGCGCAATTTACGCCCGGCTGCAACAGGTTCACATGGAACAGGGCGAGGTGGTATTTACCGAGCAGAGCCTGGGTGATTCGATGTACCTGATTGAGTCCGGTCAGGTAAAAGTATCGATTCATACGGGAGAAAATCAGCAAGAAAAGATAATCAACTACTTGGGGCCGGGAAACTTTTTTGGCGAAATGGCTCTGCTGCTGGACCAGCGCCGCACTGCCACCGTCACCGTGACCATTGACGCTGATTTGTGGATGCTCCGGAAAGCAGACATGGATGAATTGCTGGCCGAACATCCGGTGATAGCCCTGCAAATTACCCGCGAATTGAGCCGCCGGTTGAGCGATGTGGTCACCGAAATCAAAAAACGGCCCGGTTATTCATTGGCCGCGGTGATTGGCGATGACGCCTGGCGGCTGGCCGGCGAAATTCACCGTATCACCCGCCAGCGAGTAGCGTTGCTGGATATTACCCGGCGGCATTTGGCTGCCCGGGCTGGTGACCGATTTCAAAGTGATGATCTCTCGATTGTGGAGTGCCCCGTTGATGTAAGCAGCGAAGATTTAGTTGAAACACTGGGGATT
>Ga0180430_10001169_pt1 | contig 26491 bp, 21 predicted proteins | sample SS_ome_9_FD_132999 | JGI IMG/M metagenome (GOLD analysis project Ga0180430, IMG submission 132999) | Hypersaline lake sediment archaeal communities from the Salton Sea, California, USA - SS_1_S_2 metaG | ecosystem: Environmental > Aquatic > Non-marine Saline and Alkaline > Hypersaline >... | reverse complement strand
GCCGAAACATCTCATAATTTTAACCTGGCGCTTTCCAATAATACATCCATAGGCTCAGCTCCTTTGAAGATCAAGGCCAAAGCCTTTTACAACATTATTGAAGACCGGATATCGCTGGTACAGGTGGATCCGGATAATCCACTTCATTATAAAAATGCCAACACAGATCACTTCGAATCTGTGGGAGGAGATATCTCACTTGAATCCTACCCCTTTAAGTACCTGTCGGTGGATGCAGGCTTGTCGTATATTGGAAGAAAGGACTCATACTATCAGTCCGACGAATTTATTTTCTCACCATCGGCCATTGCCAACCTTAGCCTGAAGTTCTTTAAAAATAAGGCCACAGCAAATCTGTTCTACAAATACACGGGCGACTACCCGGTTCATACTTATTTGTCGGATGATGAGATCGGCCTCTATTACCTGGATGCTTATCACAACCTTGATCTGAACCTCGCGCTGAAGATCTTCAAACAACAGGTACGCCTGAGTACGGGAGTCAAGAATATATTAAACAACACCCAGCTGACAGGAACCAGCGGGGGCTCAGGACACGGTGGTGGAGATGGAGCCTCCTCACTGGTTGGGTGGGGTAGAACTTTCTTCCTGGGCATTAATTATGAATTCACAAAAAATTGATTTTAGGCCGAATGCGTTATCTCTCCCTCATATTAGCTCTTGTCCTCTCCCTGCAATCCTGCTTTAAGGAGGAGGAGATGATTCCTCCGCATGAGCAGGGTGATCTGGAAGAAGGTCAGGCAGCCCTGGGCTCAAAATATGAGACTCAGGTCTACTTTGACCTGAATCTGGGAGGAGAGGTCGCTTCCAACACAATTACCGACTGGGATCTCTCCTTTGAAAGTAATTCGGGGGGATGGACCATTCGGTTGAACTCAGCCAGGTTCATGCTGGTAGGTAATTCGAGTGACACCCTGTTCACAGCAGATCTGAATCCAGATGAGCTTGAGATGAAATTTGATAAATCTGATGGTAATCCTGACAGCACTGCCATCGGGGCCTGGTTTGAGACTGATGAGGATTCCGCCTGGTCGAAGCGGAATGTTTATCTGCTTGAAAGAGGAGTTGACCCGGAGGGCTCTACCCTGGGTCAAAAGAAAGTACAATTTGATATTCGTGGAGAAGATTTCATCCTACGCTATGCAAACCTGGATAATAGCGGAGACACCACGGTATTGATCCTGCGGGATCCAGTTATGGACCAGGTCTTCTATTCCTTCGAAGAGGGTACAAGGGACATCGCACCCCTGCCAGATCAGTGGAGCCTGCTTTTTACCAGGTATACCACCATGCTGGTGACCGATGAAGGGGAAGATTATCCCTACCTTGTTGTAGGTGTGCTGCTAAATCCCAATGAAGTTGTTGCAGTTCTAGACACCATTCATGATTTTATGAATATGAATGCCGATGATATCACAGACCTGGAATTCACCAGCAGGGCCGATGTGATCGGATATGAATGGAAGTACTACAATTTTGATAACGGAGTCTACACCATTGTTCCGGATATGAATTTTGTGATCAGGGACAAAGATGGCTTTTTCTATAAATTCCGTTTTGTGGATTTCTATAGCAACGAGGGGGTGAAAGGATTTCCAACCTTTGAGTTTGTCAGACTCTGATTCCGGCTTATTTAATATGGATGGTATCGCGCAGTATATCAGCTGCCGTAAAATAGCCAATGGCCTCTCCCTCCATATTGGTCCGTGCATTCCCGGGAAGTACATCAAACATCCCCCCGCGCCAGTCCGTTTCAGACAGCACTCCCCGAAGGAATTCAGCATACCAGGGATTTACTGACTCCTTTTGTCGAAACACAATTGTCCCCGGTGGAAACCTGACATGCTCCTGGGGAGGCTTAAACATTTTATTTACATCCACTCCGTTCAGTGTATAGTGATAGATCACCGCATGGGTGGAGGAGTCGGGCAGGGATTCGTAGCCCGGGACATGACTCCAGTCCAGCTCCAGCCTTACGATGGATGGCTCGTCACTGTCACTGATATAGGCTTCCAGCAGGGGTGGGTCGGACTGTACCGGGTAGACATTCATATCCTGAAAGGGGCTTGCTTCACGCATATAGGTCACAGCTGAAATGCGCTTTTCTTCATGCAGAATACGTAACTGGTAATATTGATTTAAATCCGCTGAAAACAGGGAATCCGTAAGGTAAATCCCGGGTCGTTCCAGGTCCTCATGCAGGTTATGAAGAACTTCCCCGTCGAATATTTCCATCCGGGCGCCCCGGACCACTTCGGCAGTGGCATTCATTTCATAAAAAGGCCTTGTGAGTTTCACCTCATGCCGCATGGCATCACTTGTAATCTTGCCCTCCACCACCAGAAGATCCTGCTCCTGGTAACGCAATTCCCAGTCCACCTCTTTAACACAGGAAAACAGAATCAGGCAGGCAGCTCCTGCCAGAACTACGCCCGTTCTGACTTTCTCCATTCCATATAAAAGATGCCTTTTCATCTATCAGAAGTTAAAATGGTAACTAAGTGATGGAACAATCCCATAGAGATAATACTGGCTAGACAAAAGCTGCGGTCTACTGTAAAAGTCTACTGGTACTACAAAGTCCCCATCCTGATTCATGATCTTATTGAAATGCAGAGCCACAGGGTTAGTCCGGTTATAGAGATTATAAATAGAAAAAATCAATTCATGCTGATATTTTCGCCCGGGCTTGCTCAACTGCCAGTTAAGGGCCAGATCGAGCCGGTGATAATCCGGTAAGCGATCGTTGTTACGTGCTTCATATATGGGCACCTGATGCTTATCGTAATAGTAGAAGCCGCTTGGTGTTGAAAAGGGAGCCCCTGTCATATAGATAAAATTCCCGGACAGACTCAGTCTGGGATGAAAGGCCCAGGAAATATAAATGGAGAAGTCGTGGGGCCGGTCAGAATAAGAGGGATAGGCTTCCCCTCCATTAATTTCATCCACCCGTGAAATGGCCCGGGAAAGAGTGTATGAGATCCAGCCGGTAAGCCTTCCACGCTCCTTATTCATAATGGCCTCTAGTCCATATGCCTCTCCCTGTCCAAAAAGTAGTTCCTCTTCCACCAGTGGATTCATCAGCATATGGGCATGGTCCCGGTAATCGATCAGCTCATTCATTTGCTTGAAATATACCTCCATATTCATATTTACTCCGGGTATAGAAAAGCGGCGGGTGTAGCCCAGGGTAAACTGGTTGGCTGATTGGGGAGGAACATTTGGCCCGGCCGGGAGCCAGACTTCCAGGGAGGTAAAGGGACTAATGGAGTTGGTAATCAGGTACTGAAACTGACTGGTACGGCTGTAGCTCAGAGTAAAAATGTTTTTTACATCAGGCTGCCAGACCACGCTGATCCTGGGGTCGATGGCAAAGGACTGATGATATACTTCCCCTTCGGGATAGCTTGTCACAGCAATACTATCCCTTACAATCCCCCCCTCGGAGCGTTGAACGATCTGATACTCTGTGGAGGGGCCCTTGTTTTGCCAGACGGTGAACCTCAAGCCCGCCCGGATGGATACACGGTTATTGATAATAAACTGGTCCGTGACATACATGGCTAATTCCCGGGTATATCTCACCGAAAGATCATAACCCGGTTCAAATTCCACACCCCCGTCATATACATTCCCCGGATCATGAAAATGACCTGCCAGCAGAAATCCATAACGGAGGGTATTCTCAGGATTCAGATAATGGGTGAAATCATACTTCAGGCTCAGGTTATTTATACTTGAATTCCAGTAATCATTGTCTTCAATGCTCATATACAGCCGATAATCATACCTTGATCCCAGCAGGGTGAGGTTGGAGAAGAGTCTGTCAGAATAAACGTGGTTCCAGCGCAGGCTGGTGGTCCTGTTTTGCCAGTTTATTCCCGTGGAAAAAGCAGCGCGGTTTTGAGTTTCAAAATTATCTACACCACGGTACATGGATACAAAAAGCCTGTTATCGGGATTAATTTTATAATTCAGTTTTAAATGAAGGTCCGAAAAATGAAGATCTTCGATATTCGGGCTCCAGTTCTGAACAGGGCGGGTTATATATGATCGTCTGCCCGATGCAAAGAAAGATATATGCTCCTTCCAGATAGGACCCTCCAGGGACAATCTCGACGATAGAAGTCCAACACTGCCATCCATAGCAAACTTATGCATATTTCCGTCTTTTGTGCGGATATCGATCAAAGAGGAGAGCCTCCCACCGTAATTTGCCGGAAAATCACCCTTGTAGATCTTCACATCCTTGATAGCATCAGGGATAACTGTACTAAAAAATCCAAGCAGGTGCGTTGGATTATAAATCGGTGCCTCATCGATGGTGATCATATTCTGATCGCGCCCTCCTCCCCTCACAAAAAAGATGGTGGATCCATCACCGAAAAACTTGATGCCGGGAACAGCCGCCAAAGATTTAATTACATCCTTCTCCCCCAAAAGAGCAGGCATCATTCTTACCGATTCCGGATTAATTTTTTCTTCAGAACTTCTGGCGGTCCTTATCATGTTGTCAAGTTCATCGGAGTAGATGCTGACTTCCTGAATCAGCGCAGGATTCTTTTCCATTCTGAACTCATGTACCTGATTTTCCCTTTTATGGATAGCTATGCTTCCTTTCCGGTATCCCACATAGCTGCAGAGCAAATTACTTACCTCCTGCCGAAGTGTCAGGGAGTAGAAGCCATAACTGTTGGTGATGGTCCCCACAGCTCCTCCATCAATTGTAATAGTCGCCCCGATGAGCACCTCCCCTGTCCGGGAATCCTTCACAAAACCACTCAGGGTGAATTTCTCAGCTAACATAAAAGATTCAGCATCAGTCTTTTCGGCATCCTCCCTCCCCTTATCCCTGCCTGATCGCTTGAGAACCACCTGCTGCTCCACCACCTTAAAGGAAATCCTGCGATCCATAAAAAGTAAGGTCAATGCCTCCTCCAGGCTTACCTGGTCCACATGAATACTTACACTTTCATCTCTGTCTATCAGCCTTGAGTTGTAGGAGAAACTGAGACCTGACTGCTTCTCAACCTGGTCCAGGACATCAATCATGGGCCGCTGATCCATATGAAGGGTGACAGGCTCCCTGACCTCCTGTCCGGACAGGTAAAGGCCCGCGGCCAGCATGCAATTAAGCAGGAATATTTTCAATCCGACTCCGTACATTCAGTAAAGGCTATTCAAAACATCCTTCCCCTTCGAGCCGTATCTCATTCTCTGTCCTTACGACCTGCAGGTCGAGGGTAAGTTCAAGAACATTCAAAATGGCATCCAGGGTTTGTTCCCTGAATGTCACGGTAATAGGACAATTTGCCAGTTCCTGACTCATAATTACAATGTTGGCATCATATACACTATTCACCAATTCGGTAAGCTCCTGAAGGGTGGATTCCTCAAAAAATAGCTCCCTGGTCTTCCAGGAAATACTGTTTGGATCAGCAGCAGGGATCAGTTTCAATTCCCCGTGCGATTTATGATAGCTGCCTCCTGAGCCTGCCTTCATCACTATCAGATCCGTTTGGTTTTCTTTGGCGCTCATTGCCACAAGGCCGCTTTCCACGGTTATTTCCACGCTGGGATTCTCCTTATAGGCCTTCACGTTAAAACTTGTTCCCAGCACCTTCACAAGAGCTGCTCCGGCATCGATCTCAAAGGGCCGGGTGGTATCCCTGGTCACATCGAACCAGGCCTCCCCTGAGAGATATACTTTACGCTCCTCCTGATTAAAGGCCTTTGCATATCTTAAGCTGGAATGTCTGTTGACAAGCACTTCAGTACCGTCTTCAAGAATCACCTCCACCGGTAAATTCTCTGCCACAATACGTTCGAAGCCCACCATACGGCTTATATAGAGCCAGGAGACAGCAAGCAGCAGGCCCACCACCGTTACTGCTGCTATTCGATAGGTATAAAAGAGCAGCGTGGGCCGGGAAGCCCTTTTCGATCCAGGCAGTTTCTTCTTCAGGAGTGCCCATTCCGCATCCAGATCATAGCTGTGCTCCGGACTTGCTCTATCCCAGATAAGCCTGTACTCATCCAGCAACTTTTGTTTATCAGGATCTCTCCGTAGTTCTTCCTGGAACAGGGCATGCTCGTCCGGACTCAACTCGCCCGAAAGAAAGCTGCTAAGCCTTTGCCCAAAATCCTTATGTAAGTCCTCTTCCGACATATTCTCTTATTACACACATGCAAAGGGCCAAACCCCTATAATAACAGACTAATTTTTTTAATTCACGGCAAACAACATGAGCCACATAAGGATCGTCAGGTAATTTGCAAGTTGCTCCCTTAGTATCTTCAGGGCTTTTGTGATCTGGTTTTCAACCGTTTTCACCGATATATCAAGCTGCTCGGCAATCTCTGCATACTTCAATCCATCCATCCGGTTTAGCTTAAAAATCTCCTGGCACCTCTCCGGCAGGGAAGAAATAGCTTCACGAATTTTTTCTTCCAGCTCCATGGACTCGATTTGAGCACTCACATCCCACTCCCCGGCAAGCTCAGGCACCTCACCGGATGAAAACTTTTTCCTGTCCCTGATCACATTCAGACTTCTGTTATTGACCGAAGTAAAGAGGTAGGATTTCAGGGAGGTGGACAGGTCTATTTCACTGCGCTTTTCCCAGAGATTGATAAATACCTGGTGTACCACCTCCCTGGCTTCATCCTCATTAGCAAGGATTCGTCTTGAAAATGCCATCAAAGACGGAAAGTGAGTTCTGAACAGCTCCTCAAAAGCCTGATCGTCCATCCGGCCAGCGGTATCCAGTCTCTTTGCAGCGGTCATTTCCGCACAAGATAGAGAATTACCTTTTTTGATTTAGGCAAACTATTCAACAATGGAGCAGAAGCATGGCAGGAAGCAGGAGGCCCTACTCCACTCTGAATGGCACCCGCTTCTCAAGGTATCTCCCATTGGAATCACTTCCCCGGATCAGGATCTCATAAGTACCTTTCAAATCAGATGTACGAAAAGTTATCCTCTGATCCTCTTCCTGATCCATATCCACATCCGGATTCCAGTACAGGGTATTCCTGACATCGGGCATCCGGGCATCCAGAATTCCAGTTTGAAGGGTATCGGTAAGGGCCGGATCAAGCATCTGGTAATTGACCAGTAAGCCTGAAGAAGGAAGATCGATATAAGCCAGATCCTTATTCTTTGAGATAATGCTGATGATTCCGCCAAAGGTCACATTCCCCCTTATGTATGGAGCATTTACAATCTCCACACGGTCAATTAATCTTGGAGAAACCGCCAGCACGGCGTCAATATCGAAGATGGCGACGCCATCGATCATCAATAGCGGTGGATAGATTGTCAGATCAGGATGTTTACCTAAAATTACCAGTCGTCGTATACCCCCGGCCCTTCTGACAGCTACCTGGGGAACAACCTCAACAAAGTATTCCTCAAGATTGGGTAGCCTGATAAAATCGTCAAATTTAATAATAGAGCTGGCCTGTCCATAAAACATCAGTTCCTCCTCCACAACAGCTTCCCGACTTACCTTTTTCAGAGGATAATACTGTTCACTTACCTGGGCATTGACAGACATTTCAGTAACAAGATCTGAAAGGCTATCATTTATTTGCACAGGGTAGGATGGAAGTTGGAGAACATCCTGGGAGAAATCCCGGTCGATCAATAATTCAAGATCAGGAAACTCAGCATGATATGCAGAGGCAAAAAGGTCCCTTTCACCAGTGTAAGCGGGAAAGGAGAAGTAAAATCTGCCGGTCGAATCGGAGTAATTACAATAGAAGTCCTTATCCTCTCCCAGCACCGAAATATATATGGTGGCATAGGGCACGGGTCTGCCCTCAGCTGAGCTTACTGCCTGACCTGTAAGTGAAAGTCCCTGGGTTTCGGGAAGAATGTCAGAACGGCTCTGCAGATTCAAAGGACAAGTCTTTCGAAAATAACGCTGGCCACTATGAAGTCCCGATCGGGCCACACTTACGCTCAGATCTGCCGGGGCATAAGGAAAATTCCAGAGCAGATCTGCCACCACCTCTTCACGGATTCCGTAACTATCCTTCGTCAGCCTGCACTCCAGCATATCGGGAGTATGCATCTCAGGCTGGTTCAGCATAGTCTGGACCGCCGAGGGCTCCCATCCAAGAGAATCAACCGGGAGGACCTGATCGTTATATGGATCGTATATCCTGAGAGAAGTGTAAGCATAGGATTCAGGTCCGCAATTCCGCATCCACCTTGTGTAGGCTTTCAGATAATAGGTCCCCGAAGAGAGCCCGTCAGGAATGTGCACGCACCCCCTTGCCCCACTTTCGTTGATGCTTACCTTGCTCTGCGAAAGAGAACTTCCGTTGGGCAGAATCAACTCCACATAGAGAACCTGGCTCCACTCGATATCCGGACCTTCAGCCGGTTTCCTGTAAATAGCTTTGTAGTTAATGGTTTCACCACTAATATAATAGCCCCTGTCGGTAAGCAGGAGCAGATCCTCCTCCTGGGGCTGAGCCCCCAGCAGGAATCCAAGTCCAAGCAACACTACACTACATAGAATTCTGTTTCTCATATCGTTCAATCTAATGGCCAAAAATCCGGTGGGTCGCCCGAGCTCCCCTTTCTTACCCTGCAATCCAGGCATTCCTGAAAAGTCTCTCCACGGTGCGTGCTTCCTGTTTCAGGATCAATCGCAACGGAAATATAGACCGGCAGGTCAGCTGTCATCAAATACCTGAGACGGGGCATTTCGGGTAAGGGGTAGCAGAATTTTACATCATATTTCTTTAATCCCTCCACTTCGTTCACAAAAAACCGTTTTTCAGTGAGCCCGGAAACTCCGAAAAAACCCAGAATTCTCTCATCCGGGTCATCGATATTGCTAAAATTACTTGGTGTCAAAGAGGGAAGCCTGTCATATAAACCGCTCTGCGCATAAGAGTTTTTCTTTAACTCATCCCAGTACCTGAAAGAGGCTTCATCCACGATATGTTGTCTCACCAGTAAACTGTATCCATAACTCAAACGCTGAGTCTCATTGGAAACAAAATGAAGTGGCATACGGGTGTATGAGGAAGTGCTTGTATTTGAAGCATCCAGAGTGAAAATGGCATTCACATCCCTGGTAATCCAGCACTGGCGATCATCCAGACTATCGGGAAGTGGCCTCAGGACGCGGTCATAACTGTAGATAAATCCATTGTAGTCGGGATTATGAAATTCATAGGTCTCAATCATCTCCCAATGCATGTATCTGGATGAATCAGCATCAACCTGAAAATCAATGTATATACGGATACCATCAGTGTAAAGCCCGGGATCACTGCCTGGCTGGGATTCCATTTCATAATAAATCCTGTCAATGGAGGTGGGATGCTTTAACTGTGAGTAATCAGAGAGATAGATATTCCCATCTGCTGTGATCACCCTCAACATATATTGATCTCCATACTTCATATATCCCTCTGGAATATCCGCATTGTAATAACCAGGTGTGGATTCCGAAAATACGAGCTGGTTCCCATCCTGGTTTTCCAGTTCCACCAAACAGCTCGATTCAGCTTTAAACTCGGGATATAGAAGCCCGTCCGACCTCGAAATCTGTATGGTCTGTACCCCGGGAATACTGGAAATCTGAGCATTAATTACCAGGGTGCCGGTTAGGACCTCATCCTCCCCCGGGTAGTATCGCTCAACACAGGCTGAAAGCAGCAGCATGATAATTATGGGACTCCCCCCGCTAATGGCTTTCATAATTGCCCATTTTAACATTCCAGGAGATTGTGAAAACAGGTACTCCTATTACAGAAAATGAGTAGCCCTTGATAAAATACTCCTCCGGCACGAAATAGATGCTCTGTGGATTGTTCCTGCCCAGAAGATTGTAAACGTTTAAGCTCCAGGTGGAATGTAGAAACTTATCAGCTTTCAGGTTCCCTTCTATATTTAATGAGAGGTCGATCCTGAAGTAGTCCGGAATTCTGAACTGGTTCCTGGCATAATAATCTATGTAGGCGATGTTATTGATATAATAGAGCGAAGTTGGATAGGTAACCGGGCGTCCTGACATATATACCAGGTTTGAACCTACTGAAAATCTACGGTTAATACTGTAATTGGCAACCACATTTAAGACATGGGGCCTGTCGAAATTAGAAGGATAAGGATTGCCATTATTGATCGATTCGTAATCATCATTCCCCTGAACCAGCATCTCCGAGCGTGAGTATGTATAGCTGATCCAGCCATCAAGCCGGCCCGAGGTTTTCTGCAGCATAAACTCCGCACCATACGCGTCCTGCAGTCCCTGTAAAACCACAGTTTCGGTCAAAGGAGATGTGATAAAATCGGCTCCGTCCTTATACTCAACAATATCTTTGGAATACTTGTAATAGAGCTCCACTGATGAAGAAAGACCGATTTCTGGAAAAATATGATACACCCCTCCTGTTATCTGATAGGAGGTCTGTGGATCGATATGGTAATCCGATAGCTTCCACTGATCGGTCGGAGAAATGGTTACTGTATTGCTCAGCATAAAGAGGTACTGCCTCATCTGGTTAAAGGAGAGCTTAAATGAAGTATTGGGCCCGGCCTTCATATTCACTGCTGTACGGAATTCGGGCCCAGAATGAAACCTGACCGATTCGAAATCGCTGAAAACCAGTGAGTCGACAATGGTATTCTCCGATTTAGGTTTACCATCTTCATACTGCATAACGGTCTGTGGACCCAGGTAGGAGTAAAGGCTGTATCGCGCTCCTGCATATAGGGTGAGCCAGTCATTGACCTCGTAGTTGTCACTCACAAAAATGCCTCCCTCCAGAGCCTGCTCAAATCCAAGGTCCACAGTATTCCGTATTGATGCGGCCCCGTAAGGTTCAACAGCTCCCCGGTCAAGCCTGTAATATATCAGGCTGGCACCAAAGTCAATCCGGTGCTTCAGGGAAGGAATCCACTCAAACTCGCTTAGCAGCTCATTGTGATTCAGCATGTACTTGTGTGTATAAGCCCTTGATATCTCACTCTGATCGGTATTGGCAAAACTGTAAAAGGAACTGGTCCCAGTAACTTTAGAGGTTAGTGCCGGGGAGATATGTTTTTCCCAGCTGGCAGAACCACCCCGGTTGCTATACTCATAGTCGCTAAGGGTACTGTACTTAAACCTGTCAAAACTCTGGTAGTAAAAAAGATTGAAGGTGTTTTTCTCGCTTGGCTGAAAATTCAACTGCCCGGCAAAATCATAGAAGAAGGCATCACTTTCACGAATCAGAGGGTCCTCCATCCTATTCAGTATCCAGTCCGAATAAGAGGACCTTCCACTTATCAGATAGGAGGAGTGATCCTTGCGAATGGGCCCTTCCACCGTCGCATGAGCTGAAACCGGACTAAGGCCTGCATGTGCGGTAAAAGCCTTGGTATTTCCCTTTCGGGTTCCAATATTAAAGACCGAAGAAAGCCTCCCTCCATAATTAACCGGAACACTTCCCTTATAGATGGAAAAGTCTCTGATCATATCGGAGTTGAAAGCCGAAAAGAATCCAAAAAGGTGAGAGGTATTGTATACCGGAAGACGGTTGATGTAAAAAATGTTCTGATCCACGTTTCCACCCCTGACATTAACTCCAACAGAAGCTTCCCCTGCACTGGTTATTCCCGGAAGTAATTTTGAAATCTTAATCACATCGCGTTCACCCATGAATACAGGCACCTGCTTTAAAGAGTTCATGCTAAAACGTTCTACTCCAATATCGGTGGTATTGATCTCACGATATTGTTCCCCCATGATCTGAACTTCATCCAGGGCAATTACTGCGGGTTGCATATCAATCCGGAAGTCCCCGTCGGAATGCACAAGCATGGTCACATCCACACTCTCCATACCAATAAAACTGAAGCGAATGGCATGGCTCCCGGGTTCAATGGCCATAGTCACATTCCCATTCTGGTCCGATACAGCTCCTTTTCCACTACCCAGGTCTACCATGGTGGCACCCATAACCGGTTCTCCGCTGGCCAGATTAAGAAGTTTTCCTTTTATTCTGGCTGCCCCTCTGTGCGGGGAAGCGCTTCGCTCTCCCACCTCGATGGTCCGCACCATCTGCTCAGGCCGGGTGCCGGTCAGATACAAATCATCTTTCACTCCCATGAATGTTTCACTCCCGGCAGTCTCTCCATAAGATCCCGTACTTGATGAACTAATGGGAAGACGCATGTTCAGACGCTTTTCCGGCAGGATTATATAACGATCTGCCCCCACTCTGTTAAAGTGAAGGCCTGTTCCTTTTAAAACCTCGTAAATAGCATCATCTACAAAAGCAGAATCGGCCTGGTAGGAAAAACTACGCCCTTCAAACCAGGCCTTGTTGTAGTAAATTTTCAGATTAGCCTGGGCTTCTACCTGACCAACAAACTGCTCAAATCCTTCCCCGGAGATCCGGACATTTACCCGCTCTCCCCCCTGCTGGGCCACTAATGCCGCAGACAGTAACAGGCACGGAATAATTAAAAGCTTAGGAATCTTCATGAAAGAGAGAGTTACAGTATTCAATAACATGACGAATTTGTGAATCAGGAGCTTTTTTCACCTTTACCCTGGATTGCTTCATAAATTGTTTGACCATTTTCTGCTGTTCAGGGTCAAATGCCTTCAGAAAGGAACCATTATTCTTGTAAGGGTAAAACTGTCCGTCAATCACAAGGTATGAACGTTTTACCGGATCGGTAAAATAGTAACTCTGGACACCGGAATTAAGGTTAAGAAGGTGGTTTTTGCTCCATTCATACACGCAACTAACATGCCCTGCGGCTACCAACTGGAAAAAACCAGGTTCACCTTCCGGGCCCTCCATCCTGATAAATCTCTGTTTTTCAAATGCAAATTCCTCCACCCACTCGCTCCTGAGGACCAGGCTGGAGCTTGCCCCATAAATATCGAGAAAATCCAGGATCAGTTTTTGGTTGAAAACATCATACCTGAGCTGCTGTCCTGCAAACTCCTTTTCATGAATAAGGAGTTTGGCCTTCCGGGAATCACTGTAAAAAAAAGGATCCCCCTGAGATTGCTTGTAGGGATAATAATATTTTTCTCCGTTTACCAGATCCGGATCATCTCCGTACTTCCTTTCACATTCGGCCAGGTAGTCGTTTAGAGAGCTTTGTTGGGCGTATAGTTCAGGAAACCCGAAAAGGGCCACCAAAAAAGCAATTATCAAGGGTGTTCTCATGCGCATCAATTGGGCGAAATTACTTAAAAAAAAATTCCTTTACCAGAAGTCTGGCATAATGTGGGTACTGTTCTTATATTCCCTGCAATCTACGCAATGGTGATTGACCTCAGCAAAGCTGGATTCGCCATCCATCCATGCCCTTGCATAATATATGGGCAGGTCCTCCTTCATAAGGGGTCCGCCAGGCCCTTTTGGTACCGGGAAGCAATACCACTTATACATACTCAGGTCCAGACTTTCGGGCTTGACTGCAAAAGCCCGTTTCTCTGCAACACTAGCCATGGAGAAATATCCCAGGACAATCTCATCTCCATCATTCACATTATGGATATTGGATCTGAGAAGTGCCGGCTGCCTGTCAAACAGGAAACCCTGTTCCTGGGATGTCTTTTTTAACTCGTTCCAGTAATGATATGCTTCCTCACCCAGGGAATATTGTTTTACAAGGAGACTGTACTTATGGTGAAGTTTCTGCTCCTGCTGAATATTAGGAACAAAGGTGAATGGTTTCTTAATATAGATGCCAAAGTCCAGGATTCCCAGTGCCATGCTGTGGATGGTGGACAGCTCGTTGGTGATATAGCAAATGCGGTAATTACTGGAATCTGGAAGCTCCTTCATTTTAAAATCCACATCCAGAATAAAACCTTCCATAGCGGGATTGTGAAATTCATAGGTCTCTGTCAGGTCCCAGCGGATGTATTCATATGCCTTATCATCATATGTAAAATCCACATAGAAACGGATTCCGCTGACAGAGTCCGAATCGGATGCATAAGAGTTGTGTTCAACCAGGTAGTATAGCGAATCGATGGCCGGAACGGGGCGCAGTTTATCAAAGTCTGACTCATAGTCAAAGCCATCAGGGGTTGTCACATGTAGCATGTAGGACATTCCGGTCTGCAGGAAGGATTCATCCAGGTCAGCCGCATAAAAACCCGGTTTGAACTCCGAAAAAGTGCTAAGCTGCCCATCTTCACGGATCACCTCTGCAAAACTTCCCGATTGAGGGATAAAAGAAGGAGTTGTGAGTCCAACCGACCGGGAAATTTCGATGACCTGCTCTCCCGGCTGATCGGTCAAATGTGCAATGATTACGAGCTTACCGGTCTGCAGCTCATCCTCCTCGGGATAATAACGTTCAATGCAAGCCGTCAAACAGCAAAACAAAATCGTTAGAAATATCAGAAGGCAGCTTCTACACATCAAAACCAGGGTGCTAAATCAGACTCCTTCAAAAGTAACCGATTTTGCCCGAAAAAGTCTGTTTGAGAGTATATTTGTACATTTATCCATCTAATAAAAAGATGCAGCAGGTCTTTCTTAAAATATTCTCCCTCATCGCATGGTTCACCATGGCTGTCACCTCTGTTATCATTACACCGGTTTTCCTGACGGTTTGGTTATTGACCTTCTGGTGGGACAGGCGAAGGGTAGCAGCGCATATGATGGGAACCTTCTGGGCCTGGCACTACCAGTCCATTATCCCCTTATGGAAGCTCCACCTTGAAGGCAGAAAAAAAATTCCATGGAAGCGTCCGGTGGTCATGGTAGCCAATCATCGCTCCCTGATTGACATCCTTGCACTTTATAAAATACGAAGACCCTTTAAATGGACTTCCAAAGATGAAAACTTCAGACTGCCCTTTATCGGCATGGTACTCTCCCTTACTAATTCCATCCGAATCAAACGCGAGTCGCTTCGTTCGGGGCTGCAATTTCTCTCACAGGCCGAAAAGGAAATTGCTAAAGGCTCTTCCATTCTGCTCTTCCCGGAGGGAACGCGCTCAAAGACCCTTGAGATGAGACCCTTTAAGGAGGGAGCCTTCCTGCTGGCAAAAAAAACCGGATGTGGAGTGATTCCCATTGTCCACACCGGCTCAGAAAAGACCTTCGATCGAGGATCCTGGGTACTAAAAGGCAGGGCTTCCATCCATATCCGGGTACTGGATGAAATACCCCCGGATAAGGTGGCAGAACTGGAAGTGAAAGAGCTAATGATGCTTACCCGGGAGAGAATGCTGGAAGGTATTGCCAGGCTGGAAATGGACTTAGAAAAGCAATGAGAAAACGACGCCAGTCCATCCGCCGAATGGGGTTTATCAAGGACCAGGAGGGGATCATGAACCGTTACATACGCGAATCGTCTCACTGGAAAGCCCACCTGGAAAGTACTCGAAATTTTATCAGTGCTTCATTCCGGCAAACTGAAGTTGAAAGCGTGGCCGTGCTGGGCAGTGGCTGGTTATTGGATGTTCCACTTGAGCACTTGCTCAGCAGGTTCAAACATATTTACCTGGTCGATATACACCACCCGGTCCAGATTCGAAAACGGACTGCTTCCTTGAGCCGGGTTGAACTTATTGAAGAAGATCTCAGCGGAGGGGCAATTGAACAGGTATGGGGCTTTCTTAAAAAACCTGCCTCTGAGCAGGAAGTACTTTTGCCCGGGCACCTCGCTCTGAGCCCCCCACTGTCCCATATCCGGCCCGATGCCATGATATCAGTTAATTTACTGAACCAACTTGATATTATGCTGTGCGACCACATTCTTAAAAGAAAGCATTTTCAACAGGGGGAACTGACACCACTTCGTACTGCCATCCAGGCATTTCACCTCGATTGGATCTCCAGGAAACCGGGGTGCCTTATCACCGATACGCTTGAGGAGGTAGTTGACAAAAACGGAGTAAAAAAGTCCAATGCTTTGCTTTACACCAAGTTACCTGAAGGGATTCGCCACGACAGTTGGTGGTGGGATTTTGATACCCAGGGGACCTATCACCCTGGAAGCCGCACCCGCATGGAAGTTCAGGCCATTGAGTGGGGCTGATTCAAGCCCTTTTTTAACCGCTTTTTAAGAGTTCTGTGTTGAAAACTGGATGATGCCAGGGCCATACTTTTGTCTATATTTGTGCTGCCATTGAGGAGATAGATATGAGTGGAAATTATTCAGAAGATACCATCAGGACACTTGACTGGAAAGAGCATATCCGCAAGCGTCCCGGGATGTACATTGGGAAGCTGGGAGACGGTTCATCCCCGGATGATGGTATTTACATTTTATTGAAGGAGGTCCTCGACAACTGCATCGACGAATACATGATGGGATTTGGCAAAACCATAGAGGTGAACATTGACCAGCACCGTGTTGCCATCCGTGATTACGGCCGGGGCGTTCCTCTGGGTAAGGTGGTAGATGTGGCCTCCAAGATGAATACGGGTGCCAAATACGATTCAAAGGTATTTAAGAAATCGGTTGGACTTAACGGCGTTGGGATAAAGGCGGTAAATGCCCTCTCGTCGAGCTTTACCATCCAGTCAATAAGAGAAGGTAAAGAAAAGTCGGCTGACTTCAGCGAAGGGGAACTGGTAAAGAACCATCCGCAGCGAAACTCCTCTGAGAAGAACGGAACACTGATCACCTTTGAGCCCGATCACACCATGTTCGGCAAATTCAATTTTATCGATGAGTACATCGAGACCATGCTCCGCAACTATACTTATCTGAATACCGGTCTCATCATCTCCTACAACGGGCAGAAATTCCAGTCTAAGAACGGTCTACTCGACCTGCTTCAGGAAAATATGAGCGGGGAAGGCCTCTACCCAATTATCCACCTGAAGAATGGGGATATCGAAGTGGCTATCACCCATGGGAACCAGTACGGTGAAGAGTATTACAGCTTTGTGAACGGACAGCATACCACGCAGGGAGGCACACACCAGGTGGCCTTTAAAGAGGCTCTGGTCAAGACTGTACGTGACTTTTTCAAAAAAGATTTTGACGCCTCCGATATCCGCACCTCCATCATTGCTGCTGTTAGTATCAAGGTGGAGGAACCTGTATTTGAATCCCAGACCAAAACCAAGCTGGGATCCAAAGATATAGGGCCCAAGGGTCCCTCGGTGAGGAACTTCATCGTGAACTTCCTCACCACTAAGATGGACGATTACCTTCATAAGCATGGCGAAACGGCCCATGCAATTCTGAAGAAGATTCAGGAATCGGAGAAGGAACGCAAGGCCATTTCAGGAATTAAAAAACTGGCCAGAGAGCGTGCCAAGAAAGCAAACCTGCATAATAAGAAACTACGCGATTGCCGAATCCATTACAACGGAAAAGATGACCGAAAAAACGCATCCACCCTCTTTATCACCGAGGGTGATTCCGCATCCGGCTCTATCACCAAATCAAGAAACGTAAACACCCAGGCAGTATTCAGCCTGCGTGGAAAACCTTTGAACTCCTTTGGCCTTACTAAAAAGGTTGTCTATGAAAATGAAGAGTTCAACCTGCTCCAGGCGGCCCTGAATATTGAGGACGGACTGGACGGCCTGAGGTACAAAAACGTAGTCATTGCAACAGATGCTGATGTGGACGGCATGCATATCCGTCTGCTCCTGCTCACCTTCTTCCTGCAATTCTTTCCCAACCTGGTTCGAAACAGCCACCTCTTCATCCTGCAGACTCCCCTGTTCAGGGTAAGGAACAAGAAGGAGACCATATACTGTTACTCCGATGAGGAGAAGAACAGTGCCATTGAAAAACTGGGGCGGAATCCTGAAATTACTCGTTTTAAGGGCCTGGGTGAGATTTCTCCCGACGAGTTTAAGCATTTTATTGGTCCCGATATCAGGCTGGAGCCGGTACGCCTGAAAAAAGAAGATGATCTGCAAGAGATCCTTGGTTTCTATATGGGTAAGAACACGCCCGAACGACAAAATTTTATCATAGACAGGCTCAGGGTTGAAGAAGATCCGGTGGAGCTGGTCTGATCAATAAGACCTGCCAGGTTAAGAAGAATCAGTGTAGAAAGAGATGAGAGACATCGACGATACATCATTGGACGCACAAGCTGAAGAACAGCAATCCGGGGAGGACGTAAAGATAACACGCCTCACAGGGATGTATGAGGATTATTTTATTGATTATGCATCCTATGTGATCCTGGAACGTGCCGTGCCGCATATTATTGACGGACTAAAACCTGTCCAGCGGCGCATCATGCACTCCATGAAAAAGATCGATGACGGCCGCTTCAACAAGGTGGCAAATATCATCGGAAATACCATGCAATATCACCCCCACGGGGATGCTTCCATCGGAGATGCCCTGGTTTCCATTGGCCAAAAAGAGCTGCTGGTTGATACCCAGGGAAACTGGGGAAATATTTATACGGGCGATGGCGCGGCTGCATCCAGGTACATAGAATCCAGGCTATCTCCCTTTGCTAACGAGGTGCTTTTTAATTCCAAAACCACCGAATGGAAACTATCTTACGACGGCAGGAATAAGGAACCGGTTACCCTGCCGGTGAAGTTTCCTCTTCTCCTGGCCCTGGGTGCTGAAGGGATTGCTGTTGGACTCTCCTCCAAGATTCTGCCCCATAACTTCAATGAACTGATTGATGCTTCTATCAAATACCTGCAGGGGAACGAATTTGAGCTCTTTCCTGATTTTCCGACTGGCGGACTGGCGGAGGTATCCCGCTACAACGATGGCCTGCGTGGCGGAGCGATCAGGGTAAGGGCCAAAATCGAAAAACTTGATAACAAAACACTGGTAATTAAGGACCTCCCCTATGGAAAGAATACAGGATCCCTGATCGAAACCATTATAAAAGCCAGTGAAAAAGGGAAGATCAAGGTTAAACGAATCGACGACAATACTGCCGAAAACGTAGAAATCCTCGTCCACCTGGGTTCCAATGTAAGTTCCGATAAAACCATCGATGCACTCTATGCATTTACCGATTGTGAAATCTCCATTTCCCCCAATTGCTGTGTAATCGATGATGATAAACCCCGTTTTGTGGGAGTCAGCGAAATCCTGAAAGTAAATGCCGACCACACCAAGGAGCTGCTCAGGCAGGAACTGGAAATCAGGCTCAGGGAGCTGCAGGAAGACTGGCATCTCTCATCGCTGGAAAAGATCTTTATTGAGAAGCGAATCTATCGCGATATCGAGGAGTGTGAGACCTGGGAAGCGGTCATCGAAGCCATTGATAAAGGCCTGGATCCTTACAAGAAGAGTTTGATGAGAGAGGTCACACGGGAAGATATTATCAAACTGACCGAGATTAAAATCAAGCGTATCTCCAAGTTCGACGTAAAGCGGGCCGATGAACACATCAAAGGACTGGAAGAGGAAATGGAAGAGGTAAAGGGGCACCTGGCTAAGCTGGTGGCTTATACCATTGATTACTTCAAACAGATCAAAAAGAAATACGGCAAGGGAAGGGAACGTCGCACCGAACTCCGGAACTTTGCCAGTATCGAAGCGACAAAAGTTGTGGTGGCCAATCAGAAGCTCTATATGAATGCCAAAGACGGCTTCATTGGCACCTCCCTCCGAAAAGACGAGTATGTTTGTGATTGTTCAGATATTGACGATATCATCGTCTTCCTTAAAGATGGAAGCTACACCATCTCTAAAGTGGCCGATAAACAATTTGTGGGTAAAGATATCATCCATGCAGCAGTCTTTAAGAAAAACGACAGTCGCACCATCTATAACGTGGTATATTTCGATGGCAACTCGGGGAATGTAATGATGAAGCGCGCCCCGGTAACCGGGATTACACGCGACAAACAGTACAATATCGGCAAGGAGCATAAGCATTCCAAAATCCTTTATTTCAGCGCAAATCCAAATGGTGAAGCGGAAGTAATTAAAGTATACCTCAGACCAAGGCCCCGGCTGAAGAATCCGGTTTTTGAATATGATTTTGCCGACCTGGCCATCAAAGGAAGGGGAGCTCTGGGAAATATCCTGACCAAGTTCTCAGTCCAGAAAATTGTTATTAAAGAGAAAGGCGTATCCACCCTGGGGGGAAGGAAGATCTGGTTCGACGAGGATGTCATGAGGTTGAATGTTGATGCAAGGGGAGCATTCCTGGGTGAATTTACGGGCGACGATCAGATCCTTGTTATCACCAAATCGGGGAACTTCAGAACCACCAATTTCGATCTCAGTAACCATTTTGAGGACGATGTACTGATCATTGAAAAATACAGAGCAGAAAAGATCTGGTCGGCTGCCTATTTCGATGCTGAACAGAACTATTACTACCTGAAACGCTTCCTGATCGAAGCGGGTAACAGGCAAACACGCTTTATCGGGGAGCACCCCGAATCCAGGCTAATCAGGATCACAGAGGTAGAGTATCCTCGTCTGGAACTGAAATTTGGCGGTAAAAACAAGGACCGTAATCCTGAGATCATTGAAGTAGCTGAGTTTATTGGAATCAAGAGTTACAAGGCAAGAGGCAAGAGGCTTTCTAACTACGAGGTAAAAGTAATCCAGGAGCTAACTCCAGAGGGAGTCGAAGAAGCGATTGAGGAAAAACCCAAGCCGGTAATAAAGAAAGCGGAAGAGCCACAGCCTCCGGCAAAGGAAAAGCTAGCAAAGGAGGCTGAAGCACAGGAACCTGAAGCAAAGGAGCCTGCATCGAAGAAACCTGCAGTGAAGGAGCCGAAAGTCTCAAATACGGAGACTAAGGCTTCAGCTAAAAAAGAATCCCCGGAAAAAGCAAGTCCGAAAAAAGCAAAAGAGGGCAAACAGGATCCCGATGAGGTTCCCCTGGAGGTAGTAAAACCTAAAGAAGAAAAAGGGGATTCGGATAAGGATGATAAAAAGGGCTCAGCCGGACAATTCACATTAGAATGGTAGCATGCATACCAGGGTATTTCTGATCGGATTCATGGGCTCGGGTAAATCTACCCTGGGATCAAAACTTGCGCGTCTGATCGGATATCAGTTTTCAGACATGGACCAGCTGATTGAAGAAACAGCGGAGATGTCTGTCCCATCCATTTTCAGTGAACATGGTGAAGAGGTTTTCAGGAAATGGGAACACGATATCCTGACTGAATTATGTCTTCATGAAAAGCTGGTGATAGCAACCGGTGGTGGAGCACCCTGTCATTCCAAAATGATGGATCTGATGAATGCTCATGGAACAACTATCTACATTCACTTACCCCCTGAGGCACTGAGAGACAGGCTGATCCGATCTAAAACCGAGCGCCCGCTGATTAAGGGTAAATCTGAATCAGACTTATTGGATTTTATTAAAGCGCTTCTGGAAAAACGAGAATTCTTCTATAAGCAAGCAAAGCATATTGTGGAAGGTATTAACCTGCGATCGGAAGATCTGGCAGAGCTATTAATGGATTCTTGACCTGATTTCCTATCTTTAAGCTGTGAAACACAATTTCCAATTTTTGTTTCTTGCAGCAATTCTTCTGGGATCTCTCATTGTTTTCAATAATCAGAAAGGTGAGAGTGCCTCCCAATTAACGAAAACTCCAGATCTTGTACAAACAGAGCTCATGGCTGAATTACCTTCCGGCCAGCTTGCTGCATCCACACTGCTTTCTTACCGGCATAATCCTGAAATAGCTTTAGAGTCCATCTCTGGCAATCTCAGACACCTTGAATCTCTGAATAGTGCAAATTATCAGGTCCGTTGTAAAACCCTGATGGAGATTTACCTGGAACTTTTACCTGTTTTAGGCATTCAGTCCGGGCAGTTTTTTCACCATCATCCGGGATCCCACGATCCGCCCCTCTCCTGAGTCAAGCATAGCCATTAATTCTTTTCATACAGGGACCAGGTTTTATCACTTAAAATCTCGCCCTTAAATACTTCATTAATAACAACTTATACATAGTCATATGAAAACTGTAAAATATATCATATTGGGGGTGATACTTTCATCCCTTGTTATCAGCAGCTTCTCCTTTTCTCCCTCCGGAAAGAGTTTTTCCCAGGAAGGAAGAGTGAGCTTCTGTGAAACCTATACCCAGCAGGAGCTTACTTCAAACCTGGATCCAGATGAGAGATTTTTCACCCTTGTTCAAATGGAGAATACCGACCCTGAAAGCTCAAGGATCGGCACCTGTAAAGAAGATGATTTGAACACCTTGTGGAACTATGTCAAAAGTGAGACCTTCCGGACCAAACTACCGGAGGATCTGCTCATTGTTGCTGGGGCTGAAAACTCTGGACCGGAAACCCCACTGTATGCAATCCGGAAATCTGCCTCGAAAAATCTATTCCCTTCACAAAAGGATATAGAGGAGGTTGGCATCAAACAGGATTCTCAAGCAAATTACGCTCTCTTAATATCCTTCTCCCGGTCAGGAGCTGAAAAGTGGGCCACGATTACAAAAAAGAACAGGGGAAGGGATATTGCGATCCTCCTCGATGGCAGGGTAATTGCTGCACCCAGGGTAACAGAGGAGATAAAAGGTGGAAAGTGTTCAATCAGCGGATCTTACACCGAAGCTGAAATCAAGCAGCTCAAGGCAAAGCTTGAGAATTAATACGTTTAAGCAATCCGGAAGAGGCTGTATCAAGGGGTACAGCTTCTTCCATTTTCAGAAGATCCTGGCTTACTCAAAAGAGACCAGCTCGGGATTCCGGCTTTCACAATCAAAGGACCAGTAAGTGTTATCCTCTTTCATAACTAAACTTGTGGAGCCTGCGAAAATTGAAACCACATGATCCAGATTATCAATTTTCACCGGAGTATTTATGCCAATGGGAATGTGTCCCTCGTCCCAAATACACGTAAATCCCCAGAACCAAACTGTTCCATCCTCTTTTAAGGCAAGGTTAAAGTCAAAACTTGACGATATTTGAACAACGCGAGCCAGATCCCTAACCTGAACAGGAGCACTTCGGTCTTCGAAAGTTCCGTCTGCCAATTGGCCTATATCATTTTTTCCCCAGGCCCATACTGTTCCATCCCCCTTTAATACCACTGTTCGTCTATACACTACATTCTGAACTGCGCGAATTTGTTCAATTGAAACCAGGCCTCCCTTCGCTGGTTCTGTTGAAAAAAGTTCAGCCAGGGTGCCATCTTCCCTTAAAGCCATGGACTGAGAAACAGATACAATTTTTTCCAGATCAGATACTGGTTCTGGTTCATATAGAGAGCTCTCAATCTCTGGTCCAATGTGTATTTGCCAGAGCGATCCATCATTTCTCAGTATAGAGGCAGTACCGCGAATAATTCCAATAGCTATCGCATCACTAAGGAAACTGCATTTTATGGGAGATAGAATATCAGGCCATATCATACTTGAATACATATCGCTACCCCAAAACCAAATATTGCCGCTACGATCTGCTGCTACGACCATCCCCCCATCCATATCAAAGTCTATGATCTTCTCAGCAATCGGAACTCTGAGAGGAATATCGCTGCTTTCCCTGGTTGCATTTCCGAGTTGACCAGAAAGATTCCAGCCCCATATCCACAGTGTACTGTCAGGCTTCAAGATGGCATGACTACCAAAATCTGATTTCATTTTTCCAAATAAATGATCTTCGTTATCAACGATAAAATCATCTTGTGGAAAAATCTGATCTTTTGTACATGAATGCAACAGTATACTGATCAGGGAAATCAGGAAAATATCAGCAAATACTGGTCTTGATAATTGAGCCATTTTTGCATTTATTATGCTATTCTAAATTTACAATTCATAAATAACCAAGTCAAGAAAGGTATTGATTGGGCCCCTGTAGTTAGTCAGGGATACTATCGAATGGTTGTTCTTTAAAACATCCCCATAAGCAGCTCCTCATTCTCTAATCCGCTAATGTATGAAGATACATTGATTTCTGAGAGCTTGTTACGTATGGTTTCCGGATCGTGGATACAACCAACAAGCATCTGCTCCAGTATTGCCACATCTTTTTGAGAGCTAAAATCTCCCACGATCTTTAACTCTTTGATGATCCCTTTCTCCACATTCATGTGGAGATCAAGTTGGCCCGTCTTAAAGGAAATACTCTGGCAAAACTGATATTTAGGTGAGTAGCCAAAATTCCACTCCCAGGTAGAAAATTTTGAGTCTCTCAGGACTTCGATCTGCTTAATATCAGACTCGCTGAATGTATAGGAGCGGGCATCATTATAAGTCCGGAGCATAAATTCCAGGATCCGCTCCTGAAACAACTCAACTTCCATCTGTTCCGGTAAATGATCCCTGATATTAGTTACCCTGGATGGAACCGACTTTACGGCCCTGTCAGTAAAACGGTCCTTTACAGTCTTAAGGGCTGCACTTAGGTTTCCCATCTCTGATGAAAAAAGAAGAGTGCCATGATGTAAGACGCGTTGCTTAAATACATGACTTGCCGTGCCCGAAATTTTCAGCTTCTTAAGCAATAGTTCATTGCGTTTGCCCAGGCTGACCTCCAGCCCCATCACTTTCAAAGCCTTTACAATAGGCAGGGTAGCTCGCTTGTAGTCCACCAGATCCCCTTCCTTCCCGCTGGTGAAAAAAGCAAAATTAAGATTGCCCAGATCATGAAAGACGGTACCACCACCGGAAATCCTCCTTGCCACGAGAATCTCCTTCTCCTGTACATAGGGCAAATTAATTTCGGCCAGGGTATTCTGATGCTTTCCCACCACGATAGAAGGCGTATTCCTGTAAAGCAACAAAAGGTCTTCTTGAAAGTTCTTCAGCAAATATTCCTCAGAAGCCAGGTTAAAATAAGGATTGTTATATGGGCTAACAATGCAGAGCATAGCACTTAACTGTCAATATGAGGATTTGCGCGAGCCCCGGACTATCCACCAGCTTTCAGGCAGGCGCGAAAGAATCCACCTTAACAACAGGTAGAGGATAATACCACAGCCGGCACCCCAGATTGCTCCAAACAGCACATCACCCGGGTAATGTACTCCAAGGTAGACACGGCTGTAGGCCACCAGCAATGCCCAGCTCAACATAATAAGGGTGAACCATCGCTGCCTGACCCATAAAAGGACCAGGAAGGCAACAGCAAAAGAATTTGCTGCATGGGAAGATATGAAGCCATATTGCCCTCCGCATTTATTATTAACCAGGTGAACCATGCCCTCCAGGGAGGGTTCATGGCAGGGCCTCAGACGCATAAAAACATTTTTAAAAAGATGAACCGAAGTCTGATCGGCCAGTGTTATCACCAGGATGATAAACAGTAAGATGGGAACAAGCTGCCACTTTAGCTTCCAGGCCATAAAGGCAAGCAGGAGAAGATAGAAGGGCCACCAGGTGGTTTTACCACTGATCCACCACATGATCCCATCCCACAGCTCGCTATGCCATCCATTAATAGCCAGGAAAATCTGTGTATCGAGCTTCAAGATCCAATCCATAGGCAATCACGAATTCAACATTTTCCAGATAGTATCGTTGAGAGCTACCAGGCCCAGGTTTGCAACAGCAGAAATAAAATGATATCTGACCTCAGGCAATTCCTTTCTGATTTCCTCGGTAAGCTCATCATCCAGCAGGTCAGACTTAGTGATGACCAGCAAGCGCTGCTTATCCAGCAATTCAGGATTATATTCCTCCAGTTCCTTTAAGAGGATTTTGTACTCCCCTGCTATATCATCGCTATCGGCCGGTACCATAAACATCAGCATAGAATTACGTTCAATATGCCTTAAAAATCTATGGCCAAGCCCCTTCCCCTCACTGGCGCCTTCAATGATCCCCGGTATATCGGCCATCACAAAGGAGCGGTCATCCCGGTATTTGACAATACCTAGATTGGGTACCAGGGTTGTAAAAGGATAGTCAGCGATTTTAGGCTTGGCTGCTGAAATAGCTGCCAGGAGGGTTGATTTCCCTGCATTGGGGAAACCTACCAGACCCACATCAGCCAGAAGTTTTAGTTCAAGAATAAACCATCCCTCATCGCCAGGTTCACCCGGTTGTGCAAAGCGGGGAGTCTGGTAAGTTGACGATTTGAAATGATCATTACCCTGCCCGCCACGTCCACCCTGGATCAGCACCTTCTCTTCCTCATGAGAAGTAATCTCAAACAGAATCTCCTGGGTCTCAGCATCCCTTGCCACTGTTCCAAGTGGAACTTCAATGAAGGCATCTCCCCCGCTGGCCCCGGTTTTGAGTGAGGATCCTCCACTCTCGCCATGTGTGGCAAATACATGCCTCTTATACTTCAAATGCAGGAGGGTCCAGAGTTGCTCATTTCCCCTTACAATCACATGTCCGCCTCTTCCTCCATCTCCCCCGTCGGGACCTCCCTTCCGGGTTAACTTGTCACGTCGCAGATGCGCAGAACCAGCTCCTCCCTTGCCGGAACGGCAAAAGACTTTTACATAGTCTACAAAGTTTGCATTGGACATGTGTTCCTGGCATAAAACCTATTAATCTTTTACTTTGGAGATCACTTCAACAATGCGTTCAAAAATCTTATCGACAGTGCCAGTACCTTCCACTGCAGCATGT